>Ga0307982_1002298_pt1 | contig 15497 bp, 11 predicted proteins | sample OrgLakmetagen989_FD_201847 | JGI IMG/M metagenome (GOLD analysis project Ga0307982, IMG submission 201847) | Saline water microbial communities from Organic Lake, Antarctica - #989 | ecosystem: Environmental > Aquatic > Non-marine Saline and Alkaline > Saline | place: Antarctica: Organic Lake...
ATGCTGAGGAGGCTGCAGGTGCATCTGCAGCGGCTGCTGGCAGCAGTGGCGCTGTACAGGAGTTCAGTGTCGCCCTTGCGCTTACGCTGACGCAGACCGACATGGAGACGAAGCACATTGTGCCCTCCCGAGCTGACAGCCTCATCCTGCCCGCCGACGCGTGGCAGCTTATGCCGGAAGCCGCCGGCATGCCGCCAGACATGTGCCAGGTGCTCATCCCTGCCGCAGCCAGGCGAGTCACGGAGCAGTTCGTGCGGGGTGAGCTGGGGGCAGATGCCCCAGGTGCGCTCATTGGCCCCCTGTCGCCTGCCGACACGGCGTCTGTGGCCAAGCTGGCAGCAGCCAACCGCGACGCGGTTGTAGACAGTGTCTTGCGCATGCGGGCGACCTGCCTGCCCCCCCCTGACGACCTGATTCGTTCCCAGGCTGCAGTGCGCATGAGGCAGGCGGGGGAGGTGGCCGCCCTGCAAAGCGCCCTGCGGGAGAACTGCAGCGTCACGCAGCTGCAAGCACTGCGTAGCCTGTTCCTGGTGTACAAGCTGCTGTGCCGGCACCGGCAGCTGCAGTTGCTGCAGCACATCCACGCCTGCCACAGCCGGGGGGAAGAGTGGGACACACAGCTGGCCGCCGCCGACGCCCTCACAGCGCCCAGCCTGCTGTTCAGCAACATGCTGGATGACGCGTGGTTTCTGGGGCAGATGGGTTCGCTGCTGCCCCGCTGTGCCCCCATGCTGTACGGGCATTTCCGCCGCTCCCTGGCTGGACTTACCCTGGGCGATCTGGATGCTGTGCTGAACGCTGCCCAGGCATCAAGCACTGGCAATGACGCGAGCAGGCCACTGAGTGCGCTGCAAACAACGCTGCAGCCCACTGGAGCGCAGCTGCCGCAGTTTAACGGCACTGCTCAAGGCCACGTGGACTTGAGCAGCACGGACACCCAGCTGGGCTTTGACGATGTGCTGTACAGCCCTGCAGCAGTCAAGTCCCGCAACCCCGCCAAAGCTCACGTGTTGAGCGAAAGCTACAGGACGCGCCTGTGTGCCCCAGGGGACATTGGTGTGGAGGACAGCACGATTGCCGCCTTGGCAGACGCCATCTCCACCAGCGGCGCCAACGGGGGCCTGTGGCAGCAGTTGCCCATGTGGCGACCGCAGGCACATTTGTGGGGCCGGCCGCGGGCTGTGGCCGCCCTAGTGGCACGCACCCTCACTGATATGCAGTTCAAGAAGCTGCGGCGTGCCCTGCAGGCTGCCGAGTCCCGCGCCGGCGGCGACGAGGGCCCTGCGGGGGGCGCCTCGGCAGTGTGGGGCTTCTCGCCCCGAAGTGCCGCTGTGCGTGCAGAGCTGCCTGTGCACCAAGCCTTTGGCGCCTCAGCGCTCATGCTGGAGTGGCCCTGGCTCACCAGCATGAGCAGCATCACCGTGGACATGCTGGATGAAGCGCGGGCGTCGTGGCAAGCAGCCAACAGCGGAGGCTCAGCTGATGCCGCCCTGCCGTTCAACAGCGGCACATCCATGGCCGGCCTGGTGCATGCGGACTCCATGGATGCCCATGATGATGGGTTCGACGCGGAGGGGGCCCTTGGTGGGGACTTGACCCCCCCCACAGAAGGGCGCACGGATGACGACATCTCCAGCCTGCACTCAATGCCCGGCATGATGAGCGCCGAAAGCTTGGGGGCACATTGGACGTCAGCCACCAGCGGCCAGCCCTCAGCAGTGCCAGAGGACGTGGGCATCTCGCTGGACGTGGACAATACCCTGGCTGCCCGGGGACTGCAGCAGACCCCCCTTCGAGGCCCCTGGCGGGAGGCAGAGGCACACATCCCTGGGCATGAAGATGACACCTCCGGCAAAGGCGCCGGCAAGAAGAGCCGCATGGGCCGTCCCAAGCGCAGTGCCATCCTAGTGCACGTGCCCCTGCGCTTCAGGGCGCAGTTTGACTTCTCAGAACACACCATGTCGGAGTCAGCTGCGACCTCCGGCGGCTCCCACTGGGACCTGGACCGGCAGCAGCGCACGGTGTTTGTGGGCAATCTGCCCGTGACAGCGTCCACGGATGACCTGCACAGCGCCTTTGCCCGTTGTGGGCAGGTGTCTGCTGTGCACATGATGGACCAGCGCGCGGCACGCCTGCGGGCGGTGCTGCGGGAGCGCTTCCGGGAGTACTTCCGGCGCTCCCACCGCCGGGTGCAGGAGCGCATGCAGCGCCTGGTGACTGACGCGCAGTCGCAGCTGGGGCATGACCTGGGCGTGCTTGTGGACGGCACGGTGCCGGAGGAGGCGGCTGCACTGCCCCTGCAGCTGGACATGGAGGGCACAGAGGACATCAGCACGCTGCTGGGGGTACTGCAAAAAGCGGAAGCCATGGGGCGGCAGCTTAGCAGGGTGTCCTCTGGCCCTGACGCCAAGCTGTACGAGGCGCACCCACTGCACGCATTCGTGACGTTTGACAGCGCCGACTCCGCTGCGGCCGCCAGCAGTGCCGCCCTGCAGCTGTTTGGGGTGGTGATCCGGGACACAGCTTGCAAGGTGCTGCCGGCCAGCACGGCACGCGTGGTGCACGTGTCAGGACTGCCCACTGAGAACAACGCGGAGATGAGCAGCATGCTGCTGGAGCAGCTGCTGTCTGTGCATGGCGTGCGGTACCACCTGCGGGTGCTGGACACGCAGCGGCTCTCCCCACTCATGGTCTCCAATGGCACGGCGCTGCTGGAGATGCCCTCCCACAGGGATGCGGCCCTCCTGGTGGCATCCTTACACGGGGCAGTGGTGGCAGATGGGCGTTCCCTGACTGCAGGGTGGGGAAGCAAGCAGGAGTGGCGCACCACCAGGCCAAGAATGCCAACCTTCTAAAGCGGTGCTTGCACCAGTGCGGCCTGAGCGGGTACACAGCCCAGGGAAGGGTGGCACACTTGGCTCTTGAATACAAAGTTACAATTTCTTAAGCTACTGGCTGCTCAAGCTGTCCTTCGAGGCATGGGGTGGGAGTTGGAGTTTGACCAAAGCCTTGAAGAATTTTCATAGGACCCCCCGGCCCGTGAGCACTCCCAGTTGTGAGGAAACGAGCACCCCGGTTTCTTTTCAGTTTCAAGTAGGTCATATATCGTGCTGATAGGTGTCGCAGGTTGGGTGGTTCTGAGAGACGCTGAGGCAGAGTTTGGGCAAAGTTAGCCATGACAGACTGCATTTGCTGTGTGTCCTGCCGACCAACATATAGCCAACGCCTTGTTGATGGATTGTATCCCACTGGCGTCAAAGGCCCAGAGAAAGGTCTGGAACCCGTGCGACTGAAGGATCTGATTGAATATGCTACAGAAGAAGCGCGAGCTTTGCCTGAAGTGGGAAAGTGAGTACAAGCGATGAGTGTTGGCTGGGCAGCGTACACTGCATTTCTTCAGGATGCTGGAAGAACGGGCCCGAAAAGACCTTCGAAGTGGAAAGTATGGGTAAGTTGGTGTGGAACTGTGAGCAATTGTACATCGCGGGACTCCTGTGCTTTGAAGCAGATTCGTGGAAATCGCTGCCATCGCGTTCAGCGGCTTAGTGAAAGCTTGCACGTCTAAGCGCGGAATGGACACATCTCAGTTGGCCGTATTTGAAGTGTATGCTGATTCGGTCTCGAAGCTGTTGCTGCAGCATCCATCAGACAGAATGCGGGCAGCAGGCGCTCACACATGCGACACCCTCATTACCTGCCAGGACAGCTACGTGGACCACAGCAAGCTAGCGGCATACACCCCGCTTTTAGCCCATGTCATCGAGGATGCTGGGACTGGGGAGGATGCTGCAGCTGCATTACGTGCTGCATTTCGTGCCCTGCAGAGCTTGCTGGGCCTGAGTGACCCCCCTACACTTGCCAAGCACGCACAGAGCACGCTGCCCTTGCTGCTGAGTATGACCCGCAGGGAGCTGCATGCTGCCATGGAGGGCTCCACCGGTGCCGCAAAGGACCAGAGCGATGCCCCCCCCAGCACTCTGCAGCTGTTGGACGAGTCGCTGCACACCATCGCCAAAGGCCTGAATGCTGCAGTAGGCAGCAGCGTGTACCACTCAGTGTTTAGTTGGGTAGACGAGCAGCGTGCGTGGGAGGATCATAGGTTTGTTGCGCACATCTTGCGGCGTCTGGACAGGCAGTCCGCTGCATTCCTGGTGTCAACCCCCGCTGGCGGGGGCAGTGCAGGGGGGGGGGGCGCGCAGCCCACGGCCAGTGGGGACAACTGGGGGCCGATCCTCGGAGCCAACTTGCCCATGCTGCTGTTGAGACACGCTTCGCAGCTCGCTGAGCAGCACCGGCACGGGGCCGCTGTGGGGGGGGCAGTCGGCACCGGAAGTGGCAAGGAGAGACGGGGCACTCTGCTTGTGACGGCCACGCCCACGGGCGATTCAGGCGACGGGGTGAAGCTGCTGGGCATGTTGTTTGCAGCGCGCACGCTGCTGCAGGAGGCCACTGACACCCTGCGTGTGGGGGACATCGCCAGTGACGTGGTGGACCTGGTGATGCCGCTGCTGGTGGCGTCAGTGGCGCACGACCTTGACTCCCAGGCCCAACTGATCACGCCAGCAGCAGCAGCCAGGTCTCTGCAGTCGCAGCAGCTCATGGGCAGTGTGCATGAGGAGGTGTGTCTGCTGCTGCTGTGCTTGGCACAGCGCTTGTCCACCGCACACGAGCTGCACCGGCTGGCCACGGCTGTGGCTGACTGGTACGGCGAGTTCCAAGAAGAACTGCTAGACATGTTGCAGGCCACTGCGGATGGCCAGGCACTGGTGAAGGCCGCAATGCCACGAGGGCCGCAGCACCCTCTGCTGCAGCTGGAGTCTCTGGGGGGCCCGCTGCCCCTCTCTTCCAGCCACCTGGTGACCCCCGCTCGACTGCACGTGCTTGCACTGATCATGAGCTTGCTCAAGCAAGTGGTCAGTCTCCGGTGGCAGCACAGCGACAGCGCAGGGGTGATGGCAGACGCCGCCGCCTCCGCCGTGACCCCCACCTCGGCTGAGGAGGCGGCGCTCATGTCCCAGGTGCAGCTCAGCAACAGCTTCATCCCTGTGCCCCCGCAGGACGTGCTGGTGGAGGTGCTGCTGCGCGACATGTGCGACGCCAGCGCCTCTGTGCGCAGCATGGCGCTGCAGTGTGTGCTGGTGTCTCTCACGTCGCCCCTGGAGTGGGGGGGCACATTCCAGGGCACCAGCGTCGTGCACGGTGCCGTGCTGCAGGCAAATAGCGCTGCACAAGACGACACCGTTGATGTGATCCCTGTGCTGGATGCTGGGGAGGCCGAGGTGCTGGGCTCTGCTGAGATGGCTACCTCCGCCGTGGAGGCTGGCTTGGCGCGGAACCCACACTACCCCCTGGTGATTCGGCAGATGTTCTCTCTGCCACTGACCCCACTGCAGCTGGTCCGTCTGCACAGTGCACTGCTGCACAGCATCGCTGCGTCCTGCTGGCGACAAGGCAGCACGGTCGCATTCAGCCTCGCGCACGGCAGCATGGCCACGCGCATTTGTGCTGCGGTGCTGCAGCGCGCAGGCATCCAGGGGGTCTGGTTTGTATGGGGACTGGGTTCTGCTTTGGTGAAGCTAACTGCTCAGCTGGCTGTGGAGGCCGACAGCCCTGATACTGTGCAGCGGGTGCTGCTGCTGGCCACCATTGCCACTGCCCTGCTTCACCTTGTGTGCGCCCCGGCGACAGTGGCCACGCACTTGCACTTGGCACACGATGACACAGCTGCCAACAAGGAAACCCACGCCCCAGTGGCCCAGCCGGGCCTCAGTGGCATGCTGGAGGCTGTTCCAGAGAGTGGCAGTGACGACGAGGGGGTGGAGGGGGGGGTCAGCCCCCCCTCCACCCCAGCGGAAGCCCTGGCTGTGGCCACGGCCCTGGAGCAGCTGCTGCAGGTCCACGGGTCGCACGGTGCTCTTGTGCTTCCCTGCTCTGCAGCCGATGCTGCAGTGGCCTGTGTGGGGCTGCTGCTGCCCGCCGAGTGTGGGTGTGTCCCCTTGCTGAAGCCAGCTACCGGACACGTCGCTGTGCAGCTCAGCGCAAGGGCTGGTGGCCTGCTACTGAAAAGCACTACAGTAGCTGTCGCGATGACGCTACCCGATGCAGCGGACATCGGTGCAGTGGAAGCATGGGCAGAGCAAATGGCCGCAGCAGCCGGTGCCGTGGTGCACTCCGCTCCCTTCCAGCACACAGCACAGCGTGTGTCAGACATCCCTGCTCGATATGTGAAGCGCTGCTTCCCAGCTTTGTTCAACAGTGTCAATGCTGAGCTCAGGCGGTGTCTGCAGCTGCTGCCGGCGGGACAAGACTCCGCCTTCAAGCCCCCAGGAGCCTTGCCGGAAGAATCCGAAGAAGAACACGCATACGTTCACGGCATGTTCCGATTGATTCAAGTCCTGCAGCCTGCTTCCAGTGTGCAGCGTGTGGTGGCATGCAGCACGTCAGCGGCAGCTGAGATGGCCCTCCCCGCCCCCGTTGCAGGGGGGTCAGAGCTGCACCAACACACCACTACCGCTGTGGCGCAGTCACCGGACTCCGTTCTGGCGTACATGGCGCACTTGCTATCACTGCCACTGCTGCCGCTGCCAGTGCCCCCCTTTGACGTTGAGGAGGAGGACGAAGATGCCGACAGCACAGGGGGCTCTGAGGATGCCCGCAGTGCTGCTGGGGGGTCCATTGCTGACAGCACAGGGGGAGGTGCTGCGCCCGGCAGCTCCTCTAGGCCCACCTCCCCCTCAAGCAGTGTCGTCGCCGGGGATGCTAGTGTGACGCACCAGGGCAGCGGCCGCGGCGCAGCACTGCTGTCGCCCCCCGCGGCCGTGAGCAGCTTCGGGGACGCTGTGCACTTGGAGGGGGGGGAAGAGCTGCCCACGCCCCAAGCAGCCGTGCAGCGCATGCAGACACTGGCAACTCAGCTTCAACGAGCCCAGCAGGCAAACAAGGAAGCCGCTGAAGAGCAGCGGCGGCAACTGCTGCGTCTGGGCGCCGTGCTGCCAGCCGGCGCCGAGGGTCAGCACATTCGCATTGTGGCGCCACCAGGCGCTGACAATGCAGGCCAGTTATTGCCACCAGCAAGCAAAGGTGCAGATACTATTTGGCCCACTGATGCCATGTCTCTGGCGTCCAGCTCGGCGGCGTTGCGTGCAGCAGGACACACGGAGTCCATGCCGTACCTGCTGCCGCACGGAGTGGCTGGGGCCCCTAAAGTGGCCATGTAACGGGCGATTCCTGACCGAGCAGAGTGATCACCATTGCAACAGGGGTAGCCAAGGGGAGGCGGGCATTTCTAAAAATGGTCCAAAATGCGGGGCAATTTGTCATATTTGCAAAACAAATCGGGGGATATCAGTGTCATTGCCCATCTGCCGAAGTTATTCGCAGCAATTGGGCCTAAAATTGGCCACCCCAAAACTGGATTTTGTGCGTATAGTGACCAAAGCTGGTGAGGGGTGCACGGTGCCAAGTGCAGAGCACCACAGCTCTCTCCGGCAGCACTGCTCCTGGCAAAATTTCAATGTGGAATTTCAACTGCAATGGACACGCCATAGCATTCGAAAAGTGAAATCACTCACTTGAAGCTCAACAGAACACCCACAGGTGCTCTGTGTCGGCCGGGGTGGACCCCCCCAGACATGCTTATGCCTTGTGACGGCAAGACCACAAGGACTTCCCAAGTCCGAGCACAAACGCATCAAGCCGAGTGAACAAGTAGACAATTAGGTAGCGATGATCACCGACAGTACTTATGGGGCAGTGGGCGCACGCAAGGGGACCCCCAGCGTAAGGCGGCGGCAGCGACGGCAGCCCCCCTTCCTACTCCTGGGACAAGGGGCGCACGCCGGCACAAGGCGGCGGCAGCAACGACGTTGATTGTCAAGTGCATAAATCTGTGTCATTGCTTCGTACTTTGAACTGCATCTGTGCCAGTCACTTCTCGTCGCTTCCGGGGCACAAGAAAAAGCGTCGACTCTCCTCTCACAGTCCACAACCATGGCGGACAGCAGTAGAGGCATCAAGCGTGGTCGAGATGATGCAAATGAAGGCGAGGATGAGTTTTCTCATTTGTTCGGGGGGTCTGCACCGTCAAGCGCTGCTGGTAACGGCGATGCTCCAAATGCCGCAGACATTCAGGCCATCGTCGACTCTGCTGAGCACGCAGATGTAAGCTGAGAAGCAACAATGTGAATGAATCCGAGATCCATTTGTTTTGGTGCAGGTACCCGATCTGAATGAGACAACAGTCCGCTCAATGCTAAGCACTTTGCAAAAGCATATCAACACGAATCAGCTCCAGCGGGCAAAGCATCCAGATGAGCCGGCCAAGTTCATGGAGAGCGAGTTTGCACTGCATGCATACATGCAAACGCTTCTTTTATTAGCAACAGAGCCTGCTCTGTACCCAGTTATTGTCTCAAGTGGCGCTTTGCCGGCACTGCAAGGGCTGCTCAGCCACGAGAACTCTGATATCGTCACAGACGCCCTGGTGCTGCTGTCGGAACTGACAGACCCAGAGGGGTTGGAAGGGGACGAAGAAGAGGATGGCCAGGCAGCCTTGGTGGCTGCCCTGTGCTCCAAGTCAGGGCTTGAGCTCGTCGTGTCTGCCCTGCGAAGGCTGCAGGACACCCCCCTTGAGGACGAAGCAGGGGCCCCCTCAGAAGAAGAGGGCGAAAGCAGGGCAGTGGACAGCGGCTTGGCGCTCATGGATCACCTGCTGGAGCTGCAGCCGGAGGTTTCTACCACAATGTGTGAAGCCAGCGGCCTGCTTGCGTGGCTGCTGGCAAACATAGCGAAGGCCGGCGCTGCCTCCTCCAGCAACCGACTGTACATATCGGAGCTGCTGGGCTCCCTGCTGTCCACCCCAGCCAATGCCACTGTGGCGGGGGACCTGGACCTGGTGGGATCCGTAGGCGAGGGGGCCTTCCCGCGCCTGGTGGGGGGAGAGGGTGCCGTGGAGGCCCTGCTGGCCGCGTGTGCACCCTTCTGCCGCAAGAAGAACGCCCCGCAGGGTGCAGAGGAGGAGGAGGCAGTGGCCAACCTATTCACCGCCCTGCGCTCGTGCATGCTTGTGCCTGCCAACCAAGACCGCTTCCGCCGCGCTGAGGGCATTGTGCTGATGCTCAAGGCGGTGTCCAGTGGCGCCCCCACCGCCCCCGCCGCCTTGGCCCTGCTGGACTTCGCAGTGCAGGACAACCAGGCCAGCGCAGTGAATTTTGTCACAGAGGGCGGTCTGGGCGTGCTGTTTGCCGTGTTTGTGGGCAAGGGTGTCGCCCGCGTGCGCAAGGAAGCCGGCAATGCCGCTTCGGGGGCCTTCCAGGAGGCCGCCATCAGCTGTGCTGCCTCCCTGGCGCTGCTGCTGCCGGCAGGGTCCACGGAGCGTCTGCGCTTCTTGGGGAAGTTCCTGGAGAACGACTGCGCCAAGTGCACGCGGCTGGTGGAGCTGCTGCTGGCGTACCAAGGCAAGGTGGCGGCAGGGGATGAGGGGCTAGTGGCGGCGGCGGGGGCGGGGCGTCTATCGACCGCACAGGAGGACGAGGAGGTGTATGGCGTGCAGCTGACAGAGGACGAGCGTGTGTATTTGAGGCGCATGGAGTACGGGCTGTTCACCCTGCAGAAGCTGGGCTGCCTACTGGCGGCGCTGTGTGTGGGGGCGGATGCCAACGCAGCCGTGAGGCGGCAGCTGTGGCAAGGCGTGTACACCAGAGGGGCGTCGCTGTCCCGTGTGGCCCTGGACTTGCGGGACATGGCAGACCGCATGGCGCCTGCAGAGGGAGGCAGTGGCGCCCCAGTGACTGCTCTCACCATCGGCGGCTTGTCCGATGCCCTGGCCAGCTTCGCGGCTGGCGGCGGCGGCGGCGGCCAAGCTGCGGCAGCTGAATCCAGTTCTATCCAGGTGGAAGACGAAGAGGACAGCTGAGGGCAGGCGCGGGTGCTTGGCGGCTCAGTACACCTGTGGTGCCGCCAGAAAGGCCAGGGTGGCCAGCAGGCCCAGGATGAACTCCAGCACCAGCAGGGCCAAGCCGATGCCGTGCATGAGCTGGTCCAGCCGAAATCTGCACAGTCATAGTGTGTGCACGGCTGGTGTGTGGATGCTCTGGCTGCGGGGGCTTACACGTAGGTCTGTAGCTGAATGAAGTATATGTGCACAATGGCCGAGAGGATGGCCAGCAGCAGGCCAGCGCCTGACGGCACCACTTGCTCTGTTTTGTTTCCGCGACTGGATATTCTCATTCTGACTTTTTCTACTAGAAGGTACACAACTGCGAACGAGATCTCCAGCCCTAGGATGCCGTCTGGGTAGGGTAGCCTCATGCCTGCACGAGCATGTGCATGCTGCTGGGCGGTCGCAGTCAGCTTCAAGGCACTCACTCTTGACAATGTACAACACAATCGTCACCAAGAAAGATAAATACACATAATAGTCGTGAAAGTACAAGCAAATTTGCAGGGGCACTGATGACTTGATCTCAGAGGCCGTCATCGTTGAAAGAATTGCAACGGACGCAGATAGCTCAGTAACGCCAGCGAGTATTCTCTTTCCAGTGGAGTGGACACATAAAGTATGCAAAGAAGCCGTGACACATTTCCGTTCTGTCCCGTTTAAAATAGGCTGTTCTTGGCTGCAAACGATTCTCCTTGCAGTCATTGAAGCTACTCAGCCCCCCTCCAAAAACCAAATATTCTAGGTGCTCAGCTTGCAGCGCTGCGGCGAAATCTGCTGCCGAGTGTCTAAAATAAATTTGTATGATGTGAATAAGCTGGTTAGTATGGTATCTTTTCAGCTCACTAAGCTCTCAGCGCTGCAGCTGGGTGATATCATTGACGTTAGGAAATCTCCTGCTTCTGGCATTTCCCGCTACTCGTGAGCAGCAACGCCATCCAGGTGCCTAGTAATGCCAAGTCTGCTGGACAAATTGGCAAGAGTAGCAGCTCGTAGCCAGCTGCTAGATCCTGAGCAGCAAGGTACGCTCCACGTGTTGCAAACTTGCAAACGTGTTGCCTCGACACGCAACGCGACTGCAGAAGATGAAGTGCAGCAGAAATGCGAACGAATCTTGGAAGCGCACCGTCCCAAAAAGCACCCACATCCATCTTTTGCTGTGATTCCTCGCCTGTTGCCACGAGCTGTAAGTTGCACTGCACACCAGTCCTTCCGCTTGCCCAGCCGCGGCTCATGCGTCCTGTGCACAGGCCTCCCGAGCTGTCTCTGAAGACACAGAAGACCTCATCCCACCAGAAGTGCCCCCTGCTGCATCTGATCCCGCAGCGGCCGCTTCATCGTCTGCGCCTGCCCGCAGCTTGGCCACACAGGCCCGTGAGGTGGCCTTTCACCGTGCACTGCTGGGGCGCCAAGCGCAGCTGGCCACACAGGACGAGCTGCTCCTCCTGCTGCAGCTGCTGCAGCGCATGTCCACCCCCCCCAAGAGCAGTGTCAGTGGCTTCTCCGGGCGCATATTCATCCCTGAGACCCTGGGGGGAAAGCCCCTGCAGACGGCAGCTGAGCAGCTGGGGGAGCGCACGCTGAACTACGACCTGTTCTGCCAAGTGCGGGATGCAAGCCCCCTGCCCATTGCCAGGCTCATGTCTGCATCCGCCTTTGCTGCCTTGCCGCGCAACGCTGCCGACAGTGTCTCCTGCGCCGGCTTGTTTGCCTTTGTGCAAGCACGAGTGCGCACGGACAATGTACGCGTGGCGCTGTCAGCCTACGACACAGACGGGCGGGATGCCCTCACTGAGGAGCAGCTGGAGAACTACGTGTTCGACATAGTGCCGGTGTTTCCTGCCTTGGCTACAGTGCCAGAGGAGTTTGTTCCGTTCTACGTGTTCCACGCGGTTCGGAAGTTGATGTTCGTGACGGGCACCAAGGGGCGTCGAGTCTCCATTCCAGATCTTGCAGCATCCCCTGCAATGGCAGCACTGCAGCAGCAAGCCTTTGCCCCCGTGCCTGGTGCCCCCCGTGGTGCCCCCCCCCTACCGGCCATAGGGCTGCACACCCCCCCCGGCAGCCCAGCACCGGTGGGCCCCCTTGCGTCGCACTGGTTTGCACCGGCATCTGCCATTTACGTGTACAACCTGTACATGACCCTGGACAGCGATGGCTCTGGCATGCTCACTGCGCGGGAGCTGTGTGGGTACGGCAGCGGGTCCTGGAACCGCCTGTTTGTGAATGCGCTGCTGGACGAGGTGGCCTCCTTCAAGCAGGGAGCGGTGGACTACAAGGGCTACTTGGACTTCGTGCTGGCGGCGGAAGGGCGGAACACTCTGCCTGGCATGCGGTATGTGTTCCAAGCCCTGGACCGGGGGCACAAGGGCTACATGTCACTGCAGGATGTGGCGTGGGCCTTCAAGGGCATCAATGAAGCTATGCAGCGCAGCGGGGAGGACGCCGTCCCCATCAAGTACATCGTCACGGAGCTGACAGACATGGTGGGGCCCCAGGATCCCAGCCGGGTGTACATGAGCGACCTGCTAGCGTGCAAGATGGGCCCCACCTTCCTGCATGTGCTGACAGATGTGAGGGGCTTCTGGCTGTACTCCAATCGGGAGATGCTGATGCATGCAGATTCAGAGGTTGACGAGCACGCTGCCCATGAGTGAGCTGTGTTCTGCAATGGCACCTCCAGCCCTGCTCTCCCACGCAGCAAGCTGTGCATGCCAGATGGGCTGATTGGGCTGACAGAAATCGCGTGCTTGGCCCTGGTCTGATTGGTGATGGAGTCTACAAGGAGGCCAACGGCAGCAAGGGGGGCAGCCCCTGGCTTGCTATCGCAGACGGGGGGGGGTTCACACTGAGGAGGGCACCACCTGGTGGACACAAAGGTCTATCAGACTCAAGACCCAAAATGTATTGAGCTCAATGATATGAATGAACCAGACATTGGTACTTGATTTTGCTCTTGTGCCATAATACAGCGTCTATCAAACAAGTATAACTTGTAGGCGATTGAAGGAGAAAAATCTGCTTGGACGAGGCTGCGTCTGTTTCAAGCACTGATGAAGCTGCTCGTAGCCTTCTCGGGCAGTGTTGCCACCGTCAAATGTTTTGAGCTTCTTCATAAACTCAGCGAGGAGCACCAGGTAGGGCCATGTGACTCGGCGTGTGAAAGGCGTGTTTGCTTCATCTAGTGGCAATCAGTCCGTGAGAGTGCAGGTCGCCAGTGTTTTTACGGAAGCTGCGTGGAGCATGATGGAAGCTTCCAAGGAGTACGACCCAACTGGATATGCTAAAATCAAACAGCGCCTAGTATTGACGTGGGAGGCATTCACCGATTGCATCCCCCCCACTCCAGACTCGTTCTCTGCGTCGGCTGCTGAGCGCACCGGCCTAACAAAGGCAATTCTAGTGTACCGCAGTGCCAGCGAGTGGGCACACTACAAACACGTAGGCAAGGATCCAGTACTGCACATCGAGGTGATCGCACCGCATTTTGGTGCTGCTGTCGCCGCTCACACAGCCACTCCCCCTGCTTTCGCAGTTGAGGAAATGGGCCGACTGCGTGCTCATCGCGCCGCTGTCTGCAAACACCATGGCTAAGCTGGCCAGCGGCCTAGCTGACGACTTGCTTGTGTGTGCCTTGCCTCCTGCGCGTGTGAGGCTGCAGCACTCACCTGCTCCCTCCTGCGCAGAGCTGCATTCTGCGGGCATGGCCAATTGGCAAGAAGCCATGGCTGGTGGCGCCTGCCATGAACACAGCCATGTGGGAGCACCCCTTGACTGACAAGCATCTAACTGTCCTTCGTGATGAGCTGTGTGCCACCATCATTCCCCCCAAAGGCTCCTCCACACTGGCTTGTGGGGATGTGGGGGGGGGTGCCATGCACGCTGTGGATGGCATCGTGCAGGCGGTGCAGGCGGTTGCGGATGTGCATGCAGCAGAAGGTGTTGGCGGGGGGGCTGCAGCGCTGGCTGCCGCCGAGTGAAGCGGTGAGTCACCCCGCTCAAAACAGCGGGGCCGGCGTGAGCGCCATGGCCCCCCGGCACGAGTGCTATGGGGGCTCAAGAGTGTACCCCTGAGAGCTGTAGATAAAATTGTAGGCGAAGCGACCCAGCCATTCGAGTCCACTTTTCGCTGCTCAAATGCTTCTGCTTTCTCTCAGTGTTCCCTTATTGTATCGTATGTCTCCACTTTGCATTATGCTGCCTCGCTTGGCTGAGCTGCTGCGCAAATTCTTGAATTTTCTGAGATTGAAAGCAGCACCAGCCCTATCACGAGCAGCTCTCACATACCTGTTGTCCATTTGTGCAGGTACGACGACTGCACATTTGAGTGATTCCTTCATCAGGATGTACTATGGCCGCTCCAGCAGCAGGTGAGTGGGTGTGTCTGAACGCCTATAAGCACAAGAAGGCTGCTGCGGCTGAGACAGACGTGCTGTGCTGGGAGGCTGCCGCCCCAGCGACTACTGAAGCTGCCGCGGGGGACAGCGGCATTCAGCCGCCAGCACTGCTGCCTGCTGCCGGTGCCCTTGAAGCACAGGAACAAGCGGTGGGCGAGCAAGCTCTCGGCAGCCTGGTGCACATCCCTGATGCAATGCTATCTGATGCCTTGTGCAAAGCTTGCAAGCAAGGAAGCCTGATGACGGTGCGTGAGCTGCTGAGCCTGAGTGGGGACCGCCGTGTGGACGTGCACGCGGTAGAGGAGAAGGTCTTCCGCGGGGCTTGCCGGTTTGGTCATGCCGGTTTGGTCATGCCGGTTTGGTCATCTGGCAGTAGTGCTGAGCTGCTGGGCTTGGGTGGGGACTGCCATGTGGATGTGCATGCCAGAGGGGAGGCTGCCCTCCGCGGGGCATGTGAGAATGGCCGTCTGGCTATGGTGCGTGAGCTCCTTGCCCTCACTGGCGATCGCGGCATGTGCACCTACCACCCTGAAGCTGCTGCCCTCCTGGCGGCTGGCCCCGCCTCCCCCGCCGACGCTGCACTGTGGGCTGCCGTGACTGCTGAGGACGGCTTGATGCGCAGTGGGGCGGCTGACGGGCGCATGGTGTCGGCGGCGCGTGGTGGGTATGTGGTGCGGTCGTGGGGTCGTCGTTGGGCTGTGGTGGGGAGTCGAGTGAGTCGGCGGCAAGGCGGGGTCAGTGGCAGTGGCAGTGGCAGTGGTGAGGGGAGCAATGAGGTATGCTAGTGCCAGCATCAGACTGCACTGGGGGGGCAATCAGTGCTCAGCAGTGCTCAGTGGGGCTTGTTGCTGTGATTGTGGGGGGTGGGCTGGTTCCGGTGCCAGGAGGGGAGTGCAGTCCTCCTTCGCAGCCCTGGGCTGGGGATAGCAGATGTGTGGGGAGAGGGCTACCGGTGCAGGGGCCCCACCCCCCGCACCCTAGGGCGCCCCATGCTCACTTGGGGTACACATTGGCTCCAATGGCACCGGGGAGCCTCCTTTGTGGGGGCTGGTTTGGAAGTGGGGGGGCAGTTGCCATGCAGCTCCCGCGCCAGCTTCGTGTGTCCCCAGGCTGGTGTGCAGGTGGGGGGGCCCTCCTTCAGTCACTACCCAGTGGACGTGAGG
>Ga0307982_1002299_pt1 | contig 15493 bp, 21 predicted proteins | sample OrgLakmetagen989_FD_201847 | JGI IMG/M metagenome (GOLD analysis project Ga0307982, IMG submission 201847) | Saline water microbial communities from Organic Lake, Antarctica - #989 | ecosystem: Environmental > Aquatic > Non-marine Saline and Alkaline > Saline | place: Antarctica: Organic Lake...
CTTGCCCAGCATCTCCTTCGGGAAGGCACAGAAGTTTTTCTTGTGGGAAACATTTCGGGACCCACCTGGTTGCTCGATTATCTCCGCGAGCAGGAAGGGCTTGTAAGGGTGGATGTCCCCGAGGGTGACTTTAGCGGGGCACTTTTCGAAGACCTGGGGCTTGACGCTCTTCTAATTGATTCCTATCGGGTCTCAAACATCCAGCTCAGAGAGCTTGAGAGCCTCGTTCCCACTGTGGGCGTCATGCTGGATGGGCCGTGGCAGGAGCTCACGGGGGCCATCGCGATAGCGCCGACGCTCGATACCGAATCTTCATGGCTAGAGGAGGCGGGGCAAAACTTTGATCAGTTTTACTGTGGGCCCTCCTTCATCCTTCTTCGAGATGAAGTGCTCGGCGCCCAGCGCCAGTTGCAGCCTGCAGAGACGAAAGAACAACATCCACAGATTGTCGTGTCAACAGGTGGCGGCGTTAACGGTCTGGGCTCCGAAATCGTTCGCTCACTATTGCAGCGCCCCAAACCCGCAAATTTCGATATCTTTTTCTCGCCCAGTGAAGAGTTGCTCGGTGAGATTTCCCAGTCACCCCACACCGTCACAGTTCACTCCCGGGGCTCAACGTTATTGGCGTTACTCTCAAGGGCCGATGTTGTGGTTTCAGCGGCTGGGACTTCCGCTGCTGAGCTCCTGTTCTTAGAGGTTCCCACAATTTTTGTTCCGGTAGCAGAGAACCAAGCTGAAAATTCAGCGAGCATAGAGCGGCTCGGACTGGGTCCGGTTGTCCGCCCGGGGTCGATTGCGTTCGAGGAGGACCTTCTTAAAGCGCTCGATTTCACTCTCCGGAGGTCGAGCGCGTCGCTGCAAACAAAAAGACTTGTTGATGGCCACGCTGCACTGCGCATCGCGGAGGTCATGCTTCACCAACGCGTGGTGCCAACGGAAGGAAAACATGGGTAATTCGCAATGGAACGCCACATGTCGCTAAACCCCAATCTCTTGGCGTTGCCCGTGCTGTGTGTCTTGCAGGCCAGGATGAGCTCACGTCGGCTCCCTGGGAAAGTGTTAGCAGATGTGGTGGGGAAACCCATGATTCTTCGACAGATCGAACGCGTGAGGGCCTCTGCAGTGGGTGACAAGATTGTCATCGCCACGTCCACTGACGAAACAGACGATGTACTTGCTGAAGGACTGAAAGGAGAAGGCCTGGAAGTTTTTCGAGGCGACCTCGCAGACGTTTCGTCGCGTTTCATGGGGGTGATGCGCATGTATGAGCCCCACAATGTGATGCGCTTGACCGCTGATTGCCCTCTGACGGATCCCGCTGTTATCACTCGGGTGATGGAAGAACATCTTTCCGGAGCGGCTGATTACACCTCCAATTCCGTGGCAAGAACTTTTCCCAAAGGTCTTGATGTTGAAGTTTTCCGGGCCGAATCCTTTGAGCGTCTCATCAGCCTTGGTCTGTCTCATGACGAAAAGGAGCATGTGACTTTGGGTTTCTATTCGCGACCTGAAGATTTCAGTATCAGGTCGGTGGAGCAGAGCCCTGATAGGTCTGCTCTGCGGTGGACGGTCGACTTTGAGGAAGACCTTGAGTTCGTCAGACAGGTCTACACAAAGCTTTATTCGCAGTCGGAGTTGTTCACCAGCGAGGACATCGTGGAAACCGGACTAACAAATGTAAGGCGAGAGCTGAACTGAGTATGTCCTGCCTTGGTGGAGCGTTCGCCGGTGTCACGGAGTGGCGACGATAACCCATCGGAACCTGCTCCTTTGTGAAGCGTCCGCTCTTCGGGAAAGACAGGACGTCTGGTTTTCTGATGTCGGCACAAGTCCAGACGAAGCGCCGTACATATAATTCTTCTACGGTTCGTCCTCCTAGAATTAGGCGTATGGACGCTAACCCCCAACAACAATTTTGGTCGGGCTCATTTGGTGATGAGTACATTTCTCGAAACGTCGACGAAAGTTTGCTTCTTTCGAACGTCAACATGTTCTCGCGTATCTTGTCGCATATGCCGACTCTCCCGGAAAGAGTCCTTGAATTTGGAGCGAACGTCGGCATGAACTACTTGGCGCTGTCGCGTTGTGTCCCCTCACTCCAGTTCACAGGGGTGGAAATTAACGCCACCGCCTGTGACGAGCTCGCTCGTCACCCGGTGACCGCAGTTCATTCTTCAATTGAGGATTTTGAATCAGCGGACTCGTGGGACCTCGTATTCACCAAAGGGGTGCTGATTCACCTCAACCCGGAATCTCTCCCAGCAGTTTATGAAAAGTTTGCAAAGTTTTCTCAGAAGTACATACTTGTCGCGGTGTACTACAACCCATCCCCTGTCAGCATTGATTACCGGGGCGAGAAAGATGTGCTCTTTAAGAGGGACTTTGCGGGGGAGATGCTGGACTCGATCGACGGTCTGAATTTGGTCGACTATGGGTTTGTCTATCGCAGGGCAAACTTTCCGCAGGATGATATTTCATGGTTCTTGATGGAGGTCAAGTGATCACATTTTGCACCACATGCATTAGTCCCGCGTGGTTCCCAGCCCGGCGCCCGTGCTCGGTCTTTCCGGGTTGGTTCTGATCGAGCAACATGACGAATAGGAAGCTGGTGACCGCCGCTATTTCTTCGGAGCGTCCATGCTCGAACTGAGGATCATGAACACCGTCGTCGACACACTGTTAACACACACTCGAGGAGGTAAACACACTGCCCAACTCGGCTTCGCCTAAAATAAAGTAGCTGAGCTCCGCCGTGACGGAAAATCACACCAATCCGCGGGAAGTGACCGTCGGAACCTAAGGTGAAGGTCACATTTCCACGTGGCCCTGTCAATGATGCCGTTCCTAAGAGAGGCAACCCTTGCCCGGTCCTCAGCAGTATCTTTGGGAGCACCGAAAATTACGTAAAGCGCCGGGGTTTGACAACTCCCGAAGTCTCCCCGACGGCGGAAGTTTGCCTAGCTCGGTTACATCCAACGTGCAGCACGGGGTTCCAAAACCGCCCAAACCACCAATTGGCATGAGCCGAGACGGGCGTTTCTCAGTAATTTCTGAGTCGCGATCCGGTCGGAGGCCCTCATGTGGATTGCTGGTTCCTGCCACCCACGATAATTAGGGTTGCAGCGAACCTTTGGGGGTTTCCTGCTGCCACTCAGCTTGGCTGGCCATGTCAACCTCCCGACCGGAACCCGAACATCTCTCCGCTAAAAAACCCAGAAGGCTTGAAAAACTGGTACGCGTGTTGACTCGACACGAGATGGAAGGCTGCTGCGAGGACCGAAGACTCCTTCCCGGCCGGGGGGGCAGCCAATAAAAACCGGTCGAGCTCATCCAATGAATTCGGGAAGTAGAGATCAGCGCCCGCGTGTCGATAAAACGCGTCAAACAAAGTGACACAAGGTTTTCCCGAACGAACAGCATGAAGAGCAATTGTCGAATGCCAGGTAATTATCAAATCTGACTTGTCGAGCAGATGAAAGGAATCAACTGGGTTATCGAAGGAAACAAAGGACACGTTCTCGGCTGTGTTGTGCTGGGTAAGTTTTTTCCACCAGATTTTTTCCAGCTTCGAAAAATTGCTTACATTTGGGTGAATCCGGATAACTAAGTGAAACCTCAGCTCTCTGGATTGCGCTACAAGGTGCTCAATGGCCTCGCGCTGTGTTCTAAAAAGTGTGGGAGAAGACCGTTCAACCAGAAAAGTGAACTCACCCTCGGTGGAAGTGAAGAAAGTGACAATGGGCAACCTGTCAGTTGTCGTCTGCTGCTCACCATTTTTTGACTCGGCCCAACTGGACTCGGCAAACCAGGGGTTTCCATGCACGTCTAATTGGCGGTTCATGACTGAGAAAAACGACAAGGCAACTTGTTTGCTCGCTCGTCTCGACGACCGCGGTTGGTTCTCCCATCTTGCTAGGGCTTGGGAGCCTTGCTGCTGGGCACTATGGGGCCTGGCAGGGGAAAGACTAAATCCGGCATTGTCACTCCGCCCCCTTTCGTGGAACCACGTGCGTAGCCCAAAGTCCTTTGCTGCTGAATCGATTGCTTGCGCCGCCGCAAAGCGCCCATTAAAGACCACCACCTCGGAATAGGTGCTAGCACCGAAAAGAGTCGCACACCACTCGTAACAAAGAATCTGTGACCTGTAAACCCGCTTCAAAACGCGCTTAAAGTTGGGGACAATAGGGTCAATCGTATTTGTGATTGCTGTCAAAGAATTCATCATCCCGATGCCAAAAATGTGGTCCCCGTACTTCGCCCGACATAGTTGCTCTACGTTCTGGAACCATTCGCCTGACGGCGGGGGCCCTTTCACGGCCGGCAACTTTTTCAAAATACGAAAATGCAACGAGCCGGGGTAGGCAAGAGCCGCTTTTTCTGCGGACGCTAAGAGGCCTTTCAGTCGGCTACTTTTCTTTCTCATCCAGTCGAAACGGCGCAAAAAATTGTTTCCTAAGCCTAAAGGCGTCCTCCGAAATTCGACAAACGGAAGAGCGTTCCCAATGAAGAAGTACGTCACGTGGTGCCCTGCGGCGACAAATTTTAGGGCTGACTCGATGCTTATTTCCAGATGTGGGGTATTGGAGATATACTCAATTACGGCGACGCTCGTCTTGCTTATTTGGGCTGGGTCGTAGACAGCTTGCATAACAACGTCCCCCTGGGAATAATGGCGAATATCTTTCGGCCGGCTCTTCGGTCCGGCGAAGTTAAGTGTAGAACGCTTTTCCGGTCCTGCGGGTGGCACGCCACCGGGATATCTGTGGAGACGTTGGAGGTTATGGTGGCGCACCCAGGTGATGTTCTCCATTAAAACCACGCCAATGGTTTCCCGAGGCGCCCGTCGTCCCGGCCTCTGATGAGCTCTGCCCGACAATCCCATGTGACATCTTGATCCGGTGCGGCTTCACAATTGTCGCGAACGGCCCAGGTCGAGGCGACAACATCAATCTCGCCGAGGCGTTTGCCTTGACGGAGGGACCTAGGTTGACCAGCTTCAACTACTAGGTGCACCACCAGGTTGTTGGGTCAACATAGTTGTTCGTCGGAGGCTTCCTCTGGGTCCTCCGACCGAGTGTCTTGTTGGGTCGGGTCTTGGCCGTGAGTGACAGCTTCGACATCCTTTGAGGTCCGCACGGCGATATCGGTGCCCGTGGGGAATTTTTGGTGCGGCAGCCCGTTCATGTTTTCTTTCGCGCATCAGTCCCCTTTTACCCCAGGTGGGCGCTGTCGAGTCGTGCTGCGGCAACAGCATGATTGAATCATTTTGGGGCGATTCACCGAGATTCTGAAAAGGAAAATTTGGCGGACTCGCCTCTAATTAGCCAAGGCGACGTTCGAGTATCTCAAGGTGTTTGGGCTGTTGCCGACGCTATTTTGCGGCGGGGGTGCGCAGCACCATTGAGTGTGTTAACGCCAATCGAAAATGGGGCCATTTTTGCCAAATGAAAACAGGGCCACTGTTGTTTGGTCCTAGTTGTACGGCCCGGGGACTTCCCTGACACTTCGTTGTCAGGACATGCCTGACAGCCTATCCTTTCGACCTGTCACGCGGCGGATTGGGGGGTTTTTCGCGGCCGGCCACGTTTGTCTCCATTGCCGTGGTGGGTGCCGACGGGGCCGAGGTCGACGATTTCGCGGAGGAGGCGATTGTCGTCGACCAGGTGCACGGTTACGAAGCCTTTCGCTTCGGTGACACGTACTTTGTGTCCCCACAATGGCATTCCGACGTTGATCTTTCGCTGCCGGTACTTGACCAACCCGCTCTCGGACACGGTCAACACCGTGGGTCCGTGTTGCCGCCACGGCGCAGGTCCTGGGACGTCATCTTCCGGGACCCGCCGTAAACGACTGCGAGGGTCTGCTGGTTGAGGGAACGATGCGGACGTTCGTGGTTGTAATACCAGCGGAACTGGTCGCACAGTTTTTGCAAAGCCTCGACCGCGTCAGCGGGACCGTTGTCGGCCTAGAACTCCTTGAACGTGCGGTGATACAGCTCAAGCGTCCCGCAGGTCTGCGGGTGGCGGGGGCGCGAGTTGAGTTGGTGAATGTTCAGTGCGGTGAGTCGCTCTTGGAAGTACACCGGCTTATGCCCCTTACGTGACTTGAACTGCAACCCGTTGTCGCTAATGAGCTGGCGTGGTGCGCCGTACTCGTTGATCGCTGTCTCCATCGCCTTCCACGCTGCATGCACCGTGAAGGGCCTGATCGCTGTCGCGCCGATGGCGTGCCGCGCGTGATTATCGAGGAGGTCCACGATCCATGCCTTCGAACGGTTCGTCAACGCGACCATCGTGCCCTCGATCTGCCACAGGTCGTTGGGGGGCTTTGTGTTCAAACCGTTTCCATTCCTTCGGTGCCCGATGCTGCAACGCCACGACGAGGCCATGGCGTTGCAGCACACGATGAATCGTTGAAACGATCGGCGGTTGGGGAAGGCCGGCCTGTACCAGTTTCGTGTGAATGGTCCGCGCGCCCCAGCGCGGGTTATCCACCCCGAGCTTCACTATCAGCGATTCGATCTCCGCCGCCGTCCGTGTCGGAGAATTGGTCGGCCGCCTCGATCTCGGCTGCAACGCAGGGACACCTTCGGCCCAGAGCCTTCGCCGGTACTCGTAAAACGACTGCCGCGAAATGCCGTACCGGCGGCACACAGCAGCGACGCTGATCCCATCACGTTGCGGAGTCAACAGAATTTCTAGCCAGCGCTCATTCATACTCATCACTCTCATTCAAGAAAGAGTGTCAGGGATGTCCCGCCCACAAACTGTCAGCGATGTGTCCGGGCCGCACACCCTCCATAGTGGTGGGTGGTCCTATTTTCAGTCGGCGTTAAGATTAGGAAGTGGAATTATACGGTGCTTCGCTACCTCGCTCGGAATTCTCAGTATCCTTCCCGAGCGACGCACGGCAGGTCAAAGTCTCCGTTAGACCTAGGACGGTTCACGACACTTAGAGAAAAGATGTTGTCAGATGAAAAACCATTACCTTCGAATCTCAAGAAGCGTGAAAAAAGAGGACTACCCAAGACTGCCAAGCTGGCATTCAGGTCATTGGGGAGAAAAATACTTTTCAAAATGCCCACACATCGCCAGGGGATGGAAGGCGCGTTTCTCGTCACGCCGTCTTCTCCTTTTATTTTAAGCGACTACTACCTCTCCGAAGAAGTGACAAAATTGCGCCTCCAATATTTGAATCCTAAGTCCTTGCCCATTGGCCCAAGGACTGTGTTCATTCCAAATTCGATCATTTTCTGCCAAGTAGATCAACTCGAGGAGTTTGCTGAAAAATTTCTGTCAAAAATCGACGTCCCCATAACTCTAATCACGGGAAAGTGGTCTCTGCCGGGACTATCAGATACTCCCGTCGCTCGAGAAATTCTTAAGAACCCTTGGGTCGTTCGGTGGTATTCTCAGAACCAAATTTTCGACCATCTTGAAATTGAGCCTTTCCCGTATGGTGTGAATTTTCTATCCGCGCACAAAGTTTTTCGGGAGCAACGCAGAGCCAAGCAAGACACTAGTCGGATTGACCTGCTCGTCCCCTTCGCTCGGGTCCATTCACACCTGCCAACACTCGCAAAACAAATGAGGAGGAGGTTGCAGCCCCTGATGGAGAAAAAGCTCCCAATTCGACGGTATCTGGCATCATTGAGGGCAGCCAAATATGTTATTTCTCCGCCAGGAGACCGACCGGACACCTACCGACATTGGGAATGTATTGCTCTCGGTACAATTCCGGTGAGCCAGCTTCCAAGGTCTTTTGCTGAACTATTTCAGGGCACCGCAATCTTGACCGATGACCTTTTGGGTTTTTCAATTCCGAGCATCCCTGGTTCCCACGTTCGCCCGAACCCTCGAGTTGCAGAGCTAAGCTTTTGGAAAGACCGGTTGGGAGAGCCCTGAGAGAAAGGCAATTTCTTGCCGATGTCTCCATGGGGCGCGGACCTATCCCTTTGTTCGGTCTCCATCGAGTAGCACCCATTGGACCGTCATGGGGCCCTTCGACACTGGCCGTTTTCATGATAGTTTTGCCATTGACTCTCGAAAGAACCATATGAAGATATTAGCTCCACGGTACTTGAGGGGCCAGTTGCACAAAGTTGTGGGGCCAACACCATGGGCGTGAGCAACCTCCCAAGTAGGACTCGAGGTTGAAATCATCGCCCAGCGTAAGCCAGCCTTGAAGCCTCAAAGTGTCGGCGGCCATGAGAAGCTGCCCATAGGTGGCCAGGAAAACTGCCCGTTGGTGGCCATGAGATCTGCCCGCTTCCTTTTCTGAGCCCGACCCTTTAACTGGCGGGAGCCTCTCCCTGGGGTTTGATTACGGTATCTAGACGTATCAAGCCAGGAAGAGGCCCATTTATGAAGGTAGACGTAGAAATCATGGAAATACTCGCTGCATATGATCTGACCGGAACTTTGCGCGCTGCTGCAGAACTGGCGGGGTGCTCGCACCACACTGTTGCCCGTCATGTCGCGGCCCGTGACGCGGGCCAACCGATCGCAGAACTTGCCTATCGGGGCCGAGTCACGGACCCGCTCTTGCCCAAGATTAAGGAGTGGATTGAGGCCTCCCATGGCAAGCTTCGCGCAGACAAAGCCCACGTGAAGTTGCAGGCCCTCGGTTATGCAGGGTCGGAACGATCCACGCGGCGGGCGATGGCACAGGTCCGCGCCAATTATCTTTTCAGCAACGTTCGAGTTCATCGCCCCTGGTCAGTGGCTTTTATGCAGAGTTCTTCATAAAAGCCAAAGCAGCGATAAAAACATGGGATCTCTCGCAATCACAGGGATGCCAGCAAACACGCTTTCGACGATGACGCCCGGAAAACCTTCACCGTCACAGGTTGAGGGGAACCGCACGCAGTCGTAGTTGCGCAGAAGAGAAATCACATTGGCTGGCTCAACTAGCCCCGCGTAGTGCGCCAAACCTCCCGTCTTCTGAAGCCCTTCGTGGAACGCTTTCTCATCACACGGATCGTCAAAAAGCAGTGGGCCAAAAACATCAAGATGCTCAGCGACAGAATTTTTGTCGAGTGCCTGAACCAACTGAATTGCCTCAAACACACCCTTTAATCTAGTCACACGTGAGAGAAAGACCAACCTCATGTGCTGCGGGGGCGCGACGGCTGGGGGTTCCGTGGAATCCTGGAACACTCAGAAGTTTGGCAGCACAATAATCTCTTGGGTCATCGATTTCAGGCCATCCGCTATCTCCTCGGTTTCAGGGCTGGCTGAATCGAAAACCCCGAGGACCCAGCTGAAGATTCGTTTAGAACTCAATCGAGGCCCCCCCCCGATCACCACAAGATCAAGACGGGAGAGGGCCGCCCAAGTGCTCTGTAGAGCCGGAAAAACACTCCGGCAAGAAACAGTAGGGGCTTTCCAGGCAAGAGAAACACTCTGTCAACTTCGCCCAAGTGACCCCACATGCGAAAAAACAGAGTGGCCCTGCTCCGACTGGAATCCAGCGTGACAATCTCGACGAGTTCCGACCTTCGCAACGCGGCAAGGAACTGGTGGGTATTGATTCTCTGTCCGTCAGGATTTTTCCCAGGATCAGAAAGATTGCCGACAACCATGGCCTTCACAGTTTGTTGTTCCTCCCAGCACCCTCGAGAAGAGACAAGAAAAGTTGTTCGTGGCGTGATGCGATGAAATTCAGGCCAAATTTCTCGAGCGCATATTCACGTCGTCTGCGAGATTCATCGTTCCCCTGCACCCTCTCTGATGCAGCCAAAACTTTCGCCCCAAGGTCTTCGGGATCAGCGCGTGAAAGGCTTCCCAGCCACTCAGCAATCAATATCTCTCTGGGTCCAAAGTCGCAGTCCACGGAGACGACGCTCAGCCCGTAAGCGAGCGCTTCGACGATGCTCAGGGGGTTACCTTCGTAGAGGGAGGTGACTACCAGAATGCCCCCCGAACCATAGATCACATCCTTATCGTGGACGTGGCCGTGCAGACGGACACTACCGGTGAGGCCGAGAGAAAAGATTTCCTCTTGAAGCGGCCCCCGCAGGGGGCCCTCTCCAAATATGTCAAGCGTTACGGGCACCCCGGACTTCTCGAGAAGTCGAGCAACCATTGCAATGGCAAGAGAGAAGTTCTTCTCGCTTGCAAGCCTGCCAACGGCCACAAGCCCAAAAGTTGGGCCAACCGGGGTGTTGACCCCGGGACCCTGAACCAAACCAGGTGGGTTCACCACAGGATTGGGGATTGCGGTGAACCGCTCTTTATCTCGCGCAAGCCACAGGGCCGTCGGGCTTCCTAATTCTTCAGCCACCACAATGTAATGGTCAGCCCGGGCCAATAATGCCTTAGTCAGTTTTTCTCGGAACCAACCGGCAAATCCATTGTTTTGTGTCCTTCGAAAGTCACTCTCGACTCTGGCCACGTGCAGAGCTCTGCTCCTCGTCAGCAACTTGGCCAAGCTGACAACTGCACTCACATGAGGCAAGGAGCTGACGATTACCTTTGGCCGCTCTGAAACCAGCATCCTGACCACACCGGGAAGAGCAAAAATTGTCCTGCCCGCATTCATCCGAGCCAGTTCCGACGTGCTCAGTGCCAATAGAGCAGGCGAAGGGTTTGTCTCCGACAGGAGGACAGCGAGTGAGCTGGCCCAATCACTGAGGTGAGTGGAGAAATACTCCGACATTACAAACCATGACCGGCTCCGCGCCGCCCTTCGAGGAGAGCCCCGTGAAGAATATGATGCGGTTTTGAGTCAACGTACGACGTTTTTCCGAAGGATGAAGCTCGCAAGCGGTGAATATTTTAGTGCGCCCCTCACGGCATAATTTCGGAAGTACCACAGTGTCTCTGGCCGCGACAGCATCTGTTGTTTCCGGTAGACCCTAAACACTCGCCGTGCCGCCTCTCGTTTGTTGCTGGAAAAAGAACCCCCATGTTTTCTACACCTGGTCAGTGGGATTGGGAGCCCTCCAGCCGGCAGTCCCTTCCGCAAGATTTCAAGCCACGCGATGTAATCGTCAAACCCGAAAGTCTCGTCCATTCGTAAATCAGGCACTAACTCGCGATTCACCAGAACGGTTGAGGTCGTGATGTGGTTGCTCTTCGAGAGCGTCCGATACGTCACCGTTTGCGGAACCTGAATAAGCACACCCCCCTCGCCGATACTCGGGTGTAAGCCGTGTAAGCCAAAGCCAAGCAATTAAGCTGGCCGAACTCCAATGTCACAGACAGCTTGTCCGGTTGCCACACATCGTCGCAATCAAGAAAAACAATCCACCGGCCACGCGCCACATCGATGGCCCGATTCCTTGCCCTGGCAGGGCCACCCCGTGTCGCGCCCGTGACCAAAGAAATCCTTGAATACTTTCGGCAGAATGCTATCGGAATACTGATAGTCGGCACTCGCGCCATCATCAGAAACGAGCAAGTCCCAAGACACAAAGGTCTGACCCAGAACCGACTGGATGGCCTCTGCGAGTTACTGCTCACCGCTATGCACGGGCATGACAGTGAACCGCACAGGGTTCTTTGGCATTCGGCTAGTTTTTCACCCGCTTGCTACTTTGAGGCCGAGGAACGTGGGACCTACAGTTTAATCAAGCCTATTCCGCCGGGCTTGAAATTTTACCCAAAACGCTTTCTACTAGACCACTGATTGACTGGCCAACTGGAAGGTGAACAAATTGGCGCATAATTTCCTGGGCTTCGCCATCGGGTATCGCTGGCGGAGGAGACCCTATGTAATCAGTCAACAATCGTCGAAACTCTGTCCGTGAAGCAGGAAAGGTTGCAAACCGGGCTGCGTGGGTTTCGTGGGAGAACACAGAGGTTGCCGGATTGGCACATTCGCCCCAATTAGGAATGACTAGGTGTTTCATTGCTCCACACGCCTCAACGAGTGACATTGATCCCCACCCCACTACGAAGGACGAAGAAGCGAACAGTTCTGTGAGTGAGATATCGGTGACGATGTGAATGAGCTCTTTATTTTCTGGGCCAACGAACCGGCGGATTTCCTCCTCGTCCTCACGATCTTTAGCCTTAATAACGAAGGCCGGAGCTCTGAGGTGCGACCTTGACTCTCCGGCGACGCGAACAAATTCATCGAGCACTTCAAGAAACGTGTGCTCCGCTCCATAACCAGTCTTGAACGAGAGGAGCGTTACCGATTTTTTTTCTTGGAACTCACACTCAGAATCGCTACTGGACCAGGCGTCAAACCTTGGGAGGCCCGTGACTATCATTTTTTCTTCGGAGCAAACTCCCTTTGAGAGAAACACTCTTTTCGATGCTTCACCCGCGACCAAGGCAACAGTTCCTTTGTACCGGTAGCCAGTCGTTTCAAAAAGTTCTTCCAAAGCTCGGGTCGCCTCTGCAGTTAGAGGGTGCTCTTTGACGAGGGCTACAAACGGAAGGTCTAGTTCCGAACAAATGGTTTTGAACCCTTCGTCCTGCCAGTAGTCGACGTTTCCTGAAATCACCCCAAGTACCGTTCGGCGGCGATTAACCCTACTAATGAGAGTCCTCGCAAAAACCGCATTTCTGTGGCGCGCCGAGGCAGCCGCACGCCCGACCACTCCCTGGTAAAAGGTCTGTATTCTCATGGCATCGGGCGTCCAGCTCGACTGCAAGCGCATGTAGCGAGTTACTCGAGTGAAACTCAGGTCAGTATTTTGCTCTAAGGCTTCAATATCCTTATCAAATATGGGGCGTGACAGAACTATCCACGATAGTGAAGTAGGCGGGTTCTGATCAAATTGCACACCCGCAATAAGCGCGCACACCCTTGGTCCGAGCAGCCTGAGAACGAACTGGGGAAGAACGAATTTTAGAACTGCTGTTCGAACTTTATTCCTCACTTTCACCTTCTCACCAACAGAATCGACCGAAAAAAGTCCATTACCCTCCAAAGGCCCTTTTTCTTGAGTTCAAAGTCCTCAGCACCTTCGGCATTCAGAACAGCCCCAATAAAAGCTGCTCCACCGCTTCCCGCGCCTCTATGCCCAAGCGACTGAATACGGGAACTTCAGCGTACCAGTGCTAACCATTCTTCCGAACCTTGTGGCGGAGCTGGCCTTGTAGAGGAACTTGCTTGGCGATAAAGCTGAGACTTCTTGAACGTACTGAGGGACTCTATGCGAGACAGAATAAACAAACCGGAGGGCTTGCCGTATTTGGGCGCGGGGGTCACGGTGAAGCTGAAGAAGGTTGCCAAGCCCTGCAAGCGACTCGTAACTCCGAGCGTTGTAGGTGAACCCTGCTTCTTCACAATCAGCAGCGCCAATCAAGACCACAACCTTCTCAAGAAAGGCTGCATTGATACCGGCGGATGACCCTACGTGTCAGGGTTGAGTGCGGCCAGCAGCTAAGAGCAAGTCCGCCGTGTCGTAGGGCGAGAACCAGGAACTGATTCGCCATGCCCAGTCCATCGATGAGCGTCGTGCGCGGCTGAACCGCCCTAGGTCTGTTGGAGACTCTGTTTATTCAATTTTGGCCAACTCTTGTGACCGGTCGGCTTCAGCATAGAACGTTGCTTCGAACTCTGCCGGTGGAACATCACCCAGGTATCCGTGGAGGCGCGCAGTGTTGTGCCAATGCACCCAGGTGAGGGTCGCTAGCTCTACTTCTCCGACGGTTTTCCACGGCCCCTTTCGGGCTGGCCCTCTGATGAGCTCTGCCTTGTAATACCCGTTCACGGTTTCAGCGAGCGCATTGTCATAACTGTCGCCAACAGTCATATGCGGGCAGAAACTGTGTTGGATGCGATGGAGATGGCCAGATGGTCCAGGGGGCAACAATTACCTGGTTTGCGATGCCATAGTGAGGCTGGCGCCCAAGGTGGATTCAACTGGTCGTCGCAACACTTCGAGATTATGGAGGTGTGTGATGGTTCGTCGTCAACAGGCTGCGGATCGGGCCCTCAGACTGAAGTTGAGGTCGCCCGGTCACCCGAAGTTTCAACGGCCGGTCGAGGTTGCGTTCTGGGTCGAGATCGCGAAGGGGCTGCTGCCCATCGAGGCGTCTGCGGTCGTTGGTGTGTCGCCGCCCGTCGGCCAGCGTTGGTTCCATAACGCTGGTGGCATGCCACCATTTGATCTGAAATTCCAGCACTCGGGCCGCTACCTGTCATTCGCTGAGCGTGAGGATATCGCGCTGTTTCGGGTTCAGGGCAACGGCGTGCGTGAGATTGCCCGAGCGATGAATCGCGACCCCGGGACAATCTCGAGAGAGTTACGTCGCAATGTTGCGGTCCGCTCCGGGATCAGTGGATACCGGGCGTCGGTCGCGCAGTGGAAGGCCGATATGGCGGCGCGTCGCCCGAAGGTCGCGAAGCTGGTCGCCAACCCACACTTGCACGCATATGTGCTGGAGCGGCTGTCAGGGCAAATCCGTCGACCTGGTGGCACGGTCATCGCGGGGCCGCAGCCGCCGCGGTTCACCGGAAACAACAAACCGCACCGAAAGAGCCGCGCCTGGTCGTTGGCGTGGAGTCCGGAGCAGATCGCGAACCGGATCCGCCTCGACTTCCCAGAAGATGAGTCCATGCGCATCAGTCATGAGGCCATCTACCAGTCGCTCTATATCGAAGGACGGGGTGCGCTCAAGCGTGAACTGGTGTGGTGTCTGCGCACCGGTCGCGCGTTGCGCGCACCGCGGGAGCGTTCACGGCGCCAGACGTGGGTGCATGTCACCCCGGGAACGTTGATCAGTGAACGGCCCGCAGAGGTTTGGGATCGTGGTGTTGCCGGGCATTGGGAGGGTGATCTGGTGATCGGCTTAGAACGCTCGGCGATTGGGATCGTGGTGGAGCGCACGACCCGGTGCACCCTGCTGGTCCATCTTCCCCGCGAGGAGGGTTACCGGCACAAAGAAACGCCAAGGAACGGGCCAGCTTTGGGTGGCTACGGTGCGATCCCGATGAAGAACGCCCTCGCCCGCGCGATGTCGATCTTGCCCAAAGAACTTGCCCGGTCGCTGACCTGGGATCGCGGCAAGGAGTTGTCCGCGCACGCCCCGTTCACAGTCGAGACGGGCATTCCGGTGTTCTTCGCCGACGCGCAGTCACCCTGGCAGCGCGGCACGAACGAGAATACGAAAGGGCTGCTGGAGTGGGCCCCGAAAGTTGGACTACATAATCAAAGTATTCAACTGATCAGGGAGGACTGCCCGAATGCATTTAGGAAGTACGTTGACCCGCGAGGACGCTGCGGCAGCGGTTGAAATGTTCGAAGAGGGATACTCGGCCAAGTCCGTTGCCCCCTCGACGGGTCTTTGGCGAAATTCGATCCAAATGCTTCATTCAAGATGGCAAGTCCGAGGTCGAAGCGCACTAGATACGAGGGAGCGAAGACTCTATAGCTTCGAAACCAAACTCGAGATCGTACGTCGCCATCTCGGCGGCGAGTCTGGCCGGCTTTTCGCCGAAGTGTATGGTCTCCCTTCTCCTGGGACGGTGGGAAATTGGGCGACGATTTACCGGCGTGACGGTGAGGATGGGCTGCGAAAAAAGAAGAGCG
>Ga0307982_1002300_pt1 | contig 15486 bp, 8 predicted proteins | sample OrgLakmetagen989_FD_201847 | JGI IMG/M metagenome (GOLD analysis project Ga0307982, IMG submission 201847) | Saline water microbial communities from Organic Lake, Antarctica - #989 | ecosystem: Environmental > Aquatic > Non-marine Saline and Alkaline > Saline | place: Antarctica: Organic Lake...
ACACGGGCGGGCGGGTGGGATTTTTTTGGCCAGCGTCGGTACGCTCCGGCAATCGTCGTAGTTTTTAGGTGAAACGAATTTGATGCAGTGGTGAAAATGATGTCACCTGGGCTTGCCCCCGTGTGCACGTTGTGTCTCTTGTGCACGGGGCCTCGATAGTACTTGACCCCCCCACAGTGGCCTCCGGCCCCTCGCTCAGATCATACAGTTGTCACTGACGCCACATGACATAATCACTAAACAACTCACCACAATCCGATCTTGTCGCAGCATTTTCTCTGCGGCAAGTCATTTCTACTGTGTTGCTAAGGCCACGTGGTAAGACAGTCCAACGAAGAAATTTTGTCCCCGCTTCCGCAATGGATTCTTGGGCTGTGCCAGCGCAACCTAAAGCAATGACTACAGCTGCCAGACCTGCGATGACATTATCATTTGACTGTCCAGTGTTATGTACCGCACTTGTTGACAACGCAGTCATCACTTCGGATGACAATGGGAGGCTTCTGCACACCAGCGTTGACGAGCTGCAGCGACGAGAAGTAAAGAGCGCCCATTCTCGCAGCGTGCTGGCCATCGCTCAATCAGAAGGTGCAAATAGCATAGGGGATTTTTATGTCACAGTGGGCAGCGATGAGCGTGTCATCCTCCACAAGCCTGACGGGCAGCCCGTGTACTCGACGCAGTTTGCCGGCCTGGGCGACTTGATGTGTGTGTGCATCGCCCGCTGCTCCGCATCAAAGTCTGTGCACATCTTCATGGGGTCTCAAAGTACTAAGGTGATCGGGGTGCGCTTCGCGGAGTCCCACGTACGGGAGGCGCTGTCAGCGGAGCCGGGGATACATGGGCAGGCACTGCGGCCTTCCGCTGTGCATGTGTACTCGGGGCACTTTGGCTTCGTGTACAGCTGCTGCACCATGCCGTGGGACAGCACCAGCATCGCCACAGCCGGGGGCGACTCCACCCTCCTGCAGTGGAGCATCGACACGCAGTCCCAGCAGCTGAAGCTGCGGGGACGACGTGGGGGGCATACAGGCAGCATCTACTGCTCGGCGGCACATGGGGGTAGCGTGTTCACTGGCTCGCAGGATTGCACAGTGCGCGTATGGGACCACGACACACTGGCTTGCCAGCATGTCCTCGTGGGGCACACCGACAGTGTCCTTGCACTCACAAGCGTGCTGCGCCCGGGGCTGGCAAGTGTCCTGGTGTCGGCCTGCGCCAGCGGCCAAATGCGCCTGTGGTGTCTCAGCACATTTACAAACCTGGCAGTCATCCCACAAGCGCACGACCCGGGGTCGTACATTCTGTGCCTGTGTTCCCACAAGCAGCTGCAGGGACACTTGGTGCACACAGGGCTGCTGTCTGGAGGAACAGACGGCACACTGCGGCTGTGGGACCTGCAGCAGCTGCTGCAGGATGAAGAGGAGACAGGGGGCAGCGCAGACGACCTGTCCAGCCAGAGCCAGGTGATTGCTGGCAGCCGGGGGGGGGGGCTGCACCGGGCAGGGCAGCTGCGCTCCTCCTCAAGCGTTTCATCGCTGAGAGAGCTGCTGCTGGCACCCGAGGCGGAGGAGGGGGCCCCCCGCCCCCCCCCTGCGGTGGGTCAAGGGGGGGCCTCGCTGGCAGCTGCAGCCTCTGGCGCCCCTGTCATCACGCGGGCGCACGGCGACATGAGTGTGTGGCGTGGGAGTGAGGACATCCGGCCGCTGTCATTCGCGCTGCGAGCGGGTGGGCCACAGCTGAGTCTGCAGGATGTGCAAGCCGCCTTTGCTGAAAAGCACGTGCCGCCCAGCACTGAGCCTGCGTCGCCACTGGTGGGCCCGGCAGTACCTGGCCCCGCTGGTGCCGCTATGCCTGCCTTGGCGGCGCCCAAGTGTTCTGTTTCGCTGGACAAGAACAGCCTGGTGACACTGTTGAAGGCAGCTGTGTCCATTCCCTCTGTGTCCTCCGACAGCGAGCTGCGGCCAAAGTGCTGGGTGGCTGCACGTTTCATGCAGCGGTTCCTGGGGCAGATCGGCGCCCAGGTGCGCCTAGTGCAAGTGGTGAGCGGCACTAACCCTGTTGTCCTCGGCAAGCTCACCTGCCCCAAGGCCACCAACACTGTAGTGATTCATGGGCACTACGATGTGCAGCCGGCAGCAGGGGGCACCTCCAAGGCCGACAGCTGGAACACAGACCCCTTTGTGCTCACTGGGCGCGACGGGTATCTGTATGGGCGAGGCGCATCTGACAACAAGGGCTCATTGCTGGCGGCCATTTTTGGTGCAGCTCGAGCCTTTTACATGGACAATGCACAAACGTCTTTCGTGTTCCTGGTTGAAGGTGAGGGCGAGAACGGCAGCGCGGGGTTCCGTGAAGCAATTCAATGGAATAAGGAGTGGTTCCACGGAACATCTCTGGTGTTGAACACGAACAACGTTTGGCTGGATGAGGACACTCCGTGCCTAACCTACGGCATGCGGGGCCTGCTGAAGCTGGAAGTGCACGTGAGCAGCAGTGAGGGCAACATTGACCGCCATGCCGGAACAGACGGGGGTTTCACCCACGTGGAACCAATGATGGATCTGGTAGCGGCGCTGGCGGCGTTGGTGGAGTCTTCCAGTGGAAAGGTGGCCATTCAGGACTTCTACAAGGCCGTGATGCCCCCCAGCGAGGGGGTGCAGGGGGGAGTCACGGGGGGTCAGCCCACTGCAAGCGAGAGCCGCTGGGCATCCCCCAGTCTCACAGTGCACCGTATTCACAGCAGCAGTGTGAACGATACCGTCATCCCCCACTCAGCCAGCAGTGTCATCTCCATCCGCCTGGTGCCTGACCAAGCCCCCAAAACAGTGGCGTCCCTGGTGATTCAACACATGCTGAACGGCCACGCGCAGCGCGGGGGGGGCAACATGATGACGGTTCGGGTGGTCAGCAGTGCCGACTGGTGGCTGGCAGACCCCTCGTCCCCCCACTACCGCGCCGCCGCCGAGGCCATACAAGAGGTGTGGTCGCAGGAAGTGCGGTTTGTGCGGGAGGGGGGCACGATGCGTGTAACCCCCTTCCTGCAGGCGGAGCTGGGGGCTCCTGCAATGCACGTGCCCATCGGGCAGGCTTCGGATGGAGCCCACCAAATCAACGAACGCATCAGCCTGCGGAATTTGTGGAACGGTGTGTGTGTTCTGCAGTCCATGTTCCGGAAGCTGGCTGCTGGGCCGGAGGCCTCCCAAGCCGCTGTGCCCCAGGCGGCCGCCCAGTGAGCGCACATACCAGCCACAGGGCACGCCCATGTCTGCGCTGCTGCAGTGAGGCACACAGAGCCAAAGCAGCGCAAGTGTGTGTGTGTGCATGTTGGCTTCGACACTCTGCTGTTCCAGCTGGAGGGGGCTTGGCCGGACATCCAGCCCCCCCCTTGCTTGTGCTCGGTGCAGGCGTGACTCGCACCGCAGATTGTTGATTGTCTACCTGCTGCGCAAATTCACAAATCACTTGAAACAAATCCAATATTGTACAAACAAGCTGTGTGACGGAGCGGTGCCCGCTGCAGCCAGCTGAACTGCCAACTGTGCGAGTGCCCACGCTGCCAGTAGGTGCTCAAAACACCAGCGTCGCGAAGACCATCCTTCAGGACTGCACTTGCCATGGCTGGCCAAGACAGTGGTTTGGCTTCTTCGTTGCTTGATGTGAAAGCGGCCAAGAAACATTTTGGTCACTCAATCGTGCGTAACCTGTGGCAAACTCAATGCATGTGCAAACTAACCTGCTTCTGTGCAGATGCCCGTTGGCACAGCGAGGCGGGAGCTTGCAGCGGGAGGGTGCGATGTAGATGACAACGGGTGAGTTTTGCGGTATTTTCCCTCTCTCATGTGGCCTACCAGTGCTATACGCAGCGCTGAATTGGCAGCATTTGCCGCTCAAGCCTTGATTGCGGAACTTGCTTTCAACTCAAACACTCATGCCCGAGTACGCTCCTCCCGTACGCTGGGGACACCAGCTGCACCAAGTGGGACCCTTAGTGCACATGATTTGATGCAATATCTTGTGCACATTGGCATGACTCCTGCAAACACAAGTCAGTGGAGTGTCGAGGTCGGGACAAGCCTTGCCGAGACTTCTCATGATGCCAGCTCTTCCACTGTGCCTACTTCAGCCAGCAGCGGCACAGCCTCCAAAGGGCGCATTGTATCTGCATTTCAACCACAATATCCTCTGCGGGACCCAGTGGCGTCTGCAGTGCACGTGGACCCATCTCACATGCCTCCCGTGGCCTCCATGCCTCCTCGCATGCCGTCGGCCAGCCTGCTGCCCCCCCCCCCCATCCAGCCCGCCCCCGTCGCCTCCACCTTTGCACCAGATTCCGAGGAGGAGGACGAAGACGAGTTCGATGGCCAAGCTGTGCATGACTTCCCCGACGGCGAAGCGCCCCTCGAAATGCCAGGGGGCATGACGTTCTCATCGGACTTCTTCAGCAAGGGCTGAGGTCGCTGTGGCGGACAGCTGGCGTACCCAGCGCATGCCATGATGGGTACACTGCTATGCTTTGTGTTCTTGCGCCATGTGGCTGCGGAACATCTCGATTGGCTTGTCCTGGGCAAAGTGCTCTACTGTGGTCACACAGCCCCCCCAGCCCGTCGCCACTGCTGCCCCCGCAGCACGACGCGCGGTCGCCAAGCCAAGCGCTCCGAGGATTCAAGAGCGCATTAATTCAATTGCGCTTCATGCCGCCTTATCACTGCGCTTGCTAGCGTGCTTGCAGCCAGGTCGCCGCGACAAACTTTGCCAATTTGTGTTTTTTCATCTGCTGGCAGTAGACATCCAACTTTGAATATGGCAACCATTTCATCTGCAGCTGAAGTTGAGGATCATCTCAGGTACATATGACTGCTGGATGATGGCCACTGTGCCCGATTGTGTTTGCCTGACCACGCCTCAAGTCAAGGGAATTTCCCCCCCCGCGAATCTCACTGTGCTCATCTCTCAGGCACATGCTGCACCAGCGGGTACAAATCCTAAATGAGATTGCTGATGTTCAGCACCAACGAAAGTCATCCCTGCTGCCTGGGCTGAGCCGGTGCGACGTGTTGCAAGCTCAGCTGCGGGAGGCCTTTGACACTGCACTGCACCAACGCAACACGCTGGCTGGGCGGGTGTCAGAGCTGGCAGACAAAGTATTCGCCCAACGAGCATCACCCCAGGGCGCTAGCGAGGAGTTCCTGGCCAAGGCGCAGGAAATGGCTTCTGATTTGCGTGCGCGGCTTGCGGCTTTTGACGGGCAGCTGGACGGTGCTGAGGCCGACCTCGCCCACGTGCGTGCCAAAGCACAGAAGTTCATTCAGGCCCTGCAACAGGCCAGCAACGACGAAGTGGGGCTGCTGGAGGAGTTGAGCGCACTACAGACCGCTCTGAAGCGTTTCGTCGCAGCGGTGAATGAGGCGGGATTCGAGGTGACCCTGCCCCCTATGCCTGCGGTGCAAAGCGCTTCAGCTCCAGCACCAGGGCAAGCAGCAGCACCTGCAGCAGCTTCAGCGACCACACATGATGCCCCCAGCCAAGCGCATGCACCGGCGCCTGCCCAGGCCGCCGCTGCTCCCAGCGACAAGCCCACCTCCCGACGACGTGTGACCTTCGATACCCTGAGCCCAGCGGATGATGCAGTGCCGATGGCGTTTCTGGGCGCTGCAGCCAGCGTCGGCAAGGAGCAAGTGGCGCTGCCTGCTACCCTCCAAGAGGATGTTGACAGCATGGGGGATCCTGTTGAGCTGCAGTTGAAGTTGCAGCGCCTGCTTGAGCGCATGGCTGACATGCAACGCGACCTGGCTGAGGAAAAGCAGGCCATGCAGCGTGCAGTGGAAGCCAACGCAGCAGTGAGGGAGTACAAGCAAAACATGGTGAAGGCTGCGTAAATTGGAGCCGCATGCATTCTTTGGAAATGAAGACATCCGTCTGTGCCCAGTCACACAAATTGACTACCGTCAACGTAGCGATAAAAGGAGAAGACGCTTGAAGGGGGTGCAGATTTTTTCCCCCTTCGCAAGTGTAATGTGTTAGCAGCATGCCGCCAGCGCCCTGCGCCAGTGGTACGGAGAGTGACGTGGCCGATCACCCACAGCTGATTTGGCCACCCAGCAAAATACGCTCACCGCTGTTGGTTTGAACTGTCGCTCAAGGGCGCTGCGCCGGGGCCAGCACGGCGAGCTTCGGCAGCATATTCCTCTGCAGTGTCCAAATAGAAGCGCTTATCAACTGCTGAGCGCTTTGGCCCGCCTGGGACGGCGCCGCCAGTGGCGTTGAGGTACGTGCCGTAAAGCAGAGCCAACACGATTGAGCCCTGAAACAAGATGCGATACCTCATCATGCGGTAACTGGTCTTGGAATCACCTTTATACATTGCATGTAAGCCTCTGGCAAGCACTCCAACAACCATAGTCGCGCCAAAAGGCACCCACGGATCCTCAGAGCACCTGCAAAAATCATATGCTTTCTGGCAAAATCCGCACTGCCAAGTTTGCCACTCACTTGCGGAAAGCCTTCTCTGAGAAGCTCTCCTTATGTTTCTCAATCCGACTTTGAGGGGCTGGGGGGGTCTGAGGAACTTGCATGATTGTGCTAGTAGATGCCAGATGTAGTGCAATGCCCAAGCAGCAGCTGACCCGACGACTTTGCGTGCCGATTCTCAGCACAGCTGATCTCGAATGATAGTGCTCCACCTGACAGAACGACTCAAGTTTACCGTTAAGCATTTATAAGCAGTTAAACCAGCTTTTGCTTGAACTTCGTGAGCAGATAGGAAGGCCCCTAGAAATTACCCCCCAGCAAACACTGCACTCCGCATGAGCCTGCAAGTGGCACAATATGAGAAAGCGCGGGCTCCGAGCTTCCAAAATGAAACCCACAGCCCAATTCTCAGACCTCGTTTCACAAGTGTTGTGGCATCGAACGGCCGATAACACAAGCGCTGCGCACTGGTGCAATTTCCGCGGATTTCCTGTGCTGCACAGATCTACAGGCAGCCATCACAATACAGCTGCGGATTGATCGCCAACTGAATTAAAACCAGCCTGCCTCTGAACGGCCCCACTATTTGCTTTCGTTAGCACTTTTTGTTTCAGCATGGCAGAAGCTCCTCCAGTGATCCGAAACCAGAGCGGCCAATGGGTTATACTGAAGGATGAAAGCGACGGTCTTGACGAGTTCTTTCAAAAAATGGGCGTTGCTTGGGTTACTCGGAAAATTGTCTCCAACATTAACGTGACATACGAGATTCGGCAGACGCCGACAGTTCTGCGGCAGACCGACATCACCTCAGTGGGCCGGCATCATGTTGACTATGTCGTGGACGGCTTGTGGCACGACGTGAAGCAGGTGGGGAACAAGCTGCGCCCCACCAAGGTCTCACAGGACGACATCACAGGCGCCTTGAGCATCGAGGTGCAGCTGGGGCAGGAGGGGGGCACCACAGTGGACACGCGTCGCCTGCTGACCCGCACTCGCCTGGAGCAGCGCCTGAGTCTCTACCGGGACGGCTCATGCGTTTCACGTGTGCGCCGGGTGTGGGCCAAGGTGGAAACCCCAGAGCAGGCCCGGGCGGGCTCAGAGGCGGAGGGAAGGGCTCGGGAGATGCTTGCACTGGATGCCGTGGCAGCAGCAGGGGTTGGGGCGTTTGGGGGGGGAAGCACCACAGCAGGCAAGGGGGGACTTCCTGGCCGGGGCGTGTCGCGGTGGAGTGCTGCATATGACATCCCAGTCGACCACTATGTCCTCACAGGGGGGGGTGGCGCAGCTGCACCCCCCCCTAGCTCACCCCAGGCGGCACAGTCCAGCCGAGGAGGCACCGGCGCCACACAGCGCAGTAGCGGCGCTGCCCACCGCAGCGCATTCGGGTTGAATCTCTCTGGTCGCTGGGAGATCGACAGCGCCCGTTCCAACAGTATGGGCCCACTGCTGAAGGCCCTGGGGGTGCCCTGGCTTGCACGCTCCATGGCGGAGTCACTGCGCATCTCCACCACAATGCGGCACACATCTCTGCCGCCCAGCGACCCCGCGCAGCACAGCGACCCAGCCGAGGGCCACGGCGAGGAGGAACGGAAGCCTTCCTCGGGGGTGTCCGACACCCCCCTTGCCCCCTTTTGTGGGGGGCTGACCCTGAAAGACGTGTCATCCCTGGGCACCAATGTGTCCCACTTGGTGCTGGATGGCGTCCCCCGCAGACGCACAGGGGACGACGGGAAGTCCATTTTGATCTGTGCCACGCCGTTGACCCCAGCTGAGGTGTACATGCCCCCCCCACACACTCCCTTTGGGCATTTGTCCACAGACAGTGCTCTACCAGAGGCAGCTTCTGACCCATTTGCCAATCTTGCCCTGGCAGATTTGCCGCCTGTGAACGAGGCTGGCACCGCCGCCGCGGCCACGAGCCTAGCCACCTTGGGCAAGGAGGAGGAGCTTGTGGGGGGGGCAATAGACTGGCCCACCCCGCAAGAGGACCCCCGGCACACCTTGCGGGGGACAGTGCTGCGCTGGGCAGATGCTGCCGCCGCAGCGTCAGCCGCCCCTCCCAGCCCAGCAGTTGACGCCGCCACCGCAGCAGGGGGGACAAGGGATGCCGAGGCAGGGTCCACTGCAGCCGCAGCAGCAGGGGGGGCAGCGGATGTCGGCGCCGACGAGGCCCAAGTGGCAGCCAGTGGCGCTGGGGATGGCGATACTACTGCTGCCACACCCCTCCCAGCTGCCCCAGTGGCCGTGCGCATCGTGACTGTTCTGACAGACAACCAGGGCGTCACTGTGGACACACGGCAGCTGCTGGACGGCGGGCGGGCCATGCGGTCCACCACAGATCTGTACACCCCAGGGTGCCAGCTGGCCTGCAGGATGGTGCGAGTCAGCACCAATGAGGAGTTCGGGGGCCCCTGGCTGCAGGTGCCCGCCACTGGCGAGGCGCTTGAGGGGGCGCAGGGGGATGATGAGGGGGGGCCTTACGAAGACGATGCAGGGGGTGTGCCAGGCATCGACGCGCCAGCTGTATCTGTGGCAGGGTCCCACGGCGTCTCGTCCCCCTTGGCTCGCAGTGCCAGCTTCAGGTCTGGAGCCAGCGGCGGGGGGGGCAGTATGTCGGATGAAGGGGGCTCCGACAGCGACGACCAGCCCGTGGAGGATGAGATGTCTGCTGCTGTGAATTTCTCAGGCAAGTGGCGCATCGACTGGGGTCGCTCCCAGCGCCTGGATGACTTTCTGTCTTCCGTGGGTGTGTCTTGGCTGGCGCGGAAAGTGGTGTCTGGGCTGGACGTGACCTATGAGATCGACCACACGCCCGTGGAGTGGTGCATCAAAGAGAGCTCCAACCTGGGCAAGTTCACGCACAAACTGCTGGCTGACGGCAGGTTCCACATGGTGCCCCAGCAGAACGACGGCTGCGCTCCCATGCGGTGTATGCAGGACCGGAGCTCAGGGGACCTGATTGTGGAGACACTGCTGCTGCAGGACCCAAGCAATGACCCAGCAGTGAAAAAGATGCTGCCGGTGGCCCAGCGCCTGTCTGCTCAAGAAGCAATCATGGGCATAGCCCCCCCTGCAGGGGATGACGATGCCCGCTCAGCTGCGTCAGGGGCGTCGTGGGGGGCCCACTCTGCCGGGGGGGGGGACATGACAGCATCACTCCCCGCTGCACGCAAGCGAGGGTCTGACTTCGCACGGCGGTACGGCGGCGGGCGGGCGCGTGCCAACAGCATGGACAGCACATCGGGTGCAGGGGGGTCTGCGGCTGGCCCGGGCATTTCGCATGCATCCCCAGGCAGTGTCGGCAGCAGTCACATGTCAGCGAGCCTGCCACCGGCAGCAGCAGAAGCAGCGAGCACAGATCCCCCACTGCAATACCCCCCCGTGCCCAAGCCGGTGGCTGCAGGGGATGCCATCTCCGGACTGGCCCCTGAGGTGTCAGGTTTCGCCGCTGCGCACTCCAGCGAAGCGGGGGCCCTATGGGAGCGCATATCCAAGCTCACAGCGCGCATCCTGGACATTCGGCACGCCGATGGGCGTGTCGTGCAGCGACAGGTGCTCATGTACATCACCGCCGACGGCGTCGCGAAGAACGCCGTGACTCGGTACTATAACAAGATCGAAACCTCCGACGAGAGGGTAGCGGCGGAGGCAGCGGCAGCCCGGGCAGGCGAGCGCAGCAGGCAGCGTCGTGCCCTGCGGCGCAGGCGCCAAACAGCCGCCCGCGAAGAGGCTGAGGATGCCGCCGCTGCCGCTGTCGACGGCGGGTCAGCGCCTGCAACTGGTGATGCCACTGGAGGCACCTCCACGAGGGGGTCAGGGCACAGTGAGGGGGGGGTGTCTGGAGGCACAGCTGACGAAGCTGCAGGCGGTACATCTCAACTGCACCGCTTGGCGAAGTCTCTTCTGGGCGGTGCCGTGACCAGTGCTGGCCTGCTGGGTAAGCTGCTCACAGCATACGACAGCGCAGCTGCAGCCACCAATGCAGCTTTGCGGCAACGACTGGGCGACGAGGGAGCGTTGCTCATGGGGGACTGGGGCCACACCCATGTGCTGCTGCTGGGAGGTGCTTTGCTTGCTTTGTGTGTTCTGTGTTCTATGTTGACTGGCAGCACCTCCACCTCGAGTGTGTGGGGGGGGCTGCTTATCCTGCTGGGCGGGTTGGTGGGGGCGGCGGCCGGAGGCAGCATGGTGTGGCTGGCACTTGTGCCGCCGCTCCGCTCTGCATCCGCCGAGGCGGAGCGCCTTCGAGAGCGCGCCCGGCGGTCCCGGGCTCGGCGAGGGGGCGGTGGGCCCACCTCTGTGCGTCTGACGTCATTCGCCGACCGGAACCGGCTGGGGCTCCCCGTGGGGGACGCAGCCGCCAGCCACGCACAGGGGCTGCAGTCCGGCAACAGCCCCACGCCACTGCTGCGCACAAGTGGCCGCGCCCGCAGCAGCAGCGGGGACGGTGCCGCAGGGGGCAACACCCTGCGGCAGCGGCGCCCCTCAAACGGCTCCATGGCGGCCAGCTCTATCCTGTAGCTTCGCGCACGCCCCACTGCGCCTCAGCAATGTGCAGCATGGAGCGGGCAGCGGCGCCCCACGTCATATTCCGTAGCTGTGTCGCCGCTGCAGGGACCTCCCGCAACCAGGCGGCAGCTTCAACCACGCAACTTGTGTTCCCCAGACACAGGGCACACGCCGCTGGTGCATAAGGGCACCCAGTCGGTGCTGCGGCTGCCAGTGACGGCAATCGCTCTTCCCGTATATGTAGCAGTGCGGCCATCAGCGCTGCCAATTCTTCGCGCAAGTGTTCCTCATCCAGCCGCGCATAGGACAGCATGGCACAGTGGCCCCCTTGTGGACATGTGTGAGGGAATAAATCATGACTGCCTTCACGCAGCTCCATGTGAGCCTTGATGAAGCGCACGACAGTGCGTGGCAGGAACTCCGGTACGGGCCCCACTCCCGTGGCCAGCACCGGCACCCCGCTAGCGGCAGCCTCCAGTGCAGGCATGTTGAATCCCTCTGCGGAGTATGGTGTGATATACAGGTCTGCAGCCCTGTACAGCTGTGCCATGTTCTCGTCCGACAGCGTGGCGCCGTGAAACAGGATGCGCAGCGATGGGTGCCCCGGCACTGCAGCCACTGCAGCCCGCAGGCGCGCCTCAGCGTGCTCGTACACCGCAGAGGGAGCTTTTACAACCAGCTGTATGCAGGGAAGGGGCTGGTCAGCTGGCAGTGCATTCAGGCGATGCGTTGCACTGCTCAGGGCTGTGAGCAAGTGTGGGAGGCCCTTGTTGGCTGTGGCGGCACCCACAGTAAGCAGCTGCAGACAAGCTGAATCCAAGCCCAGATGTTTTCGAGCTTGTTGTTTCTCCGCAAAAGTGGCTGCTCGGATGTGCTTGCTGATGCCATGGGGAACAACAAAGGCCTTGATGCCTGCCTTGACAAATGCAGACGCAGACCAGTTGGAGGGTGTCACTACAGCCGTGTTTCGAAGCTTGCCCAGCGTTGTCCAGCTAACAAATGGATGTGGTTGCATGATGTCCCATAGTCTTCCCGTTTCAGCTGTGGCATGCATTAGCAGGCGTGAATTTGAACATCGACTTGGAAGGGAAAAATTGAAAGGGAATGCTGCCCGAAATACAATGTCTGGACAAATTGCGGACGAAGAGTCCCACGAAAACCTTGGAACTCTCAGAATTCCTGCTAATACTTTGCTTTCCCTAGCTGCAGCCCAAGATGCCTTGTATAGCGGCTGGGCTTCGCCAAGAGTCACACGCAATTTCTTGACAATGCGCAGATCATGCAGAGCCACAGCGATTGCCTGCCCCACTGACGCATAGGAGTGTGGAATATGTAGCCACGTGTCAATGTGTACCCACAAGTGCTTTCCTTGTGCATGGCTATGGGTGTCTATCGCCGTGCAGGACAGCACAACTGAGAGTAGGCAGATAAGGACAGAACTTGTAGCAGCCATACTTGCAAGTGGGCCCTGAGGAATACAGTTGGTACCACAGAGCAGCCTTTGTAACTGTTACTGCATCAATTGCATTGCTTGTGGTGCATCCCAAGACATTCAACGGCTGAAGCCAGCCGCCAACTACTAGCCTTTTCGGCTGGCAAGGGGGCGCTTCGTAGTAATTTCAGGCACGATCTTTGCCCAAGACACAGCACAGACTGCACAGTGTGCCGTGGCTGGTCTTCTACCAAGGGCAAGCGGCAACAACAACGCTTTGAGCTGAAGTTTGAGCTGGAGACAGGTTGAGTGGAGCATAATACGAGATGCTGCTTGCATGCAGGGAGGTTGCCGAGCTTGGCGACTCAAGCTGTGAAAGGCTGCCTTGAAAAACTTTTTATTTTCATGATTTGAAGCAGATGGGGGATATTGAAAACACACAAAGACCTGAAGGCGAAGCTGATGCGAAAGGCTAGTCCTGCATCCAATTCCGCAGAGCGTGGCCAAATTAATGACGGTGGCTCATCACATATTCCTTGCGCAGGTGCATTGTGTAGCTCAGAATGGCAAACCAAAGAAGGGCAGGTGGGGCAATGTACCAGCCGTTGTCCTGCAAGACCAAGTCAGGTGATATCGCTGCACGCGCACCAAGTTCCGCAAGCTGATGCTGCGATGTACTCACCATGACCTTGAAGCGGATTTTCTCCAGAGTGTTGGCAAAGAGGCCACTGGTGACATTCACCTCAAAAGGGGACAGGTGCTGGTGAACAACTCCACGCTGGTAAGAGTAGACTTTCCACACCTTGGCCACGTAGGGCGAAGCCCTCAGGGCCAAATCCTTGCCCTTGCTGACAGACATTTTGACTCAGGCTGTAGTTACATGCATACAACTGCCAAAAAGTTCTTTGAACCCCACAGAGCGTACGCTGCGACGGGCAAGAGGCGCTTGCTGGCAGCCAGCAGGGTGTGCAGATGGGTGTCTGGAATTTTTCAAACCCTCCTCAACGAAAAATATACAATCACCGGGAATCGAACCCGGGGTACCTCGATGGCAACGAGATATGTTACCACTACACCATGATTGTTGTGTTAGCAAATTGCCCCAACTAGCCGATATGATTCTTGTTTTGCAGCTTCTGGTACCAAGTGGGTGGAATTCAAGTGAATTATTTAGACCCATCAGGATGAGTCGCTGTCTACTTCGGTTTCGTCCAACTCATGCCAAACAGGTGATACGGGCACTTGCATGCCCTGCAAGCCCCGGTCCTGCAGCCAGGATGCAACCGAGAAACCGTCAGGTGCTTGTGAGGGCTGAGCCTCTGCCCTCATTAATATAGCCATAATGCCTGGGGTCTGCAGCATGGCTGGTTCGGCCCCTTGTGCCACAATTGCGTCCATTCGAGCAGCTTTCCCTGCAAGTGCCGCTCGTAGCAGGCGCACATTGGCTGAGGAGCAAAGCTGTCCACACCTGCGCAGCACGCAGCACAGCAGCATCCACTGCACAGCACTTGCAGCCGTGCCTCGTGCTGCGTGCTGCAGCTTGGGCAGCTCCGTCAGTGCAGCCGCACCCCCCATGGGCAGTGGGGCGTGGCTCACCAACGCCAACGCACGGGGGTCCCTGCATTTCAGTGCAACGTCCAGGGTACACACGCCGTTACCACTCACCAGTGCATGCTGTGGGAATGCTTGCAGTAGGCCTGCTGCGTTCCCATACCGCTTCAGCCGCAGTGCTACGTGGAGGGGGGTGCCGGCAGGGCAGCTGATTGTCGACGATTCAGGAGGCAGCAGCGCAAGAAGCAGCTGCAGCAACGCACACGGTGCCGTGTTGCCGTGCCCATCCACACCATCTTGCATTGCAGCCGCCCAGTGCAGCGCTGTGCGCCCAGTGTCACGGGCTGTGTCGATTGGGTTGGCTCCTGCCTGCAGCAAAAACCGCACGATCTCCAAGTCGTTGCGAGCACATGCCAGGTAGAATGGTGAATTGTGGCAATGTTCAATGCTGGCTCCTGCCTGTTGTAGGGCCTGCAGCAGCTGTAGATGCCCCCCCACGGCTGCAAGATCCACGGCTCGCCACTGGCCAAGAAGGCACCAGTCCACATTTGCGCCCTCCTGCAGCAAGCACCTGACTGCCGAAACATTGCCATGCTTAGCAGCACAGTAGAATTTGTGCAAAAGGCTTTGTTGTGGTATGGCCATTTGGGCGCTACGCTTGGAAATGGAAGCAGGTGACGTGTCGGCTTGTGACAAGTTCCTTTCATGCCTGCCAGAGCCAAGATCAGTTGGAATAGCTACTGGAGTAGCATGGCTGTTAGCTTCGTCATCATGAGGTACTGAAATGGGGATTCGTAGGGCCATGTGTCCCGCCGGCACAAGCAGTTTTGCGGGCACTGCTTTGAGATCCAGTGCAGCCAAGCAAGGAGTATTCGCTCCGCACTAAGCAAAAAACGCTGCGGAGGTTGGTAACACACCGAAATATGGACCCAGTTATCGAAAAACACTGCAAACTGCTCATGTGAACTATGCCGGGAGACTCAGGCCTCGTGAAAGCGCATTTGGGCAAGCCAAGCCTGGGGCAATCGACCGAGCAGCTTCTGTCGCAAGCTTCTGTCGCAATGGTGCTTGCCGGAGGCAGCTGGCAACCAGGGTGGCTTGAATGCCACTAAAAGTGAACTTTGCTGACATAAATTTGAGAGAGGCTGTTTTTACTTACAGCCCTGTTGGTGCACGCTTGCTCCGTACGAGGGCAAGAGGGGCAAGAGGAAGGTGCAGCTTCAGCACGCACTTCCAGTGGCTTCTCGCCGTGCAGCAGGTTCAGACAGGGCTACTGCTTTGGGCAACAAGCGCCCGTAGAATATCCAAGTGTCCCCCAAAACAATGTTGAAGTGTTGGACAACGTCGCTTGTGTCGTTGGCAAGCTTGAGATGCTGGCTGCAGTTGCTTGTGTAGGAGAGCCCCCTGCTGCACAGGTGGGGTCGAAGTAATGGCAATCAAATTTGGGGTCAATCTTGCCACCCCAAACCCGGGTGGGCGGGATGGGTCAATTGCCACTCAAAAGACGAACATTTCGTCTTCAC
>Ga0307982_1002305_pt1 | contig 15475 bp, 9 predicted proteins | sample OrgLakmetagen989_FD_201847 | JGI IMG/M metagenome (GOLD analysis project Ga0307982, IMG submission 201847) | Saline water microbial communities from Organic Lake, Antarctica - #989 | ecosystem: Environmental > Aquatic > Non-marine Saline and Alkaline > Saline | place: Antarctica: Organic Lake...
TGCGCTCCCGCCACCCTTGCCGCCCCCACCAGTGCCAGTTGCCCGAGCGCCTCCTCCGTTACCGCCGCCACCGCCGGTCCCAGCCGCTCACTCCTCGCCGCCCATGGCTCGACCACCGCCTGTTCCTGCCGCGCCCCCACCGGCTCCGTTGTTGAACCCGGGAGCTGCAGTAGCGCCCGCCGACGGGGCTGCCGCCGCTGCTACGGCGGCAGCTCCGTCTCTCGCAGACCGCATGAAAGCGCTCGCCGGCGCTGGCCAGCCCATGATGATGCCTGTGCCGGCGCTGGGGGCGTCAGTGGCGCGCTCTTCAATGAATCATCTGGAGGCGCCGAAAATGCCCCCACCCCCTTCTCCCGGAGCACTCCCTCCTCCTCCTCCTCCTCCTCCTTTTTCACAAAGACCGCCGCCTACGGGGCCGCCGCCGCCTCCTCCTCATCCTCATTCGTCTTCAGGAGCGCCCACGTGGGCCTGCGGCATTTGCTCGTTTGGGAACAACCCCGCGAGCGAGGGCGCGTGTGGCATTTGCTCGGGCCCGCGCCCCGACGCTGCTCCTTTTCCTCCACCAACGCCTGTGCCTGCAGCGGCTGCACCGCCACCGCCGTTACCACCGTCAGCACCTGCCCCGCCGCCGCCTGCAGCTGCTGCGCCTCCTCCAATACCGAAAGCACTTCGAGCAGCGGCACCACCTCCGCCGCCTGCTGCCGCTGCACCTCCCCCCCCTGTGCCTGCTGCAGCTGCACCGCCTCCACCTCCTGTGCCCTCTCTACCCGCTGCCCCTTTACCATCTACTTCCGCGGCCGACCGCAACGCGGACTTCGTGAAGTCCAAACGCGCCGAAGAAGAAGCCAAAGCGGCGAAGAAGGCCGCGGACCTCGCGCGCATGTCGCCGGAAGCCCGCGCCGCGCTGGAGGCCGAAGAAAGCGCAGCTGCCCAGCACGACGCCAACAAGGCCCGGCACTTCACAAGGCTGGGCTTATTGGCGGGGGGCGGCGCGAAAAGCCAGGCCCTGGGCGGCGCGGGGGGGCGGGGTGGCCGAGGCATGGGCGGCCGCGGTGGCCCCAAGCGCCCTTCAAAGCCACGAGACGACGACTTGGGTGAGTCGTAGCCTGGAGGTTTCGAAATTTATTCTCGCGTGCTTCATTCATTTATCTAATTCCTTACAGTAATTCAAGTTGGTCTGCATCTCGGTTGCGCCTCGGTGGGCGTTATATGTCATTCATAGCAATATGCGCAGTAGGCCAATAACCAAGAGTGGCGCGCAGTATATATAAATTACATATCAATACTCAATGCAATTAACAATTATAACATAATATTATAACCAATACCCAATACAATCGGAGGTGGCAAAAGGGAGATGCGGAGCTATAGTTGTAACGCTACAACTAGAACTTACAGCTGGCGTTAGGAAAGGAAAGAGAGATGGGACGTAAAACTGAGTTGGCCTTTTGGCATTTAATCATTTGTGAATCGGAAATCGGAACAACCAGAGCGCAGTTAACTCTCGTCTCTCAAAAAGGAAAAGCCGTTGGACAGCCAATTTAAAGCCAACTGACCATATGTATACTCAATTTGAATTGATCTGGGCCACAGTGGCACACTTGCAACGCCACGTGAAACGGGATGAGCTCAGGGGCTATCATGCGTCTATTTGTGTGTGCGCTGGCCAATGAAGGGCGACTTTCAGACGTGAATTCTCTTTATAGGTGCTGCCATATAGCCGTATGCGACGCAAGGCGCTCAGGAAGCAAGCGCCTTCTCAAGCTCTGCAACGAGGCTTTGAAGAGCAGCCAACTCGACTGCTTGCAGATCACCTGCGTTGCTACTGCTGGTGAAGGACTGAGTGCAGGCGTTGGCAATGAGGTCGTCCAGCCGTGCGGCGAACAGTGATCGCGCGTGCTGGCGAAGGAGGCGCAAGCGCGAAGAGGATGCTGCTGTCGGAGGGAAGAGTGAGGCGGCGATCGATGTGGCGGTACCATCACCATTACTAGCACCTACAGCTGTTGTATCTGAAGAACTGGAGCCAGTCAGGGCAAAACACAGGCCTAAAGTTGGCATTTCCTCAACTAAGGTTCTGTCGAGACTTTCACTGCGACCAAGCCCGGAGCTGTTAGAACCAGCGAGGTGACTCCGATGCTCAGCACGCTTACTTTTGTCAGCGGCGCGCTCAGCCACGACAGCATTCAAGAGAACACCCAACTGCGCCTTGGCGTCGCCCTGACTGAAGTTCAGCTGCACAAGGAGCGACACAAACGAAGTCAAAAGATTGTTCCTTTCTTCGGTGTCCTTGCAACAACTACTCCCGAGCCCGCGCACAATCAGCAATCGACGCACTTTGTGATCGCCAGAAGTAGGGTTGTCTGATCGCAATGGCGGCAAAGCACAAACCTCAGCTAAGCCGCAACCTGGCTGCGCCGAGGACCTGTTCGCACTGTTATTGCTACTACTTTGGGTACTGGCACTAATACGAATGCCGGTTGTACTATTGCCAAATGTACTCGTTGTGGTTGTTGTTGCTGCTGCACTAGATGCACTATTGACACCTTGGTTTGGTAATTTGCGCGCCACAGCATACCAATAATCAGCAGTGGCAGCCTTAAGAAGCGGGATGAGGTAACGAGGAAGAATTACACTCGTAGCCATCAAGCGCGCTGGGTGTGCTGCTGGTCCAGCCACATGCGCAAAGCTTGCTGTTGACGACGAAGAAGTCGAACATGGCGGTGGCGCCGCTGCCGCTGCCGCTGCCAATAGAGCTGCTTGCAGGGCAAATCCCGAATGCACCACTCGGCCAAACGCCGGCACCCAGTCATTTTGGCGAAGAAGTGTCGCGGACGCAGCTGAATTCCTACCACCGCTCCCACCAAATGCTACCGTTGCCCTACTTGACGACGAAAGGTGGGGCGAGGACATCGGCAGAGCTGCGAGCGCACGGCTTTCGGCAATGGCCGTGTCCACATTGCGCAGCGCCGCACGAAACACTCCCTCTGCACTGAAGCGCTGTGCGACCATGGACGCGCCGTTGCTGCTGCTGCTGCTGCCACTGCCTGGGGGCGGCGGCGACTGTGCAGCACGCACGAGCAAGAGGGTCCCGTGTACTTCCGTGGCAACTTCACGCTCAATGGCTTGCGCATCGCTAGTACCGCTAGCGGCTGATGATCGTGAAGGGCCAGCGCGCAGTAACTCTAACACCAGTGCGGTGAGGTGCGGGAGATCGCGAAGGAGTACAGCACTCGCAGCTTTGTTGGCATCGCCAATGCCAACGTCTCTATCAGGGAGCACGTTGGGATTGTTGTTAAAAGTCTCGTTGGGAACCTTCCTTTTCGCTGCTGTTGACGAAGTAGTTTTACCCCCTAAAGCTACCATTAGAGCAGCCTGTGCAGCAGCGGCAGTAGTGGCCTGGTCGGCTGCTATAGAGGCTCTCAAATGGCGTGGGGAGTCGAGCATAGCCGCGATCTTAGGAGCAAGACGAGTTCGAAGCTCAGTGATGGCACAAAGCCAAATCGAAAGAAGGGGCCATGCCTCAGTTGGAACTGCTGTTGCTGCTGTCGAAGGTGGCGCTTGCAGCTGTGGCAGCGGCGGCGATGGCGAGAAGGCACCACGAACTATTGGACGGTATCGCTCCGCCAACAAGGAAGCCCAAGTAGGACCAGCTAAGCGAGCGCGTACCCACGCAGAAACTTCCGCGCTCCCGCTTCCACTGCCCAGTCCTGCTGTGTTGTTCCTGTGGCTGCTGAAAGGGCGCAGAGCTGCGATGTCGTCACAAACCGCACCAAAGGCCTTCACAGCTTCAGCATTGGTAGGAGCGCCGCTTGTTGTTCGTGCAGCGGCGGCAACGTGAAGGTGAGCAGCAACGAGCGCAGCAAACACTTCAAGCAGCTCTACAGCGCATTGAGAGACAGCACTGAGCTCCGCTTGCCGCCGCTGTCGGATTACTTCGGTCCATTGGTCAACCATTGCTGCTGGAACACGATTGACCTGTGAAACTGCTTGAGGAATGCTACTGCTACTGCTGCTAGCGGTGTTACTGCTGCTGCGGGTATTATTGCTCCTGCTGTTGCTGCCACTGCTGCTGGTCCTGCTGATGCTACTGCCCGCTCCAGCCCTGAATCCTGGTGGCCGTGGCGGAGCCATCGCTCGTCCATTTCCTGGCATTCCACTATTGCTCGTTTGCGCGTTGTTATCGTGTGTTGGTAACTGATGCGCGCTTGATGCGGTAGCCGCCGACGCCAGGGTTTCAGGGCGCGCCAAATCAGGGAAAGCAGCGGAGAGCCCACCGGTAGCTGGTGCTCTTTGTAGACCAGTAGGCAACTCGCTCGCCGCTACTGGCGCCTTGGGAATGAACTTGCCTCGGCCAGAATTTTCACCTTTGCGAACAGGCGCATTCACAGAAGTGGTTTGAGCTCCGAACACGCCTCTTGACCGGCGCACTGGCTGAGGTGGTTTTTGTTGATATGAGATTTGCGGTGCGTTGGAGGGTGGCAGTACGCGTGGTTGCAGCTGCACGTTTGACAACTGTGCCGGTGGCTTGAGGCTGACTGCAGATGCTTTTGCCACGGATGCTGCTGTTGTTGCTACACCCCCCCTGTTTTGAACGGTTGCTGCTTGATAGGCTTGTGTGCTAGGAAGTTGCAGGGCCGTGAGGTCTAAGCCAGCGGGCGTCCATGCCATTTGCACCAATCGGCGCAGTGCTGGCAACTGCTTGTTTGCAGCCGCAGCGTAGGCGGCTAGTGCTGAAGCTTCTACGCTGCTCAAGGTGTAAGTAGTGGAGTGGCTGGGAACCACTGGAGGAGGAGGAACAGAAAGATGAAGTGCTTGCTGGGTCTCCAGTGCGGCTGCACGTTGCAGTGTTTGTGTAGCAAAGGAATCCAGGGGACCATGCGACTGTGTGCATTGAGGCGCACAGGCAGCAACGACTTTTAAGCAAAGCTTCAAAAAGTCGCTTCCATGGTGAGGTGCCTTGGAAAGCACGTCAGGCCGAATCGCGAGCTCTAGGAACTGGAACGCAGCAGGAACTAAAGCCGCGCGCCATGTGAGAACACATTCTTGGCTCGCCGTCTTCAGTACAAGGAGCGCAGAAGTAGCGCCAACAGACGCAAGTGATACTGCTGCCGCAAAAACTTCAGCCTGAAGCTGCTTTTGAGCGGCCGAGGCGGCAAAGCATGGGTCAGGACAGGAGTGCAGTCGGATGGTGCTGTTGACAGCGTCGACGAGAGCATGCAGAGCGGTAGCGAAATGCGCACTCAGCTTTGAGGACACTGCCACAGCGCCAGGCGACGGAGCCGTTGATAGAGACGATGAGGAAGGTGCTAAACTTGAAGATGCGGACATTTGGGAGTGATTTCTCTTGGCACATTCGGAGTCGTCTGAGACCTTCCCAAAGTGCATCAGTGCCAGCACGCCAGTGGCTAGAGTGGCGTTGGCAGCAGTGGCGCATGCATATACTTTCGACTCAGCTTCACTCCACGAGCGGCTCACGCCACCACCGCTACTGTTTCTTCGGTCACTGACACCGTTGCTTGAGCTGCCAGCACGAGCTTCAGTGTTAGATGTTGGAGAGGCAAGGGGTGCTGTTACGGTCTGGCAGCGCGCGGATCGAAGTACGAAGGCAGCTGCAACGTCAGCCGCTTTCGCATCGCTTCCCAAGTCTCCAAGCAGGCCTTCGGAAGCAGCGGCCACGGTCCACGCTGCTGCTGCATGCGACAGAGCATGCTGGGTACCCACTTGTGCCCCGGAGCGCACCCACTGGCGGTTGCGGCCGTAGTGCTGGCTGCTGCTGTAATTCTTACTATTGCTGTCTTCAGCAGCGAGAGAGTCCTTGTCGGCCATGGCCACTTCCAACCGCTCAAAGTCGTTGAACAGTTGGCCGGCAAGCCGCTTTCGGCCCAAGCCCGCACCCATGGCCAAGTTCCTACATGTCAAACGGCAAAGTGAAGTCACTAACGCTTGCGCAGCGGCCCTAGGGCCTGATAAGTGCAAAACTTCGTCATGCGCTGTACCGAGACCAGCGGTTTGAGAAGCACTATTGCTGCTATCACTGCTGCTGCTGTTGCTCACGTGGCTTGTCGTCCGCGGTAAGTGTGACAGCGCTGTGGCCTCTGCTACGGAACAAGACAAAGGCTGGCGCAGGCCAGGATCAAGTGGAAGAGCACCCAGGGCTATTGCCAAGCCTGGGTAAGAGGCAGTACTTTCATCAGAGGCTCCAGCAGATTTTGTGGTTCCTGTCACATGTGACGTCATACTGCTAGGCCAAGCGCAAGGTAAAGGGGCCAGGGCTGCAGCTGACACTTCCAAAAGAGCGTCTACGGCTGAGAGATATTCTGCTACACTTTTTCGACTACTACCTTGGCCAGGTGATGCGATAGTTGTAGGAGAAGGACAAGGAGAAGTAGGCGAAGCAGAGGAAAGGTCTGCAGATGAAGCTGCAAAAGCAACAGCAGTATAGAAATGGATTGCATGAGCAGTGAGGCGATCCTTGTCACCGAGTGCTAAAGACGATGACGATGACGATGAAGATGATGTGGATACAGATGAGGAGGAGGAGGAAGAGCTTGAGGCTGATGCTGACAAAGTTGATGCTCCCTGGTTTGGCTCTTGCATTTTGGCAAAGCTTGTGGCAGTGCGCGCTCCTGGCGTCATGGACCAAATCAACCGCGCTTTTCGGGGGGCCTCGATCTCATCGTCTTCACTATCAGACGAGTCTTCAGCTATGTCTTCTTCACTGTCTACCCCGTCATCTGCTACCAAACCATTATCATTCCCGCCTGAAGAGGCCTTATTGCCCGTTACAGACGCAGTCGTAAATTTACGGTGACGGCCTCGCACGAGAAGCGCGTGAGCGTTGACGCGGAGCCCAGCAGCCCACAACTGCGCAAGCGCGTGCTCGCTTGTGACAGCCGCGACCTCACGCTCAGTGGTAGCGTCATTTGAGCTCGTACTCTCTGCTGTGGCAGCAGCAGCAGCAGCAGCAGCAGAATTATTTGATGTGCCAGGAGCTCTTGTTGACTTTAATTTGGCGCTCGTGGATGCAGCGAGAGTTCCAACCGCAGGGCAGCCTAGTGAGGTGAGCGCTCCGAGGCAATTCACGATTTCCACACACTGCGCATGCACCTTTGGCCCTGTGCGCTTTAGAGGATGCGCACAACGCACCCATGCCATCGATTGCTTCGCCCAATAAACACTACTGCTGCTACTGTTGTTGCCAGCGTGGCCAGAAGAGCTCCTACTTTTGGCCTTTGAACTAGCCAATGAGGAGGAAATAGTGGAAGAGTGCACCAGTGCCAGAGGTGAAGCTGCCAGAAGAGGACCAATCAAAGCTGAAGCACCCCAAAGAGAATTGGGCTGAAACGGAGTTCGAAATGATAACAATGGAGCGCTGCAGTATTGAAAAGGTGGTTGTGCTGGGACGATGGACCTACCACAAGTGGTAACGAGATTGTTGGAGCTACTCTGACTGCAACTTTTCGCGTGTGCTTGCGCTAGACGGAGTGCCGCTGACCAGAGTGGACCAGGTGATTGCCTGTGTGCAGTAATCTCCGTCAGAAGACTTGAGCGTGATGATACTCCAACATAGAGACCGTGACTTGCACCGCTACCAGCAACCGAGGAGGTGCTTCCAGAGCTTTGCCCTACACCGGCAGCCGTGGCTTGCGATGGAATCAGAGCCTCTGGCCAAGGTGACCTGCTCAGAAAATCTTTGACGTGTCGCATTGCGCGGTGAGCGTAGCAGTCAATGAAAGCGTCGACGAGAAATCCCCAGAAGCTTCCGTTTTGCCATGACGCTACTTTTCCCATGTCTGGTGCTGGAAGGACACTCGTCATGCTCGCAGCACGAATTTTTGGCAGCGAAGATTCGTTGTGATTGTTTGCTCTTATAATATCCTGACTTTCAAGAGCGTGAGCTGCTACTGCTGCGCAATCCCATAATTTCGTCAACGTGGGGTCATCTTTCACTAACGCAGGAGAAACTCCCGCTGCAGGCCTCCTACGGATGCTGTCTACCTTGGGCGACGCCGCAATGAGAAGCTTGGTTAGGCAACTGAGGTGCGCGCGGCTGGCTTCTTGGCAAATTTGGGCATTCTTCGAGGAGGGCGACCATAATGCAACTCCCGCAGTAACGGTAGCCTGAGCGGCTGCAATTTCAGCTGAAGGCGGGCGAAGCCAATCCAACGCAAAACAATGAAGCAAGACCAGAGGATCCTCCGCTGCCTCACCCCAAGGCGTTTCGCTGGCATTATCCTCATGCCTGGCCGTGCTTGGTACAATTACTCTTTCGGCATGCCATGGATCACTCCAGAGTAAGCCGAAGAAACCGCTGCAGCCGGGGACTACTACACTTGTGCGTGCTTGCGAGGCGAGCGAATCCTTGTAGCGAGTAGATGTAGCTGCACACAAAGCACGTCTTCCAGCTTCAGCACCCGCCAATATTGTGCCTATGGCATGCACCAGGTCAACACGGAAATTTGTAAGCGGTGAAGGAGCGGTCGCCGCAAAAGCAGAGCACCAAAGTAGGTCCTCGAAAGCTGGTGCGTCGACGAGCGATGTTTTTATCTGTGCAGCTGCCGTCATCCAGTCAGAGGTCGCACTGCTGTTGTTGTTCCTTCCGCGCACGAGAGCTGCTGCAACCATCGAAAGACGAATCCGCGCTGACAAGCGGTCTGCAAGTGCACGTATCAAAGGCCGGCCATCTGAAGGCAGCCGCTTCGCCAAGACTGCCGCCCGTGTTGTCTCTGAATGAACCACAGCTGTTGCAGTGGCCTCAGCAGGTACTTCTTCCTCAGCAAGTGGTTCAAGAGTGCCATATCGACGAAATGTACGTTCAATGCGCATCAGCGCGCTGTCACTCCAGTCTTCTTCGTGGCAAGAAGCATAATTGTAGGCGCTGGCACCACTACAAACACTTGTAGAGCCAACGCGTAAAGGTTCTGACCCATTAGTCCAAGAAGAACTCAGAATGCTGTGCACTCTTTGCACGCGCCACACTGGACTTGGAATCATGTTTACCGCCGTATCTTCCACGGTTGTATCTACTGGAGGTGCCGCAACGTAGACTTCGGATTTGTTTGAGCCCCGCCGCCCGCGTGATCCGCCAACATTGCGACGATTCCCACCATCACACGCCCGTCGCGTACCATTCCCACGACTGGATGCGCCACCATGAATTCTATGCCTTCTACTTTGCCTATGCTTGCGTGCACCGCTGACACCATGCCTTTCTTTATTCTTGACACCAAGAACGCTATTGTGTAGGCCACGGCCGCCGCTGGAGCGTTTATCTTCAGCTCTACGTCTTGGTCTATTCTCTTCACTAGTCGACCATGGATGCTTTTTGGAGTCATTGCACGTAGGTGCTTTGACGCTGTAGTGGTCCAACAACCTTGATTGCATTCGACGACGCGCAAGATTGGTGGCAGTCGATTCTTCAAAGTCATCAATGTCAGGATCTTCGTAACCAAATTGCAGCGAATCTGACATCGCATCATAGTCAGAGGCTTCGGCACCACCATCGATACGCATGCTGTCTTCAGTATCGGAGCCATCATCTGATGCGACATCGTCCTGAACGCGCATCTTTTTACGATTTTTTTGTCTGCTGCCGCCTGAGGATTCCTCGTATCTTTCATGATTACGCATATTTCTTGGCCTTTTATGCTTTGGCTTATTAACAAGTTTGGCACGCTGGTCTCCCAATGGGGCATCTTCATCAATACTGCTGTCTGATTCTTCATCCAAAGTCTGCCGAGGTGGAACATGTGAGAGCTTATGGGCTTGAGATACTTTCTTTCGGCGCAACGCCTTAGAAGTTGGACTTTCAGTACCCGAAGGTCTCGGCCTACGGACTCTCTTGCGATCGCCCATGATTTCATCAAGGCTGTCGATGCTACCGGAATCGCTTTCACTTGCGTGATGTCGATCTGATGACTTCCGCAGTGGCGAGTCGACTGGAGCATAGTCCGAAGATGAACACAAGCTCCCATCATCAGAACTATGACTGAAATCATTGTCTGTATCGACACCCATGTCAACAAGACGAATCCCCGTTGCCTTTAGTCTGTTCTCTTGTTCCTGAATACTGGCTCCTATGTTGTCGTTCTTGAGCCCAATTACATCCTTGTTTTTGAGCGAAGTGCGACTGGTGGCAAAAGCAATTTAAATAATGAGAAACTAGAAGTAGATTAAGAGACATACAGGCAAAACTAGATTTACCGATACATATCGTCAACAAGATGAAGACCGTCCCGCCGTAGCACTTTCACGGAAAATAGCTTTAAACTCTTCACCATTGTGGCTGCTTCTCGGAGCCTTTGGCGGCGGGCAGCTTCGTCAGTATGATTAACCTCTTCCGAGCCTACACTTGAGGCAGCAGCAGTAGCAGCAGCAAACTTGTATCGAGCGACACCAATTGGTTTCGCATGCTGGTCGATCAATGCTTTTGCAGCAGCAACTTCTCTCTCGAGGTATGGCAAGCCAATATTCTCGAGATAGTGATGCATCGAGGAGACCTGCATCAAATACACATATTAAGCATTACTTCAATGCTGTAATCAAATTAAACAAACAGATATTTTTACCTTTTCTGAGCGCTGCTCAGGAGTATCAAGACTGCGCCACCTGCGTAGGCGTTTCTTCGCCCTGTGACCCATATCGTAGGTTGCGTTTGCATTTTCTTCGCCCTCAGCAACGAGGAAATCTGGATCCTCATCGTTGCTTTCGGAATCACTCGCGTTGTGGTCCTCTCCATCTGATTTGTACCTATCGCCAGGAAAGCATGTGATGTTCAGATGAGATGCGGATATAGTGATGTGATTACTCAAATGTTTTTTCAATACATCACCCATTAAGTGCAAGCTCCTGAAGCTTTGTCGGCGAAATATTTCCAGGAGAACGGCTACTTGAACTCTCAGCTCTCGAAGGATTTGAAGAAGGAGGTCCACGCGAAATTAATGCCGAAGAATTGGACTTGAAACGGAGAAAGTCTAATTCGTCATCGGTGTCCTCGTCGTCTTCACCCAATGCACGAGCTCTTCGCTTTTGATGCAGGATGTTCTCCACGAGCGAATCTGAATCACTATCGTCAGAGGTAGTGTTGATTGCATCATTCAGAGGGTCAGGCCTCTTTTTTTGCTCTGTTTGCACTGTTTTCATTGTTTTCTTAAATGAATTCAGTGATGAGTGTTGTCGAGAACCTACGCCTAGAACATCCTTCGCATTCGTGGGAGCTTCGCCAGCAAGGATGCCCGCACCGCGCACGAGAAGACTTCTGCGGGCCTTTTCCTTATTCTGATGCTTCCGAACTTTTTGCTGTAACCTACCTCTATCTTTAGCCGCCTTCGTTTCGGGCACTGAGGGCCACGTAGTGGGGTCCTGGTTATGCTTACAATCAAACTGATAGGCGTCACAGTCTTCGCGTAAGCACAATATCCAGCGTTCCGGGTCTTGTTCGTGACCACATTCCCCAGCGTAGCACCCGCAGCGAGGCTTTACGCAAAGTTTCCAAAACCAAGGCTCTTGACTGTGTAGCGAGCAATCAACAGCGTCACGTTTGCATTCTGGCTTTGCGCAAGGTATCCAGCTGGCTGGGTCTTGGTTGTGATCGCAATGAAGCACGAGGCTGGGGCAATCAGGCCGCTTGCACCTACCAAGCACGGCACGCGATTGCACTGGAGCATTTGGATCGTTCGATCGCACCCAGCGTGCTGGTACCGATCTATCTTTGCCGCCCATGTAATATACCACATCTATTCTGTCGCCAGACACCGTGTTTCGATGCACAGCATTAACACGACCGTCGCCGCCATGCTTGTTGATTCCAGGCCAAGTACGAGGGGAAACCGTCACTAAGGATCCAATTTCGATTGACGGGTCAAGCGGAACAGGACAACTTTCGCATACTGGAGCTTTTCTAGCGCTAAAATAGTCTCTAATACCGCAATATGAGCAATTACCAATCTCCTCTTCATCTCCATCTTCATCTCCATCCTCATCTTCACCATCGTCACGCGTACCAATGCTTGCTTCCTCAGCGTTAAGGTCTTCGCATTCTCCATTCTCCACCTCCTCTTCGTCAAAAGTGCCTTCGAAATGACTTCCATCTGCATTGTCTTGAAAAAACACTACGTGTTGTGGAGTTTCTGGAGAATTTGCGAAGCTTTTAGCCTTAGGTACGTTAGCTGAAGCATTCGGAGACATGAGCACGACATCTTCATCGATGGAGGAGTTACGACGGATCGGAGACTTGACGTCTGTGCTCTCAGCTGGTGAATACCTATTCGTACCTAAATGATCCCTGGACTCATCGAAGGGATCACTATCGCCTAACAATCCCGGAGCTCCTTCGACAGCGTCGGCAACAGCTGAAACAGCAGCGTTTTCATTTCGGGGGCTGTTGCTTTCAGAGTACGTCATAAGAACAGGTTCAGTTATCGCAGACGTTTCGTGGGCCTGGACTGTGAAATCAACCGGCGTAGAACTATCATCATGGCCCTCCAAATCAATGTGCGGGGTGGTATTTGGATCACTTGAGGTGTTCTCGCTTTTCAATTCGTCGGATCCATGGCTGTCCCGTCGACGCGCCTCGTAGGCGCGCTCAATCTCCACAGATTCGGCTAGCATTGACTGGCCATGAGAGCAATCTTGTAGAAATGCTCCGCAATGGCAGCGGCCCAAGCGAGTGCGTCCTGACGGTCTCATGATGCTATGTGACGGCCAAGCCCATTTGAAATTGAGGAAGGTTTGTTTGAGATGGTTTGAGTTTCGAGTTCATGATTTTAGGAAGAGAAAGTGTCCCCCCCCCTGTAAAACATGTTGCACCAATCTGTGCTCTTTGAGCTTGTTGGCATTTCTCTTGACTCGTTGACTCGTTGACTCGGCACTCGACTTGTCCTTTACGTCTCACACGACTACATTGGGAGCTAGGCCGCCACAACTTCGTGCACAGTCTGACCAAATTTATCAAACACATAGAATTATTGGGCGGGAAGGGTCGATTAGCTATGGCCGCGCAACGAACACCGACATATAAAGTGGTGCGTGATCTCCCTTCCTGCCTGCACTCCATAACAGAACGCTTCTACTCCTTCGAGCTCAATATATAATATTATATATACGCACGTAATTGCTAAACGAAACCCTACCTGCTTTCGATAGATTATTATTGGTGACAGCGGAGTGGGCAAAAGCTCGCTGCTTATTCGGTGAGCACTAAGCGCGCCACTATTAGGATTCCGCGAAGATGATCGCAACTCTCGATGTCAATAAAAAGCCAGATATGTTATCTTAACAGCACAATGGTACTACTAGCATTCAAGATTCTCAACATATTTCAAATCTTTTGCACTTTCCAGTTTTGTACGCGACGAGTACAGCGAAAAGACAAGGAGCACAATTTCTGCAGCCTACCTAACTCGCCGCGTTGACACAGCCACGCGCACTGTGCAGTTCGAAATTTGGGACACCGCAGGCCAGGAGCGTTTTCGGAGCTTGAACACGCCCATGTATTATCGAGGTGCTGCTGGTGCGGTTATTGTTTATGATGTGAGCGACGGCGATAGCTTAAAGAACGCCCGAGGGTGGTACACCCAGTTGAAAATGCTCGGCGAGCCCGGAGTTCAGGTTCGTACACTGGATCGGGGTTTAGGAAATTGAAAAGGGAGAGACAAGAACTGCAGGAAAGAAAACTTCAAATTTCAGACTTACTTAGAGGGCGAAATTCTAGGTCGTTTAGGAAGGCCTTTTGATTGCATTGGTGTTAGTCGTGCCATGCCGCTCCCCACAGCATCAGAGCTAACTACTACGAGTAGTACTGTGGACCCGCACGCGCCCCAATCTTTCTCATGGACTTAATGTGCAGGACTTCTTGTCATGCGATATTCTAGGTGGTTCTTGTCGGAAACAAATCAGATTTGCCTGCGAGCGAAAAGCGCGACGCGACCGTGGCAGCGGCCGTTACTTTTGCCCAGCAGAACCAACTCACCCACCTCGAAGCCTCGGCGCGCTCGGTAAGACGCATGCGTGTTCACAGAGTAGAATGCGACTTACCCATATGTTTTTGGGAGGTCTGGTTGGAGTTGTCTGCTGCTGCTTCTCTCACTTTTGAATTGTTCTCTTACATAACAGGGCCAGAATGTGGAGGAAATCTTTACAGTGCTTGCGAATCGAATGCCGCAGCCCGTGGAAACTACACTGCCGAATGCGGTGAGTGCCAGGAAAAAAATACAGCAGGATTTAGGAAGTTGGTCGTCACTTAATTTTAGTTTCGTTGCTATAAAAGAAACGGCACGAGTTTCATGATTCGAACAGATGCTGCGCTTTTTGTCAGCCATTTTCTTGCTTTTTGATCTCACCTTTTTACTCGATTTGTCTGCGCTTCCTCTGTGTGGGGTGATCAAATGAGCAGTTGGACTTAGCGCCGCAATCGTCAGCTCCAAGCAAGAAGGGCTGTTGCTAGTGTAGTAGCGCTGATGGAGAAGGGCTGGCGCGTGTAATTTATTTATTTTTCTCTTCGCCGGGCTGAGCTTGTTTCTTTCAGTCGTGCTGGCCAAACCTACAAGTCAATCAAGGGGTGGAAACCAGGGCGAACTTCTGTTTTTGGCTTTTGTGCTTCCTTTGTAGCTCCCATGTGTGTATCTTGGCTAATGGTTTGTTGCTAGCAGCTCGGCGATCTGGCCAGAAGATATAGAACCACACTAGATTATATTCGTAGTCTTGAAACTCAAAATTCTACTTTCTTTGGTAATTCCACGCATGGCATATTAAATGAGGAGCTGAATCAGAGCTGAATTTTCCATCCGACCAAGTGGAATGTTGTATGAGGCACAAGGAGTTCATGCGAGCTTCCGCGTCATAAATTTTGATTAAGGCCTCGAGGGAGTCAAAGCTCACAAGAGCATTAAAGATTCGAACTCGAACTCGAACTCGAACTAATACAAACCCAAATGATACAGAAGCCAATGCTGCGGGCAGAAGTGGGAATGCGCGTGCGTAGCGCAAACAAAGCAAGTGCGGAGTGTATCATGAGGGGGAGGGGCATTGACCGAAATTCTCGCAAAAATTACAAAAAGCGAGGCATTTGTGGGTAGCGCGCACTCCGCAGAAACAATAAAAATTAAAGCGTTTTGAAGTTATAATTGTTTAAGGAGCCAGTTTATTTCTCCCTGGATTAATCCTGTCTTTATAAGCCGGATCAAAAACCCTAGATGGAAATATTTACCAAGCGCACAACTCAGAGAACCATCATAATTGCATCAAACGAACACTTCACGTGACGTAACAAGAGGTATAATTCGTAATTCGCCTGGCCTCAGTTGCGCCCATTGCGCTTGGTGCACGTGTTCGTATGCAGTACGTCTAGTGTACAAGCAGGTGTGTGAGTACTTTTGTTTCTTTTCTGAACCTCGTCTTCCGAGGGAGGGCTGGATATCGCAACTAACGGATAGTTTGTATCTTCAGAGTCTTCCGGGCCGCTTCTTCTTCTGAGCCC
>Ga0307982_1002306_pt1 | contig 15472 bp, 13 predicted proteins | sample OrgLakmetagen989_FD_201847 | JGI IMG/M metagenome (GOLD analysis project Ga0307982, IMG submission 201847) | Saline water microbial communities from Organic Lake, Antarctica - #989 | ecosystem: Environmental > Aquatic > Non-marine Saline and Alkaline > Saline | place: Antarctica: Organic Lake...
ACAGTACAATCAGTTAAAAGCACAATAGAGAAGGCACAAGAGGGGTGCAAGAGAAATTCAATACGAGCTCGCACAGTCAAAAGTACCTTGGGCAAAGAGTGGGCGAGCACAAAGTCGACAATTTGGTCCACTGAGGTATCTTTCTTCACCACCAACACGGCTCGCCGCTCGTCGAATTCGCTGAACACGCACACCGAGTCCAACGTGTCATCCACCGCTTCGCCTGGGCTGTTGCTGCGGCTGCTACTGCTGCTCCCAGGTCGATGGGGCGGCTTCGAGTCCTTGGACTCCACGGGCGGGTGTAACGCAGCCAGCTGGTGGTCAGGCGAGTACACGAACTCAAGGTCGTCCACCTAATGTGATATGAGAAACAGAAGTTGACTGAAGGAAAAGTAAAGCGAGCACGAGATCGAGAATGAACAAGCGCGCTTAACAACTCGAACACGTGCAGCAAAATAAGCACTTCACTGTTAAAATTAGAATTTTTCATCCGTTCAGAAATAGAGTGCTTACCCGGGCTGCTGCAGCTAAGAACAATTTGGCAGCAGCACCATCGGTATCTAGGAAGAAGCCTCCAACGAGCACTCGGCCCGCGCCGGGCCCTTGCTGCGCCAAGCTCCTTTCCATGTCTTTGCTGTCTACCAGGAGGGTGGCCGCAGGGCCCGTTTTCTTTTTCATGTACGCCACGATGTCCCGCGATGCGCGCCCCCCGCTGTACTCCGTCCACTTCGCTGGGTCCCCGCCTCGAAACAGCTTGAGGCTCGGGAAGCCCCGCACCTGGTAACGCTCGGCCAGCTCTTTCTCTTCCGTTGCATCGACCATAGCTAGACGCACCTTTGAAATAAAGAAAGAGGGAGTATACAAAGAAGAAGATACACAGCACCACTTAAGGCCAACAGATGACACCATGATAGAAGCCCAAAAAGAAAAAGTGGAAGCTGAATGGATCTGAAGAATTGGCCTACGAGCAGCTGCCTTCATCATTACGGCGAAGCGAAATACGAATCAACCTTGCAAAGACTCTGGCTTCCTTTTAATACTTTACTGTGAATCTTTCTGGTTGAAATGATATCAGTACCTGTCCGTCCGTCTCCTCCATCAACTTTGATGCCGCTGACTTAAACTCTGGCGCAAGCTTCTTGCAGTGCCCGCACCTATGATTTGGCGGAAATCTAAATTAAGGAGTGCCCTCCATTCAAAACTCCAGTGCAATTTGAGACTGACCATGGAGCGTAGAACTCGACTAGGATCCCCGTAGAGTGCTCAGCAATCGTAGTGTCGAAATTCGACTCGTCTAGAACTAGCACATCGCCATCATTGCTTTCAACCTATGTTATTACAAAGAACAGTGACCACGCAGTTGCTTCTGCACTAGCTAATTCAAAACCGTGTATCTTATTCAGGAAAAGACTATTGCATTTCATACCTCAAATCTCACGGCAGCTGCAGCCCATGCCAAACCTAGGATGAGGAGGATAATTCCACGACAAGCCAACATCGTGAGCGGCGATCAATTTTGTTTCAAATGTGTGACTGCTCCGCCTACTCGGCACTCCGCTTCCCCGCGTAGCAGTTTTTAGCTTGATAAGTCCGGCAAACGTACGAATTCGCGTGCTAGCTACAGGGGGATTACCTGAGGAAAGTGCAAAAGCAAACACCTGCAGCTATATAAATTAAGCTGGTGGTTGCTGTTGTCGCGCTGTTGAGTTGGTGCGTGTTCTTGAGATTGCTTGTCCTAAAACAAACTGAGACGACTGCGGGTGCCCTTTAGAGCCTTTGCACTTCAAACATGATCATGCAGCCGCAAGAAGACATGGATACCCTCTGTGTGCTCGGTGCCATGGCACTCTTTTTCGGTTCGTCACAATCTCGTACCCCTACTTCAATTACTTGCATGCCGCAATCATTATGTAATCGCGACCCTAAGGTTGCAGATCTTCAGCATATCATATTGGATTTAACCACTGTGGCGTGCGCATCATTCATCAGGCAACTTCTTCCGGATTCTCATCTATACGGGAGGTGTAGGCAACGGATCCGAACCTGAATTTCGGTTTGGGAAGTGAGTGTCATCGTGCTTAACTGACGTCTTCCTTTCAAGCCCACGCCCTTTTTTTTAATTTAAAGATCCAATGCTCATTTTGCTTTGATTTGCCTGCAGATGGCAGCGCCTTGACACCGACTACCTCAAGGATCAGTGGCGCTGGCGGCGCAGTGTCAGTGGCTGGGAAATGGTGTCAGCGCTGTTCACCGTGATGGGCTGGTGCTGTCTCGTGCTCCCGGTAGTCACCTTCGCGTACGTGCAAAGCCGCGGCGGTCGGCACATGGTGCCTGAGCATTTAGCCATTGTCTGCCTCGTCTTCGCTGGCGCCGTTTTCGAGGTGAGCCTATGTAACTTTATAAATAGCGAATGAATAGCGTGCGTGCATTCATGTCAGTACACTTAGAGCTCTCAGAAATTCATAATAGATATGCTCGTCTTGGAACTCTCGCTGATGAACTGTCACGGCGGACTAGACGCAAACCACAATACTGCGTTTGATGGGGATTTGTTGGTTCGTTCGCAATATTATGGTCAATATTGTGAGCGATTTTACGCCATATCCGCCGTGACATGAACTCTCTGGGCGATTTTCATCATGTGTGCAGGGCATCGACTTGCTCATGACTCTGGGATCGCAATCCACCATGTTTTGGATTTCGCGGGAGTTTGACTTAAACTACGGGAATCCGGACGCGATTGGCGAATTGGTGAACGCAACGACGGGCTCGAGCGAGGGCTACGGCTGGAAGGCCCTGGAAGTCACCTACCTGGTTTCCCAGGGCGCTCAGCTCTGGATCGACGCCATTGATTGGCTCTTCTTGAGCATTCTCTTGTTCCTCATGCATCGCAGCGTGAGCAAAAACACCGGCACTGGGTCCGCCGCGTTTTCGTTGAACTGGGCTCGGCTGGGCCTGGTGATCAGCGTGTTGGCCCTCATGGACTTCATGGCCAGCTGCGCGAAATTCGCCCTGGACTGGCGCGACTTCTCCGCGCTGGCGGGGGGCTTGAGCGTGCTGAACACCATTGCGCTGTTGCCCACCTGGCTGTTGTGGTTCGGCCTGCGTTTGCCCAAGGCCCGCACCAAAGCGTTTGCGTCGCTGGCGTCGAGCGACTTGAGTGGCAGCAGCGGGCGCGTTGGTGGTGGCGGCGAAGACGGCGTGGAGCTGCCGGGTGTCTCAGATGCCAACTGCTAGGTGTCAAAGAGAAGCCCTTCTTGAAAACCGAAGCCATACTGGGAGAAGTTATTGAATTCAGGGCTGGTGGTAATGGCAATGTGTAGAAATGTGTACACGGAGAAAGAAAGCAGAAGACGAAACGCATTTATGACGAGGCAGGTCCTATTTCACTACACACCCCCCTCTCTTTTAAACACTTGCCCTTGCTTTAATTCAATAACCCGGTTTCGATTCGCAGTCCGAGCTCTACGAGCGACTTAGCTCCGTGAGTTTAGTTCGGTGTTCTATGCGCGTTTCTTTTTTGTTCCTCTTTACTCTTTACTTCCAAGGTTTTTTTATTTAGTTGAAAACAGTTGAGGCTGATCAAAGGTGCGTTAATGCATTTACTTATTACTTTTACGCCATAACACCATAATCCAAGATACTGCTTTTCAGTGAGATTTAAGATGGCAATTCGTTCAAGCGGGAATGATCACAAGCGACTTGTTACTCGGTACTCGGATCTCGAGTCGCATAGGCATAGGCAGCCAGTTCCCTCGAATCAAAATGTCAATCAGCATCAGCGAACCTTCGAGGGTGAAAACTGCGTAGACTTCCTCGCGCGCTTTGAAGCAACACTACCCCTGTTGTCGGCCTCTGCTTGCAGCGATTCTAGCAACGCATTGGCCTCTGCGACCGTGTCAGCAGTTGTGGAAGTGGTGGTGCCTGCTGCTGTCGCCAATGGCGTATTTGCAGTACTGGACCGAAGCCAGCGCTTGGACCGTAAAAATGCGTGAGGCTCGGTCTTGCCCGTTTCGGAGGTTGCCGTTGAAGCTTTGCCCGCGGAAACTGCACTGCTGCTGCTCCGTGTCCAACTGCTGCTCCTGTTCCCACATTTGGTGGCCACTTTCCCCGTTGAAGCTGCTTTGCATTCACCGATATTATTGGCCCCCGTGGCGGCAACTACTTTACCGCTGCGTGTGCTCATCGAGGTGGTTTTGCCTGCACAAAAGGCTGCCACGGCCGAGGACGAAGAAGACGAAGAAGCCTGATGGTGGTGGTGCATGCCAAGCCCTCCTCTCAAGTTCGACAAGTCTGTGAGCCCGCGACGCGCAAAGGCACCGCAAGCGCCGCCCAGAGGAAGCTGCTGCTGTGGGCTAGGCGAAGGCGCTGGCGAAGGTTCTCCTACAGTTGATGCTGTTGCATCATCTGATCCCGGTGCCGGTGCTGACGCCGCCGCCGATGTTACTGACACTTCTCGAGCTGGAGTCGTTGATGTAATCGCGTTAGACCCAGCTGCAGCCGCCAGTGACAAGCGATGGAAAGGGCCCTGTGGGAGCAGGCTGCGGCGTTCAGTGCGAGGCTCGGGAGTGGCTAACATGGCTTCGGCAGCTGCGTATACGGCCGCGGGGTTCTGGGCGGTCGTTTCTCCACTCTGTGTAATGGTTGTTGTAACAGCATTCGCTTCTTCCATTTCGGCGAGTGCTGCCATAGCATATGTCTCCGACAGGTCTACACTTTCATTGCCGTCGTCATCGTCGACGCTGGCCTTTCCACCGCTGCAATCGACGTCGTCGCTGCTCTCAGCTCCTTTGGAATGTCCAACACCAACGGCAGTTTGGCCTCTACTAGCACCTCTCTGTTGCTGTTCTTGCTGATGCTGTAAAAGGAGCGCTACTTGTTTTTCGAGGGCCGCGCAACGGTGCTCTGCGCTATCTGCGCGTTGAACTGCCTGCATGCGTGCTAACTCCAGGGCATTGCATTGCTCTATGAGCTCCAGCTCGCGTGCGCTGCTTTTCGCGACAGCTGCAGCAACGGCAGACGACACTGCTGTGGCTACCATTGCCGATGCAGCGACAGTTGCGTCGGTGGATGAGGACACTGCGTTATTGAAATGCGACGCACGAGGCGGTGGCGGTGGAGGCGGTGGTGGCGGGTAAGGAGGCGGTGCGTAGGACTCTTCGGAGAACGACACAAGCGACGCGTCCAGAACAGAATGATGTTCGCTGACACCATCTCCACGTGGACGTTTCGCTGCTTGGGGCGCATTCGAGCTCGCGATGTCCTCGCTGGTCCTCGTGTCCTCATGCCGGCGCTTCGGTAACGATGCATGCTCAGAGACCGACCCACCTATGCTTGCTGTCAGCCCACCAAGGCATTCTTCGTCTCCTGCCACACTGTCTTGGCTAGTCGTGCTCTCGGCGTAGCGGCGCTCGTTCCAGAGGCGCGCTTTCCATGGGGAGCGAGCTGCAGCCAGGGCGCTCGCAGCCTTCCCGCGCTCAGCTTCAGCAGTGCCCGTAGTGGCAATGGTGTTGGTGCTGGAGGGGTTTGCTGCTGTGTGGTTATTGGTGTGGTGGTGCTGGCTGTGGCCATGAGAGTCTCCTGCGCTGCTTCCACCGGTCGCCATCATTTCTTGTGACTCGAGCAGGACCTGCTGGGCGGGGGGCGCCACGTAGGTAGCGGTGCAGGCGTCGCGCGCAGCAAAAGCAGCTCGAAGCGATCGGAGCTGGGAGGTGGGGAAGCAGGAAGAACGATTGGACAAGCAGGCGAAGAGAGGAAGGTGAGAAGGAGAAGTTCAAAGAGTTGGAAAAATTCATCCAAACATCTGACTCTAATCATATTGGTGATAAAAGTGAAAGATCAATAAAGAAGAAGAGGTAAAACAAAGGCTTTTTCGAGCATTCGAGAAGGAAGTGCTCTTACTTCTTCTTCCAGTTTTTCGCGCGAGGCTTCGGTGTCTCCTAGTTTCTGCCGCAGCTGGTGCATGGGGGTGCGGCTGCCTCCTCCGCCAGGCTTGCTACTATTGCCATTTTGGACTCCAGTCGAAGTGGAGGTCACGTTGTTGATGGTGTTTGCTTTCACTTTGATCGCTTTGGCGCGGTCAGCGTACCTATCGAAACGAACGACGATACAGGGGGACAGGTACGTTAACATAAAAACATACACTCGAAGCAGTCGTCAATTGCCAGTCAGTATCCGCAAACACCCGAAAATTTGAAAGCTTGGACAACTGCCGAGAACTCGTAGGGAAAGGTGTGGCATTGACGTGTTGGTGGTCCTCACTTGATGGTGTTGTGGCTGTCTTCGTAGAAAGCGGCGTTGGGGTTCACGTTGGCAATCATGATCATGCGGCACCTCCCTTCGAGCGAGGACTTGAGCAAGTGAGTCAGCTTCGAGTCGCGGTAGTTCACCAGACTGCCTCGAGGTTCTGATCCAGTTGACCCTCGCCGCACTCCAGTACGGCCAGTACTGTTGTTATTGTTACTAGCATTGCCACCACTAGCGGCGGCGGCGGCAACACCGTTGATGGTGCCGTTGCCACCATTGCCCGCACCACCGATGTTGTTAGCACCTGCTTTCGTAGCAGCACCAGCCTGAGAATGAGAAGCCGTGAGGGCGTTGATGCAGTTGGCGAGGGCGAGCAAGCTGCGGTTGATTTTGGCGCCTTCGTGGAGCCTCGCTCCGCTGTTCAAGGTCGCCGAAGCCCGCTCCGACCCCGCCAAGTCAATCAAGCTCAAGCGCGCGTCGCGCCGCTTCATCGTGCCGTGGGCGCCGTGCCCAAAACTAACGCCTACACTGCTGCTACCGTGGCTGCTGCCAGAGACTCCGCCGTCCCCGGGCCCGCCTGGCCATTCTTCCCGCACGGTGACCCACAAAATGGCGTGGCTGCGGCTGGACGTCTCGTTGGCGGCGGTAGCTTCGGTGGTGCGGTTCGCATTGCCCGACTCAAGCAAGGCGAGCACTTCGCCGGGTGACCGGGCAGGCAGCTCCGTGAGCCCGTGCACGCACACCACGCCTTGCAACGGGTCTTCCATCACGCGCAGCGGAGTAGGGCTGGCCTGAGAAGGCCGCAGCAAATCAAACACGCTTTCGTTGTAGACTTCGCAGTACTGAATGTGGACCGACGTGTTCACGCCCCGGCGGCCTCCGTCGCAGGGAGGCCCCATCACGGCATGCCGCCACGCCATTCGTTCGGTTTCCTTCGCGCTCAGACCTTCAAAAATGTCCACGAGTGCCTGGGGAATGATGCCGTTGACTTGGGTGCCTGCGACAGTAGCAGCATCGCGCCGAGTAGAGCCCATCATCGTGTGCGTCTGTTCGAGTTGCAAGAAAACAAAAATAGTGGACACACGCAAGCAAGTGAGATGATCGATATTTCTCAAAAATTCATCAGTGGTCATAGAATTCTAGGCACTAAGAACTATCACTATCAAGGCGTGCTATGCACCTTGCCAGCACCCGTGGCGCCATACGCGATGACAGTCACGTTACTGCCCTCGAGCACTGCGGGTATATGCTTGGCTGCTGTGGCCTGATAGACTTCATCTTGCGTGGAAGTTTCGCCAAAAGCTTCATCAAAGCAGTATTCGTTGACGTGCCTCTGTTGCGACTTCAACACTGCTCCCTTTTGGGCTTTCTTGCAAATTACCTGTGTTGTGCAAATTCGAATACAGGTACAAGAGTGAGATCACGACAGCAACAGCAGTGATTAAATCTCAATACTAGCTTACAATAGAGTTTCGCCCTTGAGTAATGGCACACGGCTCGGCGCCACTGTCAAGTTCCTTTCGGGATAGCGGTCGAATCCGCACGGCTACTATCTAAAAGAGGGCACAAGCAGAGGGAGCGGAATGAGTTAGATAGTATGTGGACAGTGAATGAGATCAAAAGGTAAACACATGGCACTAACCACACGATCGACGACTTCATCTATCACGCCTTCCTCAGAGCCGTTACTTAGCTCTGCGGTCGGTTCAGCCACGGCTACGGCCACCGAGCCACGGCGCGTTTTCGGTGGCATCTTGTGCTTTTAGCAAGAACAAGAACACACACCAACGGTTCATTTCCTGCACCCCAGAGGAGGGATGCCGTAAATCACGTTCTCGTGGACCCACCAGACACGTCACCTGCGTCACCTCCTTCAGGGGGAGGAAGAAATTTGACAGAAAATGCGCATGCTGCATCATCTTGTGGCGCTCATCGTTTCCCTTTCACACGTGCCTGGAGCTCTAAGCTGGAATATTCCTCGCTCGGCAGTAGTTCGATCCTTTCGCCTGAACGCCCAGACAGAGGGTGAAGACATTTTGCGCGCAAAGGAGTAGGTTTTTCCCAGTACTTTTCTTCAAATTCAAGTCTTGCGCGAAGGCCTTGATGTTATTGGACCATCTCTCTAGGTATCTCATGAGCAGTGCGTCAACCGCGGAAGGAAGTGAAATGGCTGCAAGTGCACCAAACTCTGCAACTGAGGTTGATGCAGCTCCTCGGTTTGGCGTCACCACGAACACTGCGCTCGTGTTTCTGAAGCCTCATGCAGTCACCCCGGAGGCCATAGGCTTGACTAAAGCAAAATTGGAGGCAGCAGATTGCGTGGTAGAGCGCGAGTTTCAAGTAGATGCTAAAAACATTGACCGGCTACAGCTCATTGACGCCCATTACGGCACTTTGGCGCAACTGGCCATGTCCACCGACCCAAAAACACTGACTTTGACCCCAGCGCTCAAAGAGAAGTTTGAAGAGGTAAAGTTTGACGGTTATTAATGTTGAGTTGTAGGCAATTCCTTGGGAACTAGAAAAAAATCGTGCTTATGACAACTGGTCTTCGAATCTCGAGCCTGTCATGAGTTGATGTGAGTGTTTGATGTTTTTGAGGTGGGCTCGTACTTGATGCTGAGTAATGACTGTTTGTTGTAGGTATTCGGGATTCCTTGGGACCGTGCGCCTCTCATGACCAATGGCGAAGCTCTGAAGACCATGGCAGAGCACAAGGGCGGCAGTATTAGTGGCAAGGAGCTTGAGACCATGTGGCGAAAAGGGCCTTTCGTGAAGCTCAGCCCTGGTAAGCAGTGATCAGTGTTCAGTACCATCGCCTCCCAAATATACTGGCAACGACGCCACCTCTTCAATCCATTTTGTAACGCACCCTGGATGCTACGGAATTCAAGCAAGTAAAGATTTGACAACTAATCTGTGCTTGTCACTGCGTCGTTTGGTTCTTCCCAGGATGCTACGTGGCTCGGCTAGTCGCGGATGAGATCCCCGGCCTCGCGCAGCGCACGCCTTTCACTCTCAACGGCTTTTACCCCGCCATGCGCGAGCAGTTCGTGGAGGAAGGGGCGAAGGTATAACTCCGGCAGGGAAAGCAAATCGATTATATGAAATTCCTCCGCCTGTGTCATTCCTTTTGCATGAAAGAATCGATCGGCAAGTCGTCCGCGACTCCGTTCCGTGGGTCGCTTCGCCGCGACGCCATTGCGCAGTCGCGGTCTGAGTTTTTCCCTTGCACTTCTTCTTGTCCTTCGAGGTGCACGCCATGGTCGTGAGCTTTGACGCGAGCGAGCTCCCGTGGGCCACTTTTCGGGAAGACGTCGTGGGCCCCACGGACCCCGTCAGAGCGAGCGAAGACTCCATTCGTGGCGCCATCTTGAACGGGTGAGAAGAGGAAAATCGATGGAATAGATCTCGTACAAAGCAGATTTTTGAAGCGATTCGCTGTTTGAAGTATCGCGCGTTCGGTCACATCCTTTCGTGTTGTCCTCACCCACTTGTATCACATGGCGTTCAATTGTTGCCTGCTGTCATCCTCACACTATGCTGCAATCGTTTTGATCCATTACCGCGTTTTTCTTCTTCAAACCAGGTGGTCCTCGCTGGGCTTGCCCTTCAAGCCTTCCATGGCGGCCAACGGTTGCCACGCATCGGCAGGGCCACTCGAGGGCCTCAAGGAGCGGCTGGTGTGGTGCGCACAGGACACCGCGTACTCCGACGCGAGCCTGGCCAGCGACAGCTTCGGGCAAGCGCTGCTGGAGCGGGGGGTGGCCCCCGCCACGCTGCGGCAGTGGCTCCAAGAAAACCCCGTGGTGTCGGCGCCCGGCGGGATTGGCCCCGACAAAGTGTTTGACCTGACCGAAGGCATGGACTCGGCCAACGTGCTGGGACTAGCCCCGAAGTTCAGCACCGCGGAATGAAAAGAAGCTGGAGTATGGTAGAAGGAGTGCGAACGCAATGTGATCTGTGATCTTGATTTCAAGTGCAATTGCGCGTAAACTCACTTGTTCCAGAGAAGACTTGCCAAATTCTGGCCACATGCACAGTTAAAGGCGATAACTGATTAGCCAGCTCTTTCCATGCCCATGATAACCGCACGCTTACGCCCGCATTCTCGTATTGCTAATCACGGGTGGTCTAATTGACGTCCCTAACCTCCATAGACACCAAATTGGATCTTGGGACCATAAACCAAGAGCAGAAAAGACTGCACTGTGAAAGAGGGCACTTGAGTGAAGATATTCAGCGCGGGGCTATGTACCTATTAACTAATGAAATATTTGATTAGACTTAGTTATTTATACTCAATAAAATTTAGCGGCATGCAGACCGGAACATGCCTGGGGTGTATGATTTGAAGATTCCACCTCCCTGCCAAGTTAAAAGTGATGCCAAAGTGTGGGCAATGCAAATGCATGATACAGATAAGTAAGGAAGAAGCCCTGCGCTCTCGGCCTCCACTCTTGTGTTGGGTACTGACATCACGAAATTTAGGTACCACAAACGAATGAAGCACTTCACTCTGCTCTCTTCCTCAGGGAGCTCAACCAGAGCTCACTCAATAGCCGCAAATGATGTCGTACTCGGGCGTCCAAGGGTAGGTTTCCGGCGCGTACCAGTCCCCGTTGAAGGTGTCCACGAAGTTCGCGACCGTGGGTTTGGCCGTGGTGTAGACCGTAAAGTCACGGTTCGCCTTCCACCAGTTGGGGTCCCCGTAAGGGGGGTACACTTCGTCGTGGTCGGTGGGGTAGTCGGAGGGGGACCAGTTGCCCGTGGACCAGCACACTTCTTTCCCGTTGATCACCCAGTACTTGTCGTGGCTGTAGCTGTACAAGTTGCTCGACTTGCGGAACTTCAGGCCGCCCTCGTAAAGCTGTTGTTGAAAAGGTAGAGGGAAAATCAAGCGGCGAGAAAAGAAAAGAGAACCGGAATCAGTGATAAAGCTGGAGGAGACACAATTAGAAGAATAACATGGCCAGAGTTCGAAAGCAAAAGCCAAAACCAAAAGAGCTTCGCCACTGGTATTCACCTTCGAGTAGCAGGTTTGCGCCGCTTGGCAGTCGGTGGCGCTGTAAACGCGCGACGACACCAGCAAGCTCACGTTGGTGCCGCTTTGGTGCAGCGCCAGGAGCTGGTCGCAGAGGTCGGTGGTGGTGACTTGGTACATGGCCACCGCGAGGCTGCCCCCCTCGGTGTCGCTCTGGGCCAGGGACGCCGTGATGGTGTTCCAAGCGTCGTCCGGGCTGGCCTGTTGTATGAAAAAACAAGACGAGAAGTTGAAGAAGTAGGGAAGAAGGAGGGAGGGAAATATCATGACTGAACGTACGGTTTTGGAGACAAAGGAAAGAAAAATAAAGTAGACATGAACAGGGGCGGTAAGGCGTGATAAACATGAGTTGCTTTCAGGAGCATGAGAGGACATAGACTTGATTTCAAGACCAAACCTGAACGGTGGTCGTGGCGGTGAGGTCAGTCGCGAACTCCGGCGCGGGGGTGACGTACAGGCCGTCTTCTTCGGGGAAGGTCACCGGCGGCACCACCACAGGCACCTCACTGGGGTCGGTGATGATCGCCAGATAGGCCTCCGACCAAGTTCCGGGCACCAACTCAATCGCTTGAGCGAAATCGTGCTCGAACACCGCCTGTTTTGTGAAGGCGACGTACGAGATGTACGTAAAGGAAGACGACGACGACGAGTGACGGAAGAAAAGAGAGTAGGTATGGAAAAGGGAAATTATCCGCATGATTAGGATTTTTTAGCACTTCGAGAACCCCATAGATATTCAAATTCTCGCATATTCTTACACCCCATTGCTCTTTCCAAGCACCTGCATTTGAGCGGTGATGGCGGCTGCTTCGTCTGACGCCGTGCCGTCGAAGAGCACTCCTGCTTCGCGGTTCTTGGTCATCGAGGTCTTCGACCAGTTGATTGACGACACCGAGGTCACCGCGCCGTTGTCAGCCGATTGGTACTTGGCTGTATATAGAGCCGCAACACAACGTGCGCATAACAGAAAGTGCATATGGTTATATACAATGCATAGTGAAGAAAATGTAGTTGAAGTAAGATTCGACCCACACAAATGAGAGAAGAGGACCGAAAGTACGGACGTAGTATAGAAGTTGGTTTGGAGAGTAATTCATGGGCTCATACCGTGTGCGTAGGTCGTGGTGGTGTAGTACTTCACTTGCGCGCCATTGAGCGCCAAGAACTGCAGCATGGTAATGGTGCCAGCGCAGTCGTCCAATCCGTAGTTGTTGGTCACAATCCGGACCGACACGCCCCGGTGCAGCGCGTTCAGCAAGGCGGGAAACAGGGGGAACGTTTCATTGCGCTGTTCAGTAGGCGTGCAGCCGGGCGCGCACGAAGTGGCATCGTCGTCGACGTAAGCAGCGCACTCCGAGAGCCAGGACCCGGCTGAAGGCGTGATGATGTCCATCTAGCGGACGCGACAAGGTGGAGAGAGGTAAGCAGGGAGGAACACGTTGTGAGCAACCAAGAAATCCGAATCTAATAGGAAACATAATTGTAACGCGTTCATAAAGTCGTGTCGGAACGAAGCTGGGTTGACAGCGAATATTACGGAGATATGAAATTGGCTACCTGACTCTTGGCGTTTTCTATCATTGAAGTCAAAGTATCGGTGCTGTGCTCGGGCGAATAGAAAGGCGCCATCGGCACCGCACCCGTCACCGTGAGTGGTAAATATTTTGCCAAATAAGTAGTCGTCTGATGGTCGTAGGTCGGGTCACTGGCAGCCGCCAATGAGGCTATGGCCGAAACGACCACCACCGAGAGAAACCTGAAAGTAAGGTTGAGGAACCACGACCGCAACTTAGCGACCGATTTCGATGGTCAAACAGTAGTTAAATCAAATAGCTGCTTAGTGTAGAGCAGGATATTTTCCTCGTCAATATCTCGTAGTCTTACAGCCTAGACATTCCAAGAACTCCGGCGTGCTGCATCGCACACCTCATTTTTTTGCTGTGTTTTTATTTTCTCGCCTTCGGTGTGATTGGTGCATTTAGCCGAACACCTGACGGACGGCAACTCAACGCAACAACTCCTTCATGGAATGGACTAATATTTACGATAATGAAGACGATGATGGTGGAATATTATGCAAGACCTCTTCTGACGGCTGGCTCGCTGGCTCTGACCTTTGATAGCCTTTGATCACTGCTTTGTCCATCGTTTTCGCCGACAGGGCACTTGGCGAGTAGGGCACAGGGCCTCAAGCATCAATATAGGCGACGTAACACTTTGCGAGATATTAGTCCTTACTCGTACATAAACGAGGTATAGCTGCTAATAGCGTGTAGCTGAGGCCAACAGCTACACTAGACTGTCATGAAGGCATTAAATCCAAATTCGAAGTTCACATCTAATGGCACTTCATTCCCTTTCTTTTGCCTTTTCACGGGTGGAATTGCGTTCGCTGCAGGTAACACATTTCATGATTTAAGTTTTCTGTGAGATCAATTCAGGGCCTAGCGCAAGCACCTAACTATACAAGATTATTTCGCGGCCAATACTTCATAAAATATTTATTCAATTACAATGCTTCCATACAGGAACGGGTTGCTACTTTTATCCAACTTTGGCTTTTGGTGAAACTGCCGCTGCGTGGTTATATATTCTCGGAAGTGTCAGTTTCCTTTACGTAGACGTCCTCGAATTTCTCAACAACTCGAAAGATTCTAGCCTGCGCATGAATCTATCATTTTCTGTCATTGGGTGAGTGAGAGCATTACAACTCCTACATGGTAATTGTTTGGCCTAGGTGGAATCGCATGACATTTGAAGTAATTGTTGGCTCGCGCTCTGTGCTACTTAATTGGTTGTATCATTCTTGCGCTTCGAGCACTTCTGTAGTCACAACTGTTTCGACTTTTGAATTTTAGCGAGGAGACTCACCTTCGCAACTTCTTTAGGTCTTTATTATACTTGATGGGCTCTGTCGGCTTTCTTCCTGAAATATTTAACTCGTCGACCATATTGGGCCTGGCTGGATTCATTTCTGGAAGCGCTTTTACATTCGCGGCGCAGATTTGGAAGGTGCGTAGGCGCCTCAATAATTATGACGTTAGCAATACTCATTCGTCGTGTCCAATATCTCAGCGTACTCAATGAAATTTCTTCTATAGATAATACGCCTGAGTAAGTCACCTGGCGGACTATACGGTTCTCGAGATGCCGCGACAGCTCTTGGGATGGAAATTGGGGCGCTAGTGGGTGCTTTGGGTTTCTTGGTTGGTACGACCATGTACGCGGTTGGAAACGTAGTTGGCTCCTACTACGATGAAATCTTGTGGATCTGGATGGTTGGGTGCTGTGCATTTATAGCTGGTGCCCTATTCCTCGGCTACCGGCATTTCAGACTGGGTCTTTGAATTAATATTGGGTGATTATGTGGCTTGCACGGCCACGGTGGATCAAGTGCACTTCTTCAAATGTCAATTTCCAAGGGCTGACGGGAAATTCACTGGAAAGAAGACGAAGCAGCGGGCATATTTTGGTGAAACTCCAATTCAGAATTTCAATTGGCGAATGCTGCGCTTCGGAAAGCTCAAGCAGTTTCACAGGGGTTTTTGGTTTTTAATCACGAAGATGATATCGATTGCACGTCGAGTACTTCTGCTGTGTGGCTCAAAGCGCCTTGGTAACACATCAGGCTGACTATCCAGGGCTTCAACGCAATCCTAGGCATTAAGCAGCATTTCGACGGCAATTATGCGGCCGTTGTTGAGGGCAACTGTTTCAAAAGAAAATCCTTTGTCCAAACTGCAGCAGCCAATGTTGAGAACTTCTCCGTCTCAGGAGACGAGTCCAAGTTCGACAAATAATACATAGGTACAAATTTGCGTGTTGGGTTTGATAAACGATGTTATCGACCAAACTCGATGCATGCTCCCTGCTTGGACAATCTTTAGAAGGCGAGCTCTATGCTCTATGGCACTTATGAATGAACTCAGGAAGTTCTTTAAACCAACCAACCACACGAATTCTAAGGTCTTTGTGTACTTGTATGATTCGGTTCTCAGTTCTTAGTCTAGTCTAGTCTAGTTAATACTCCCCAAAAACAAAGAAACACCCCAGTACAATGCAGTAGCAGAGAAGTGTAACCTTCAGAACAAGTCTGACTGGGCTGAGTGTCCTTGTTGAATAATGAAATTGTGACCATATACTCTCAAGTTGTCCATCAACCATCAGGCATCAGGAGGTTTT
>Ga0307982_1002308_pt1 | contig 15471 bp, 9 predicted proteins | sample OrgLakmetagen989_FD_201847 | JGI IMG/M metagenome (GOLD analysis project Ga0307982, IMG submission 201847) | Saline water microbial communities from Organic Lake, Antarctica - #989 | ecosystem: Environmental > Aquatic > Non-marine Saline and Alkaline > Saline | place: Antarctica: Organic Lake...
TGCTATCTGTAGCCTTGTCGCCACCACCGCCCAGCTTGCTATCTGTAGCTTTGTCGCCACCACCGCCCAGCTTGCTATCTGTAGCCTTGTCGCCACCACCGCCCAGCTTGCTATCTGTAGCCTTGTCACCACCACCGCCCAGCTTGCCATGTGTAGTTTTGTCACCACCACCGCCCAGCCTGCCATCTGTAGCCTTGTCACCACCACCGCCCAGCTTGCCATCAGCAGCCTTGTTGCGGCCGCGCATCGAGTCTGTGTTCTGAATGCCTCCAATTGCCTGCATCTCATCAAACGTGCTGCCTGCATCCCGGTGCAAGGCAGCATCCGCACCTGCTGCAGCTTGGTGCTTGGCAGGGGGCTGAATGTCAGGCATCCACATGGCAGGCCGGTCATGCACAGCTCCGGCCGCGGCATGCGGGGCGTGTGAGCTGTGCGGGACAGGTGCAGTCGATATGTGGCCCTGGGGGACAGTGCGGGGCGCTGGGGGCAATACAGAGGCGACTGGCGGGGGGGGCGTCTGCGACGGCAGCACAGGCTGCACCGCTGTGTGCTGTGAGATGCGGCGAGGCACAAGGGGCGGCGCCACGGCCAGGGGCGGCATGCCCACGATGCGTTCCCCTGCCCACAGCAGGTGACTGGGCGGGGTTCCTGGGGGGTGATATGCTTGCCCTGGGGCCCCTTGCGGCAGTGCCACAGCACCCATCACCCGCTGGGCATCTGCAGGTAGCAGCCCTAAAGCCTGCAGCAGGGACAGTGGCACGCCGTCTGCCCAGCCCATCGTGCCACGGACCTGTAACGCACTCCGCAGGGCAGGGGACAGATCCATCCATTCAGTAGGGGGGGCGAGCGGCAGCAGGGATCTGTCCTCTGCTCCTGCCGCGCGGTGGAAGCGCCCTGGGGAACTCCCCTCCTCCTCTTCCTCCCAGGCGTGGGCAGCAGCTGCGCGGGGCAGCGCCTCCACAGGTTGCAGCAGTGCTGCCACCAGACTGGGCACATGCAGGTGGTGCTTATGCGGTAAATGACTGTGGAAAAGTGCGCTGCCGGCTGTCCCCACCACTGGCAGCCCTGCACCCCGCAGCACGGCAGCCACATCCACAGTCAGGCAGTCAGCCGGCAGGGGCTGAACCCTGGGAGCAGCGCCTAGCTCAACATCTGCCCCGTCATCACTTGCTACGAATGCCCCGGGCAGCTTGTTGCCTGCTTTGCTTTTACGTTTGGAGGCAGCAGCCTCTGCAGCAGCGGCAGAATCCAGCTCGCTGCGGGCACGATCCTCCGCAGCGGCCTCATCTGCGGTCTGCACAGATACGATGGCGACTTGCCGGGGTGTGCGGCCCCACCCCACAGCGCCCTCCTGGGCAGAGCGCATGGAGACAGACAGGTCCGCGGCCCCCGCCGCCGCCTCCACAAGATCCGCCAGGGAGCCCCAGTACGAGAAGAAACGCGTGTCGGGCAATTTGCCCTGTAAAAACACTGTGCGGCGGGACAGGGCCAGTATGCTGCCCAGCAGCTCCGTGAATTCGTCGTGCAGGAGACTGCCAGTCATGCGCTGCAGATCGTCCAGCAGCACGGCCCCCCAGGGCACGTGGGCGGCATGCAGGGTAGCCATGGTGCTAATGTGCACCCCTGCTTGCACTATGGGGTTGTTGTGCACTCCTCGGATGCGTTTCAATCGCCCATGCAACTCGGCCGGGGACTGCAGGTCGCTGGGGGCGCTGCCGGGGGCAATGGCTGCTGGCCAAGCCACACTGAGAACAGTCGTGTTCCGCAAAGCCTCTGCCAGCCGGATTGAAGCGTGCCCCAGACCTGAACCCAGGACCAGGATTGGCCCATGCCCCCAAGCAACCCCCCCCTCCAGAGTGAAGGTGGCAGGGGGGGCGCTTAGGGCCGGCGCAGCAGCAGCCAAATCAGCAGCAGCCTGTATGGCCTGTACTTCGAGCTTGGAGGCAGCGGCTGCTGCGGCCGCTGCTGCTTGCATCTGCTTGTTTGAAGCTGATGCAGCAGCCTGCTTGGTGGGCGGGGCACCCCAGGCAGGGGGGGGGTCGAATGCATCGTCCTGTTCAAAGCCCCGGAATGCAGCACCCCCAAGCGACTTGCCATATGCGGCTGGGCTGGCCGAGGGCAGGGCCTGCGCCTCCCGTTTGGCCAGCGCCGCCAGGAAGGCCCACTCCTCCTCCGCAGCGGCGGCGGTGTTGCGGGCGGCCTGCAGACGGACCATGGCCTCCCGCACAGCCACCTGCTGCGTACCCTCCGCCAGAAAGTATTGTATCCATGCTTCCTTGGCATCCGCCATCAGGCGTGCATTGGTGGGCGGCGCCTGTCCCGGGGGGGTGGATAGTGCCCGGCAAACGTCAGCCTGCAGAGGGGCAGCGCCGTGCTCCAGGAGCACCTGCGCGGCCTTGGAAGCACCCGTGTCACTGTGGAATGCTTTCAGGACATCGTCGTCTTGCACCGCTGCTGTGGCGCCAAAGGGGGCTCCATCATCTGAAGCGGCACGTAGCGCCAATCGCGCTGGCGATGGCTTGGAGGCGGCCTCATCTGGGGACTCGCCTCGCCCAAGAGCCCCACGCAAAGTATCAAGTACAGACCACTCCCAATCGATTTCGTGTAGAGGACCGCCGGAGTGGTCTTCGGCAGCGAAAGGGCGACTGCCTTGCTCGAATTGCTTGTGCTCCAGGCCTGGCGCAGCCCCGGGGCGCTGCCATGCGTGCTTGACGGCTTCCTGTCCAGCAGTGCGTTGAGAGAAAGGGGTCACTGTGTTGTCATGTGTGTCCTCTTTGACCTTAGTATTCCCTAGATTGGGCACTTGCAGCCGATTATGGGGAACACTGCGCAGCATGCAAAATAATGCGGAACTTGACACACACAACAGCATGCAAAAATGCTCACCCAGGTGGAGATGCAAGTACACTTGGTGCGTCCAGCGAAATTAAAGAAAGTGTAAATACTGAGAGCAATATTCATGTGGCCTGTGTTTGACATGCACTATGCTGAAAGCTACATACGTGTCACTGCTACGAGGCTGACCATCGTGATGCCAAGAGCGAGGATGAGTTTAGATGTTGTGCACACGAAACGACGCCTTCGGGCCGTACGTTGCATCCAGTGGGATATGTCACTGCGTTTCACTACAAGCAGAGGGCAAGTTGGCAGCTGTCCACCGCTAGATCAGTCACTTGCATTCAAGACAACGGCAGGATTGATCTGAAGTGCCTGGGAGAATATGGAAACTTGGAGAACGGTGTGAACCTAAAGTACGAGCAAAACCATTTTTGAAATTAGCCTGCTTCGTACCCCGAAAGTGGGACAGTTCGAGGATCGCGACGCCGGGGGGGCTGCATGGAGCAATTACACATTGACTCCGGCAGCTTGGCAGTACTGCTTGAGCACTTGCACGACACCGGCATCCATGCCCTGGGTAAGAGCAGGCCATTGAGCGGCACCCACCTGTTTCACAACAGTTGCCACCTTGGCCGCCCACACGCTGCGGGTGTCCGACACCTCTGCGAAGTAGTCCACGCCGCCCTTGCCCCTGCCCCCGGGGATGACCACGTGCGTCAGCCGAGCAAAGGTGGCGTCAAAGTGCGCCACTTCATTGGCAGCCTCAGCAGCCAAATCAGCTGCCGCTGCCTTGGCATGTGCGGCAGCTGCGCCGTGGTCTGCCCGCGCCTCCAGCAGCTGCACTCCGGCCTGGGTGACAGCGCGCCAGGCAGCCAGGCCGTCGGCGCCCAGCAGCGCAGGTGCCCCAGCCAATGCAGCCAGACCAATGGCTACCGTCTTGCGGGAGTGAACTCCAACAATGGCGTTGGCGTGCTGCCCAATGACAGAGGTGGCCAGCTGCAGGAACAGCCCTGGCTGCACTGCATCCACCACGGCGATGGTCTCCGCGCCGCCGTACCGTCCAGCCATCAGCGCCAGGGTCTCGATGAATGCCTTGGCAGTCTTTAGGCTCCGCTTGTTCTGCATGCGCATGATAACCACTGACAGTGCCTGGGGCGCCAGGGGTGACCACTGCGCCAGGGGTGTGCCCGCCACCACCGCACGCAGCAGCTTGTGTGCGCTGTCCTCTGTCGCAGCCGCTGACAGGAGCTTCTGGAACACGCCCAGAATTGGCATGAGTTTCTCCTGCTGCACAATGTAGCTGCCGCCCTTGGCCAGGTAGGTGCACATGAGCATGGTGAGGGCGGGCACGTTGCTACGGCGCTCCCACAGTGTGGCAGCCAGCAGCCGATCCAGCAGCTGGATATACGTGTCACTCAGGGCGTGACCCCCCTCCGCAGGGATGGACTTGTGCGCCAGCAGGGAGGCCAGCAGCTGGAAGCTGTAAGGCACGAACTCCGTCACGTCCTTACTAAAAATGGTGTCAAACACAGGCATGAGGCTGCCCTCAAGCTCGCCCACAGCTGCATTCACGCGTGCAGCGTCGCCGCCTTGGGCATCCACTACACATTTGATGACCACTGCCACACTCTCAAACAGGTAGTGGTTGAATTGTGGGGCAGCTGGGTTGGCTGTGACGGCGGTGATGACCTTGCTGAGCACGCCCAGCACATCCCCTGCCACTGCAGCTGCACTGGTACCGGCACATACCAGAAGCCTCAGCACCAAGCGCATCATCCACTCGTTCTCCCCGTTGCCGTCCTGGCGGCCCAGCACGCCGGCGGCGCCCGAGGCAGCACTGCCATCCACCTGTCCCACAGACGCAATGCGCGCCAACGCAGCGCTCAAGCCTGCATTCAGGATGGCTTTGATGGTATCGTCGCTGGCGCGGCGGGGGGCCTTGGTGCCTAGAGCTGCCCCTTGCGGCAGGGGCTCCGTCACGGACAGTAGACGCTCAACGCACACCGCAGCGTACGAGTGCAGGACGTACATGGGAGACTGCAGCCACTGGGTGACCAGGGGCAGCAGCTGCTGCAGGATGTCACTAGGCCAGTGTCCCCTGAAGGCAGTCACAAAGTTCAAACATGTGGCCTTGAGGATGGCCTTGCCTGTGGGCAGCTCCTGCACAATGGCGGCGGCGTCCATGTGCAGCTCCGAGACGATGTAGGTCTTGAGCACCGCCAAAATGTCCACGTGGGAGTTCACCTCTACCACTCCCTTGCTGCGGTGGCTGCTTTTGGCGGCCAACGAGGACAGCAGCGCGATGGCTGCATCCTTTTCCCTCCACTTGTTCTCAGGGTCCGTGCCGTACTCAGTCATGAGGCTCTCCACCAGCCCCATGCAGGTGCTACTCACGGCAGCCTCAAAGTTCACTGTCAAGCCCTTCACCATTGTGCTGGCAGCATGCCGACGGGTCTCCGCGTTGCTGCCTTCGATGTCCCTCACGATGTAGTCGGAGGGGTTGTCCTCAAACACCTCCTCCTCAGCCTCCCGCAGGGCCATGTTGGGTAGCACCACGGATGTGCACAGGGCCTGCAGCACTGCTGGCGCCTCGAAGAGCTTGGCGTGCAGCTTCTTGGAGACGACGGAAGAGAGGAAGCGTACCGCCTGGGTCACCATGCCTGCGCAGAGAAGCAGTGCAAGTGTGTCAGGTTTTTGATTCCGCGCCCGCCGGGGGTGGCGGCAGGCGAGGTAGTATGGCTCTGATTTGTTGTGGGGCCGCACGCAGGCGGCAGAGGCACCAGCCCGAAGGCTGCCCCTGCCGCAGATTAAGCGCAACCCAGCTACTGCATGCACGCAGGTGACACTCACCATCGTACTTGGGTATGCTAGCCACTGATCCTGAGCTGGCTGCTGAAAGCAACTTCCACTGTGATAAGCGGGGTGTGTGGAGATGCACAGGTGAGCAGTGGTTGGCCGCGTAGACGTACCGAGTCCTCCACAAACTGGGGCAGCTGCTCCTCGAACTGCTCATCGTACTTTTCCCCGTACAGGGCCAGGCACGCCATGATCTGGGTTTGCAGATTCTCCACTGGCCCCGCCACCATGGTCTCCTCGGGGTCCTCCAGCAGCCCATTGGAGTAGCTCATGAAGGAGTGGAACACACCAGCCCAACGGCCCATATGCGTCTCGAAGAACTCAGGGATGTCCAGGTAGCTCAGGCAGTAGAAGATGCGCGTAGCATGCGATAGCGCCTGCCAAGGGACAGCGTGTGAGAATACGCAAACGAGCTGGGTGCTGGTGTACTCACCGTGAATCGCGGCATCAGCGCCGCCTTGTCCTGGTGGGCAGCTCCGATCTCTTGTGTGAGCAGCTCCAACAGCTGGACCAATGGCTCCTGAAAATCAGCCAAAGCTGCTGCGAGTGGGTACCGCATACTGTCTGCGAGCGCAAAGAGTGCGTGAGTGTGAAGCGGCCACGGACGGCAGCGCTGCGCACCGTTATCAAAAGCGCCGTCGAACTTCTTGAAAGCTGCAGAGGATGCCTCCAGGATACCATTTGTCACTGCCATATCGCTGGTGTTGATCTTTGAAACCAGCTCTTGGCACATGGTGGGCCACTGATCAGGGAAATCGTGATCGGCGATAATTCCGAGTGCCTCGCCAAGCAACGAGCGCAAGGTCTTGCCGACAGCAGCCATGAGGGCCACGAGGCTTATTTTGACAGTTGATCGATCCTGCTCTGAAATAGGGCTGATAACATCCTCTTCCTGCAAGTGAAAAGGTCAATAGGTATTTGCGCGCGGTAACGGCAGTTCTCGTACATGAGGCCAATGTCTGGAAACATGATTCTTGAACTGAATTGCAGCTTGAACCTTCACACCTTCGGGGACAGTCTTAAGCTGCAAAATGTTGAGCATACACACAAGGAACCCAGGACGTGGAGCTACTTGTTCCAACAAATTCTTTTCAGCTGCACAGAATCAAATGAAACCAACGCAGATTAGCTGCAGTTCATAACCTACCCGGCTTGCGAATCTCAGCCTGGGGTTCAAGAGTCTGGGCCAAGATGTGAGCTATTTGGTCCAACGTTTGTTGGTCTTGAGGCAATGCAGCTTGTGCCATATCGACTGTCAGGGTGTCAGCAGCTGAGCGGAATTTGGAAGGCAACACACTCCAAAATCAGTTGGTGGGAGCAGGGCAGCACGTCAGTGCTCAGCAGCTTTCGACAAATGTTTTCAGTCTTGACTAGCTGCCCTGTCATCTCCAGCTGGAGACGAAGAGCTCTGCATTGGCAGCCTGAAAGGGGGCCTGAAACACCTCAAAAGCTAAGCTGGGTGCGGAAGGCCAGTCTGTACCGCACCCACGTACAGTTGCGCCAGCCTAATCCACCGGCTGATGGCCAATGCCAGGCCACAAGTCATTCCGCCTGGTGCTGGTGATACCTAAGATCTACAACTGGTGTCACAGTGCCGCGTCGATGGGCACATCAAGCAAGCAAAGCCCCCTTCCGTACCTGTGTGAGACACGCATTCGAACAGTAATGGCAATAAAAGTACTGCCTCATGACGATGCCTCGAGCACAGGGCTCTCGGCACTCTTCCAGTTGTGCTGGGGCCTCTCGACGCTGGGCCCGTACGGGCCCCTGCGTAACCGGGAACCGAGCCTTGTTGGCCTTCACACAACAATCCCCTGGCCTTGCTGCCCAAACCTGAACTACCGTAGCAGTTGCTTTCTGCAACCGTTTCGTGATTGGTGCTGCGGTAAACCTCTCACTAGTTTTGATATCCTGCATACCCCCCTCTGAGAGTGGGGTCAAGTGATTGCCTGCCTCGAGCTCGGTCGAGTTGATGTCGCTAGAAAATACATTACATACACAGTTGCACTTGTTTTGTGGTTTTGCATCACCCTGCACATATACAGCATTCAGTCCCTACTGCAAGCCATCGTCATATTGGAAACCGAGCTAGTCGCCGCGGTCGCAAGGCCCTCAATATTATGGATTCATCTCGCCAGCCTCCACCTGGCACAAGAACCATTTCACAGAGTGGAGATCTAGTAGCAGGCAAGCTAAACGAAATAAGTATTCAGATCTTCAACATGCATCGCTTCCAGATGCCACATGACGTCGTGAGTATGGTCAACGTTGTGAGCGATATTTCTTGGTTTTGAACTTGGCAGTTTCTCCCGCAACCGACACGCTTCGTCGCGATCCGTAGAGGGACAAAAACAGCGTGCATGGAGTAGCTGGGGCAAACGATTGCACTGGTGTCCCTGCTTCACCCCCACTGACCACTTGTGTTGGATTGCCTTTTGAAGTTGACTGTGTGTTTCCTGCCTGTCGTGGGCACATTGCGCGGTGGAATGTCAAGGCAAGTCACCACACAACCAAATCAGTGGTTACAGTTTGAGCACGAAATACCTTCACAGACTGGTGCCCTGTTGTGGATGCAACAGGTTGACTTTGAAGCAGATGCAGTGCTGGACCCGTCCAGCGTGCTGGCAAGGTGCTCTTCAACTCCGAGCACCAGCTGCACTGTGCCTCCATCCACAGTGGAGAGATTGTGTGGAGTACACACTTGCAAGTTGTGCTGGGATAGCCACCTGCTTCTGAGCGTCGGGAGTGCGGCATGAGTGATGAGGACGCGCAAGACGCAAGCCGGAACTTGTGTGGACGGTTTCAGAACCCAGCCCCGCTGTCCAACGTAGTCATGGATCCTCGGCGCGGAATAGCGTGCGGCATGTTTCAGCGGGCATTGCTCCCATCTGAGCTTAAGACTGGCAGTTTTCTGGCAGGTACAGTGAAGCCATCGCCTGCGGGAAACGCCACTGACCCCGACGCCGTGCACGAGGTGAACTCAGACGAGGACAACGGCAGCGATGGCGAGGACAGTCATGAGCGCCCCATTAGCCTGCAGGAAGTCAACACACAATTTTAAACCCAAGATGTTGGTATTGTGCGTGTTGCTGCGTTGCCTGGAGACATGAAGCCTGCAGCCGTGAAGCTGCAGCGGGCGTGGGGCACATGCAGCTCCTGGATCCCACCCTGTAAGGAGCACTGCTGCCGGTTGCTGCCCATTCAAGGCAAGACCCAGGGCGATGATTTACTTGTCGTGGCGGGGGCCAAAGTGGGTGTTTACGCGTTTCGCGCCACCGGGAAGCGGGTGTGGAGCCACTTCACCCAGTGCTCCGAGAGCAACATGGGCTCCTACAGCAACACCCGTGTGCTGCGCAGCATGGGTGGTCAAGAGATGATGCTACCGCACGAGGCCATTTTCACACTGCAGCAAGTCATGATCATATATATATCACTGTGGAGGGTCGGCAACTGCTGGTTGCCGCCCAGTGCACCCAGAACTTGTCCTGCATTGACCCAGCCACAGGCAACACCATTTGGCAGGCAGATTTGAACACCATGTTTGAAAGTCCTGGTGGGTCAGTGGGGACTGCTGCCCATAATACACGCGAAGTTGGCGGCGTGCCAGGCGGCAGTGCTGGGAGTGTGGAGCCGTTTTTGAGCTCTTTGTTCGTGCTGCCCAGTCGCGGCTGCATGCTTTTCATGAACTGCACTGGGGCCATGGCGTTGTGGCACATTGCCACCGGGCAGCACATCATGTCTACATGTGTCCCACTCATGAGTGACTATGCTGAAGACGTTGTGGGCGTGGTTTTGGAGGCTACGCTGGGCGCAACCGTCCACGAGTGGGATCTCAACACTGATCCAACCAGCCAGCTGCCATGGAACACCAAAAGCAAAGTCACTCGCAACTTTCATGCCAGCGTTTGCATTCTTTCGTCCCAGGTGAACACCCTTTTCGGTGTAGACCTGTTGAGTACGCCTGGCAGATTGCAGCTGCCACCTGCGCAGACCACAGAGAGGCCAGGACACTGCAACCCCACTAAGGTCAGCACTCACCGAGGTGTGCCATCTGCATCCATCATTGTCAGGCCTGCATGGGTGTCCCGGGGGGGGCAAGAGCCCGTGCCTCCCAGTGCCTGCACTTGCAGCCCGGAGGGGGCGCTGGCCATGGCCAAGTATGGGGGGCGCATGCAAATGTGGAACTCGACAAACGAGGCTGCCCATGTTGCCAAGTTAAACGGTGGCACTGCCAGTTTGCAGTTGATCCGCTGGGAGCGCACTGCCGCATCCGACGCGTCTGTGCCAGAGGGGCCAGTGCCGCTGGAGGCGCAGCTGTGCATTGAGCAAGCGGCTGACCAAGATGACGGCCACATTGATATGCAGGCCCTAAATGTACTTACCTCGGTACAAACCCCTGGTATGGATGCATTGTTCACGTTCCACAGCAACAGTATCGTGCGGAGATGGAGCGTAACAACGGGTGCCTTGCTGTGCGTGCAGTGAGTCCCCGGGAAAATCACCCAGCACATCCGCCCAGCAGAGATTCATGTGAGAGATCCAGCATCCAAATCCTCTCAGACTGGAGACTTTGTGTTGGTGCTGACCGTGCAGCTGCACTCCGTTCCGTGCCTGCTGGCCATTCGGGCTCATGACTGTTCCGTGGTGCTGTGTGTTCCTCTACTCCCTGCACTAGGCCAAGCATCAAAAGTGCGTGTCTGTTACGTGCTTTGGGATGAGAAGGATGGCTTGTGTGTGGTGGTAGGCTTGGCGCCCCCGCTCATGCCCAGTCGCCAGTGCCATGCGTTGGAGGCTGGGGCCGTGGACGTTTCTCTCGAAAGTTCTCACCCACCTGCCCAGACCAAGCTGTGGGGTGTAGTGGTGCGGCAAGACAAATCAAATTTCGACTTAAGGTCGTTCTTGCCTGCACTAGTACTAGTACTGGTGCTTGTGCATGTGACGATTCCTGTGGGGGCTTTCCTCACAGCCTGTGCACCTGGTGCAAATGGGAGTGCCATTGACGGCGATGCCAGCGCAGAAGTCCACCGGACTGCGTCTGAAGACGTGGCAGCTGATGGCGCAGCTGATATATCTGACGCTGCACCGTTTGTGCATCATGGGCTGAGCAAGCACATCACTGCCCGTACACTGCTGACTCGCAGCCTCACCCCGCCCTCGGAAATGATACCCATTCAAGGGGGCAAGACCTTACTGTGTCACAACTCAGAAAGGGTTTTTGCGTTGGAATGTGCCTCGGGTAGACTGCAGTGGGCCTGGAGCTATCCGCACAATGGCCAGGACAAAAGCGCTGCAGATGCCTTCACCGCTCTTTTCGCCTGTGACGCGCCTGGTGCAGAAGTGAGACCCAAATTGCTGAAGATGGTGAGTTCACTGGGAGCCTTGCATGCGTATTTGCATTTCGCGAACGAATCTGACCACGAGGACACGCGCTCGACGGGTCGACGCCCTGGTGGCCTGCTGATTGCTCTGCGGCTGGCGGACAGGAAGTTCACGGAAGCATACAACCTGCCCTTAGAGCACATGCAGCTGGAGGTACCGCGCAACGGTGCCTGTGTCTTTGTAGCTCCGGGCAAGAGCATGCTATTACTGCATCCAGCAACATTGCAGCAACATTGCACTGCACGAGCACGCCTACCAGCTGCCCAGCAAAGCAAGCCGCTTGTATCTTCTGGAAGAAAACAACAGAGCTAGTCAAACTCAGCTGCATCTGCACTCTGCAGATACCAAGAGCTTGCCCCCTCCCCCCCCCAGTGTGCTTGTGTTGGGCCAGGACTCCAAGCTGCTGGCAGCCCCCGTGAAGTGGTTTCTCAGCCCCCTGAGCTTCTGTCCCCAGATTGAATTGACAAAGTTATTGGAAATACCTGAGGACATGTGGCGTGCATATGATTCTATCATGCTCAAGTTGGGATTGGGCCTGGGGCTGCTTCTCGTCGTGCTTGACTTTGCGCAGATGGCATCCTTCGCATTCGCTACCGCCACTCCACCGTCTTTGGACGGTCCTGCGGACACTGTGCAGAAGTTTCAGGCCATTGGTATGATTGGTCTTGATGTGAGCTTCCAGTTGATGTTTTGGATTGTGGTTGGGGTGTTGTTTGCCTTCTTCGTGCTGATGGCAGTCTCGGAGCGAATCGAAACGTACACCTTTCCGCGCCGGGAAGACCCCACAGTGCAGCTGCTTTGGAGCGTGGTCAGTCTCGTTGTGCAGCTGGTGACGTCTATTGCTGTTATTCCCTTCATCCGTGTGCTGGTGAGGGCTTTTGATTGCGTGCCCAGTGCTGGCACAAGCATCCCAGAGTGGCTGGCGGTTGCACCAGACTCAATCACCTGTTTCAGTGGAAGCCACATTGCATATGCATGTGTTGCAGGTTTCATGCTGGTAGTGTACTTCCCTCTGGTGCTGCGCCTGCTGCTGGTGGGAAATGACCTGTCTGCCATTGACCTGCGCTTGTGGGCCCCGTGGGACTGGCGAGGCGACGACAGGTCAGAGGCGCCCACTGTACATATCCTCAGCGAAGCTGCAAGTGTGTTTGGTGTGGCCCAAGCTGTAGCCAAACTTGTGGCTAGTGTCGTCTACGTCCTGCTCGGCACACGGTACCCAGAGTGGTCAGCCGTGGTAGTGCTGATTCTAGGCGTCGCAGTTCTCGCTGCGGGTGTGCTGAGTCCACCGTACCAGTACACACTCATGAACAAAGTTCGCACAGCTCTTGATGCTGGTGTTGTGTGGACGTAAGTTGTTGCAGTTGTAGCTGTGTTTGTTCTTCAGTCTGAAGCAGACCGCCCATCAGCAGCACAGACCTGGTATTGTCGGTGCTTCCTGTCGGCATTGTCGTTGTCATTCCGGTTGTCTTCATGTTGCAGTCAGGGCGCACTGCACCAAGCAAGCCGCTGCTGGATGTCACCGCTGCGCCAATACCCTCAGGCGCTGTGGCTGCAGTGGGGTCTGAAATGCTTTCAGGGGAATTGAGCAAAGAGCAGGTACAGGATAAGATAGATGCAGGCGAGGCTACAACCAGCTGCAATCCAATGCAGTCTGCCCACGGCAGTGATGAAGAGGCTATGCACCATGCCAGCAGGGGTACGACCTTGCCTGGGGGAGGAGGGCTGCTCACGGGGGCAACGGTGGGAGATGTGGCAGCTATATCGATACTAGCATCACGAGAAGACCCCATGTGGAACCATTTGATGCAGCGCGAAGGTGGGCACAATTGACGCATTTTGCGCTGCGTGCAGCCTACTTGAGTCGTGGAAGCGTGCACGGCAGCTGGTACAGCAAGCCTGCAGAAAGTGGATTCAGGCGGGGCCGCAGGGCTTACATATTGCAAGACTGCACTGATGGGCATGTGGTTTGGTTTGTACAGTCGCAGTGATGTGAGGCAGCACCTGCGGGCAGCGAGGTCCTTGAAGGAAGGTACGGTCAGCTTCTGACGGAGGGGCAGGTGGTGGGAGCAATGATGAGCAGATGAGCGTTTACGAAAGTTATGCGCACCAGTATATGTATGATGGTGAGCATCCCGTGGTGATGATTATTACTGAATCTAACTTCGCCTTGACCAGCTGGGCAGGGGACCACTGGGCAGGGAGCTCATGGAAGGGTCGGGACTGGATCTCTACGCGTGCAGCAGTTGTCGGCGTTGGGTCTGGTTGATAATATGGCGATAGTTTTTGCTGTGATTGTTGCTTAAAGTATTCTTACATCGTGCACCCAGTCATACCCCCCCTCCATGGCTTGGGGGGCACGACTCAACATCCTGCAGACTATGCTGCTTAGCTACCAGAAATCTCGCACGAGCAAAACATATGTATACGCAACACGGACAGTGAAAAGTCTTGTACGATGTCTTGAGTTGTGCAGCTTGCGAAACCCAGCCCAGCCCTGGACCCTGGCAACAGCGAGACCCAAGCCAACCTTGCAGGTGGCATGCATGCCCAGTGGATGAAGAATGTCTAAAACCCCGTATAATAGCTATACAACTGCAAAAACATCAAGCCACGGGTATTTGGGAGTGTCGTTCAAAGGTGCAGTGCAATCAGACAGCATTCACTGCCGAGGGGCACATGAGCTGCATTGTACTATGCGGCGCGCGTGGCACTCACATCGGGGTAAATATCATAGAGGATGTCATCTGCTGTCTCTTGGTACTCACACTCGCTGTCACTTCGGTCGCTGCCAGACTGCTTCGCTGCTGGGGGGCTCGCAACTTGTGCAACGTCACTGGGTGCAGCAGCACTGGGACCGGCAGCCTGGCGAGAATGGACGACTCCTGCTTCAAGAAACCTCTGTGCAGCTGCTGCAGTTGTTGTCCAAACGACGCTGGCGCACTTATTACCCACGATGCCTCTCAGGTGTGGGCAAGCGCCTGCCTGAAACATGTCAACAGGGGCAAACGGCGGCTCGTACGCCACCTTGGCACCGTCCATGGCTAAATTGCTCAAGTGGTCGGCGCGCTGGTTCAGATCTCGCTTCACGTGTTGCCAGTGCAGGCCGGAGCCTACAGCAGAGGTTGCCCCCGCCAGGGGGTCCCTGGAAGCCAAGTGCAGCTGCTCCGCCAAGTGCCGCAACTCTTTCAACGGGCCCATCAGATTCTCAGCACGCACGGCCCATATCCCCTGCACTTGGTTGACAATCAGCGTTGAGTCTCCGAACACCGTGATGCGGGATGGGCGGGGGAGGTCTACGCGCCCACAAAGCACGGCCTCCAATAGCGCAAACAGAAGCCGCAGGGCCAGTGCAGCCCCAGTACACTCCGCTTCGTTACTGGTGGAGCTGTGCCTGCAGCCTTGTACTGCACTGGCAATTTCCGCCCCATTGACAATCACACATGCACCGGCGCCAGCAATACCTGGGTTCCCACGGGATCCCCCATCAAAGTACGCTTGCCAGGTGCAGGGAGGATCCAGAAACCGAGCCGCTCTTGAAGAACTCGGCAGTGAAGCAGCAGGTTGTGCAGCTGGGTCTCGTGGCCGCTTGCCTCCGCCTACGGGTGCGGCTTGCGCCTTTGAACTGGCCTCCGGGGTAACCACGACAGGGCTGCCCCCCGCCCCTGAGGCGGCAGCACCATGCAGGCTATGAGATCTATAATGGGTGTCATGTGCTAGAAAATCCTCTGCGAGTTTCATAGTGGAGAAGCTCTTAAAGACAGCGCCGCTGAATCCGCGAACCTGGGGAAAAGAAAAGTTGCCAGATGCCTAGTAATTGCTCAGGCATGCACCCCTAACCTGCTTCTGGCAGTCCTGCCAGCTGCCAAAAATACCCGTTTTCCGTCCTTGGCGAACAGCGTAATACTTTGGCTTCTTTGATGGCATGTTTGAATTAGATGAATCTACACACAGCCAACAGATCGTCCAGAGAGAACTCTCTAGCCAGTCATTCACACGAAGTATGCAGCGCCACACTGAGCCGCACAATACACGCCGTTGGATGTTTGCATGCGGTAAGACTTGAGCAGACTTCCGAGTCGGCAAGTGGCAGCGCGAAAAGTTCACGACCCGTCATGCAGTGCTGGCAATGCTGTTGTTGGTGGGGGCCTGGCCTGGCACTGCTTCCAATCAAACACGTGTGAGCTCGCGTTGTGGTGACTGGCTCTGGGATGCAAGTGGTAGTTCATTCAGTCATGTTGCTTGGAGCATTTCGTTGTTGTTGTAGCTGCTGGCGCGCTAGAGGGGCTGCTGCGGTTGGCGCGCTTGGATATCTCGGTTCGACCAATTGGTGAGGTGAGAGGGTCCGTTTTGCACGCCATCTCGCTTTCGGGCTCCCCTAGAACTGCAGTGATGTCCTTG
>Ga0307982_1002309_pt1 | contig 15471 bp, 21 predicted proteins | sample OrgLakmetagen989_FD_201847 | JGI IMG/M metagenome (GOLD analysis project Ga0307982, IMG submission 201847) | Saline water microbial communities from Organic Lake, Antarctica - #989 | ecosystem: Environmental > Aquatic > Non-marine Saline and Alkaline > Saline | place: Antarctica: Organic Lake...
AGCAACTGACAGGGCGGAAACACAGTTCGACGCGACGGACAGTCTCGCTCAGGGATGGCACACAGCTGGCGTGTGAATGTGGTGTTCAATTACCATGGCAAAACACTTTTTGCACTCACCCAGTGCGCCCCACCATAGTGGTGCTGGTGATCGGTTTAAGCGCTCCCGGAGGTAGCAGGCTTAAGACTATTGCTGCGCATATAACGAGCAGCGCCGTTTTTAAAACGGTGCCGAGGAACTCTTGAATGATGGTGACACGTCCACACCAAGTACCCGTCAAGGATCGTCGGTGAAGGCCCGCGGGGTAAAATTTAGGATCTTCGCCGCTCTCCGAGCTCAAGCAACTGATAAAGCTGAAGCACAGTTCCACGCGATAGACAGTCTCGCTCGATATTGGCACAAACTGCACGCGCGCGGGCAAGCAGTCACTAAGCGCATCGCACCAGAGTGGTGCTGGTGATGTAGTTAACCGCGTACGAACTAGCAGGTCTAATGGCTGCAATGTAGGACGGCACGGAGTTTCAAGTGAAAACTCGCAGCAGAATGAAGCTCGTCAAAGATGCTCGACGCAGTGCCTGATGCTCATCAAGTTCATAAAGACATTCATTATATAAATTATAAAACAAATATGATTGTAATAAATAAACATAAAAACGACAGACAAGTACCTAAGAGAATTGAAATAAAAGATAAATATTTAATGTCTATATTACATAATCGGATTAATAAATATCTTATAAGTAAATCTAAAAATGAACTTTATAAAGACAATTCAGCATTTACTAAATTATTCAGTAAGAGATTTAACAATTATACACCTTATGATTTAAGAAAATGTATAAGCAGCAAAGCCATCCACGACGGCGACACAGAAAAAATAAAAATGCTCGAATATAACCAGGGGCACGGATTAGAAACAATATTATTATATTATAATACTTACACATAAAACATACTTAAAAAAATAAAATGTTGTGTATATCATATGAATAAGTATATTATAGGCCACATAGTCTTTAAGACTAAAAAAGCGCGTGAAGAATAAACCAGGACAAAGATAAAAAATTTAGGTTTTTGTATAATTCATAAAGAACATATTGAATATACATTTTTTGAAAATCTTTTAAAGAACCATCACGATTATAATAAAAAAATAGGCGTTGGTATTGATTATTTTTATATCATTCCTAATCCAATTAATCATAATATTTTTCAAACGATGATAAAAAGATTAGATAAATCTATAATTGATTTTATTTGGGTTTATTGTTGTAAATTCAAGGTTAGAAGTATTACAGAAGACTTAACGAAAGCAATGAGGGAAGCCATTAAAGAAGAGACAATAGCATATACAAATAATCAAATTATATAATATATGTAAATCTGACAACGAATTATATAAAGACTATCAAGTGGATCACGATTTCCCGCCTTTCCGAGACATAACTTTCTAATATTAACTTCACCCATTACACCACAAACTTTTAGCAGTTGTAATAAATATTATCCAACTATATTAAACAACAAGGATAAAGATTTTAAAAATGAATGGATAGATTACCATAATAATAATTGTTCTTTTCAAATCCTGTGCCGTTCTTGTAATTTAAAAAAACATTGAATTATTATAATCAAATCAATTCATGATTTAATTATAATAATTGTTATTTATATTTATTTTAATCATACCTTTCATCCTCTTCTCCGTAGTCTTGTTTTAATTGTAAGCCTACCCAGCACCCCTTGTGTCCTTTCTTCCTTGTGTCTTTACTGTATTTATATCCTAATCGTTTTAAGTCGTCATTTATCCCCTCGAACCCTTATTTTCTAAATATAGGATAATGTTCCAATTCATTTTTAGATAATTTAAAATAACAATCATATTCCATATTATCATCCTAAAACATTTTTGTTTCGTCGTTGCTTTCTATCGTTTCTTTTTGACTTTCTAAGAAATCTTTAGGAATGTCAATATTTTTAATTGCAGTATATTTATAAGCATAGTCACTTAATAAGGATATCAAAGCATAATTTAAATCATCCTTTAGTTCATCATGTAAATTGTTATTTTGTTTAAATTGTAGTGTCTCATAATCATCGTATGTATTCGACGTCTCGAAAGAAGAATTAAATGATAGTTTTTTATATCTGTTAGCTATCCCGCCGTCTGTTTTATAATTTGGTGTTGGATTACTACAGAAGAACACTTTAGAACCTATATTATTTTTTCCGTTGTTCCATACATAATTTCTACTTCTACATTTTTCCGTTTGAATATTCTTTTAACAATTCTATATTCAATTTTCCGACACGGGCTCGACTGTTTATTTTATTGATTTCGTTGTAAGTAATACAAGATACTCTATAGACATAATAACCTATCCCGTCCCTGATTTCTTGCCTACTGGCTTTACATCTGAGATTTCCTTTATTGGTGTTGAAAAGAACCCACGGCTTAAATTACCTTCTGCTATTAATGAAATCTTTTGATATGAAGCCGATTTTATAACCGATGCGGGTTCATCCATACTACGTTATAGTTCTATTATAGCCCCGAATGTGTCTCCTGACAATTCCGTTTTGATTATTTGCGACCACGTTGAAAATGAATTATCTAATTTAGGAACTATGTATGCTATTTCTCCTTCTGTTGGTATTGGTTCTCTAATCGTTGATAAAACTGCTTATCCTATATATTCCTAATTGAGGAATGGTAATTATAACCATTTGACATTTAGAATGTTGAGTTCTAAAACTTTTAGACCCATTGAACTAATTGACCCCGAAATCAATTTTATTTTTTCTATTAAATAAATATGTATATAACATAATATTATTATCATTCACATAATCATTATAATATTATTCTTATTGTTTATAAATGTTTTTTCTGGAAATGCCATACCTTCAATCCATACTGCTGGAAAATCTCTTAACTGTTCTCGGTATGAAATCCATTGTTCTTTATTTGTATTAGGATAATCAGGTAAAACTCTAAAATCACAATCTTTCAATAATTGATTTCTTTGTTATCTCGTTTTATCTTTTTTTAATTCTTTCCATTTCATATTTAATTCTTCTTCTGTTGGAGTTCTGTTGGTTTATCCTTCTATATCAAACTTTCATTAGTATCTCCACATATCCAAACATTATTAGGATAATATTTTATTAAAACTAAATCCATTATTATATAAGGATAGAAAATTTATCATACAATTTATATTTTTCAATAATTTAATTTTATTCCCCACCACGAATTCCTTATATCAGGTCCAGAATAATTACCACTATTCATTTTTGGTTGCCCCCCTCCAGTTACTACTTGTAATTTATCACCCACTTCAACTTATACACAAAACAAGTACTTAGAGTTGTGTCTTTACAGCGTTCATAAAATTACTTATAGTATAAGTTGTGTCTCTTCTTGTCAATCGTAAGTTTGAAACACCTATAAATAAAATTTGACCCTAACCCAGGGTCTTTTTTAGAATACGAATATCCAATTAAATAAGTTCCAGCATTTTCAAAAGTATATTAATAGGTGGTTGTATCGTAAGTTCCACCCACATTAAAGTCAATATTATTATATTCAAATGTGCTAAATATCGTTGTGTTAGACCTTGAAAATAATTTAAATCTTGCTTCTGTCCGTTGGGTCATATATAATTACAATAGAAAATAAATTAAAATTATATTTTAATTGATTGATTTAACTACTTAATATACTACCACTGAACGACAACTTCCACTTTGTATGCTGGCATATATTTCATCTCCTGATTGACATTCCGCAATAGTCGCAACATAAAAAGATGTATTATCTCCTGTTGATGTTCCGTTGGTGCTTTGCTGTATTACAACCGCTGTTCCTGAAAGCTTCCTGAATAGATTAATGATTGCGGTGCTTCCACTCACTACATACCAACCAAAGGTAAAAAGATATGTTCCTGTTATATCAATCGTATATACATATGTGGTTGTGTCATATGTTCCCTGGCTATCATAACTTTCATTATTAAATGGTAGATTTTGACCTGATGATATAGTGGCACTTGATAAACTATATGCTCTAAAACTAATTCCTTGGCTGAAAATGTCTATTAAACTATCCACTTGTGTTTGGACGGATGATAATTTTTTTGTGTTTCCTTGAATAGAAGTTTCTACATCTCCAATAATTGGAAGAGTTATTGTATCCACAATTAATCCACCAGGTATATCTACATTTCCAGTAATAGTAATAGAACCACCTGTATCATCAAACTTACTATTCAAGGCATCCTGTAATCCTGCTGTTTTACGAGTAGTTATGGTTAAACCTCCGTCTTGTATGGAGTTTTGTTTCGTTCCTATTTCATTAATTATATTGGTTGTTCCAACTACTAAATCACTTGATACTTGAACGCTTCCTGTTATAGTCCCCCCTCAATCATCATATTTACTATTCAAGGCATCCTGTAATCCTGCTGTTTTTGCTATGGTTAAACCATTATCTTGTATGGTTGGTTCTTCTCCTTGAATTGCTGTTTCCACATCTCCAATGATTGGAAGAGTTAAAGAATTTGCATTTAATGAATTAAACGTCCAAGTCCCATTTTCATCTATGCTATTGAACTCATTATTAAATATGTTTTCATTTGTTGGTTTTCTATTCTTTAAAGAACTTGTATAAATAGCGTCAAAACCAACAATTACAAATATTCCAACACCCACCATACAGGGAACCACTTAAAACACTATCAACCCAAATGAAGCCATCACTAGAATTTAACATATATCCATCTTTTGAGGTTGCTGTAAAAAATCCTAAATCACTTCATTCCACACATTCCCATAAATATAATGGTATAATTGCTTCAATCCAATTAATTCCATCTGTTGAAGTCATAACCCTATTATCGCCCGTTTCAGCAATGACAACAAACAATTCAAGTTGAGGCGACCATGCAATATCATTCCATTCATTCAATGAAACAATCACATTCACCCAATCATCAGCATTAAAAAAATAGGATACCTTTTCAGCCCCAGTTCTATACACAATAACAAATATACTTAATTCACTCGACCAAACAATAGATTTAGGGGTATTTGATTTGGTGATGTTATTGTGTCATCATAAAAAAAGACCCCCTCCATCTGTCGATTTTACAATATTACCTACATTATTTACACTAACAAATGTATTTAAATCAGGCGAGTAAGTAATACATATATATCCAGACCCGTAAGGGAGGTCTGTGTTTATCCAATTTTTACCATCGGATGAACTTGAAAAAGCAGTATTAGAAAAATGGCATATAACAAATCTTCGCACTTCACCAGCCCATACAATATCACGACCACATAAATCGTTAATTACTAATTCCCAATCTATCCCATTTGTAGATGTCATAATGCTATTCTCAGTTCCTAATCTAATTGAGACGAATAAATTCAATTCTGGAGAATAAACAATTTTTCTCCAAGTTCCTTCCGCAGGTATTGTTCTACTTTTCCAATTTGAAACCGTTTTTATTCCATATTCATCAGAATTATAAATAAGGTTGTTTTTATTAATTGTTGTAATGTCTGTTGATAATGTTGATAATTCTGTCTGTAATCCAGATATTTAGCAATTGTCAAATCACCGTCATTTATAGTGTTTTGTTTTCCGTTTAATGCCGACAGTAATCCAGAAGTTTTAGCAATTGTCAAATCACCATCATTTATACTATTTTGTTTTCCGTTTAATGTTGATTGTAATTCTGCCGTTCTCGCAATGGTTAAATCGCCGTCATTAATAGTATATTTTTCCCATTAAGTGCCGATTGTAATCCTGCCGTTCGAGCAATAGCCAAATCATCATCATTTATAGTATTTTGTTTTCCTTGTAATGTCGATTGTAATCCAGAAGTTTTAGCAATAGTCAAATCGCCATCATTTATAGTATTTTGCTTTCCTTGTATGGCGTCTCCAACATTTCCAATTTTAGGAAGTGTCAATCATGTTTTTACATCCACAGAACCGCTAACGATTAAATTACTGCTTACAGTTCCTCCCGTTTTTTTGTAAATATCGAGCGTCAAATTCGTCTAAATCAACGGCTGAAGCAGATGCGCTACTCTGAGGTGTTGAATTAAAATAAACTTCTGATACATCGAAAAAATCGTTTTCGTATCCTGTATTTGAATATGAAACCATTATATAATAGATTAAGATTATTATTTAAAAAATATAATTTTTAAAATAATATTCTAATCATAATACGTAATATATAATGTTGTTTATTCATCAAAAACATAAACCAATGATTACAAAAGAAAATGTGAGTAGTAAGGAAGACAAACAAGACTTTAAACCTATCCAAGGAAAAGGATTAAATGAATTGATTGAAAAAGTGAAAGATATGAAAGTCAAAGAATTAACCAAAAAGAGAAAGACTAATTCGAATAGTAAGATATCATTTAATTAGAATAAAATTTAAGAAAAAATACAATAATTAATTTAAAATCTAATAATTGAGTATATAATAAAATGTCTTCCATTTCCGACCACATCCAATTAATGAAATCGCAAGAAAAACAATATGATAGCATGTTTAATAAAAGAGAATGGCTATACATTAATGATACCGTAACCCAATACGACCAAGGAACATCGATTATTGAAATAACCTCATTAAGTAATAACTCTAAATTTTTGGATTACAATTCTGCTTATTTGTGCGTTCCTCTAAAAAACATAGCCTCTGGTGAAAGTTTTAATCATTTGGTATCGAATGGTATTTCTAACCTTAAAGCGGTTCTTATTATTCCTCATCTCAATACTCTAAATAATAATGTAAAGTTGTTTGATGTCGGACAGCCTCAATTGTTAGGACACATTAACAACTTATATGTTTTGCTTGGTGGTTCTAATGTTCTTCACGCGGATGCTAGATAAACTTATCAATACTTTAATAACGAATTCTGTAATGAATTTGGTGTAAATGGAAACCAATCGCCTGGCTTGGGTCCTTGTTTGATTGATTTTAAAAGTTGGTTGAAAAAGCCTTATTACTATGTCAATTGCTCCCGTGTTCCAATTGAACAACAGAACGCCTACCGTTCTCTCCAAATCAAAGGGACAAATTCAAGTGCTCTAGCTATAGTCTATATGATATTTGCTGTATATGAAAAGAACTTTCAATTGGATGTAATAAGTGGTAATATAAATAAAATCGATGAAATAAAATTTAACATAAATTTATTTTTAAAATTAAAATCTAATGTAAGTTTATAATAAAATGAATATTACATTAGATTTATCCAAATCTCAATTATCTAAACTAAGAAACGGACACGGAATTCGCATCGGACCCGCTATGTTCAGAAAAGGTGTTCATATGATAATAGACCCTATGACCTATAATAATATGATGAAGAAACTGGAACGAGGAAAAGGTACTGTCATTTCTATGAGTGGAGGAGAAATAGAACAAAATAAATTGGAAGGAACCGGCTTATTCGCTGGAAGTGGTAATAAAAGCGGTAAAATTTCGAGTCATAAAAAAGCGTTGAAGTGGAGAGGGTACGCGGATGATACTTTAAGAAAAGGAGTTGATACGGCAAGATATGATTACGATATAAAGAGGCAACCAATCCATTAGCAAGTGAAGGTAAAATAGTGATTAAAGGACCTTCTAAAATGTTCGGTGGTGAATTGGATGGGGGCGAGATGGAAGGAGAAGTTTTTTTGACGACATCAAGAAAGGATATAATAAGAAAGTAAAAAACAGTGCTTTAGGAAAAGCCCTTCGTGAAAGTGCTGGGATGGCTATAGGGGTGATGTATATGACAAAGGAGCGAAAAAAATAGATAAAAATAAATATGGTAAGCCTATATCTCAATAAATGAGAAATAAGAGAGGTTCTAATGTTGAGAAATTGACTGGTTATACTGGCTTGGGGCTTCGTATGGTTGGTGCTGTCATGCCTCGTCGTATAATTGACCTTAGGAAATGAAAAAAATATGAAGAAACACGGGAAGGGCTTGAGAATGTCTGGCGGTGAATGTGAAATGTGTGGCGGTTCGATGAACAATAAATATTTGTTTGCTGATATTGCTTTATGATTTATTCTATAATAAATAATGACATATTTTAATATAAAATTATATCTTACATTATATTATATTTTAAATTTTATAAAATTTCGATATCTCAAAATTGGTTTAAAAATGGGAATTCCTAATTTTAAATGTTGCTTTCATAAAGATACCCTAAAGAAAATAGAACCTTCAAGCAGTTATATCATTAATCTGAATAGTGAATTCAATGAAAAGAATGAACGAAACGCAGGCAGTCATTGGGTGGCATTATTGACGGATGATTTAAAGAAGGCTATATATTATGATAGTTATGGCGAAAAAGAACCTAATGAAATTAAGAATTTGTTAAAATGTAATCAATACAAAATAGCACACACTTCTAAAAATATCCAATCCCTAATGTCGAATTTGTGTGGTTTCTTCTGTTTGGCTTTTATTTACTTCTTAACCATTAGCAAGCATAGAACAAAGAACATCATTAATGATGCTTCTATATTTCTTGATTTGTTTGAAGATTTAGATTTAGTCGATGATATTTATAAAAATAAACTTATTTTATCTTTATTCTTTACGGATAAGAAATCTAAAACATTATTATTTAATAATAATAATATCAATATGAATAAAGACAACAAAATAGACAATAGGTTTAACATCGAAGATAAACCATTATCACTATAATTCATTTTCTTCGTTTCTTATTGGGTTGCTGTTGTTGGATGAGATGGAAGAACCACCATCAACATTTAACAATTTAGGGTCTATGACTAATAGATTATCTATTTTATTCATTTGATGTAGTATAGAAGAATTATCTACTAAATTAACATATTTATTGTATATATTGTTAAGATATACTAAGCCGTCTGTGCCTCTGTCTTCATTAGGAAGGCTTAAGGTTTTAAATATATCTAAGGCTAATGTCTTATAGCTTATGGCGAGTTCTTGCTCTTCACTGGAATTCTCGGTAGACTTCATATATAATTTTATACTATTAAGAATGCTTATTACCATTGACACGGAACACGTTATAACGGATATTATTTCTTGAGATATAATAGCATCACTTCCAACACTAAAAGAACCGCTAAAAACGCTTAGCATTATTGTGGGTATTTCGAAATAAGCAGACGCTCCTTTATAGTATAAGTGGTTCTTGATGTGTCTGTTAGTCAATTGAATACAATTCAAACGGATATTATCTAATAAACTGTCTATGGATGAACTCCAATTATTCATTATATACAATTAATTAATATATTAAATTCATCGTGTTATTTTAAAATAAAATATATAAGTATATTATAAATGGAAAATACACTTTTTAATGACGATTGTTATAATGTGTTTGAAAAGATGTATAAGGATACGGTGGATATGGTTTTAGTTGATTTACCTTACGGTCAAACGGATTGTGAATGGGATATCCAAATAGATTTACAAAAGATGTGGAAAGAATTAAAAAGAATATGTAAAGGTAAATGCCAATTTGTATTTTTTACAACTACTAAATATGGGATTGAACTACTAAATTCAAATAAAAGTTTTTAAAATATGATTTAGTGTGGGAAAAACATATAGCAGTTGGATTTTTAAATTGTAATAAAGCCCCTTAAAGAAGTCACGAATTGATTTATATATTTAATAATAATAATAATAATAATAATGTGGATGATATTTATATAGAATTCAATTTAGAATTAAGAGAATATGCGAGGGAAGTTTTAAAAATTATTGATAAACCTTATTCTAAAATTCAAAAAGAATTGGGGCATATGAGATTGTGTCATTTTTGGACTGTCATTCATCTACTCAATTTTCTAAACCTACTAATAGAACATATGATGAATTCATTGATAAATTTAAGATAAATGAAATGGAAGGTTTCATAAAATACGATGATTTAAAAAAGAAAGAATATCTTCATCCATTACTTACAACCCTCAAAAAGTGGCTGGGAAGCCTTATAAAGTTCAAGATGGAGGATTAAAAAAAGGTGATGTTTATGGGAAAAATTTGATACGAAGGAAACGCGACGACACAAATACATCTGAAAGATTTCCTAAAAGCGTTTTAAAATATCATCAAGATAAAGAAAAATTACATCCTACACAGAAGCCTTTAGAATTATATGAACGATTAATAAAGACTAATTCAAATGAAGGAGATTGTAAGAATACCAATAGAAGATATATAGGCGTTGAAAAAGATAAAGATATATTCAAAACGGCGGATGCGAGATTAAATGAATGAAATATTTAAATTACCATTTTTTTTATAGAGACGCCGCCGCCGCCGAGTTTTTGAGTGGCGCCGCAATACATACCGAATTATTACCAAACGCCGCCCCCGCCGCCGACCGCCGCCTGTTTTATAATTTTTTTCTATAGTCTCTCTCCCTAGAGAAAAGTTTATAAAATAGGTGGCGGAGGTGGTGGTTGGTGGCGTCTGTGTAATTTCTACCTAGGTTTCTTTTCCTGTTGATTTGCCGCCGCCGCTGTGCAATTTGAGGCGGCGGCGGCGGTGGCGACGGTGGCGGCTTGGTTTCTCTGGTATTAAAAATAAATTTTATATGATACACATATATTTATATAAAATTGATAAAGGCTTTCTTCTTCCTTCGGAAGGGGTGCCGACCTTGGGGTTATATAGCCCGCTTATTTCTTTGTGTGCTTTTGTGCTATCTCTTACTGTGCTTTTATGATTATGATATTGAAGAATATATATATATATATGACAAGTTTGAATATTAAGTTAGTTATGGTTGTTGTTGGTATTAATTCCGCCTTAGTTATGGTTGCTTTGGTATTAAATCGCGCCGCCTGTCGCCGTCCAGCGGGTATGCGGGACGATAACTAGCCTCTCTCCACAAAGCCTACGCGCGTTGCTTCAGGGTAGATCTCCTAAATCCCGAGGGAACATGGGACAACCAAGTGGACCCGACCTTCCACCGGAACTTCACGATGCTCAGAACCTCACACGGAGGATTTTGCTTCTAGGTAGTCTAGTCTAGTTAATACTCCCCAAAAATACAAAGAAACATCACTGTGGCATATAGCAACAGAAAAATGTAACCTTCAGAACTAGTCTGACTGGGCTGAGTGTCATTTTGCGTAATGCAGTTGTAATCATTTACTCTCGAGGTGTCCTTCAGCCATCAGGCATCAGGAGGTTTGGGAATGGAGTGAGTCAGCTGTCTCCACTTCGACCTGTCCTTGGCAATGGCGATCCACTCATCGAAATCCTTCAAAATGCCCTCACTTTTGAGCGCGTTCTCCAACGTCCTGCCCCAAGTTTTCTGTGGTCTGCCCCCACCAAACGCCGCGCACTCGTCCTCAATTCCATGGTCAGCGCCATCCCGCTCTGGCCATCTCTCGGGAAAGTTCGTCCAAATGAGAGAACGCAGAGAGATGTTGGAGCGCCTTTCTAAGCTCGGGATCAGCATGGGGCAAGGAATTCGAATCGGAAGTCGTGCACATCAAGGCGCTCCGCAGCGCAGCCCTCTCAGCAGCCCAACGCCCCCCACCCGCCCCCAGCGCACGAAGTCTTCGACACACCGGACATCGGCTTCGGTTTCGGCATTGAAAAGCTCCACCGGGCCGTATTCAACGAGATTCGAGCCCATGACGCCAAAGCGCTTCGCCTAAGGGCGGACAAACGCCCACCAAACGACCCGCGACGGCTCGCTTTTTAGAACAGCCGCACCGACAAGTCCTCCAACACGCTCATACCGAGTACGCCAGTCCCCCGTACCCCCTTCACCTCACTTGAATTTTGCTCCGCAGCACAGAACAAGGCAGGCGCCCACCAGTCAGCGCTCACAGCCCTCGTCGGCCGCCCCATCATGTCTTCAGCCCAGACCACCCAAGTGATGGACCCAAGTGGCTATAACATCAAGACTCAGGGAGCGAAACACGACGACACGAGACAGAACCACGACGCTCATGTCAACGCCATCTCAAAAGGATTCGCAAGTGCACGGATTCAGCATTAGGGCGGCAGAAACGGCAACCCACGCACCTGCAAGTACATCTTCTCGGGCATCTCCGCCCCCACAGAAGAAGGAACGAGTGCATACCAACACATAATCCCCGATCTCGAAATCAATGGCCGGCCACTTGACGAGGGCCCCCTCGCTGGAAATATCTCCCTCGCTGATGTGAAGACCCCCTCCCCGTGCAACGCCTACTCCAACAATCAGACCGGCGAGCCCAACGAAGCGGTCAACGCCCGGCAGAAACGCGTAAATCTAGACGACCACGCAAAGACCCGGCGACTCCACGAACACTACGGCTGCGATGGAAGCCAAGGCTTCAAAGCCAGGCTCAACTCCTTCGGCAACGACGGAGTGGTCCTAGGGCCGGTCATTGGTGCGTTTGGGGAAATGTCTGACGACGTCAAGCACATCGCCGACGCAATAGCAACAGAATTAGCAAACGAACACTGCAGCTACTACTCGGACAAAATACCCAAGACGGTGCGGTCCTACTTTCGCAACCAGCTGTACCGATCCTGGGGCCTGATAGCCCGCCGCGGATGGGCATGTCGTAGTCCACCTATGCGACCATAACTTTAGTTATGGTCGCATAGGTGGACTACGACAGGGCACGCCTCCTACTCAACCGCCGGTGCCTAATGAGCACCTCTAACACACCCCGCGGCTACTCCAACCGCAGCAATTACAGCAGCGAACATGACGAAGAAACTGCATATGGCAGCTACATGAACCCCGAATCCGGCTTCCGAGCCGGGGGATTCCTATGATGCCGCCTAAATGGCACCCTTCCCCTGTATAGCCACGAACACCCATCCTCCCCTCCGGGGAGGCGCGAAAAAAGACTGCTGGTTGTGTCGACGAAGTTTTCGGCAAAAACCGTAAAAGCAATTTAGGACTTGGAAAGTCCTCCTTTCAGTTTGAGTGACTTGAGGCAGGAGAAAGGGAGGTTCCTGGCGCGGCGTGCCCAATAGACTAAACAACGGCGTGCTTTCTTCAATGCAGAAACAGACGCATAAATGACTGAAGTCCGGTTGTAAAATTATCTCATGAACACTTTCCGCTTTAGAGGTGGGGGGAAGTATTATGCTTCCTGCACTCTACACACTACCCTCGTTGCGATTTTGACATTTTGACTTGCGCGCAACGCACGCGCGTACACTTCTGCCCGAAGCATTGGCTTCTGAGTAATTTGGGTTTGTATTAGTTCGAGTTCGAGTTCGAGTTCGAGTTCGAGTTCCGGAATTCCTGGTTTTGCCCTCTACGGCTTCTTCTTTGCTGTGAATCGCGCTCCGCGCCCTGCTTCACGACGTCGATTTCATGGCATCGACGTAAAAACACATCAACTTCGTTGATCGTAGTGCGAAGGACGCGCTGCCGCGCTGCAGTTCTTGTGGGAATTCCTTGAATGGGGAATTCCAATGATTTCCACCTCGCGGGAATTCCAGTTCACGAGAGAGAGGCATATACTTCGCTCTCGGCATGAAGATTGAAGATGCATCAATCATGCATGCTTGGCTTAGATTGTAGCCAGTCGGCCGCACGGGCCAATTGGACTTACTGCAGCGGGTAAGCTTGGTGATCAATTCGGTCTTCACTTCTTGGAACGGCAATTCCTATCGTCTGTTAGGCACCTCGTCCGCTTTTCGAGGCCTGTGCCAGTAAAACTTGAACCGCACCTTTTCTCATACTGTAATCTCACAGTTGAGAGTAAATTGTAGATTGAATCCTACGAAGCACGAAACTCGTAGTCATGGTAGACGCACCTCCACTGAACAAGGCGACTGGATACAGCAACGCTACATTGATGAAATTTTCTTTGCTCGCCTTGTTGGTGCTTCAAAGTGCTGCTGCAAACATATGCGCGCGATGGAGCCGGGTGTTAGCCACCGCACCAAGCAGCGATGCTGTGGCTACGCATGGAGGGTATGCGAAGACGTCTCTAGTGCTGGTTGTGGAATGCCTGAAAATTATGGTTGCCTTTGGGCTACTAATGTGGGACCGAAGCGATAACGTGCAAGACGCTTGGCAACACCTCAAGGCCACCACGCTCGAGCAGCCTCACGAAGTACTGAAGCTCGTCGTGCCGTCGACACTTTACGTCGTTCAAAACAACCTCCTTCTCGTGGTGCGTGCATGGCATCCAGAATGAAAATTTACGTCGGTCTTATTCCATCTAAATCATTGACTCTCTTTGCCTTCAATGTTTGCAGGCAGCAGAAAACTTGGAAGGACCAGTGGTAGCAGTACTCGGCCAACTCAAGATTTTGACTACGGGAATTTTCAGTGTCGTGATTCTCAAGCGGACCCTTTCAGTGAAGCAGTGGTTGGCTCTTGTGGCCTTGGTAAGCGCCGCTCATCTGACTGAGTTTATCATGCTAACCAAGATAAACCACTCACCCCGGTGATTTACTTCAGGTGTTTGGCGCCAGTGCTGTGCAACTCTCCAATTCTGGGAAGGGCGCTGGGGACGGCGGCGGCACGAACGTAGGACTTGGCGTGCTTGCATCTCTGGCGGCGGCAGTAACTTCGGGATTTGCGGGGGTGTACTTCGAAAAAGTTCTCAAAGGGAGCGAAATATCCGTTTGGGTAAGCCTTCATTTTTTCCTAGAATCGAGGGGAACTGCTACCGTAATTGAAGGAACTCTGTGTACAATCTCTTAGGTGCGAAACATCCACCTCGCTACATGGGGTGTTGGAGCAGCGTTCCTTGGCCTCTTCACGCAGCCAGAAGATTGGTCAATTGTACGAAATTATGGAATTTTCAGTGGGTTCAATTATGTAGTTTGGGCGCTCGTTCTTGTTCAGGTAACTCAAGATTCAGTTGACCTCGTTTGCATAGCGTTGGCATTTCACCACACTACTGACCTTGCTACCACAGGCGTTTGGCGGACTTCTGGTTGCAGCTGTCGTGAAATATACAGACAACATTTTGAAGGCTTTCGCGACGTCGGCTTCGCTTGTCTTGATTTCGGTTCGTGTGGGCATTTTGATTGACTACCGTAGTAGTCTTTCTGGCCAGTAAACAGCAGCTAAACCTACTTAGTGCCTTGCTCGTCTCATGATTACGTAGGTGGTCAGCGTGGTTTATTTTGGCTTTTCACTTGAGCCACTCTTCATCCTGGGCGCGATGCTCGTTGTGTTGGCGATGTTTCTCTACGGAGACGCCTTTCCTTCCTGCAAGACTGCAACAACTGAGGCGGACGCGGGCGCCCTTCCTCACCACAACGCGGAAGCAAGCGCCCCCCTCATCGATGACACGTCGAAGGATTAAGAACAAATCGAACTACTCGAACTAATACAAACCCAAATGGCACAGAAGCCAATGCTGCGGGCAGAAGTGGGAATGCGCGTGCGTTGCGCAAACAAAGCAAGTGCGGAATGATTCAGGAGGGAGAGGGGCATTGG
>Ga0307982_1002310_pt1 | contig 15468 bp, 16 predicted proteins | sample OrgLakmetagen989_FD_201847 | JGI IMG/M metagenome (GOLD analysis project Ga0307982, IMG submission 201847) | Saline water microbial communities from Organic Lake, Antarctica - #989 | ecosystem: Environmental > Aquatic > Non-marine Saline and Alkaline > Saline | place: Antarctica: Organic Lake...
CGCAAAAGGACACTCAGCCCAGTCAGACTTGTTCTGGAGGATTCATCAAAACGCAGCTTTATGCTATTTGTTGTTGTTTCTTTGCAATTGGGGAGTATAATCTAATCTAATCTAATCTAATCTAATCCCTAGTATGAACTGCTTTTGCATTGTGTTTCTGCCTTTTAACCTTTCGATTCCGGCGATTTCGTGGCCTGTGTGTAAAAGCTGGAGTAGGGACTACCATTATCACTTCCATTCTGTAGGGGGGATTGATTTTATACATTCCACGGCCACTCGAGCATGCGTGCCGGATTAGCTACCAATTGTATTGGCTCCAGTATAAGCTTTTTTGACTTCTTACTGTTTCTTTTTTTGCCTTTTAATTTAGGCCCTTCGAGGAGTGTACCAGGAACCGAACTACAGAAAACTACGTCCTTCGTCCTCTTTAAGTCCAACCCAACCTACTTTTTCTCAGGCGGTGGATTACTCTACGATACTAATGATAGTAGCAGCTTAGACCCACGTCTTCTCGTGCCCTTGCAGGCTTCTCTTCCAATTTCTTTTTAGCACATAAATATAACACCCAGAGCTCAGAGAATGAGGAATTCTCTGAGGTTGCTAATATGCCGAGTCCAGATGGCAGAACCATTTCACAATGGGCTCGTGAAATGAACGACCACCCTAGCAATCGCCGTATACTAATTTTCAGGAACTTTAAAGCGCTTGATTGACTCAACCATTGCAACAGCATCGCGAGCTCTGTCCACGGAGTGCACTCTTAGCATGCCTGCGCCATGCATCACTGCCACGGCACATGCACCCGCAGTGCCCATATCCAAACGTTCTGTCGAATCCACGCTTGGAAATGTGGCGGCCGTATGAGAGGGTAATCGCGAATCCGCAGCAGCCAGGCCCGTTTTGATAAAACCTTTACGGCTAGCACCAACGAGGATTAGCGGCGCAAAGAGAAAACCGCACGTCCCTGGAACCTGAAAAGCCGCAAAATGCTGTGAGATAAAAACGATGAGAGGCTGCATGAATTGCATGCCGACATAGATTACTTATCTGAGGATTTTGATTACCCGCTGAAGTCGCCTCAATTGCTGCAGAATTTCGAGATTGTGCTGCCCATTTTTAGCAAAGCCAAGGCCCGGATCCAACACGATGTTCCACCTATCAAGCAGTTGGTGGAATAAATAAAGTAAAAAGAAGTAAAGATAAATAAATAAAGGTATCTCGGTGAAAGAAAGGATATTCTATAATGGTGAACTCAACAAGTATATTTCCCATACCGGCGCACGCCAGCTTCGAGCGCTTTCCCAAATCGAGTTGCCCAAAAATTGGCCACTGCACCAACCACGCCCGATCCAACATAGGGTGTCACACCAGGTGCAGAAGGCGCAGCGGTGTGCAAGTACTGAGTAGATCCCATGGTTCGCGGGTCACCGACCTGAGGAGGAAGACGTCAGTGACGAGCAAACTTCCTCAAATGATACATTGCCAAGGAATTCGAAAATATACACTTGTCAGTGGTTTGTTAGGTAGAATTCGTCACTCTAATGAAATGAACATCACACGTGGTACATTTACAACGACCTCTCACTAACGGTTGTTAGGAATACACCCCATACCATGTGTGAGATGACGTAAGGCACATTTAGTTCGGCAACTGTGGTGAGCATGGAACTATCCAAAGTGCCGCCACTGACGTCATTGACCTGATCCATTTCACATGCTCGTTGTTTTGAGAGTATACTTTGGTATAATAAAAAGAGAAGGGCAGGCAGGTATTAATGCATATGATCTGTCTCTCCGTGTAGTTACCATATTTGCGCCGGCAGCCACTGCGGCGCGTGCAACTTCAGCCTTATAGGTGTCGATAGAAATTAGCCCTGATGGATACTCTCGCTTGATGCCTTCTATCACGGGCACAACACGCTCGAGTTCTTCATCCAACGTTACTGGCGTTGCACCTTCAAAATAATACCGTAGAAAAATTATAAAGTGCTCGTGTGTATCTCAAACGCAAAGATTATATATAATCTTAAGGGCTTGTTAGACGCTTGTAGAAGTCTATGTTTTATAATAGTTGGAAAAAGGTACATGAAAAGGCGATGAAGAACTGACCAGGACGTGTCGACTCGCCGCCGAAGTCCACAATTGTGGCACCTTGAGCCAAGAGTGAGCATGCGTGTGCTACTGCGGCTTCAGAAGACCCTGCGCAGGACACGAACCCAGAAAGAACATAAGCGAAGTACCATCGAACGCGCTTGCTTGAGTAATTCCGTAACCTTTTCTTCGAAGCCGCATTCGAAAGAAATGACGGTCAGAGGAAACAACAACAGGAGGCTTCTGTTCTACAGATAGTTGCACATTACCGAACTGACCGCCGTCACTGAATGAATCCGGAGTTGCATTGACAACTCCCATAAAGGTTGTGCCTTCGCTGTACCGAAGCACTTGTCCTCCAATTGTGGAAGCAAATGGCAGCACTGGGCACAACCGGGCGGTGCTGCTGCCATCAAGCATTGGATGAATGTCAAGTGCTCCTAAGAGTTCAGCCATAGTGCGACCACTTATTGGATGCTTCAAGCCCGGAGCGAGGTCACAAAGCGGTGCCAGCACGAAGGCACGCTCTTCTAGTCTTGGATGCGGTAACGTAAGCCAGGCCCCGGAGTCTTGGCTCGAATAATCCGTACCATTTGCGCAGTCTTTACGAATGGCATCATTATCAAAGGATTCATTCAGCACAAGATCTGGCCCATAAAGCAAGATATCAATATCGATGGGCCGTGGTCCCCAGCGCGCGCCTCCTTTGATGTCGCGCCCAAGTGACGATTCAACGCGCTTCAAGCGCGCCAACAATGCGTGCGGCGAAAGGTTTGTGCGCACCTATGCATTATGGGAATTGTCATTGTTGTGTAGCGTACTTAATGCATTATTTGTTTGAATATCCTTCGCTCATTCTTTTCTATGGGGGCATACAGCGTACACTTACTTTAACGGCGCAGTTGAGAAAAGCAGGCTGGTCAGTCACATAGGCAGCAGGTGTCTCGTACATCAACGAAGTGTGCAACATAACACAGCTGCAGTCTTTCACTAATGCTGCAAGCGCCATTTCGACATTGGCAGGACGATTGCCGATGTTGCTCCCGAGGCCCAAGTAAACCTCATGCTGAAGCTTGGTATGATGTGGTACGCTCAGGGAAACTGGTGGCGGAGCGGGCGCAAGAGACAATGCTGCAAAGCGGGTCGCCGCAGTGTACGCATCATGTTTGGATTCGGCACTGCTTGCAATTTCAGTCGATCCGATAATGAAGTCAGCGGGCGTTCGCGTGACTTCACATGCTGCGCAGTCCACATTTTTCTTTGCTGATGAGAACGCAACGCAGTCAAGGTTACAGTAATCAATTTCAGCCAAGCTGGAATAGCACAAACAAAGCGATGGCAAGACCGACCTAGTGCCTCAGGTTTTTCCACGCGAACTCTAGCGAGCGAAACTCCCAAGTCCATTATGAGAACTCGGGCGATAGCCTCAGTGAGCGCTTCGAGCGTAAAGTATGCCGAGCGTTCGACGAAGGCTGTCACTACTTTGGTCACATTCGAGTAATTGTAGGTGGAGGCGAGTGAATCCTGGGAAGCGGTTGATCTAAGATCGGTTGAAAGCGAAAGTGTAATCACAAGACGCTGCTTTGCCACCCTTTCGCTTTCGTTCACTCCCAGGAAGGCTGACACCCGAAGGTTCTTAACTTGAATGATGTCTCTCAGTGCATCGTTCATGTCGGCTTGTGCTTGAATAATATCTGACGTCAAAAGATTAACGCACCAACCACGAAGAAATTAATTCCACGGTTTAATAGGCGTAAGCAAACAATTTGAGCTATCGGAGCCAGGTAAAGGCGCAAGACGAAGTCAAGTCAGAAGAATATTTTATTCGCACCTATTTTCTTCTTCAGCTCGAATCTTGAATCTTTCTCCGTCAAAAAGGAAAGAGAAGAAAGCATGTGATGTAAACGCCCTTTGCGGGGTACTTATACTGTGTGCGTTTGAGAATAAAAATGTCAACTTCGTTTGCGGTGGCTCTTTTAGCATTGCTGCCTTCGGGGTCGCTAGCTTTTAAGAACAGCTGCCTCCTCCATCGAGGAAGTAGTCATCGGACTAGTACCTTCACGCACGCGGAGGATAGTTCCGACCCGTATATCTACTTAGACAAGTGGGCACGGCAGCAGACACTCCGAGGTGAAGTTCTAATGTTTGATATATCCGCTACGAGTACTCATCCCTGATCACTTAATTCCTCTCGACAATCATTTGGGCTCAGTTGTGTTCCCACCGGAGGATTTACTCAAAACTGTTAAAGAGCTTCGCTCGGATCCTACCCTCGGCGACACCTACAAGCCTTCATTTGATAGATCTGTCAAGCAAGCGGAGTCAATTTTGCGCGATGAAAAGCGGTATGTTTTGGCGTTTTTCTGCACCAATGGTGCACGCTTCTATGCGATCCCTAATATCTCTTTAGCCACAATAATCCAGACCATCTTTTCCTGAATGCTAATACGTGGTGTATAGGAGCATTGGCGAAATCATCGGCGCTGGAGCTTCTGATAGGCTACTTAATGGACTCGAAGGTACTTTTCCGAGAAAAATTTAGGAGCAACTTCGTTTGAATGCTAGTATTTCATTACTCTAAACTTAATTCAGGTTTGGAGGGAGATGCAGCTGCGACTCGTGCATTCCTGCGAACACCTGCTGTAGAAGCTGTCGTAGGGTCAGTCTCTCGTGTAGAAAGCTACTTCAATCTTACTCCACCTTGACTGAGAGGCACTTTTCGTTTTCCCAGGGCTGTACTTGTACAGTAAGTTTACTTGTCGTTTCTTGCTGTTACTAGCACCTCCTTTCAAAGAATTCGTATGCTGTTATAGTGCTGTAATTTGGTCGTTGCTTGGGTTATAAGCATTGTTTTGTACCAACTGCAGGTCTGTCCTCTACGAAGGTATTTTTGAGTTCATTCAAAAAGTAGACATCTTGGGCAACATCATCAACGGCTTACCCATTTTGGGACCAATGCGTGCGCAAGTAGTGCAAAGCGTGAAGCGAGAAACTGATCGTACTTTGGGAAAACAAGTGAAGAGCTTCCTGGGCAGCTACTCCACCATGGCCACCGAGCAGGTTGCGTCAATGGTGCTGAGCCAAGAAAACAGCGCGGGTTTCGCGCAGGCGCGCCGGAAGCTCGGCGAAGAGCTCTTGAAGCGGCCAGTGACGTCACTCTTGCCGCCCGAGGCTACAGTAGTGGAGCTGCGGGACTCACTGTGGGCGCTGGTTCAATTGCCGCTGCCGGCCGGCGACGCTGCGGTGGTGGACCGAGTCTACGAACTTGTTGGCGACATCTCTCTCTGTGACCTGGATATACCCCCAACGCCTGAGCCAGTATCGGATCTCATGAGCCGGGCTTTGAATCGTTTTATAGTCAGTGAAGAAGGAAAGTCGTTTACTCGAGCATCATTGCACCAAACAGGCAAAGAGTAAACCGAATTGGCCATTTGGCTCTGCCACTTAAAAATTGGAGCTCAATTCCAATTCCCTTAAGGTCCATTCCAGGCCGCGTGCTTGAAGAATATCGTGCCATCGAGAAACTATGTTCATGTATTCTGAGCTAGCCAGCGAGCCTATGTAAAAAAAAAATAGGAGGCGAATTGGAAATTTCAGATCCAGTAAAATACAAAAGGAATTGGGGAAGGGCATACAGGGAGAGGGGAGTCTAAATCTAGAAACCATTTAGCATACAGGGGAAGAGGAGTCCACATCTAGCTAGGGTCCTTTTCGCCGTCTGCGGTGCGTCTCTTGGTGCCGTTGTATATTATCATCACTCATTCACTGTCACTGTCTTCGTCGACGTCACTTTCCATACGTGAAATGTACAGGGTGACGATGTGTCAATCGTTTGTCCACCAAATATCTTCAGCGAGCTCACAGAAGCGCACGGGTGTCTTCTCGATTGATTACTACCTCGCAAGCCGCACTCTACTCTGGGCTGGCCACCTCGCACGCATGCCTAAGAGTCGGCTACCCAAAAGGCTTATGCCTTCGTGGGTACACGAGCCGAGGATAGCGGGCGGTCAAGAGATGACTTATGGCAGGTCTGCGGTAAAGCGATCACCTTTTCGGAATGGGCAACCCTGGCGCAGGACCGCGCTGGCTGGCTTGAACTCGTTACGAAAGCGCCTTTCAACGCCACCTCGGTGCGACACTAGAGTGACACCAGAGGAGAAGCGGAGGTTCCTGGCGCGGCGTGCCCAAGAGACTGAACAACGGCATGCTCTCTTCAATGCAGAAACAGACGCAGAAACGACTGAAGTCCGGTTTCAAAATTATTTGAGACAGGCCCCGAAGGGCCGGAATTAGAAGGCTAACAGGTAGAGAAGAAAAGCAAAGCAGCGCAAACTAAAACTATGAAGCTAATCAGGCGCACATGCCCGAGTGGCCATGGAAGTGATGGTAGGTCCAAAGTGGCACGCTCCTCCATGCTCTGAGTTATTAATTATTTCATGGACAGTTTTCAGATTAGAGGGGGGTGGAAGTATTGTGCTTCCTGCCCTCTATAAACTACCCTCCTTACGATTCCGACTTGCGCGCAACGCACGCGCGTACACTTCTGCCCGCAGCACTGGCTTCTGTGTCATTTGGGTTTGTATTAGTTCGAGTTCGAGTTCGAGTTCGCTTTCCCTTTGGCCGGAGTGAAAGCCACCACTAGAATATTATGCTAGTGCCACCGCTGTCATTGCACCACTGGACCTGCTGATTTACTTTACGCTTTCGCCTTCGCGCAGCAGCAGCAGCTCGACACAGGCCATACCCGAATACTAGTAGGTACAGGCGGTCGGTCTACGAGCTCCCGATGGAGCAGGACCAGATGCGGAACTTTCTTCGCGCTGACCACTGATTGGTCAGAATGGTGTTCCATTGGGTTTTGTAGTTTTGTACGCTCGTCATCATTCACGTGCCCTGTCAGCTCGTCATTTTGGATCATCAGGCATCCCAAAGTAAGTTGTAGATATTTGAGACGCGGATACTTTGAGGATACTCTTTAGCCATAGCCGCCTCCTTGGAAGTTTTTAGAATGCTTAAGAGGAGCTTCGCGTCGGTGCTGGTGGCGTCTGCTATCCTGCAAGATTCTTTGGTGGCGGGCGTGGAGGAAGAAGGCAAAGCTGACTTCTACGACCTGAAATGCTCGGCGTGCTGCTCCAGTAAGAGTGTACAATGATTCGAGGCACCATCATGACATAGTCACAATTCTTTCTTTGAAAGTTTTATTGACTTAACATTCGACGATCTTTTGCGTGCAGTGGTGGTGGAGCTGGAACGCAATCTGGAAACGGAAAAGCCGCGCATGAATGTGGACCTGTCTAAGACTTTGGCAGGCGACAACAAGGTATGTTTCATCGAATAACCCATTATTTTTCGTGGCAACTGTAGCCTGTTCTTCTGATCTTCATCCGATCTATTATCTTTTATCCAATCTAGTGATTATTTTCTTTGTGCCCATTTGTTCACTAGCTCTCTTGATTCTTACTTCATCTTCAGGGGAAAAAAATCGACTGGACGGTGTCGGAATTGCGTACTTTGGAACTTCTCGAGTCACTCTGCCCTGGCATGAAGGAGTACGGCATCGCGCATCAGGTATATATGAATATATCGTCAGAACTAAGCAAGTGGAATGGGAAGGTTTGTGCGTGTGACCATGACCAGTATATGCACTGGTGCTGCATTCGGTGTTCCCGCTCATTTGTCTTGTGCTTTTCTACCAGGAGGATGGCACTGCCACTTTCCAGCGCTACAACGTGGGCGGTGGCTCAGTGCGTATTGGAGGTAGCTTAACCATTGGCGGTGATAAATTCCGGACGGACCAAACTCAGCTCACTAGCTACTGCTATGAGCTTGTGGAAAACTACGAAGATCCGCTCGCCGAAGTGGTGTGTGACCCCGCCCCCACCCTTTAATAATGCGATATCAACCTCTTCTTTGTGTAACAGATTAGCCTATATATGTGTTGATTGAATACTTTGTGGCCCTTTGATCTTGTGCTCAACGCCTTGATCGGGATAAACTCTCTCTTTCTCTCTTTGCACTAGATTCGCGCAGCGGGCTTGGCGAGGAAAGCGCGCGAAGAAGAGGCCAACCGAAAAGCCAAAGCAAAGCGCAAGGGCGAGGAAGAGGACGATTGGGATCCTTATGAGGTCGGTGCACTAATACAATAACCTTAATGATAATCAGCAATACGTGATCCAAGAGTTTGAATGTGCAGCCCTGTTCTTTACAAGCAATGGCTGTCTGCCACTCACACTGTTAGTGTGTCAATTATTTTTTTGCTTTGCACAAGTGTTGTTGGGTGGCATTTATGCCGTCATTGTTGCTGGGCTTTCCTCCTTCCTGTAGGCCCTCGAAATGGCCGATGAAAAACTAGCCATGGCTTCGCTAGATGAAGAAACTCGCATGTCGAAGGTGAAGAAACAGTACCGTGCGCTGTCCCGCAAGTACCACCCGGACAAAAACGGCGGTGACCCGGAGGCCGTCAAGAAGTTCGTGCGACTCGCTGGGGCCTACGAGAAAATCAGCGGCGAAGAAGTGACCCCCTACGGCGACCTGTACCGTGAAATTTGCCTCGACACTGTGGGGGTGTGCTTGTCCGAAGAGGAAGTCGACAAGCAAAAGTACTTCTTCCCACGTTACCTGAACTCGGAAAAGTTCGGCAAGGCCAGCGGTGGGGGTCTCGATGAGGCTGAGGCTGAGAAAAAGCGGCGGCGACTCGAAGAAGGCATCGACAAGCCCAAGAAGAAAAAGAAGAGCAAGAAGAAGAAGAAGGCCAAGAAGGCCGAAGGCGGTGAACTTTAAGAGTTCATGCCCGTTGGCGCTTATAGCTAGCCCCAAGTATACAACAAGCAAATACAAGGAAAAACGAAAAAATTGAAGTCATAACGAAGTGCATGCCACACGAAATCTGCGTGTTTGGCTTTTGAATGGCGCGTGCGAATTCTGAGACAGGCCCCGAAGGGCCGGAATTAAAAGGCTAACAGGTAGAGAAGAAGAAAGGCAAGGCAGCGCAATATTAGACCTATAAGAACTAAGAAGCTAATTTGAGAAGCATATGGCTCGACAACCAGATCCAGAATGGATCTGATTTAGTTGAACGATCCAGTTTAGTTGTGGGTCGGTAGTTGATATAGCATAGAAACCCGTACTTGTGCCTAGTACCTACAGTACCTCCCGGGGCTATGAAGTAGCGCCCATATTAACTCCAGTAATAGTAAACAGGCAACTAGACTAGTTAACGTACTTCATTCTCTGTTACTGTTGCTGTTGCTTATGCTGTTGCTTATGCCATCACCTCGGTCTTCGGTTAGTAAATGGCTCTGGGCTTGGGGCAAGGCAGCTATAGGAACTATAGTTTCCCGTTCTGAGTCCACTAATTGAGTAATCAGTAAATCAGAATTATGGTCTCTAAATGATAAGTGGCTTTGGGCATGTCAATCCAGAGAAACGAGTTACTTCACGCCCAGCACAAACTTTTTCCTGCGCTTGGCAAGGCCATCTCCTAACGCAGCCCCGGGGGCAACCAACCCCAATGCTGCGTCGTGCTGCCGTGCTGCGGCTAGCCTCGCACTTGCTTGCCGCAGGCGAAGTTCTTCGGCGCGAGCGTTGCGCTCTGCTCGAGTGGCACCACCCAAGCCCACTGCTTTGCTGCCACCGCTGCTGCTACTATCTCGGCTTGCATCGTAGAAATCGCTGCCGAAGTCTCCGACGCCAAACTGCGAGCGACCACCACAATTCGCAGTGCGCCAGACGAAAGCAACTGTGCGCGCTGAGACCCCAAGTGCTAATACGACAAAGACAGCGCCTACCACGTTGTCGAACGCTTGTTCGCCGCGCCCATCTTCTCTAGCAGTTCCTCCTCCTTTTGTTCTCCTGTTATGATGTTCTTTATGGTCTGTTTCAGCTTTTTCTGAAGTATCGCGTTCGCCTTCATTGCTTTGACTGGAGCCTTCACTAGCAGCGTCGCTTTCTTCTTCGCTTGAAGATGACGCCAAGCCCTCCTGATCGGGAGGTGTCGGTGTCTGACGGCTCGAGGAGCCCCGAGCATGATGGAGTTGCAGCCGCAAGTGTGCTCCAACGCCTTGGCCTGCCCGAAATGGCAATACGGCTGCTGCACCTGCCACTTCACCTACCAAGTGGGCCATGCTGCCCTTGCCATGCATAGCGTCCTTGTGCCCGCGATCCCCATTTTGCTGCACTTCACCTTCCTGCACTAAGTTCTGCGACCACTTGCCCATTCCAGAAGATGAACTGGTGTAGGTCCAATCGTGCTGCAAGCCTAAAGCGACGCCACTTAATGTGTCTGCAGCTACGGCTGTGGCTGCCATAGTGAGGTCGCGAGCAGCAACAAAGGCTGCCTCTCTGAAGACTTCTGTGGAACGAAGAAGACTAGTTGTGCCATAGCCAGTAGGAGTCCCCCCGGGTGGGCTATTAGGAGTAGGAGTGGTCGCAGAAAGGTGTACGTGGCTCAGGGTTTCTCCACCTAGCACCAGTCGCAAGAGAGCTGAAAACGACTCAACTCCACTGCTGACTCTACTACTGACGTCGCTGGTGTCGTTTTCTGCATTGCGACTGCTGCTCTTGCCTTTGTGGCTTTTGTTTCCTTCTTGAGCCAGGGCAGGGGTTTTATCACCGTTCATGTCATTGGCCCGTTGGAAAGCAAATTGAAGGCTCGTAAAACGAGACCTCCCGTCTGCTGCCAAAGGTGCACCTGGGCCCACTGCTACTTCTGCTGTGCTAATGTTGCCTTCACTTTTTGCAGCACCGCCTCCTTGGCCGCCATTGCTGTTGCTGACTGCGTCGCTATTTCTTCTATCACCCAGGCTATTGCTGTTGTCGCCCTCTTGAGTGTGCACGAGGTTCACGGCAGCTTGAAGAGGTTGGTGAAATTGGTCGACTACCACCGCTTCTACTGCGACCGTCGAGCTCGGGAGCGACTTGTCATCAAAACCACTGTTTTCAGCGCGTGTTGGTTCACTGTTCTGGCTTCCTGCATCGCCATTCGCTTCTAATTGAGACTGCGTTTCTCCGCGTGCAAGAGCACCGGTAGTCGCAAGCGAGGAAGACTCCTCAGCACTGAATGAAGAAGGCGCTCTTGTGTGACGACCACCGAGCGCTTCGGATACGCTTACGTGGACAGCAGTGGCCTCAGGCCGTGCAGTGCGGCAGCGGAGCAAGTCAGCGGAGGTGAGGCTGCCAGGAGCTGCCCGTAGGCAGTGCGCAGGGGTTACACTAGAGGCGCCTTGGCATGTGGTCACTACTTTATGGGAGGGCACTTCGTCCGGTGCAGCAGCTGCACACAAAGCAGGCCAGAGCGCTGCTGTTGCATCGTCCTCGAGAATCACACAGCTGTTCCTGTCTTCGTTATGGTCTTGATTATCAGAAACGGTGCGGCAGAGATCAACTTTTTCGTCGGCACTGAGTCGAGTAGGCGCCGCAGCTGCGCAGTCAGCGGGGCCACGGCTCCGAGCACCGCTGCAAAGTCGGAGCAGTTGCAAGGGCGGGGCTGGTGCTGCAGAAGCTCCTGCAGCCAAGACTTGCGAAGCAGACGAAACGGGAAGGTCGAGCCCGAGTGAGCGAGCTAGCGGAGCCGACGCTGCAGCTACTGCACAAGCTAACGGCCCGAAAGACGCAAGCGAGTGCTCATTGGTGAATGGGCTGCCCTTGGTCCTGCTACTGCGACTGGTGTTATCGTTGGAAGGGCTCCCGGGTTCCAAAGTCGCACTGTGGCACAAGCTAACTACGGTGCCTGGCGCCAAGACACGCTTGCCATTGGTACTAGATATACTGCCCTCATTCGTTGCAGCAGTGTAGTTGAAAGCAACGCGTGCGCATTCCGCGGGTCCATTGTCTTCGGCGTCCGCGCAAAGGCTGGCGCGGAGAGAGTGCGGTGGAGCAGCAAACTCAGGTTGTGCCCACGCTAAGATCGTTTTCCTCGCACTGCCTGGACTGGGTTGGCGGTGCTCTTGACGATGGGCAAAAGCACTGCCAGCGCCAGCGCGCACCGCAGCTACTGCTTGAGCATCGAGGGCAGGAGGCGCGCGAGCAAAACACTGAGAGGGCGCGTCAGAAGCAGCGCCACGGCAGAGACTTATGGCAATCCAGTCGGCCCACCTAGAATAGTATAAGCAATCCAAACAAGATCAGAATGACGTGTTGATGAGACACAAGTTTCGTTCTTCATATACAATTACAAAAGTATTCAAGTGCACTCACCAGTAATCCGCTGGAGCACCCCCATCCATGCCCGCAGCTGCCGCAGCGGACGGTGGCAGCGGCACAGTAGCTAGCTCATCACTGCTTCCATCAATGCCGTCTTTGCCCTTGCTGCTGCTGCTCTCGTCACGGTAGGTAGTGAGAGCTGATTCAGCGGATGCAGCGCGGACCACGGCGGCACATCGTCCTGGCGCGCCCCCAGCTGGCGCTCCGCTACAAAGTGCGACCTGATTGAAAGAATAAAACGAGGTCAACGACGTTCTTGCGAAAATGCATGCGTTATATAATCAAAAAGAGCTAATGTATTTACGAGGAACAAGGAAGAGAAATGAAGAAAAATCGCCTTGATGGAGACTACAACATTACGTACACGCGTACTACTCATAGCATACACTGTAAACATGAGACGTCCCTTCAATTTCACCTTCAGCCTCGGATCCATCGTGAAAGGAGCGGCAGCAGCACACTCTGCAGGGCCCAAGTCGCGAGCACCCGCACAGAGCGCCGCTTTTGCGCTGCCGTCACGAAGAAAACGCCCTGCTTTGTGTGCACACGCAGCTGCTGCTGATGCTGCTCCAGCTGATGTCCCTGGAGATGACGACGATGACGCAGTCCCTCGTTTTGATCCACCGAATCCGTCTACTGCTTGAGCGGTATCGGCAGAAAAAGTTTGCATGGTACGACTAGTCGGTCTGCCACCACTCATCATCGAAGTCCAGAAGGGTGCATCGTCTGTAGCGGGGGCACTCGCGCACAGGGCGACTTTTTCATCGGGGGTCATTTGCGGCGGCGCGGCGTTTGCACATTGCGCAGCCGCCACAGGCGCCTTGTGCTGCGCAAGCCACCGCAAAGAGGCTGTAGTCTCAAAGTGCCTCGTCATGTCGTCGCCTTTATTGGAGCCATCGCGGTACACTCCATCAGGGCTTGTTCTCGTCTTTTCCTCTTCCGCGGCTGGAGGCGCAGCACGGCAGAGAGCCAAGAGCTGCGTGTCCGTCCATGCGTCACTGAAGCCGCCCACCCGTTTTACCCCCGCTACACACTGCCCTGGGCCTTCTGCTGCGGCCAGTGCGAGTTCAGCCAAGCGTTCAGAATTGACACCGTTGCTTGCGGTTGCCTCAGACATGCTATTGCTAGTGTGGTTTTCCGCAAGGTTAGCCACTGTAGTTGGATTACGTTCGAGAGCTTCGAGCCCGTGTCCAGTCCTGGCGCAAAGCGCTACGCGGGCAGCCAAAGGCCAGCTCGAAATTGATTGGTGCAGTAGGCACTGGGCTGGTGCCACGGGTGCAGCTCGGCTCGCTGAGCGGCACAGCGCTGCCAATAGCCTGCTGGGATCTTCCGAGTTACCGTGCCCCTCGTCGTCAGTCTCCTCGACCAACTCACTGAAGTGCTCTTCAAAGTCTGAGCTGCTGCTAGCTTTGTTGAGCGCCATAATTGCACGGTTGGTACCAAGCAGCCCCGAGGCGGCAGCGCCGCACTGTCCTGGAGCGGCTGAGGTCGCTTGAGCGCACAGGGCCACCGCCATGGCTACGGAAACTTGTCCGGGTCCAGGCCCTACGCCCTGGGACGCACCACTTGCGAGCGCCTCGGCACATGCCACGGGTGCTGTTGCGGTTGATCCCAGTGTTGTTACGGTCATTGACCCGCTGCTGCTACTTTGCATGCTGCTGCTGTTCTCAGCGCTGCCGCCATAGGCGCCCTGGCACAGCAACACGCGGTGTTCAGCGTTCGCGAGCCAGTCGAGCTTCCTTCCGCGAGCATTGGCGGCCCGGCCTATACGCCCAGCTGCTAACGCACACACAACAGGCGCTTCAGCCCACGCGCTGCCGTCGCCAGCAGACTTGCTATCTCTGCCGCCGCTGCTGCCAACGCTGCGGCTGCCTCGCGCACCCACGCACAAATCGTGCCGCAAAGTTGGTGGCAGCTGGTCGAGCGACGTGAGGCGCCGCTGAGCTGCACGTGCGCATTGGCCACCTGCTACACCTGCAGCATGATAATCTGGCCCCGCACCGCAGAGGGAGACCGCGAGTCTAGGATTGAGGGCAGCGCGACCGACGGCGTGTGCGCACTCAGCTGCTGCAGCGGCTGCTGTGTAGGAGCGCGCACCCTCACATAAAGCTGTCGTCAAGGCTTTGTCCAAGGAACGCGGCGCTGAAGATACACATTCATCAAAGAAAGTCAATTTTCGAGGCCGTCCTGACGCGCCCTGTGAAGTTAAGTAATCGAGAGATGATGATCAAGAAGATACACTCAGAGCGTCTATACATCTTTGATACAACATTGAGACATAACGATAGATTTAGCTAAGCCGTTTCATTACTGGATCATCTTGTAACGAATTGATTTAGTCGCAATTACACGCACCATAACCAAAGCAAAAACAATGGCCCAGAGTAGTCGCCAGGTGAGTCGGAATTTCCTCAACTTCGCCATGGTTAGGTTCCGTTCAACAGGCAACAGGCAACGCAACAGGCCAGAACGAGAGATAGGGTCACAGTCACAGTCGAAACATCAAAACGAAACCAAATCAGAAAAAAAAAAAAAAAAATCAGAAACAAACATGGTTTTCGCGCAACTTCGTCCTGCGTCCGGGCGTTTCCCCGTTTCGCGAAACGAAACGAAGGTACAGATCGCTCGGTTTGTTTCGATGTCTTCGCTTAATCCGTGTTTTTGTATCGTCCCATGGCCCCCCTACGGGAATGCTTTGGGAAGAGGCGGGGTTGTCCTACGTGACTTAAAAAAGGCCAGCTCGAAAACTGGTTAACTCCTGATGTGAATCAACCCTCAAAATATCCTTCTTGATCTCTTTTGAAATCCCCTCGAGGGGTTTTGAAAAAAATTGTAGTGGATTTAAGGAACTCCCCCCGAGGGGGTCTCGACTGAAGTCCGTTTCGTTTCGGCTTGCTGTACAGAAACATGATAAATATTTTGCGTTTGTTTCACCTCGAGAAACGAAACGTCCCCAATAATCCCATCTGCCGGTGTGTTTCATTTCGAAACATCTAGAAGAAAAGAGCCCCTAAAAACCGGGGTTTCGTTTCATCTCACTTTTTTGAGACAGGCCCCGAAGGGCCGAAAAAAAGCAAAGCAGCGCAAATTAGACCTAAGAAGCTAATCAGGCGCACATGCCCAAGTGGCCATGGAAGTGATGGTAGCGGTCCAAAGTGGCACGCTCCTCTATGCTCT
>Ga0307982_1002311_pt1 | contig 15462 bp, 11 predicted proteins | sample OrgLakmetagen989_FD_201847 | JGI IMG/M metagenome (GOLD analysis project Ga0307982, IMG submission 201847) | Saline water microbial communities from Organic Lake, Antarctica - #989 | ecosystem: Environmental > Aquatic > Non-marine Saline and Alkaline > Saline | place: Antarctica: Organic Lake...
TCGAAGACGGGATCAAAGGCCTAGGCCTGGCCAATGACTCGCCTCTTTCTTCGTCTTCTTCTTCTGTGAGCCAGGGGAGTGTTGCAGGGGTGCTAGAAATGCGCATTTTGGGCATCGCGAAACTCAAATGCTTGAACTACCTGTGGCGCACTTTCGGCGTGCGGAACCAATTGCCCACCCTCTTGGGGGAGGGGGAGGCGGCCTACGTGCGGCGCTGCCAAACCGGCTTCTTCAAGAACTGGTCCATCCCCCAGGAGCACCGCGGCCCGCTGCTGGCCTTGTTTACAGGGTGGGGGCAGTTCGTGAAGACTTGCTGCAGCGCCAAGGACCGCGACGGCTTGAAGGGGAGGTCCATGTACCTGGACCTGCTGGAGCAGTACCTGAACTCGGGCCACCAAGGAGCACTGCAGGCTGCGCACCTCGTGTCAGGCGTGGGTGTCGGCACTACCATCGGCGGAGGTGGCGGTGCAAATACAGCATCGGCTTCTCCGTCGAGCCCACTAGCGCCGTTTTACACCGTTGTCGCGAATCTGACGGGCAGCGACCTTTCCCCCGGCATGCTGCAAAGCTTGGGCTTGACCTCGTTGAAGCAGTTGGAGTCCCCTCCGGTAGGCCTAGACCCCTCCCCTGGCTGCTGGCTGGAATGCAAGAGCACGCTTCCGTCGGTCAAACAACTTGGCGACCTCCGAGGTCCTGGTAGTGGTGGTGGTAATGGTGGTAATGGTGGCAGCGCATCGAAGAAGAGTGGCAAAAGCGGCGGTATGATTGGGGTCAGCGCAGGCGGCGCGCCTCGTGTGGTGATTGCTCTCGGGCCTTCGCCTAACCAACAAGCATCAACTTCATCATCCACCGCAGGCAGGTCGGAGAAAGATCCGTTGGAGCGCGAGCGGGGCATGTTCAGCAACTTGGCGATGCCGGAGAGCAAAGAAGGGTCCTGGCGCAGGTTTGAGCGTTTGACGTGTTTTTGTATCTAGAGGGCTTTTTCAACGCCTCTATTTTTTCGTTTCTCTCCAGACAGTTCTCTCTCTCTGTATGTTTTTTTCCTGTTTGATCTCACGCGAGGTACGTTCTGAGTATGCGTAATCTTCTGTTTCTAGAATCCGCGAAGATTGTGCCTCTCATAATTCGATTCTGTGTGTGTTTGTATATAGGCGGCATCCAGGAGTAGCTCTCCTCCTGGACCCTCACAAGAACATCGACCGATTCCAACAAGACCTCAAGGCAGCAGCAGCAGCAGCAGCCGTGACAGTGGCAGAGCCTCGACCAGGACGAGCCTCAAGTACGGCCAAGGAGCAGGAGCCAGCGGCGTATCCCCCTAACGGGGCCCCTACGGTTGTGGTGATGTGCGTGCTGGCGCTGCCCCCCGGAGGTGGGAAGTCTACCCTCTTCAGGGCACTGCGAGAAGGCAGTCAAGGGGCGACGGTGAGTGAACGTTTGTTGCCTATTTATGCTTTTTGTAGTTCTTTTTTTTTTGCTTTTTGAATGCAAGAAAAAGGCAAAAAGTTGGCTGCTGACCTTCTGCATATTGCTTAGGTGTTCACCTCGATCTTGTGCCTAATACATTCGACTGCAATTGCTACTACCAGCGTACTTTGTTCTCATGCATTTGCATACTTTTTCTTTTCTCTTTGGTTTTGGCAGGTGGTTTCTTCTGACGAGTGTACGAAAGCCAGCAAAAACTTTGACGCAGAAGTGAAGACTGCGATCAAGAGCGCTGCTGCACGACTGCAACGAGAGAGCCGCAAGAACAGCAGCAATGGAAACCAGCAGGAGAGTTTCGCGGTAGTCGGCTACGACAAGAACATTCCGCAGCCGTCGGGCCTAGCCAAACTGCTCAAAGTGCTGCGGCCCTTAGCGGAGGGTACCGAGAAAGGGAACCCTGTCCCTGTAAATGTGCGCGTGGCGTTGGTGATGCCGGAGTACCTCGACTGGGACGTGTGCTGGAGCCGCATTGAGGCGCGGGACGGCACTTACCTGCTGAACAATTGCCCCCCCTCTGTAAAAGGCAGCATGCCTCCTGGCGACTGCCGCAAAGTCTTCGACAATTTCTACAGCTTGGCCAAGAAATGGCTGCCAGTAGCTCAAGACATCGCCCCAGAGCACGCTATCGTCACCCCCGCTTTTTTCCCGCCAAAATCATCTAGTACCTCTTCGCAAGGCAGTAGCGATGACGGGGGCCGAAGTGCGTGCGCGCAAGTGATTGCAGAGTTGGTCGGCAATTTCCAGCAAATGAACGCCCGCGCGCTGCCTTTCGCAGACCTTGACCGCGCGTTTCAGGCCTCGGAGGATGCTGACGGCAGCTCGAAGCTCAACGGCGGCACGGGAGGAGGAGGAGGAGAAGGCGCAGGTGCTAGCCTGAATGGGCGCGCGGTGTGGTGTTCGGCGCCCGTGGATCGCACCAACTTGCACTTGACGCTAGTGCCGCCGCCGGGATCGCGCGAAGGCAACGAAGCAGCGCGCAAAGACGCCCTCGACCGCATGAAGCCGCAACACGGCAAAAAGGTGAGAGGGGGAGGAGGCACGAGGGACGGATGGACAGAACACGACCACCTTCTCGTATTAGATACTCGTATTAAAAACAGGATTCAACAAACAAGCAGAATTTAACCTGATCGTCCCTCCTTTTGTTGACGTTTTGCGTCTCTGTATGCATGCCTCAGATCTCGATCACGATGATCAAGTACCACGTCGCAGATTACATTCCACCGGGCAAATCTGCTCCATCGGGGCAGAAGAGCCGGCGCGGCGGGAAAGGAGGCGATGGAGATGGCGTGTCGGGGTCAAAGCACCTCGGGCTGTGGGAAGTCGACTCAGTCGAAGGCCTAGAGCCGGGCAGTGAATTCGCGATTCAAGCAGCTTGCTATCACATCACCGACGTGGGCAGCCTGAGGCCTGGCACCAAGGCCAGAGATGCGTTCGAAGTTTTGAGTACCGTCATTCAACCGAGCCGAGCGAACAGCAGCAGCGTTTCTGCTGTGGAAGATGTGACCATGGGAAATATTACTGCATCTTGCAGCGCTCCATCTTCAGCTGCTTGCACTCAAATGACCTCACAAGGGGGCGAGCCTTCTTCTTCTGCTGGTCTAGGACCCACCGACATCGCTCGACTGATGATGCAACGGGCGATCACCGCAGCGCAAGCAGCAGCAACCAGGGGAGAGCGATGCTCGGGCTGCGTAGTTGCTCTGGACGGTCAAGTGGTTTGCGAAGTGGGCAGCGGAGTGCAGGCAGCCAATAATGACGCCACCGCGACCGCTCCCGTTCTTGCAGTGCGGGCCATCATGGGGAGTGGGAACAGCAACATGCATGCACCAATGGATGCAGTGCAAGCGCCCCTGATGTCGGAGGTTGATCGTGCGCGCTGCGTGGTGTACTGTTCCGAAGAGCCCTGTGCCATGGGCGTGGGGGCGCTGTACTGGGCTGGAGTCGGCTCCATCGTCTTCGCTGCGTCAGCCGCACAAGTGAAAGCATTGGAAAAGAAGCACGGAGGTGGGCGAGGAGGCGGCGCTGCGCGAAGCTCTGCTTCATCATCAGCCACAACAGCGAGTGGCATGGATATTGAGGTGCCTGGACAAAGTCCTATTCCGTCGTGCTCGGAGCTTCTGTCGCATGCTGCCCGCCCCATTCCAGTACAAGGAGGGTTCCTGGCCACTGCCGCCTTGTCTGCAATGCAGAAGGCTCTCTCCTCCAAACATGAGGAGAAGCATGCCACTGGTCGCAAGCGAGCCGCAGAAGAAGCAGTTGACGCTTCAACCACTGCCGTTAGCGTAAAAGGTGCTTCGGCTACGGAAGAGGCGTGCACGGTGATTGAGTCCGGTGGGTGGACAGTCAAGACGTACGAACTCCCTGCACCAATGCGCCTTGAGGCTCCAGTGACCTTACAATGCTAGAAGACGAGCATCGTGAGCTAGAATTCTCAGGCGGCTCTAATACACCATTTCACATAGCACTTGGGTCGAAGAAAAATGAGACCGACATAATTAGTAATTGAGGCCCCAAAATGACTTGGCCGGAGCTGGAGCAGAAGTGAATAGATGCACCATTTAAAATATTCGGTTTTCGGGATGTCCTATCATATCATATATCGCCAGATCGCAAAAAGTTCACCGGAGGCCAGAGGGGTTAGGCCTATGCGAATACCAATTAGTACAGAAAGAAGTTCCCCTTCCTCGGCATTTAACTACATACCACATGGCAACATGGTAAGCTGACCTGAATTATAAAACGCAATTCATGAATCTCAGATGCCGATTCCTAATGCCTTTTATATTATATACGTATGTATGGCTTCGGCTGGGGAGGGGGAGTGAAATCGGAAAAATCGGGAATTGTGAATGCCTGTGCGGCAGCTGTGCGTCTTGGTCCTTAATCTTAGTACTCTAATTGAGTTCCCAATGTGCCTTAAAGACGTACCTGAGATCAATTGCCTTTGGATTCATCACCATCGCCAGTCACGCTTTCTGTGCTCTTCTTCTTGTTGATGGTACGAGAAGCGCTGCTGAGCACTGGGCGTTTGCTTTTCAGCGGGAGCACTACAGAGGAGGGTTCGTCCGGCCACAGGTCGCGCTCTAAATCCATCAGTGCTTGCCGAAACCCCACGTTGATGTCAATGCTTGGCCTCGCCGCTTTGGTGATGGCCAGTGCTTCCTTGAGCTTCATGCCCGAGTGCATCAGGTACTGCACGACAGCGGTCGTGGACCGTGACTTGCCTCGGAAGCAATGCACAAGGACGGCGCCTTCGCCCGATGCTAGCGCTGTTGCCCCAAGTAAAGAGAGGAATGAAGAAGAAATGTAATTATTGGGGAGGCAAATCAAGTAACGTGACACAACGTCAGCACATTGGCTCGTCCATCATAAAGTACCTTGGGATATGAACCGGTTCATGGCTGTAAAATGAGGTCTTAGATCAGCGCTCGCTTCGTCGTCAACTCGCACCACTAATTTGGCCTCCACTCCCGGGGCCACTTTTGCCCAATCACAGCCCTCCATGCTGCGATTCACTTCATAGTGGGTGTTCTTGCTGGAAGCTCCACGGGACAATTGCGTGACGTCCACAGTCGAATTGCTCAAGTCCACCACATGCGTCACTCCCCCTAGCTTCAAGTATGGCCCCGACTGCGCGGCTTCGATGTCACCCAAATATAAGCCAGCTACCACTAAATTCATGTGCTCGTTGCCCTTCCAGGTTCCTGGTGCCCACTCCTCCACATCGGTAGCGACTATGTCGCTAATAGTGGTTTCTCCTCTCGAAGTTGTTGTCAACTTCGCTGAGCTGTTCGCTCTGCTAATTGCCGTCACTTCTGCAAATGCGGCTGCCTCTACGGCGCCTTTAGCTACAGTTGAACTTGAACTTTTCAGGTCAGCATTGGTGGCGGCGGTCTTGTTCGGGTAAGACGGTAATAGTAAAGCACCACTAGTTGAGGGATCGTTCGAAGAAAGTGGAGGTGCTGGCAGTGAAGATCGCCGAGATGGAGCGGCGTTTTTCGGACGCATCGGCAACCCATGACCTGGTGACATCTGGCCAGTTGATTTAACCCCACTGCTATGACCAGGTGCACTGTTGCTAGCATCGGAAGGAGGCCGCTGTGGCAAGGGAGTTTGGCCTGGTGAGGTCCCCACAGGACCGGTGACGTCAGCGCGTTGATAGCCCGAGGCAGTGACACCTCGATGAGTGGCCCCGTAAGGAAAAGGAGAAGCCCCACCAGGTAAGTCTAATAAGCTAAGTCCGCCTAAGCCGTTACTTGACCCGCTTTCAGCACGGCTGATGTTCGGTGATAACTTTCGAGGGCTTATGCTACGATTGGAAGGTTGCCTGCGAAGCCGCAAGGCCGGGTAAATCCAACCTCGACGTTTTGCTGCGCCCATGGCGGCTGAGAGCTTCCCTCCTAGAGGAGCTCCAGCAAAAGCAGCTACTAGTCTTCCAACTCGTTCAGGAAAAGACAGAGGTGCTGCATCATGACTACTGTCACTGTTGCCGCTGCTGCTGCTGATACGATGCCGGCAAAGCAAAAACGTCTCCAGACTTGCGTACACTGTCAACTGCTCCACCACAAATTTCTTCAGTGGGAGCCCTCCTTCAGCCTGCCAATGTGATGCCGCAAAGACGAGAGCGTTGCCTTCTTGTGCGACTGCCTCCACCAACACCCAAGGGTTGTTCTTGGATAGCTCTCCTGCGTACCGCAAACACAGCCCGTCAGAGCGTACTGCAGCGAGGACTACGCTAGCATCGTCGCGCAGAGCATTAGAACACTTCTCCAGCAGCATGCCGTTTCCAGCCACTGCCTTGGTCATCACGTCAGCATCGTTGCGTAAAGGCTCCGTCAAGTTGCACATGTACAGCGCGTTGCTGCTTTGGTTTACTGCACACAGCACCACGTCACGATTGCCCTGTAGTAACGGTGCGGCATGAGTCAGTGCGCGCCACGTCTGCGCTACCGCAGCCATGACTACACTCCTTTCTACTTGTAGCCGTGGTGATGCAAAAGCCAACGCATCGCCGTTCTGGGACACAGCGGCTAACACAATTTCTGGGTTGTCGCGCGCCGAAGGTGAGGCATGTTCTAAGGCTAGCCCGTCTGCTCGAACATCTTCTAAGGTTGAGTCTGAGCTCGATGCCATTTTCTAGACCTCCACGCTAAGTAAACTATTCAAAGCAAAAAAGTGGTCGAATTGTGTTCGGCAGGTCGACCAACCAAAATGAGATTCGTTCGTAATTTATCTGGTTGATGACGCTGCCCTGTCACTACACTGTCGCACAACCTTCAGGGAGCCTCAATTATCTAAGTGCGATGGCGATATGATCTGCAGCCCACTTCAATAAAATCAGTATTCGAATGCTGCTTCAATTACTCTTAATAGCACCAAAGGAAACGGGTTGCGCTATCATTTGCACGCCGGCGCCACGTACAGTCTTTCAGTTCTGGCTACGGCTGGTATACAGTACACCTCGTCGGCTTTTTTTTTAAAGGAGAGGAGAAAAGAAGGTTCTTGCTGATTTTGAGTTTGTTCTTGTTGTGTGTACTGGCGTGCTGGCTTCAAATGCTTCAGTCTAGCTAGTCGTCTTCAGTCTTCAATTGTCTTCAGTGCTTCAGTGCTCTCGTGCTCTCTACGTAGTGCTCTCAAATCACGTCTCTACTGCGTGAAGTGCAGGTTGCGACTAGGCTGTGACTAGCTAGCTTGAACTAGTTCATGTCGTCTCTCCGCAAGATGCAGCTCTGTTGCTGCCTCGTATCGTCGCTTGGGCTGCGAAGTCCCACTGCCCTGCCGTCGAGTCGTGTCGCGGCACGCCGCAGCTCAGCAGTGACGTTGTCTGCTCTCCGCGTGCGCCTCGACAAGTTTCAGCAAGTCATCGACCAGTGCAACCACGTTCCAGCTTCGGCTAGCAAACTTGTGAGTTTGTGTGCATTTGATGTTAATTCGCTGGCGATAACTTTAGGTGCTAACCAATGCTTGTGCCTACGTAGGTTCCATTCAAAGTCGCCAGTGTGACAGCGGGTGAGGTGTTTGTCGAGACTGCAGAGTTGTTAGCTGGTTTTCCAGACGTCTTTCAGTACCATCGCGATGCTAGCCCCAGCACAGTGTCTCTGGTTCCAGCTCTCGAGGCAGCGAGCCCTGAAACCCGCACCGAGGCAGTGGCCAAGGTCTCGGAGGCGTTGCGTGCTTCGGGGCATGTGGTGGGTTGGCGCGATGAGCTGGTTTCGGTGACGTCATCCTTTGGAACTCCACCTCTTTTCAACATGGAACGAGCAGCGTACCCCCTCATGGGCATTGCGGGATATGGCGTGCACATCAACGGTTTTGTCAAGGACCCAGCAGCGCCTGGAGGCCTGAAGCTCTGGGTCGCCACGCGCTCGTTTGACAAGGTGCCAAATGAAGTAATACGTTTGCAAATGCCATAGTTCTGCGCCATGCACTAACGCAAGCACACATGCTTTTTTGTTTTTGAATGCAAAAAGATGTCGTTTGGTGGTTTGTTTTACTGATTCACCTGATACCTCGAATTGTGCGTGCGATCGTTCAATGGTTGATTGACAGCCGACGTGGCCTGGGCTTCGAGATCATTTAGTCGCAGGACAAATCAGCGGTGGCCTAGGCCCCACAGAAACCATGGTCAAAGAATGCGGAGAAGAAGCAGGCATTCCAGAGAACTTGGCTCAAAGCGCTATGCCTGCTGGTGCCGTGAGCTACCGAGGTGTTGACGAGGTTGGTTTCTCGACGAATTGATTTTTGCCCACTGAGCGTGCCTGGAGAGAAAAAGGCAATAATAGTCAGTAGAAAGAAATAGATAAAGCTGCCATGATTAGTTTCCACACACATAAGCGGTCTTCTTACATTTTTCAACGCACAGGCTGGTCGCTTGAAGCGCGATGTTCTCTTCGTGTACGACCTGGAGCTGCCAATGGACTTTGTTCCCACTCCAGTCGACGGCGAAGTGGAAGGCTTTGAGTTGTGGGACCTGGAGCGAGTGTGCCGGCTCATTGAAGCAACGGCAGACTACGGGGCGTCTAATGTTGACGTCACGGGCACCGGGACTTCAGCAGCTGCTGGTGGTTCGCCGTACAAACCAAACGTGGCGCTGGTGGTCGTGGACTTTTTAGTGCGGCGCGGTGTTTTAAGCCCTGATGAGCCTGGCTACTTGCCACTGGTTGCGTCTTTGCGCTCAGGCACATGTGCATGAGATGGCATACGGCAAATTTTTAATGCTTGTACATTTATACTCGGAGTGCGCTGGATTAAAAATGCCCTCGAACTCATGACAAAGCACCCGAAGTCGACCTGTAATGATACATCCCCAAACCAAATGGCGGATGACGGAAGCGAATGCAGCAGGCAGAAGTCCATGCAATACGTTACACCTCAGTCATCACCTGGGTGTGTTGGAGGAATATCCAGCTCAAAATGATACACTTCTTTGCGCATTCATGTGACATAAACACATATATCTCTCCTTGCGTTCTTCATATTCATATAGCGCCCCATGCCGAATTTCTATAATAGCCCCATCTAGTTCAACTCGTTTTTGTTTGCCTTTGGCCTTTTTTTTGCTTCGTTTGGGATTTTGGATTAAATACCATTGAACCGAGTGAAGCCTCCGCGTGTGGAGGCGTAGACCCGGGCGGATACATAATCGGTGGGGTGGTGGTGGACACAACAAATCAGAATAACACGAAACGCAACGATCAGCGTATAGTTTCGCTCTCTCTCCCTCTCTCACTGTCTATCTTTCGCCTTATCCTGCCGTGGTCCTCGAGCTCGACTTGCCTGCGGGCGTGCACGAATGGGCGTTAGCTGGACAACTTTTAGAGTTCTGTCGCGATCGCAAACGGTCTCCGGTCGTCGCCCGGATTCAGCAAGCGGAGATAACCAAATGTCCGGCCCAACGGACAACTACGCGGAATGTGCTCGAGTGCACGTAATTAGTACAGGCGGCTGTGTGTTTGTACTGTGTAGCGAGTTGCTTGTGGATGGAGACAGTGGAGCTAATCGTTTCTTGTACCATAAAATAAGTAGAGGCTCCCAACAGAAATAGCTGTTTGCCGTCTAGGCTTGGTCCTTCACTTCATTCTCAAGTTGAAGTAGCCTCGTAGCCTACTGCAGGATCCATTCATAATCAAGGGTAGAGTACTCTCAAGTCGTATCGCTTGCCAAACAACCATGGGCGTTTTTACCCCTATCAACATAATGGGGATGGTGGTGCTGATCCACGCTGCCTATTCTGCTGCGCACTGTAAGTCCACGATTCCTTACGTATGCCTAGGCTAGTAACCACCCCTGCTGACTTTTATTCCTTGTCTTTCACTGATATGCAGATAAGGCGCTCGTAGGTGAATTCAACGCGAAGTGGGAAGGACCTCCAACCGATGTAAGTTTTCCTCGCTGTGCGCCTGTTACGGCAACCTCTTCTTGCATCTATTGTGTCTATTGGTATGACTTGACTCCCTTGGCTTTTACAAAATTTGTAGGTTGTCGTCGAGGTAGCGCTAGGGCTTGTAATCATTGTGTTTGGCAGTCTTTGGTCGGCGCCGAAGCTGCGACCTGTGAAAGGCGGCTACGACTCATTGAACAAGTAAGTGAAAACCCATAGGTGAGCCGTTGACACTTCGTCTTGCTGCATAGTTCCAGCCTAATACTCTATGGTTTCGCGCATTTTGTCTTCTTGCTAGGACCTACGAGAGCCTCAATCCGTCGCCCGAGTTCCAGATCTTTAACCACAGGGGCCGTGTCTTGAAGTCAAGGTATCCGACCCTGACTTGAGAGGCTAAAGCAGCCACATCCATTCCCAAAATTGGCTACCAGAGGGCTATGGTGGTGCATGCAGGCGCTTGAGTACTGATTTTAAAAAGGCATATCTGCAAGAAGATAGTCCTTAGTGTAACTTAGTGTAATCTCGAATTTAATCTTATAATCCGGTCACTCGTTTGATCTGGCTTTTATATTTTTAATTGGGCCCTAAGATTAATTAGTCACCCTAAAGTGCAACTTATTCAGCTTGCGTCTGACACCTCTCCTCTTCATAGAGTAACAAAAGCTAAAGGAGACCTGTTTCCACGTTGGTGGTTACCACTGTGGTGTGTTGGAGTGTTGTTGCTGGTGCTCCACGCAATGGAATTGAGGTTCGGCTTCCGTCCATTTGAATTTCATAACAACCCATAAATATATCAATATAAAGGCACTGTCAATTCCCATGCGCCACGACGTGCGCTTTCATAAACCTGCAGCGAGGTCAATTTCAGTCAGCAGAGCACGCGCAAGTTCGCCGTCGCCGGCATGCGCGAGCTGCCAAGCATTCTTGCTGTAAGTGCGCAGCCCGCTTGCTTTCACGGTCCGAGTGGGGGCTGACTTGTAGCCTTGGTTGCTGCTCGCATTAGCAGTGGCTCGTACTGCCTCATTGTCAATGCCCTGCCCAGTCCCTGAGCTCTTGCCATCCTTATCGTCATCGTCTTTTCCCTCAACTTGAAGCGCAGGCACTTCAAGGTCCACCACAGAAAGCCCCCCTGTGGCAGCGTCTAACTGCGACGCTCGAAGCACATTCAGCACTAGGCAGGGCGCACGGCGCTGGTAGTTGCTAGCTGCGAGCCGTTGCGGATCTGCATTGAGCCAATCGGCGTCCTCGGAATTACCGACGCCGGACTTGGTGAGCATAGCCGGCAACCATTCGAGAGGAGGGAGGTGGCCGTAGGACGGGTCCTGCAACGGATAGATCTGCCACGAGCAGAGAGAGGGGCAAGGAAAGAGAAAGAAAAGGTGAAATTTTTGAGTTGAAAAACAGGAATCAAAACTAACGGGTGAAGAAATTCAAGTGTTGTGCGAACGTCTCTCAATATATTTCAGTGATACTGCGCACTGTGCTATCTCGTGTACCCTTGATGTATCCGTGGATGTAAAGGTAGACGTGCATAAATGAAGTAGCAACTGATTGCACCAACCTGGTTGCGGTCGTATAAAGGATGAAAGTGCACTAACCCCAGCACTTTGTCCCCACCGCACATCAGCAAACTCTTGGACACCAAATCTGAAAACGCCGCAAATCTCGCGTGCGCTCTTGAATCGTCTTCGAGTCTGTTACTTCCGTCTCCTGAAGAAGACAATGGCGCGACTGCAGGGAGGCAAAGCAATGCAGTCGAAAGTTCTGTTTCTGGCGTATTGACGACGTCTGCAAAGCAACGCCAACTCTGGCACACAAATACGCCAGTGTTACAAAGAACAAGTTGACAAAAGAAGCCAAGCACGCGATAAAAGTAATCCATTATGCTCGTTCACATGTAATGCAATATCTATGCAACACACGTCTTCCACCCGGTTCTCTCAAGTCTTAAAAAATGAAAAGACAGGTAAGGAGAGCACGTGAAGAAAAGGTGGCTAAATGCGCTCCTTCGCGTAATAGAGAACAGGAATCCGACGCCGATGAATGTGCACACGTGTGCGTGTTTTCTGAAGCGTGCTGGCGTATGTGCTTCAGGCGTGTAAAATTGCGCGTGCTTGCAAGTGTCTGTGAATGTGCTCTGTCGGGAAAAAAACAATTACCGCTGCCATTCCGTCGAGGACGTCGCTGCAAGCCTCATGCATGTAACCCACGGGCCCTGCCTCCACGCCTTGCTTCTCCAAGCCCGTGGCCGCCCAATCAGCGGACTTGGTGTAGGGGCACGCGCCAAAGCTGTCGACTGCCACCGCTGCTGCTCCTGCTGCTGCTGCGGCTGTTTCTTCCTTGTTCCCTGGTGTCGCAGAGGCAGAGGCAGCAGTGGCAGTGGCAGTGGCAGGCGAGGCGATTTTGGCCTCAGCAGACGCACCGCTTCCAGCTCCTCGGCTGCTTTGGTTGACCACCATTCGCTCCACAAATGCTTTCACTGCATGCACGCACGACTCCTCTGCCTGATGAGCGGCGAGCATCAGTATAAAACACGGCCACGATTCAGTGTTATATGCCAAACGCAAATGCACAAAAGTGTGTGATCGATGAAGGTTTTGAATGAGTGAAATCATTGACGCATCGCTTCATTTAGCACATGTGTAGCTCGGTAATGTGTTTTCGATTCAAATATTCTCAACTATGAGTCTGTAAGAGAAGTTACCGTTGAAGCGGCGCGGCTGGCGTCTCGCCGCTGAATGGCGAGAGCAGTTTCTTGTGAGGTGCGCGGCCTTGTCGCTCTTACCACGAGAGCTGGGCCTGAGCAAAAAAAAAGAAGAAGGGAAATCATGAAATGGAATGCTTTGAGAGAAAGGTGGAGAATGAAAGAGGACAGAATACACTAAAATCAGAGGACTTGTTTATAGGGCTTGCGAGGCAACAAATTTACTCTGCGCCATTTGTTGATGAACGCCTGGGTTCTGTCACACTTATTGAAGCATCCCACCTGGCATGGGTGGAGCCTGGACGTCCAATCGCGCCAATTCGACCAAGCTTCCACTGGGCTCGGCTTTTGCAGCAGCGAAGAGCTCCGCAAAGGCGTTTACGATGTCCGACCCGCGTCGTTGCCGCTTCTTTAAGCCAGGGAAGTGCACGACAATGGTGCAAGCTCCAGACCCGAACGCACATGTGGACACGTCCGACAGCACCTGATTCATTAATATGACAATCAAGATTAGGGTTAATAATAGAATTTACAATAATAATGACTCCACCATTACGGCGGTTAGTAAAATGTAAAGAATGTTAATGAATCGTGATATCGTAGCTCGTCGATCTATTGCAAGTTTACCTGCCAGATTACTCCGCTGAAGGTGAAGCTTGTGTCAACGTCAAGTCCGGCTTCGACCACCACCACTTGTTCCTCACCTACGCCCACTGTGGCTGCAGCATCGCGGTATTGTGATAACCAATCATCAAAACTTGCAGGATCTGCACTGTCCACTGGTGAAGCTGCCCTTTGAACCGAGATCTCATTGTATCTGGGATTGAGCTTAGGAATGATGGCTCGAGGAGTGGCCAGAAAGCTTACTGTTGGGGTGATCATTAGACAGCAAGCTATGCTCTTTGTCATTAGCATGATGGTCTGCACTTTTCTGAAATATTGTTCACTATTTTGGCAGCTATCTTAGTAGTCCATTGCAAGTGTGTTGTAATAAGTTAAGTTTTAAAAAAGTACAACTTTCTGTAGTAGTGTGCCGACTTGTAGGATGTCCTGGTCTCCTCCAATGAATTACGCCCGAAATTTAGCTTGTAGCTAGATATTAATCGTCACAAGAGTAGCTTCTGAAACCTTTACCTGCGTATGGCCCTCTTGTCTAGCTGGCTCCCTAGCTAGCTCTCTTCGAAACGTCGAGACGACCATACATACTCGACGTAAAAGATTCTCCAAGTCTTCGTTGGCAACCTAACCAAACAACAAACAATCGAAAAATCGCATACATTGTGGATGAGTGTGCCACTTGGACCAAGGGTGATTATATCTAATCACCCTTGCTTGGACCGTTATCGCGCCACTGTGCTGCCTCAATAATGAGTAGATGATGGGCTAGAAATGGACAACTCATGAACCATGGTTTCGACTGGAGTTGTATAGCAACTGGTTGTGAAAAGTGAATTAAAATAGCCATTGCGAATGGCGCCCCCTGAATGATGTGACTCATTTCGTAGCCTTTCCACTTTGTAGTCCACCCCATAGTTCGGGTCTTCGGTTAAGGGTAAGCATTTCCCTGGGGGCGTTAGAATCTTGATACATGGATGGAGAGATGGATTTTTATAGCCTATGAGCTTACATTCAAACTAACCATACAATCCGCTACAGCATCGATGTCGAAGTCTGCCTCGTCACTCGAGAAGAGATGTTTCCTGCAATAACGAAGAAGCCCCAGTTCAACCGAGGAGAGTGTATTTATCAAGTTTCTCAGAATGTAAATGCATTACAATGGCAATGCAAGGAAGCCCGCGGGGATCGTGATGTAGTTTTAGCAGCCATCAAGCACTCAGGGATTGCTTTTCAATGGGCTTCAAAGGACATTCGAGACGACTTTGAGGTCGCCATGGCTGCTGTCAGCCGTAACGGGAAGGCACTTCAATTTTGCAGTAAGGACCTCAGAAATGATCGAATTATCGTCAAAATGGCTTGCCACAATGATGGACTTGCCATTTGTTTTGCCAGCTCCAAGTTGCGTTCAAAAGGTCCAACTGCAATAGCTGCAGTTGTGCAAAATGGTAACGCTATGCAGTACTTAACCGAAAAAGGAAAAGACAACAAAGAAGTCGTCATGGCAGCTGTTAGAAATGATGGTAGATCGCTTTGTTTTGTTTCTGCGAGGTTGAAAGATGATCTAGAAGTGGTATTAGCTGCTGTTCAGCAAAGTAAATCGGCTTTGCAGTTTAGCTCTCAGCGGTTGAGCCAAGGACGCGAAGTTGCACTTGCGGTTGTACAAGCTGACGGATCTGCCCTCGCCAATCTCGCACCTCAGCATCGTGCAGATCGTGACATTGTTTTAGCAGCCGCGACTCAAGCCAAGCCTATTGGCTTAAGCCTCTGGACTGTGGCAGACGCACTCAAAGATGACCTTGAGGTTGTTTGTGCGATGTGTAAGCGGCATGGGGGTAACCTACAGTTTGCGAGTTGGCGTCTGCGCAATGACCGCCAAGCGGTCTTGGCCGCATTGCAATCAGATCCCTGGGCTTTATACTGGGCATGCGATGACGTTTGTGCAAACCTCGAGGTGGTTCTGTGTGCGTGCACCAAACGGGGTCATAGCTTACAGTGGGCTTCGATTGCGCTGCGCGCGAACCGAGAAGTGGTGCTGGCCGCATGCGCCGAAAATGGCGACGCGCTGAAGCACGCCAGTGATGAACTTCGTGCTGATCGAGATGTTGTGAACGTGGCAATCAAACAGAATCCGCGTGCGCTCAAGTATGCTCAGGCATTTCGACGCGATCGAGATTTGGTCTCTTTGGCTGTAGCCAGGGATTGGGGCAGCCTTCAATACGCGAGTCGAAAGCTTCGAGCGGACCGAGAAATTGCCCTAATGGCGCTCCTGCAAGAT
>Ga0307982_1002314_pt1 | contig 15453 bp, 11 predicted proteins | sample OrgLakmetagen989_FD_201847 | JGI IMG/M metagenome (GOLD analysis project Ga0307982, IMG submission 201847) | Saline water microbial communities from Organic Lake, Antarctica - #989 | ecosystem: Environmental > Aquatic > Non-marine Saline and Alkaline > Saline | place: Antarctica: Organic Lake...
TTGGCCAATGCCCCTCCCCCTCATGATACACTCCGCACTTGCTTTGTTTGCGCAACGCACGCGCATTCCCACTTCTGCCCGCAGCATTGGCTTCTGTGTCATTTGGGTTTGTATTAGTTCGAGTTCCTAAAATCTCAACGAGCTCGTCGGCATTCAGCCAGCAGCCTCGAAAGACGTCACCCACGTTGAAGACTACATTTCTAACAGCTTCTTCGTTCATGTTCATAATGAAATCCTGTTTTAAGTGGACCACAGGAGTGAGGAGGGGCAACATAGTTCACTGTGGAATAGGCTCATGTTGAAAGTTACATATTTAAAGTCAAAAGTGTGGATGCCGGAGGTGCACTCGCGTCAATCTACTACTAAAAAAATGCATCTGAACTTCTGGCATTAAAATCGGGCGTTGCTTAAACTCACAACACTGTCTAGAGTACGGCAAAACAGGAACCGAAGGCCTGCGAGAGTGGGTCCTACCGAAGCATTAGTTCATTCGAAACGAAGCACCTCGCAAGTGGGATCGAGTTCTTATACCATAACAGATTTGAGCTATGCTTAAGAGCTTTCTTGGTCGACTCTATAATGGCGAACCAGTGAGCTTTCTCGAAGGTCCGGCGAGGGGGCTCATGGTAATGACTCGAACAGGTGCCAGGGAGTTAGAATCAGAGCAGAATCTTCGTCGTTCGTCGTAGTGGTAAAATACGTTGTATTAGGTAGGGAGGCTTTCCTCCCGTTGGAAGATGGTGTCCCCGGCCTGGACAGACCAGAGACGTCAGCGAGATGAATGTGCAACAAGATCCAAGGAGGCAAGATCACAAAAATAATTCCTCACAGAGGCAGCGTTCAAACACCACGCCCGAAATATGAAGAGCACTATCCTAGCCCTCGCAGTCTTTGCCTCCGCCGCTTCTGCTGACTACATCAAGCTTGCGACAAGCGTTGGAACCACCACTTGTGACGGCAACGTGGCCATGATCGCGTCTGAACTCATAGGTTGCCAAGTCAACACCACCAGCTCCACGAGGTACTGTAGTATTGTGTTGGTAGCAAGCTTGCTGCACCCATTTACACAGACTTCGTACTCTTGCCCCTGATAGAATCAAGTTTTTTTGTTTCCAGTAAATCTTCTCACTATCACCAGTGACCATGAATCTTTTTTGTCACTTATATTGCCGTGCCGAACACAAAAACGCGATCTTTTGTCCGCGGCCCTCGCGTTTTATCTTAAGAATAGACAAATTGGCACACGCGTCGCTTGCGTGGATGAATGTTCTTCCTTCGAAAGAATAACTTCTCTTCTCCTTGTCTCGTACTCTCCCCCCTCTCACACACACTACACTCGAGTAATTTGGTGTTTCTTTGTTTTAGCCTCACCTTTGGATATCATGTCTTACTGCTGTATTGCCCTGTTCCAGTTTCCGGTTGTCGTGCCTGAACTCGACCAGCGCGGATTTCCTGTATTTCCAGAACCTGGATTGCAGCGGCTCGCCTTACGTAACTGGCGAGTTCCCGTTGGATATGGGCTGCCAGCCTACTGGTACTGACAGCATGAACATTCAATGCACTGAAGGCGAATTCGAGCCGGTGTCACCAGCAGCAAACATTTACTTTTACCAAGAAAGCGATGCAATTACGTGCCCGGTATCCGGGATCGTCCCTAGTATTGTGTACTCTTACCCATGCGGGACTTGCTTCAGCGTCGGGAACGGCACGTTTGCGTCGGTGTCGTGCAACGCGCTGACCGTAGTGGGGGGGTTTTACACGGACTCCAGCTGCAGCGGCGATGCCATTGGCACGACCACGATCGCGTCCGTGGGCTGCTCTGCATCTTCCGATGGAGTCACCAACACCGTGTGCAACATGGGCGAGGAGAAGATGATCGCGTCCGAAAAGAAGCCATCTGCGGAGATCGAGGCACTCTCTGCAGGCATTCAGTCCGTGCGCGATGCAGTTCACGCTAAGATGCAAGAAGCCGTGGCCAAGGCCTTGGCCAAGGTTTAGATGCACGACGAAGATGGTCTACCAATTGATATTGAGGTCTGAATGCTCAAGCTTACAGTGCTTCTCAGACTGCATGTTTTTTATGTTCAATTATGACACACACGCTCCTCAACTAACTAGCGCCGCCATTTACTCGCCACATCCATCCATAAAGAGATTTGATATTGATCCACGTGTTTCTCCTTTTTGCCGCGATTTGCGTTCAAACATCGCCCACGCACTCAGTTAAATTAAGATATCGTCGTAAACTAAATCCTATTGCCTTTAATCACCTGGTTCTCATTTACATTAAACTTAACTATTAATTAAACCCATTTCCCACCACCACCTCACACTTCTCACACTTCCTACCTCTTACCTCCCACTCCTCACTAGCACCTTCCTCCAATGCAAAAGCTTTCACGCAAATGAGGCAATGCAATCGCTCGAGGGTAGGAAGCTCTTTATTGAGATCGCTCAAAGGACTTCGTTGTGGCCCTCTCCTCTGTAAGTAGTAACTGGTAACTCCTCTTCTTTGCAAGGCTTTTAGGGCGTGGACGAGCGGGCCGCTTTGGACAATTATCACCGTACTATACCACTTTCCAACCACTTCCATTCTTCCATCGCCACTCTACTGGCATATGTTTGCTGTGAGCTACTAAATCCAGTCCCCCCTCAGAAACAGACGCTGAAGAGATCTAAGTCTGGTTCCAAATTTATTCATGAACAGTTTCCACTTTAGAGAGGGTTGAAAGTACTATACTTCCTTCTCTCTACGCACCTCCTTTTTACGATTTTGACTTGCGCGCATCGCATGCGCGTACACTTCTGCCCGCAGCATTGGCTTTTGTGCCATATGGGTTTGTATTAGTTCGAGTTCGAGTCCCCCCTCGAGGGGGCTCAGAAAAAAAAGGTGGTATGTGGTTGTGGTATTCAAAATCTATGCCACTGCCGCGATTCCACTACGATCTACGATATCTAGAGGTCCTATATAATTGTTTCGGTTGCTAAATCGTTTTTATATTAGAACGGCGATATAAACAAAATTGAAAGCCTCTGAGGAACGACGAAAGAAATGGTGTACAAAGTGCCCGTGTCTACTGACAGCACGACTTTTTTCTTCGCATCTCCATTCGCAATTCGCCCGGAACTTGGGTCTTGAAGGGCGCTGACAGCACAATGAGGACGAGTTCCTGGTCGTAACTCCGCATTGCGTCGTCCATTCGCTTCCTTAGCAACTGCTTGCAACACCTCAAGCCATGCTCAGAGCTGGGGCCGCTTTGGGCGGTGCGCGCTGGTTGAACGTCAAACGGCTTCCGAACAGCAAGCACCTCCCCACGTTGTAGCAGGCCATGGTTTGCCACAGGGCTGGCAGCGCAGCGTGCTGCGTGCGGAGCACATAAAACACGCCGCACACTGCGAGGCTGTTCACGGGGTACAGCCGGCCCAGGAAAACCCCGTCCCGGCTCGCGAACAAGAGGCCTTCCAGGGTGGTGCTGAGGGCGTGGAATGCCAGGCACACCGCCATCCAGGGCGCGGCGGCGCTCAGCATCGAGGCCACCCCCGCGTGGGACGTGAACGCGGCCGCCCCGTAAATGGGAATGCAGCCCGCCAAGAACGCGTTGACGCTGCCGAGGCCCACGGCGGCGACGAGCATGCCAAACATGAGCTTGCGGCCGTTCGGAGTGAGCCGCCGGCTGCCGTTGCTGCTGTCTGCTTGGACGGCTCGCTTGTTGTTCTTGGAGCTCATTTTCACAGCACCTTCTGCAGGGTCTTTGTCTTTGCTAGCGGTAGTGGTTTGCTCGCGGCTGTTGGCAGCAGGGAGCAGGGCTTGGACAGTCTGAGAAAGCGCTTCGCCTACGGGCGTGAAGAGGCAATTCACCGACTGCAAAACCTGAAAGAAAGAAAGCAGAACGTAATTAAGACGACGTAAACATTAAGTTACATTCCTCTTTCATGCAACCACCTCCTGCATTTTCACGCGAAATATTCCTCTCTCGGCCTTTTCAGAAGAAACGCTCAGTAAATGCAGCGCAGAAGCCACACAACAGCAGTACCCCCCCTTTTCACTCACTTGATGCGCTGCGAGGCCCACGGTGCCGCAGCCGCTCGCCGTGGCCATGAGGGTCATGATCACCGCGGACTTGCCCGCCAGCGCGGACGCAGGCGCTCCACACTCGGCAAAGAACGACTTGGCTCCAGTTACTCGCTCAGGCAGTGAGCGGCCAGGCGGTGCTACGGCAACCTTCCTAGCCACGGGGGTCGAACCTCCTCCAGCTGAAGCAGCGGCAGCAGCGCCTGAATCCGCCGCGCGTCGGGTCTCAGCTTTAAAAGCTCCGGCGCCGCTTTGGTTGGCCTTGCGGCAAAGCTTGGCCTCGTGCCGAGCCAGCACTCCCCAGGCCACTACTTGCGCGGCTGTCGTGCCCCAGGCGGCCCCCACTGCGCCCTGCTTGAGGCCTAGCACCAACACGCAGTCCCCGAGCAAGTTGAACAAGGCCGCAAAGGCTACCGCGGCCAACGGCCTGGTGACGTCTTTTCTGGCCAAGCACGCCGATTGGTAGACCACGCCAGCGAGGGCCGGCACCAGCCCCAGGGCCCGCACCCGCACGTAGTCCAAGCTCGACTGAAAGAAGGTCGCCATTTCGGCGCCGCCCCCCGCAGAGGTGAACCAGCTCAACACCGAGGGTCCCAGCGGTGACAGCAAAGCAGCGGCCGCCAGGGTGCCGAGGACCTGCAGGGAGTACGGAGGGAAAAGGACAAAAAGATATCATTGGGAACGTTGAGGATAACTCATAAAATACCACAACTCAACATTATCGTAACATTCAATTTCAACCAAATCCTAGTGTCTTTGCTCTAGTCAGCATCATAAGTCCAACAAGTTCTTGAGGTGAGCGCGCGTGAGGTCTCACCGTCGCTACTGCGACGCCGTCTCCGACAGCCTTCTGCGCGGCCTGCTTGTCCTTCGCCACGAGCGCGTGCGCCACCCTTGACGTGGTCACCAGGCTCAAGAAGTTGAAAAAGTAGGTCCCCATGTCGCACAGGGCCGTGGCCGGGCCCAGCGCCGCGAGTTCCGCCATACCCGCCGTCCTTCCCACTACAGCGGTATCCACTACGCTAAGCACTGGGGACGAGAGCCACACTGCAAGCAGTGGCAAAGTCATTTTGACAATATCCCAACCTACAGGTGACGAGGAGGACGAAGAAGACGCCTGGCCGTCAGCGGTGGAGTCAGAGGCAGGCATGGCAGCAAAGGTGGCCACCGATTTGTTCAACTCGTCTTCGTGGGAGGGTGCCGTGGTGTCGTCAAACGCTGGCGCAGAGGACAGGTTCCAAGCTGGCATTTCCACAAAAGCAACGGCATTGTCGAGCACCTGCTGCACGCACGCAGCGCTGCTCTCCACTGGCTCATCTAAATGATCTTCAGTGTCCGGGCTCAAGGATTGAGGTTTGCCGATCAGGTCTTCGGAGTCAGCCCCATCGTTGGCAAGATTCGATCCAAGGTCAGGAACCACTGCACTCCTTGCAGTTGTTAAAGTTCTTGGAAATAAGGGGCTTGCTACTGAGGAGCGAGCAATCGCAATGCTTGGTTGTGACGCAGAAGTTCGAGACTTCGCAAACATTAAAATAGAGTGATGCTGTTGCGTGAATGCATCCGATACACATGCCAATAATGCCACAGAGACCACGGCGTATCGCAACGTCTCTCTTGAGGCCCGAGGGGCACCTCGGGCATGAGTACCGCAGTTGCTTCGGCAGGGCATTAGATCTATATTCCAATCCGTTCTATCAAGCAGTGTTATGCTTCGGAGGAGGTAGTCGTTCAGCGGCCTTGTTCGGGAGCCTGTCAGCTCGTCACGTGCAGTGGCACGTAAGTTTTTCCCAGCCGGTAAAATAAGCTTCGGGAAACCAACCACTATTATTTGAAATTTTCGCTCCCCCTTTTCCTCCACTTTTCTTCAATATTTGAAGACGAAGATAAAGTTCAAAAATCCTCCTTTGGAGGATATTGTTTGTGTTTTTCCAAGTTTTTTTCTGACCCCCTCGAAGGGAGATCTGGATTTAGTTACTAACTTTTTTGTGCTCATGTGGAGTGGTGAGTTCCGAGGTTGAAGCGACTACGTAGGAAACCAAGCTGCCTAGCTAGGATACATGCGCACAGGTGCGTTGAAGACTACAAAAATCTTTCTGAAGGCATATCTACTTCGCCACGGTTTGCACGAACGGCCCTGAACCAGCTCGACGCAGCGCTGGTGATGCTTTAGTTGGCTTTCGTGGCGGCGTGTGCTTCCCTCGTGACTCCGAGGACTCCGGCCCTTGCCCTTTCGCTCCAGCAATGGAAGAGCTGCTGTGATCGTTGCTACCGCTGCTGTTGTTGAGGTCGTGGCTGCGGCGCCGCCGAGGAGTGGTCGAGCTGGAGTTCCTCGGAGGAGACTCCGCCGTCTTTGCAGTTGGAGGTTTCGAAGTAGGCCCTGTAGTGCATGCTGCTGAGTGCCAAGCCTGGCCTTTGAACTTCGATGACGAAATTCCTGCGCTGCTTCCTGCGCTGTCTTTCACCTCTTCTTCCATATCGCCTGTGTCGTCGGCGTCTGTTTCGCTTTGGTGGTGGTACACAAGCATGGCATCAATGTGGGCTTCGGCTGCACGCTTCTTCGGATCTGTGCCCATAGTTGCAGTAGTCATGCATACAGTAGCTGATGCTTTGGATAATCCCGATACAGCAGCAGTGGCAACTGGAAACCGCAACTTCATGCCTGCCAATGACGGAGCCAATAAAGGTGTCTCAGAGTCACTGAAAGCTAGTTGCTCGTTGGCAGGCAGCGGCGGCGGTAAATGTGCGGTGGGATCTGGCTGCGGCTCCTCCAAGATGCCCAAAAAGTACCACGCGTCTCCGTGGCCTTGTTCAGCCGCTTTGGTGTAGAGCTGCGCGGCCAACAGGTCGTCTTCGAATTCGACGCCAATGCCGTAGTAGTGGCAGCTCCCCAAGGAGTACTGCGCGTGGGCTAGGCCGCGCGGGTGCCAGCTCACTCCGACGTACGCTTCGTGCTTCGGAGGCGCCGCCGCGCGCTCCAGCCACTCCACGGCTTCTTCGTCGTCTTCTTCTGCGGCCCCGTGGCCTGCCAGCAACATGCCGCCCAGCAGAAACTGTGCGTAGCGCTGCATTTCGGCCCCTGCGACCGCTGCCTCCACAGCTGCCTTGGTACTTTCATTGCTGCTGCTGCTGCTGCTGCTGACACCGCTGCTACGATTACTGTTGCTACTACTGTCATTAGCAGCAGCAGCAACAGCGGTTTTGTAGCCCCCATTGGAGGGTGCCTGCGAGGCCAGAGCTTTCAGCGCCGGGACGTCGACAAGAGCAAAGAGCGCCTTAGCCGCAGCAACATCCACAGCTACGCCGTACCCAAACAAAAAGCACGTTGCCGCAGCAGCTAAGAGACAACAATGCACATCATCAGGCGTAGCTTCCTTCTCAACTTTCTCATCCGTGACTACACCGTCAGGTGCTCTGGCAGCACCATCGACTACTATACGAGCAGGAGCAACATCGGTAGCCGCCGCTGCAGCAGTCCTTGCAGTGGTCGCTACCGTAGGCGAAGCTTCAAGAAGAGCGTGCACGTGTGTTGCTGCCACGCGATTCGTAGGCACGCCTAGCACCCGCCTCAGCTTGCTGCCCACGATCAGGGCTTCCGCTTCAGCCTTCCAGTTGGCTTCGATGGCGGCCAGCGCTTGTCGGGCTTCGTCGTGGCCCTGAGCCGACGCTTTGCGGTACCACACAGCGGCCAGCTGCAAGTCTTCGCTGACGCCGCTGCCGTACTCGTAGCACTGGGCTAACGTGTACTGCGCGAGCGCGAAGCCCTGGTCACAAAAAAAAAGAAGAAAGAAAAAATGACACAAGGAGGACATTTGAATGTGCAGGGGCTAGAGCAGTGTTAAGTACGAAGTATAGCTAGCTATAGCAGCACTGTACGAAGGTAGAGTAGACACACAAAACGCAAGCAAACATATGCAAATATCTGCAGTCAATAGTACGTGTACGAAAGGTAAGCACTGCAGACTGTAGGAGGCCTAAGCACCTGCTCCGCTGCCAGCGCATAGTACTCGGCGGCCTTCTCCTCGTCTTCTTGTTCCACGCCTTCGCCGTTGTCGTAGCAGACCCCTAGGGAATACTGCGCTTTCGCGTGGCCCTGTGCAGCGGCTAAAGTGTCCCACCTCACCGAAGCCGCCTTGTCTTCGTCGACCCCGTCGCCATAGAAGTAGCACACCCCCAGCGCGTGCTGCGCGCGCGGGTGGTTCTGTGCTGCTGCCAAGCGGTACCACTGCACTGCCGCTGCCTTGTCGGGCGTGGGTGCCCCACCGGATGTCGCCGCGGACGGCAGCGGCGCTTTGCCGCTTTCATAGATGGAGCCAATCAAGTATTGGGCGTTGGCGTCCCCAGTGGTGCTCCAGTCGGTGGGATCATCATGCGCTCCCTTCGTAATACTGTTTTCGTTTTTCGATGCCTTTGTGTCAGCGTTTACGGACGAAGCTGCGAGGGCCTCGGGCCCGCCTGCAAGCTGCAAAAGCTGTGCCCAGTCCACCGCAGCCCACAGGGCGCTCGCTCGCTCGAGGTCCACCTCCACCCCGTGCCCGAATCGAAGCATGTAGGCCCAGCACGCCCGCGCCAAAGGGTCTCGGGTGCACGCAGGCCGGCGACTAAGGCGCGGCTGCGACACGACCACAGCTGCTGAGTTGCTAGTGCTGCCGCTGCTGCTGTCACCATGGCTGTTAGCGCCACTACTAAATCCGCCACTGCTACTGCTGCTGGCACTGTTGGCTAGGAGCGCTGAAGACGAGGATGCTACCAAGCTGTATGGCCCTGCCCCCGCCGCAGCCGCCAGGAGCGCTAAATCGTCATGGGAGACCTGCTGAGGAGGCGAGCGCAGGACACGGTTCACAGCCGAGGCCACGGCGCGCTGTTCGAGGTGAGCCGCTGCGGCCGACGCTGTGGAAGCGATCATCGAAGCGGCTGCGCTGGCTCGCTCTTTTAAGCGCATGGGGTAGTTGCTGCTTTTGGAGTCACGTAGGCTGCTGCTGCTGCCGCTGCGGAGGCCGCTGCTAGCAGCACTGATCTCGCTATCACCGTGATGGTGACTGATGCGTGGCGGGGTGGACGACTCCGCATGGACCCCAAGGGTTTTCGGAGTACTTGGCGGAGGCTCTACCTCTACCGTTGAGGTGGTCACATCGGAAGGCATGAAGTTAGTCCACACCCCGGGCGGCGCTGACGCAGGGGCACCGGGCAGATACGCCACGAGGCCATCAGTACGACCAGGCACTTTCGCTTCTAGCCACCACGCAAAGGCGTCACTACTGCTGCCGTTGCTGCCACTGCTACTGCTGCCACCGCCACTTCTTGTGCTGTGTTGACCACTTTGAAGAGGATGAGGCGCTTGCCGCACCACTCCGCGCACCACTTGCCCAGCTTTCACGCCTTCCCGGCGGAGTTTTAGGTGCCGGTCGCCGTGGGCCATGCTTGCGCGCCAGCCAACCACACTGGCCGAGCAGCATACTAACGACGACTCCAGTGCTGCGCCTGCGTCGGAAGGCTGGTTCGCACTTGAGAACGACGAGGCAGCAGACGCCGCAGACGCCACAGCTGTTTTTGACGGTGGCGTCATGGGCGGGGCTGCTCCACGGTCGTCATCAATACTATGGCCACGCTCCGCGGCATTGTCGACGTCGTCACCGTCGGGGTTCAGCGGTAAACGAGGCACCACTTCAGGGTGAGAAGCTTGCAACGCTACCAGATTCGCCCGCGCGTCGCGCTGCGCCTGCAGACCCCCTTCCTCATAGGCTCGCAAGTACCACGCAGCAGCCGCTTGCGCCGCTTTCGCCTTTAAGTCTGAAGCACGATCTTCTAGGCCCGCTTCAGTGTCGCTTTGGATGCTGCTGCTCCCACTGCCGCTGCTGCTGTGGCCCAAGCCCTTTTCAGTGGCGCAAAAGCGCTCGAAGCACACGCCCAAGCCGTTCATAGCGTCGGGCACGCCTCTACAGGCAGCGAGCGCAAACCATTGCTGCGCTTGTGTCCAGTCTTGCCCGCCGCCGCTGCTGCTGCCACATGCCACGCCCGCAGCGCAAGCCTCCCCGAGCCAACTCCAGGCCAGAGGTACACATGGAAACTCAGCCGACGATGATGACACTGCTGGTCCAGCTGTTCCTGCCCGGGCAGTTGTCTTCTCTGAGGCGGTAGCTGCATTGTTTCTGCTGCTGCTGTTCGTTGTAATCGCGTTTGCTTTCGTGGATGCCAATGCTGACGCCACGTCAATTGGGTCGCCCCCAGCGGCCGCGCGGAGCCACCACACGCCCGTAGGAGCGTCCAGGCCACAACCACAGACGCTACCGCGGCTTTCTCTTTGACCGCTACTGCTGGTGCCATCCCCGATACTGCCGCCACCGCCTGGTTCAGGCAGCGAGGCAGCACCCGTGTACCACGCCACTCCCACCAAGAACTGCGCGCACCTCGCCAAGAAACTGCCGGGCAAGTTTCGCGCCTCCAGCGGCGGCGGCCCGGTTGCAAGCCGTGCGTCCATGGAGCCGCCTGTAGGGCCAGCCACCACTGCCGCATTGGTTTTGCTGACGTTGTCGCTACTGACGCTGACGGTGCTGTGCCTGCTACTGCAGCCGGCGTCTTGCGCTGGAGTAGTGTTAGAAAATAGCGCTTTATGACCCGCTGCAAAGCTGCAGAGAGCATCAAAGTCGACATTAGCCCACAGGGAACGAGCACGAGGGGCATGGGGCAAACAGCCGCTGCCGTGGCCTTCTTGCGCGCAGTAGGCAGCGGCAGCAACACACAGGGCGGTATTGCTAGCACTGCTACCGCTGCTGCTGGTCTTGCTCGGTAGTTTTAGGTTTGCGTCTGCCAGTTGCATGAGCGCTCCCACGTCAGCAGCCGACGGGCCAGCTGTCCCGAGCACACGCTTGAGGAGGGCTTCTGCTCGCGCATCTGTGGAGCTATCGGAGTGACCTCCTTCTCCTAAGTCGTCTAACACCACTTCCACCTCCTCAACAGCAACTTCGCTCTGCCAGTCGAATGCAAACGAAGACGAAGGAACGAAGGTGCCAATCGTCGCAGCAGGCACGGCACGCTCCGGAGCGAAAGCAAATGCAAGCGCATCGCTGGCTAACTTGTCAATTGCGTAACCGCTCCTATCACTGCTGTTGCTGCCGCTGCTTCCATCGTGATGGTGTCGGTGGCTGCTATCGCTGCTGCTACCACTGCTGATGCTGCTGCTATTACTGCTGCTGCTGTTACTGCTTCTACTGCCACCGCTACTATGGCGGCTGCTCTTCTTTCTCGACGCAAAGAGGCTGCTGCTGCGGTTGCTGCTACTGCTTGCACCCATATTATTGCTTTTACTGCTAATATTGCTGTCAACGTGCGTGTCGTTGTCGTCGTCCACGGTTGTGTTGGTTCGTTTCCCTGTTTGCACCTCCACCCACTCCACGCCCAGCAGCTCCACCTCATCAACGCCTTGGGAAGGCCGCCGAAGCGCTTCCGCGCGGCCGCTGTCGCCGGACCCGCTGCTGTTTGACGAACCGATATCTCCTCCAAAGCCGGGAACGTCGTCAGCCGTCAGGCGAGACCGCCGGGTGGCTGCTGCTGCCGCTTGCGCCCAGTCGTCGTCCGCGTCGTCGTCCGCCGCCGCTTGAATGGCCGCGTCCGCCAGTGCTGCGCGAAACTTGCGCCGCTGCAGCGGCTTCAGGAAGCCGAGGTCTTGCTCTGACAAGCCCGGTGGTTGCGCGAGCTGCTTCACGCTGCAGAAGCGCCGAGCTGCGAAGTCGGGCGCTTGTGACGCCAGACCCACTCGGGCAAGCAACTCCTGGAGGGCTGGCTCCATCGGCGGCTGCTGACCGGCAAACTTGGCGGCGGGCTGCGGTGACCTTTCGCAGCGCTGTACTACCTGAAGGTTGGTTACCATATCGATGTCAACGGTATGCACTCACCTCGATGTGATTGTTGATCTGTGAGTCTTTCTCTTTTGGAACACGTCTCATAAACTAACGGCCACTAGAGAGGTGATAAGCCTACAAAATTCTGGCTCGAAAATAAGCACGAACACTTCGAAGTTATCAAAAACAAACTTATTTGAGCAACGTAGATCGTACAACTTCGGGCGATGCCGAGTCATGAGCGTTGTCGCCTTCGAGAACTGCCACTGCATTGATGTTAGTGCAGCAGAGCATGGTGTTTTTCCCCTGCTTGAATTTCTCGGTGTCTTGTTCAACCAGCACTGCTGCACAATCAGCGTAATCACGTCAATATATTCCCGGTATATTCACCTAGCGAAGCCCTTCGGCTCTTTCCATTGCTTCTACCCCTCTGACTCCTGCGCCAAATTTATTATTTCGTCATTTTTCAGATGAGAACAATTTTAGAGCTTAGATCATTACAGGGTAGTTTCTACTGTACTTCTGGGTTTTGGACAACGTCGTTCGTGACAAGTGACAACGTGACAATGTGACAATTAGGTCTCCGGGAAAAAAGCCGAACTTTTTTTTGAAGAATCCTGAGGAAAAAAAGCTTTAAAAAAGCTCCCCAACGGACAAATAATCACCCAACGGACAAATATTTTGAATGGGGAATCCTCAATTTCCCCCCTCGGAGGTGGAATTACGGTTAGAAAACGGTAAAAATACGGCAAATACGTTAGGAGCTTTTTTTTGGAGCTTTTTTTTGGATTTTACGAGCTTTTTTCCCGGAGGCCTAGTGACAATTGTGTCACAGAGTCACAGAAGACAGAAGCTTGCAGGTGCAGGTGCAGGTCGAGGGCTTTGAATTCCCTACACTTCTGAAGTGGTTGTGCCAAGAGGGTAGTGCACTTTGTCACCATCATGTTCTACGCCACATGTGCTGGAGCGCTGTTGATGCTATTGCAATTATCCCTCGGCAAATCTACGTACGATGAGGCCATGGCTCACGTGAGTACAATCACAGAGATTCATTATTGTAATAATGCGACTCTAGGTACTTCATGACATAGCTGCTCGCGTTCATTTTCCTACCAGGGCAATTTGTCAATTTTTGAATGAAATAATATTCTAAGCGAGGTGAACTAAAGCATTTGCATAGGTTCGAGGTACACATCACGCTGGAAGGATACAGTGAATGAATGTCAAATGCACCCCTTGACGTTCGCGTCGATGTCTGCCTGAAACAGGATGCTTTGGCGTACGCTGGTGCAGCGTATTGCCCCGCGGAACGTGTCGCCACGTGGTCTACGCTCAACGCCCTTTGCCAGGACAAAACTACGGGCTTTGAAGTGTACGCTACGGTGAAAGCCACTGCTCCAAAGGCCAAACTGGACAAAGACTACTTTGGGTACATGGGCGTCGATCACTACAGGGAGTGGGTCGTAGCAGCCTTCAAAGGTGAGATATTGAAGTATCTGCTGGGATGTGTATATCTAGGCATTTTTTCTGGTTAATTTATATTCTTCTCGTTGTCTATTCGCGAATTATTGTGTGGCTTTGGCGCTCTATTCTATCTGTACTAGGCACTAATGGGTCGGTTGCAGACTTTGCCACCGACTTGCAAGGGGGATACTTCGCCTCAGATTGCACCATCAACGGCACCGATCTAGGCAAGGTAACGTAAATCTGTTTTGGCAGCTTTTAAGACTTTCTAAGCGCTATATTTTGCCTTAATGCTCCATTGCGTTTTGCTTGCAAATACTTAGTAACGCTTCGAATGCTGTCGCTTCTGATTTTCCAAGTGATTCTCGACATGCTATAAGTGGTGACTCGCGAAAACATTGCTAGTTATAGCTTGTATATCACCAGTGCTGACATTAAATGAAAACAATGCGATTACTCTTGCTCTCTTATCTCTTTTTTTTTTAAATCAATGCACTGCACAGGTGCACCAAGGCTTCTGCGACTACTTCGACTACCTCAACCAAGCCGGCTTCAGCGACGCGCTGGCCGCCCTCGCCGCTGCGCACCCCACCTACCCTGTAGTGCTCACGGGCCACAGTTTGGGCGCGGCAGTGGCGGTGGTGGCGGCCACTTACCTGGGCCAGTCGACGCACGCCCTCGCTACTACGGTGTACACCTATGGCCAGCCCAGAGTGGGAGACTTTTCGTTCAGCCAGCTCTTCAGCGAGTCGGTTCAGGTACGCCCTCAAATGCAGCGACTGTCTACCTTTCTTTGCTCATAAGATGCCCCCAAATTGATTTAGAATATAAAACCCTTTAAATTCATTGGACCTGTATATTATTTTGTTATAACAATCTGAAAGGCTCGTGCTGGCTCCATAGATTTCCCCAAAAGTGGTTTGAATCACAGTCACCTGTTCACATGTGCAACGTTCTATTTACAATTCTCATCCAGGATGCATGGCGAGTCGTTCACCGAAAAGACGCGATCGCCCACGAGCCTTTCTGCTGTGGCCTGTTAGGGGCCTGCCGCCCTCTGCCCACCTGCCCTTACCACACGGAAAACGAAGCGTGGTACCGCCACAAGGTACTTAAAAGATAGAGGAAGCCAGCAAGACTGGATGAAGGAGCACTACTTTCGTATACTAGAAGTACTTCTACATGTACTCCTACCTATTCTTCGTCACAAATATTCATTTTTCGACATCAATATGATTATTTTTCGACTTGTTCCTATCCTTTTAATGCTTTGCACGTAACGTGATACCTTTCTGTTTCCTTCTTTCTTTCGGGCTATTTTTCACATCACATCCGTGGGAACATGATCACACTTTTGTCCCACCCTTTTGCCTATCCTCAGAGCATGCACAATGGGTCGTTCGAGGTTTGCGCTGATGCGGAAGACACTTCATGCGCGAACTGGGTGGACTTGTCAATCGACGACCATTTGATTTACTTCGACGAAAGCGTTGGGAGCTACTGCTGCGAAAACGAGGCCCAGCCCTAGGAGATTTCCTTTCTCTTGTCGTCTTGTCTGTAATTTTTTTGAACGCACGTAGCACCTTGGAAGTCTATTTTTATGTTTCGAGAACATTCCGGTGTTCTATCTGTACTGAACACCAGGCAAGTACGCTGCGATGTACCAAGTTTCCTGCTCGCGTCATAATAAACACGTTACCAACTGTATGCGTATATAAACCCCTTCTAGGAAGAAAACAAAAACAAAAACTACCATTTTTATCTCTCGGCTCTCGACACGGAAACTGGCCTATGTTGCTAATAAGTGTTACGACTATGACTCTAGTGTAGGTTTCTTTGGATATCTATCTGCCTATCGGCCTCCTAATTCTGGCCCCTCGGGGCCTGTGTGAAAGCACAGTAACGTTAGGAATCTATTTTTGGGGTCTCTCACTCCCTTTCCCGAACTCGAACTAATACAAACCCAAATGACACAGAAGCCAGTGCTGCGGGAAGAAGTGGGAATGCGCGTGCGTTGCGCAAACAAAGCAAGTGCGGAGTGTATCATGAGGGGGAGGGGCATTGGCCAAAATTCTCGCAAAA
>Ga0307982_1002315_pt1 | contig 15451 bp, 3 predicted proteins | sample OrgLakmetagen989_FD_201847 | JGI IMG/M metagenome (GOLD analysis project Ga0307982, IMG submission 201847) | Saline water microbial communities from Organic Lake, Antarctica - #989 | ecosystem: Environmental > Aquatic > Non-marine Saline and Alkaline > Saline | place: Antarctica: Organic Lake...
CGTGGAGCACGCCGTTCAGGTATCAGGTTCTATGACCGAGAAGTTTGTCAATATCCGCATGCAGACATATTTTTTTTGAAAAGATAAAGTGGAGGACAAAGTTGGGTGAAAGCAGCTAGAAAAAAGTTCCACCATACCCTGTTAAAATTTGGTTTGCATGCATTTTTCGTTTTCATTTTCTTCGTCTTGATCTACCTTGCGCTACCGTTGCCGTTCTGATTAGAACCTCGCCGAGGGGCGCCCAACTGTGCCTCCCGACAGCGCTGCCGCCGACGAAGGCGTCGCGTATGCCGTGTACACCGCGCCTAGTCCCAGTTCCCGCGCAAGTGCGCACCGGATGCTCCGCGCAACCGAAGAAAACGACGAGGATGATTTGTTCGCGGCCTTAGTGGCCGGCCGCCGCTCCAGGCTAGTTTCTGCTGCCGCGCTCGCAGGTAGTAGCGGAGAAGGCGGGGATGGAGACGGAAGCGGTGGCCAAAACAGCGGCGGTGTGAAAGTTGAAGGTGGTGCGAACATCAGCCCGGAAATGTTGGTCGGAAAGCGGGTGCGGGTGAAGTGGGCGGGGAACCGGCATTTTCCGGGGCGGATCTCGGACTACGACCCCGACGAGGACAAGCACACCGTGTGCTACGACGACGGCGACGTGCGGCAGTACCGCCTGCAGGACAAGAAGTTTTTCCTGTTGCCCCAGCAGCCCACGCAACCGAGCACTCTTGCCGCGGCTGCTGGCGGTGCTGCAGCTGGTGCAGAAACAGGAAGTTCTGCTTCTTCCCAGGACGCTTCTGCCACTCGAGCGCCTGCGGGCTTAGCTGCATATCTTTTGGGCCGCACTTCCGGCAGCAGCACCACCACCACTGCTACAGGAGCGAACACAACTGCTGAGTGCCACCCTACACCAAACGGCGCGCGTGTTGGTTTGCGATACACCTTTGAGCCGACTTCACGCCACGCTTACCACCCGCGGTTTCAGTCGGGGACCATCGTGCGGCTCTTGGCGTTCAACCACCAGAGGCTAGCGTCACCTCTGGCGTCTGAAGAGGCTTTGTTAGACCCGAATCGAGGTGGAAGAGGAACTACAAGCGCAAGTGCGGATAGTGGTGCCAGCGAAGGCATGGAAGAGAGTGGAGTGACGACTGCCATGGCAATAGAAGAAAGCCCCGAGCTTGCATCTGCCGCTGGTGCCAATGTTGGAGCTGCCGGTAGTGGCGATGTCAGTGGTGCGTCCGGCGCAAGGTCGCAAGTGCCGCCGTTGCGGGTGCAGTGGGACGTGACGGGCCTCGAAGCAGACTGCCACTACGAAGACCTTGAACTCATTGTGCCTGAAGGTGTTGCTTCCAACGAGGCAGCCACCTCATCGACCTCGGCCGCGGATGCTACGTCTATGGCGCAGGCAACATCATCTTCAACTCCAGCAGCTGCAGACGCTTCTGCGGAAGGAAGCAATGTAGCAGAGGCCGCAACTACAGGAACTGGAGGCGATAAAGCTCCGCAGACCCAAGAAGATGGTGATGAGAAGAAACGTCCGCAGGGTTCGAGCACCGTTGCTCCAAAAACTGGGCAAGAGAAAGAAGAGAAAGAGTTGCTAGTAACTGTCGCAACGTGTGCCACTTCTTCAACGGAGCCTGGTGAAAGCATGCTACGCGTGGAACGGTCCAACTGGTGGAGCTACGGCGACCAAGACGGCGGCGCGGGCAGCGTTGGAGCACTCCTCGCGTACACCGACGAAGAAGGTGTGCTTCACGATAAACGCAGCAGCAACGACAACGACAGCGGTGGCGGTCAATATCTGCAGTGCGTGGCGATGCCGCCGCTGCATGCGCTCGTCAAATGGCCAGCTACCTCGCCACTGACACCGTCAGTACCACCACCTGCCGATGCCGGGAGCAGTGGAGCCGCCACCGCCACTCCTTCACCTACTCCTATGAATGCCGGCCATGGCGCAACTCCGAATGTGACAACCGCCGAGTACGTAGACGTGTACCCTATCGGGCACCGCGGCAAGTTTGCCCTCCAAGTGCACACGCCGGAGCGGGCGGAATTTCTGGCGGCTGCAGCGCAGGCACGGCGCAAAGCAGCGGCGAAACAGATCGCTGCCAAAGCCGACGCAAGCGAGGCCGCTGCTTCAGGTGCGGCTGAAGCCAGTGCTAGTGCTGGTGCAGATTCTGCCGAGGCAGCAGCAAAAGCAGCGGCAGCGGCAAATAAGAAGGAGAAGGAGAAAGAGGCTCGGTTGTCGAAGGAAAAACGCGTGCCGCGCGTTTGGGAAGTGTGTCTGGACCACGGCTGGCGCCCGCTGCCGTCGGACGTCGCAGCCGTGCTCGAGAACCTCTTCCAGCGGCTCAAGGGGCCCTCTTCCCTATCTCGCAGGGCGGGGAGCGGCAGGGAAGACGCGAGCAGCAGTGAGAGCAGCAGCAGCAGCAGCAGCAGTGGTGGCGGTGCGGGTACGGCGCATTTGGCGGAAATGGGCGGCACTTCTTACCTCTTGGACGTGAGCCACATGACCCAGCGCAACGTGCTCACCGGGACAAGGCGCGCTTTGCGCCGCGCTCCCAAACCACCGTCCCACGATACAAAAACTGGCACTTCTCAAGCTGGCAGTAGCAGCAGCTCGGGGCACAAATCAAGCAGCAGCCGTCGACAACAAGAAAGGGCTAGTTCAAGAGGCCACGGAAAGCACGCGGCATCTCAAGAAGCGACGATTTCACCCGAGCTGGTTGTGGCTGCGGATGGAAATGCACTCAAGGGCTCCGACGATGCTTTGTTAGGGGCATTGCCGAGCTATTTCCTTTTGATGAGCTCTGGGCAATGATTTGATGTATTCAGTATAAACGGAGAAATTCGGTGTAATGGTTTATACTAAGAATTGGTCTGGAATGCCATTCGGATGGATGGATAGACTCGCCTAATTACTTCGATTCAATAGAAAATAGATGCGCCAGATGGTAAAGGGCACTGCTCCCCTTTTACTTTTACCTTTTACTTCAATTTCTGCATGTGTGTTTCTCTTTCTATAATGAGTGGCTGTAACTGAAGTAGCATTTAATTTCACCATCTCTTCTTTGGATATAACATATAAGTACTTAGTAAGCACTCAGGTGCTCGAGTGCCCGAGTTCGCAAAAGAAACCAGCTTTGGTGCCCATCAGAATGGATATGCTCGTAATCGCAACAAGTTCTTCTCTCTTGAGTTTCGCAAGGAACCAGAAGACCAGAAGACCATAAATTCGCTTTTAGATTTGGCCTTCTTGTTCTAATTCCAAGTCCGGCCAAGTACCATTTAGGCCTTGGATCTTGGGGCGTTGGGGCCCATTTTAAAACGAAGTCATGAAGGGTTGGTTAGCTGGATAGACGCAGCTCCTCCATATTTCTCATCTTACCTGGTGTAAACTACAACGCGCGATGAACGGTGGGCGGTGGGTAAAATTTTAAGAAAGTCAAAGCACAGGTCGGTCGGTTCAATCGAAATCTCAAAATCGTACTCGTTCCTCGTCCCTACCTCGTTCGTCACATCGCCACAAGTCGGAAAAAAAGAAGTAATATTCCGAAAATCGTTCTCAAGATTCAAAGGTACTACTGCAGCTTCCGTGCAATCAGGGGACACTTCCCCCCTGGTTCAATTCACTTCTCACTTAAGGCTTAATTGATTAGGCTTCGCTCGCCTTATCTCAGAGCTTCTCCTATCTTCAATAAGTGCGCGGAGACTTTTCGCTCAGAATACGTCACGGTGGCTGTGACTGCGTACGCGTAGGTCGCAGCGATCGTCGCGAGTGGTCTACAAAATCTATCGAAATCTCAAAAATAATTTGGAACATCATGGACGCGGAGACGAGCATAGAGTCTTCGAAATTAAGGAGTCCTCTACCGCCGGTGGCTATGCTCACCGTGGCGGATTCCACGAAAGCACGGTTATTATGCGAGCGAGTTATTGAGGTATCGCTTTCAGATCCACGGCGCTTGGCCGCAGGGCTTCTTGACGAGCTTCCCGGGTCGACGACGAATCCTTCGGTGGAATTGACAGGTGCAGGGGCTCCACAACCTTCGGCCTCTCCGGGCGTTCCCAACCCGCATGCGCTGCTGCGGCGCCTCGGACTTCCTGAAAACCCTTTCGCGGTATTAAGCGTCGGCAGTGGCGAAGCGGTGCCCTCAGCATGCTTGGTGGCGAAACTGGCTTGCGTTGCTCTCTTCGAAGGTCCAGAAGAGGCCGAAGCTAGCCCCGAGTTTTGGGTCGGCAGCCGCAAGCCGGAGTCGGAAGACGAAGCGAAAATCAGCTCCCGGCCCGGCACCGAAGACACCAAGCAGGAGCACCGGCGCGAGTACTTGCTGCGCTTTTTGTGGGAAGCTCTCGCTCAAGAAGCGCCCGTGGCTACCGGAAGCAGCAGCAGCAGCAATAGCAGCTCCCGGGCTACTGGCGAGATTCGCGCTACGAGCGCTGGGCGGCGCTCACCGCGACGAGGAAGCGGCCGCACTTCGCTGGAAAACGCCTCGAGCACTTCCGTTGCGTCAAGCATGGATGAAGACGGGCCAACCTCGGCAACGAGCGAAGTGGATGGTGGAGCAGCATCCCTGGCCTCGCGAGGAAGCAGCAGCGATGTTGGTTCTATGGCATTGCCCTTGGATGCATACCCGCCTGCGCTTCAGCGCCAATTTACAGATGGCGTCACAGGTGGTGCAGCAGCAATGCTTTCCCCGGGCGGTAGCATCGGCGCCTTGTGGGCATCTGGCAGTGGCAGCAGCAACAGCGATGACGCCACGGGGCGCCCGTCGTCGCGTGCTCCGTCGCTCCGTTTTTTGCAGTTCGTGCTGCAAGACCTCAAAGCAGCGGGGTTGGACCTCAGCGAAGATGACCCACTGTTGCGCTGCTCCTCTACCCTGGTCCCAGGAGCCCGCGTCGTGGCGAGCCCAAGCTGCCCACCTGAGCGTTTGCCACCTACTCCGGTTTCTCCAGCCTCGGCTGGTGCTGCGGCTGCTGGAGCTGATGCCAGCGGCAGCGACCCTGCACCTCCTTCGTCGTCTTCAACGTCGACGACACGGCAGCAGTCCAACCGACGGCGGCCTGGTAGCGCAGCTGTTGACGCTGAAGAAGAGCAGTCAGCGGTGGCAGCGGCGAAGGAAGAGGTGACCTCTGCCTGCCAAACCGCCGGGCTTGCCGTTGGGACCGTGCTGGAAGTGGCGCCCATGCCGGCACCCTCGGATGGACGCACGAGTAGCAGTCCGACCCTCAATGTCACGGTAGCTTGGGACAGTGTCAACGGCGGCACTGGTGGGTTCAGAGCAGCCACGACAAAGCAGCACGCAGCTCAAGACCTGTGGCCCTTTCTGCCGCACCGCGCTCTGGCCAGCCACCCGCCGCAATTGCCAAGCAACGCAGGCGACGAGGTGCCAACCCCCGTGAGTGCAGAAGCAGCATTAGAGGCAGCAAATATGCAAGAAGATGATGCAGCGGTAACCATTGGAGCAGGGGCACTGGCGTCTACGGCATCGGGTGCTGCCGCCGAGGAAGGAGCTGCTGCTGCCACCTCGACGTCGTTCGAACCTAGTGCACCGTCGGAAAGGCGCACAACGCGCCAAGGCAAGCGCGAAGCGACGTTGGCGTTGGAAACAGCGGATCCCGGCAACAGCAGTGGCAGCGGCGGTAGTGGCGGTGGCAGCGACAAGCGGAGGCGCGGGCGTCGGCAAGGCTCAAGCAGCAGTGGCGACGGCGGCAACAGCTCGCCTCCGATGTCATCTTCTCTTCCGACGCCATCGCCTTCCTCTATGGGTAACCGAGCTATAAGAAATGCTGCTGCTGCTGCTGCGTCAGGAAGTCAGGCCGCTGATGCAGCTCGCACGCGTGCAGACAGCGCGCTCACTGAGATAATGGCCGCACCTTACACTGCAGGAGCAAGCATCAACGGTGGTGGTGGCAGTGGTTTGGTTTTAAACGATAGCAGCACTGGGCAAGCTCTTCTCCAGCCGTGGCTCCACGGAGTTACCCCTTTGCAGTTTGCTGTGCTTGCAGCAGCCCTGAGGCGCTCAACGTTGACGCCGGGTAGCAGGAATGCAGCGCTCGATGCTCGTCGGGTCGCGTGCGTGAAGTTGCTGGTGAAATTGGGTGCTGACTCAGATGCTCCTGGCCCTCTGGGATCTGCGCGGGACCTTGCAGCGGAGTTTGGAGACCAAGAAGTAGTGGCTGCGCTGCCGCCGCTGGTTGCTACCACTGAAGGCCACGGCGAAGGCATGGAAGAAGAAGCAGGAGCAGAGGGCACGGCTGGGTCAGCAGGTGGGAAGGCTACGGCAGCCGCGCCTCTGACGCTGGACGACTTGCTTCCACCAGCTCAGCGTGCAGTGCTTGCGCGCCGTGCTGCTGAGACGTTGCTGGTGGCCTTGCCCAAGGTTCTGCTTGCGCTCACGGGCTTCGACGACGGCAGCGATCTTGTTGCGCACATCGGCAGTGGAAAACCCCCGCTGCTGCCGCGGGTGCAAGTGCCAGTTGGCGGCGGTGGTGCAGGAAATGTTCTGGGCAACTTGGGAGCTGCGGCAACAAGTAAAGGTGGTGGCAGTGCAGGGACGGCAAGCAGCTCAGCGAGGCGAATTGCAGACGACGCCTTCCGAGCGATCGCTGATTTGCTTCAGTACGTGGTGAAAACGGCGCCCAAGGACGCGTTGCTTGGGTGCTGCGCTGCGGCGTTCGGTGATGGCTCAACCATTGGTGAAGGTGAAGAAAGCTCAGAAGCGCGCAGTGATCTTACGTCAGCACTGCCTCGGATTGGGCAACTAATCGAAGCGTGCTGCGCGCCTTCAGCCACGCTCCAGGCTCACGCCGGTGCTCAACATGCTCAGGCTTCCACTTCCCCAGGACATTCCGGCAATGGCAGCAGCAGCAGCAGCGGCGGCGGCGGCAGTAGCAGCACTACAGGATCCTCGCTTACGCTCGCAGCTGCCGCAGCACAGGCCCGCGAGCGCGCTGCCTTTGCGCTCGACCTGGCAGCAGCCTTTGGCCAGCGCACCAACGGTGAAGCCTGGCGTGTGCTTGCCCAATCCTTCGGCGTGCACCGGCTGGCGTGGCTCCGGCTCAAACCGCAGGCTCGAGCTGCCACCGATGCGGCTCTCTTGAAGGCCAGTGCTGGCGACTTCCGCCGCCTCGCTGGTGGCCGTGGCTACGAAGGTCAAGATGGCGACGAGGGTAACACGACTATGGTGCCAGCTTTGGAAGCTGCAGCGGAAGGCACGAAAGGAATTGGGTCTCTGCAGCGCGCTGCTGAGCAGTGTGCGCGGCAAGGGTTTGGCCCAGGAAGCGCTGCTGCGCCTCGGCGTGACGCCCCCAGCTCGTTCGCCGTACCGCCCGCTTCGCCCGAGCAGTCGGCTCTGGATTGGGCTGCGGCAGGCGTCGTCTCGAGCTACTTGGCTTGGGTGCTTGGTCAGGCTCAGCAGAGGGATGAAGATGAAGACGAGGAAGAAGAAGACAATAACAACAGCAGCAGCGGCGGCGATGCGAGCAAGAGTGGGGCAGCTCACATGGAAGAAGGCGAACAAGAAGCCAAAGAAGGAAGTCCAGCAGGTGGTACACCTGTTGGCAACAGCAAAGGAGCATGTCGAGCCGAGGCGCTGGCGTTGGCACTGGAAGCAGCTGAGAAAGCTCCAAGTGGCGGCAGTGGTGCTCTCGACGATGCGGTTAGCTTGCTTGGCGAGTCGTTGTCGAAGCCTGAGGGTATGGGAGGGCTCACGGCGCACGAATTGCGGGCGCATCCTCGACTAGCCGCAAGGCTGGCAGCATTCTTCGCTGGCGACCCATCTCGCTTGGATGCGCTCCTTGCATGGGCACCGAAGACACCGGCTCAGCCCGCATCGAATTCTGCTGCCTCGAGCCGGAACAATGCAACTGACGCGGGAGCAGCACCCAAAACACCGATGTCAGTAGCCGCCGTGGAAGCATTGGCTGAAGCGGCGGCGGCCACAGAGGAGGACAGCGTCAACGAGCGGGCGTCGGCAGCGCTAGTGGGGGCGCGTTGCGTGGTCAAGCTGGTGAGCCTCTGCCAGCGCGCCGTGGCCACGCACTCCACCGGCCCACCCCGCTACACACACGCCAAGCGACGGTTGCGCGACCTGACGGCACCGCTTTGCCTGACGCTCGTGCCGGCACCGTCGCCTTCATCGTCTTTGTCTCCTTCACCACTGTCTAACGCTGCGGCCAGTGCTAGTGCTACTACTTCCACTGAGAAGAGTTCTCAAGACGAGGCAACGGCTGAAGCGGCGCGTGCGCTCTTGGGTGCGGGCGGCGGTGGCGAAGAAGTGCTCTGCGGAGGGCATACTTTGCGGGCCACCCCTTCAGCCCCTGTGAGCGACTTGTCGAAGCATTTGCTGCTGGCCGCGCCAGTTATCGACAAGCGGTGGCGCCGGTGGAGCACGCGCCTCGTTGGCTGCGTCATCGAAGTGCGACGCCTGCTCGGTGGGGCCGTTTCTCCTCGAACTACCACCAGCACTAGCAGCAGCAGCGACGGGCCACCACCGTCCTCGTGGCGTGTGGCGCGGGTTTTGAGCTACGACAAAGCGCTCGATTGCCACGAGCTCGAGTGGATTCCTTCGAGCGGCGAAACCACAACGGCCGCTTCGAGTGCTGCAGCAGCTGCTTCTGCTCCGCGCCGCGAAGCCATGCTTCCTTGCTTTGGCAGCGGCGACGAGCATGGCCACGACGACGACGACGAAACGCGTTATCTCGGTGGCGACCTCGGCGGTTTAGGCGGCCTCAGCAATAGTAGCAGCAGCGGCCCATCACGAGGAAATGCCTTCAGCGCCGCTAGAACTGCCACCACGTCATCAGCTTCGAGCTCTATTAAAGAATACCTTCGCCTTGCTTTCCGCGAGCACCGCATTGTTGAGCCCGCGCCACGAGGATTAGCTGCAGCTGCTCGCGCGGAACGCAAGGACAAGAAACGCCGCGCCAAGGAAGCTGCAGCTGCCGCTGCCTCCTCAGGTGCTGCTGATGGAGGTGCGCCACAATTGTCGGGGCCGCAGGCATCAAGCCGCAGTGGCCTCGCGGGAGCTGACGATAGTCAAAACGACGATGATGGCAGTGACTTGTCGGCGAGGCGCACCTGGAGAGTGTCATTGCCACTGGCGCCCCTGTTTGCTTCAAACGCTGACTCGCCAGCCACTAATACAAATTCCTCGTCGAGTTTTGCTCACCTAGTAGACCGGCTTGTGCCGGTGCTTCGCACGAGCATGCTCCGCGCGTTGGCCACCACGACTGTCGTCTTGCGCGAGGCCCTATCCCACGCGCCTCGAGGCCGCTCCGGCGCAGGCTCGGCAAACGCAGCCATTTCGGCTGCTCACGTGGCAGTGCAAGCGCACTTGGCCCAGGCGGCTGCACGAGAAGACGAAGCGCTCCAGGTCTCTAGTGGTGCGGCTACTCGTACTAGTAGTAGCAGTGGCAACTCGTTGGCGCATGTGCTCTTTTGTTCATCAGGCGGTCGCCCTGCGGGGTCAGGTGGGCGCACGGCTTCTGGATCAAATAGCGGAGGAAGCAGCAGCAGTAGCACCGGCGGAGGGGGCGGCGACGGAGTTGAGCGTTACTTGTTTGCGCTGGGCGGTTGGGCCAACAACGGCTGGGACCAGCACGCTGCTTCTGCGCTCGCGGCTGCTCGAAGTATCGCAACAACTTCAATGAACGATGGTGCTGCTGAAAATAGTAGTGGTGGTGCTGCATCAAGCGAGTCGTCGACTTTGGTGTTGGTGCGAGGTGTCACGAGAAGGGAAGCAGAAGTGGTCGAAGTGGCGGTTACAGCAGCCCTGGCTGAACTTCAACGAGGCGCTAGCACCAGCACAAGTGGAACTACAGCGCAGCAGCTTTTGCGGCAGCGTGATGATGCTTCATCGGCAAATGCACTTCCAAATGGAGCCGTGGCTATGGATGACGACGACAGCAGCAGCAGCACGAACGCAGGAGGGTCGCCAGAGAGCGCTCCGGATGGGCTGACGACTTGGCCGCGTGCCCCCGGGTCGAGGGTGTGGGTGGCTGCGCCCCCTCGAGGCGTCGTGGGGGACTTGGCTGGCACTTTAGCGCGCAGCTGGGTCGAAGCGACCAGCAGCACCAGCAATTCAAGGCGCGGGAGCAGCAGCAGCAGCAGCAGTTCTATGCGCGGGAGCAGCGCGTCGAGCACTGCGGCCGCGCCGCGGTCACGCGCTGCCACTCAGCTGTGGAGCCAGGCCGTGGTAGTGGTGCTGCGCGAACCCGAACTCACTGTACATGCCCGCGTGCGTGAAGCTCCTAGCACTGGTCAGCCCACCGGCTCCAAACCGTCAGAAACTGCGGAGACTGGGATCAATCAAGCTGGAATAGGCGCAAGCGCGGCGAGCGCCATGGACGGCAGTAACGCCAACAACGATGACGACAACGAAGCCGGCTCGCTCAGCGCTGCTGCTCTGGCGCAGACCCTGTCACCCTTAGAAACGGAAGCAGCTGCGGCTGCGAGTGCGGCAACGGCTGCAGCAGGTGGCGCGAGCGGTGGTCGCGTGGGCACCATTGAGCGCCTGGAAAATGGCCAAGCTTGGGTAGTGTGGGATCCGCCACCACGGTCTGCATCATCTCGGGGCGCTGCTTCGTCGCCCTCTTCATCTCGCAGCCGGCGCAACGCGCACGCGACTGAGCGACCAGCGGGCTCTACTGGGTCTTCTTCTTCTTCTTCGTCGTCGTCGTCGTCGTCTTCTTCTTCTTCTTCAAGTGCTGTCATGGGGCCGTACCCAATCGCAGCGCTTGTGCCAGTGGTAGCTACGCACACGCGAATGAAGCGCGGGCCGAACTGGAAGTACGACAATGGGCAAGATGGCACTCTGAATGTTGCAGGACCAAGTAGACCGTCAGCAGGGACGCGGCCTGAACCGAGGTCGAGGTCCGTGGGTCGTGGCAGCAGCAGCAGCAGCAGCAGCAGTGCTGAGAGCAGCGGCAGCGACAGCGACAGCGTTCCTGCGCTGGGGACGGTGTTGGGCTTCAGCCGCCGCGGCGTGGTGCGAGTGCGCTGGGACCGCGGGAGGCCGGCTGAAAACACGTACCGCGTCGACGCCAAGTTTTCGGAAGTTGAACCGGCATCCGCTCGCGACAACGCCCACTTCCTTTGCGTGGTGAGTGAGCTCGGCGGCGCCGGCGAGTTCTTTTACCCTCTTCCGCCGCTTAGCTTGCAAGAAGGCGACGAGAAAGGCAGCGGGAACAGCAGTAGTGGTGGAAGCAGCATCCATGACATTTACATGGCTGGCAGCAGCGGTGGCTCCAGCAGTTTCAACCTGCCTTTCGCTGTTGCAGCCCATCCAGTGCCTTCCGATGCCCCTACACTCGATGCTCTCGCCGTGGCAGTGGAGGAGGACGCACCCGGCACGGACGGTGGCATGGGTGCTTTGATGAGCAGTGGGGCTGGAGCCTCCTCAGACCCGACGGCGCTGCCGCCGCTCCCACGCCTCCCCGTGGGTGCACGCGTAGCCTTGGCCCTCTCTGAAGAAGAGCGCACTGCGAATGCAGCTGCGGCGGCGGCTGCTCAAACGACCGCTAGTGGAGCAGCTGGGTCACCGCCTCGGCGCAGCAGCGGGGCTGGAGCGTCTACTGACAGCGATGCCGTCGCGCTTGGAGTGGTGGTGGGCGTGGCGCCTCCAGATAGTGTGAGCAGTGCATTGAGCAGGCCTCGTTCAACTTCCGCCAAAAGATCGGCTGCAGCTGCAGCGCGAGGAGGAGACCAAAACACGTACGCCGTTGCGTTAGCGGACGGCTGCGTCCGAAAGGACATTCCTCGCAATCGCCTTCAAGGTGCGTAGCTAGCTAGGATCTCTACATTTTGAACATTTGTTCGTGCCTTTCTTGCTTCTTTGTTTGAACGCCTATTTGTTGAATCGAGGTGCTTTTTTTTACAAGACTAAAACGGCAACGCCATTTTATAAAACTTCAGGACTTACATCAATTTGAGTTCATTCCATTCTTCTCGTCATCAGGTGAGTTTGACGACACCTCCGCACCGGTCGGGGCTGCCGCTGGTGGCGGCGCCGCAAACAGCAGTAGCAGCAGCGACGGTGGCGGTGGAAGCGCAAGTGGCTTCCTCAGCGGCATTCTCAGTGCATCCGGAGAAGGCAGTGGGGGTGCCGCCTCGGCTGCGCTTGCGTCTTTGCGTGCAGCTACTGGCCGCGACTTCAGCGGGGGAGAAGGCGGCATCCTGGCCGAGTGGGCGTCCGCTGGCTTGGACTTGGAGGACTTGATGCGCGAGCGCGCGCTCAGTGGTGCAGGTGGGGGCCCAGGGGTCTCTAGTCGTCTCGCGGACGCTCTCCTCGGCCGATCGATGGCCATGGGTGGCAGCAGCAGCAGTGGGTTGCCAAGCGCATCTTCTTCGCGGCTCTCTGGTGGGAAGCCTGCCCTGCAAGTGCCGGCGCTGAAGCGCTCGTTCAGTGGAGTGAGTTTGGCGATGCGCAGCGACGGGTCAGACTTCCTCACCGGCCAAGGCGACACTTTCGAAGTCTCGGAAGTGGGCACCATCACGCAGCGGGAAACCGGCGAAGGCCTGAGCTTGAAGCGGGTGCGGTCCATGAGCCGGCCTCTAGACGACCGCCCGCCTCGCTTGCGCGTGCTGCTGCGTCTTGTGCACCCCAGCCCAGCGTCCGTGCCTGTCGCGTTTGAAGTCGCTTCAGAGACACCCTTCGAGGATGACCTCGCAGAAGCCAGCAAAAAGAGTAGCGACGGTGCACGAAGTGCGATGGAAGGCACCTCGGAAGAGAGCACAACTGGCATGGACCTTGAAGGTGAAGGCAGCGGAGGTGTGAGCAGCAGCAGCGCGTCAGGTATCTCAGGTGAAGCACGGGCGAAGCAGCAACGGCAGCTGGTGCACCGCCATCCAGTGGCCCGCGTCGATGAGCAATTCGCCGCCTTTTGGCCCCGCGCCAAGGCCGGTGGGCTCGCAGGCGGCTGGCGCTGCGACGGTTTGCTGCCGCGCCCTGGAAAAGAAGGCGGAGAAGAAGCCGCCTCAGGATCGGCATCAGCGATAGCTGGCCGTGGAGGTGGGGGAGTGCGCGCCTGCCCTGGCGGTGGCTCTGGGGCCGACCCCGCGACAGCCCTGTACGGCCGCTACCGGTGCACCATGGGCGAAGACTTCGACCTGTGCCACGTGTGCTGGGCGGCCCACTGGTGCCGCGCAGTGGCGTGGGAGAAAAGCACCGAGGAAGAACAAGGCGACGACGGCAGGTGCACGAGCATGACCAGCGTTTTCAACCTGCACCGGAGCGAGCGGAACAAGGAAGGGCGCTGGGTGCCTCATCCAGACTACCCAGAGCCTCGACGAAGGGTGCCACGTAGCAGAGTCCTTGACAAGCCTGGTGACATACCAACGGATCAAAGCGCTGAACATGGCGCCAAGTCCCTTGGCGAAGCAGACATGGAGATTGGCGGCAGTGATTCCGACAGCGATTCGGGCGAGAGCGTCAGCGACGACGACGACAGCAAAGGAAAGGGAGGATCAGACGAGGAGTCCCTGAGTCAGGATTGGGTGGAGCTGGACGGAAGTATGACCCTGTGGCAAGGCATGCAAGAGCTCTTGGAGCGACGCCTCGCCACTGCCGAGCACCCTCACCGGCAAGCGATCCATGGGGCGCAAGCTTCGCTCCTGGACGCAGCGATTGCTCATGACTCGCGGTCTTCTCCTGATTTGTCGGCTTCACCTCAAGACTCTGAAGCGGACGGTGCCGACGAGTTTGTTTTCTCGTCAACAAAGGCGTCGTCTGCGCTTCGCGACTGGGCGCCTGTGAAGTCAGCGCTGCCGTGGCGCGCGCGCTACACCCTCGAGTTCAAGGTAGTTGCGGTGCCCCATGATGAGGAGGCTTTGTCGCTTGATCGTGCGGCCTCTGCGCAGGCAGCGAGTGCCTTGGCGTCCCCGTCGCCTGCAGGAGCATTGGGCGCGGCCACGGCGGAAAGATCAACTGCATTACCATCCGCGCTGCGTCAGAGCGCCACCAGCAGTGACATCAGTAGGAGACAAACCCGCTCCAGTTCCCGCAGTGCTGCTGCCGTGCCCTTCGCAGTCACCTTCGGCAGTGGGGATGGTGACCTGTGGAGTGCGGCGGCCAACGCTCTCGGCGGTCTTCCTCCTACTCATCAAAGGCAGTCCATTGCCATGAGCGGTAGTTCTCGCCACGCCGCCCTTCCCTCAGGCTTCAGCCTTCCGGCGGCGGGCTCCTTCAGCAGTGGGAGCGCCTTCAGCAATGGGTCGGCGTTCAGCAGCGATGGCAATGGTGCGGAGCAAGACATGCATTCAAGCAGCGTGCTAGGACCGCCCCCGTCGCCAGGCTTCGGCCTCGGCAGCAGAGCTGGCAACAAGAACAGCAGGGCCGATGGCACCTTCGTCGCGCTGCAGAAGGCCAACCAGACGACGGGAGATGACGGTGAGGCGATTGCCGGTGCCCATGCAGCAGCAGGGTTTGGGCTGTGGCCGGAAGCCGAAGCCTGGGTGCGAGGTGCACTCACGCAGTGGGTCTCTGCGGCGGACGCAGACGTGCTCCTGCTGTTGCGGGCCGTGCGACAAGGCGCCGTTGCGGCCGTGAACCAGCGGCTTAGCAAGCTGGCCAACCACCAAGAGCCTACGGCAAGCTTTTTGGAGCCCGCAATTGTGGCAGCGGCTGAAAATGCAGCTGCAACTGCTGCTGCTGCTGCTGCTTCTGAAAGCAACGATGACATGGACATGGTCGATGCGACCATCTCACCTCCTGCTGTTGCTGCAACGCCATCTTCTTTGTCGGCCGCGAAAGAGCCTTCGGCAGCTGCTGCGGTAGCGGGGGGCTCCGAAGGGACCATGGCAAGCAGCAGCAGTGGCGTTGCTTCTATTGCACCCGCATGGGTGGAGGCACTGCAGCCCGACGAGCGATCCGAGCTCTTGAAGCGCTTAGCAAAGGAGGCACGAAAGCGCAGCCGCAGCGACAGCGCCAACAGCAGTGACGCTGCCGCCGCCGCATCGTCGTCGTCGTCGTCGAGAAGCAAAAGGCCTCGGGCAGGCAGCAGCCACAGCGCCAACAGCAGCGACAGCGGCTTCGCCCAGCAGCAGTCCGCAGCCGTGCTGACGGCGCAAGGCGTGCGACGGGCCGTGCACAAGTGCGCCTTTTCTCACAGTGACAGCAATGGTCGGGCGCTTCAATTGCCTGCAGAAGATGACGTGGTGGCGCTCGAACAAACGATTGCATGGTTTTACGAGCAGCGCGCCGCCCAGCGCAAGCGCAACCACGGGCGCAGAGGCAGTAGCCACGACAGCCCCGAAGCGCTTGCTGCGAGCGTGCGCGCTGCTCGAGCAGGCGGTGGAGTGCTCCTGGCACCTCAGCCGTCGAACAACACGAGCGCCTCTTCGTTTTCGCGCTCTACCGTAGCCGTTCAGGCTATTGCGGGCACAAGAATTTCAGGTGCAAGTACTAGTGCTGGAACCGTTGGCTTGCTGGCAGGCAACGCTGGTCGCGATGCATGGGCAAGGGCA
>Ga0307982_1002317_pt1 | contig 15442 bp, 18 predicted proteins | sample OrgLakmetagen989_FD_201847 | JGI IMG/M metagenome (GOLD analysis project Ga0307982, IMG submission 201847) | Saline water microbial communities from Organic Lake, Antarctica - #989 | ecosystem: Environmental > Aquatic > Non-marine Saline and Alkaline > Saline | place: Antarctica: Organic Lake...
CAAGAAGAAAAAGAAAGTTTCGTTGTCTATTGAGGCTGATCTTTACAAGGATTTCCGCAAGGAGGTGTGCCAAATGATTTTCTGTGTTAAGGTTTTTTGTTTGTGACTGTTCTGGTAGCTATTCTTGACGGTTTTGGCGTTTTACTCATGCGTGGGCTCCGTCGTGATATCATCGTGCTGTCTTTGTGCATGAGCAGGTGAAAAAAGCCAGGGATCTGCGCAAGAAGACGGACCTGGTGGCGTTTCAGCTCACCAAGATGCACGACCGCTTGCCTCCACTGAGCGTGTACAACCGCAAGTTCAAGCTCGACGAGTGGCAGGTAGGGTGTTTGTCTTCGGTGCTTTCGTCATTGGCTTCCTCCTTCTTTATTTTGCTCTTCTTGAAGTAGGTCTTGTTTCTGGCCGTCGTTGTAACCCACAACAAACATAAGTACCATAGAATTATACTAGAAGTGTATCTCCCATCACGTCTCCCCGCACGCCCTCATATTTTCCCCTTCTCCCTAATATTTTGCGCCATATGAAAATACCCCCCCCCCCACATGCAGTGCCGGGTGTTGAACCTGGTGGACCAAGACCGGAGCGCGATTGTGTGCGCGCCTACTTCCTCGGGCAAGACGGTAATCAGCACCTACGTGGCGGTGAAGATCGCCATCGAAGCCAGGCAGTACGTAGTCTCCGAAGGGGGGGTGCTCTTTGTGGTGCCGTCGGAGCCCCTCGTGTGGCAGGTGGGTGCACGGAGACTGGGTGGGTAAGGAGTGGAAAGCGCCACTTAAACACTGCGTTGTGGTAGTAGTTGTAGAATGACAAGAAGTCATGCATGGAGTGTAGTTTTATCAGTTCCTTTTTTCTCGTTTGGTTCTGCCTCTTTACTCATGCTTTTCTTCGTCTGCACGCAGGTCGCGGCGATGTTCGAAAAGATGATGCCCGGTCAAGTGGCTCTGTGCACGGACCTTTTGGCATACCGCCCCGAAGCATCCTTCAAACAGTCCAACATCGTGGTGGGGACGCCCAATGCGCTCGAGTCCGCACTCTCGAAGGTAATGAGGAACTACAACTTTTAAAAATGAAGAACGCTTGTTGTAAACAAAAAGTGGCGTAATGTTCTGTCTGTTCCTTGGATGGATTCTGTATTTTGTTCATTTTTTCCTTTAGGATGAGGCGTGCTTAGCTTCGAAAATTACAATTTACGCCTCCTGTGTCTGTCTGTTTTTTTGACGCGTTTTCCTCTCTTTTGATTATAATAGGTGCGCGGCAAAGTGGGGACAGAGCGCAAGGCTCGCGGCCAAGATTACGCGCAAATGGCCGGTGGGTTTGGCTTCCGGTACGCGGTGTTTGACGAAGTGCACTCTTTGGATGGTGACGAAGGGGCAGCTCTGCAGCGGATCATGCGCCTCGTGGAGTGCCCTTTCTTGGCTTTGTCGGCCACCATTGGCAACGGCGAAGCGCTCAGGGCGTTCTGGTCCACGGTACATACATTATTATATATTAGGGCATGAAGTTCCTTACTCGTTCTTTTTCTTGAATTGCCACACCAAAACATTCAAAAGGTGAAATCTTTTCTCTTGACGGTCTCACTACCTTCTATCCTCTTCTTCTTCCTCCTCTCTCCGATTGCCATCTCATCTTCTCAACCAACCGCCACTTGTCCTCATTTTCAAGGTGCGAGCGTCGCACAAGGACTGCATTCCAGCGCTGGTCAAGGCGGAGCACGGCAAGGATGCCGAAGCGCGGGTCTCGGAGTGCAGCATCGAAGTGCACCAAGGCCGCTTCATCAACTTGCAGCGCTTGGTCATGCGCCCTTCGCCCCTGGGGAAACGCATAGCAACCGAAGCCGCTGCCCTGGGACCCGACCAAGAGAAGCCCCTGATTAAAGTGGGCGACACCGCCTCGACGGTGGAGTTGGAGCCGTTGCACCCGTGCGCGGCAGTGACTCTGGAGCTGCTGCAGACCCAGTCCTTCGACTCGCTTTCGATTAGCTTCACTCCGCGGGACGTGCACGCGCTCTACGCCTCCCTCGCCAAGCACACCTCCGACAAGGTATAGTGCAAATGTACCCAGAATGTGTCAAAGAAAGAGAAGTAAAGAAAGAGTTTTTAGGGTGTGCTTCCCATGCGCGTCAAAGTTTTTGTTTGTACTCTTGCAGTTGACGATAGTCTTCCGTCTCATCTGCACCTGCTCTTACCTTTTTCTCTGCTTCATGTCACCCTTCTTCATCTTCCTCGTCTCCCACTTTCTTCTTTTGTACTATTACGTCAGTCCCTGATCGCCCCCCTCGAGCCGAACACATTCTTCGCGCAATTCGGCGACCCCAAGTCCCACCAAATTACTTTGGCGCAGGCCAAGGAGTACGAGCAAGCGATGAAGGCCAAACTTGAGGCCATGGCCAAGGATGAGAAGCTCGCCGACACGGTACGGGATGAGAATTACGTCAAAGAATGATGTCAAAGACTCGTGATAGAGGGAAGGACAAGTGAATGTGGGTTGGACTAGGTGGTAGACTTCTTCTCTCGCTCATGTCATTACATACATCCTGCCCTCCCTTGTTTGCGTGTTTTTCCTAACTTTACCCTATCACCATATGATAAAATCAAGGTGCGTTTGGTGCTAGCCGACTTCGCCGTAGACGACGCTAGCCTCGAAGTGAACCACACGCGTCTCTTCGAGTTTGCCATCAAGTGCCGGGAAGAAGCGCTCTTTCCGTGCCTGTGCTTTCAGCTCGACTCGTTTCGGTGCCTGGTGATGTTCAAAGACCTGCTCGGCCAACTCGAGTCGCGCCAATTGCTCGAGTGCGTTTTTACACACGCTTGCATGTGCATGCTTGCTGTCTTCTTTTTTTTTTTGCTCGTGTGCCCGTGGTGCCTTCTCTTTGCATTTGATGTATTTCCCTGAATTTGCTTTATTCGTGGTCTCCTTCTCTCAACTCGTTTCCCATGACCATGCGCACATGTTTACTCACTTCCCTCCTTCCCTTCCGTCAGGTACCCCAACTATTATGACGACCTCCAGGCTCAGGCCGATGCTGCTCGCAAGAAAGCGGTCGATCAGGCCAAAGCAGCGGAGTCGGGCAAGAAGGCCAAGAAGAGCAAGGACGATGAGGACGGCGGCGGCGATGGCGGGGAAGGAGAAGTCGAACAAGAGACTTTTGTGGACACGGCTGCTCCACACCCAAGCTACGTCCTGAGCCCGCCCACTGCCCGCATTTCCTCGGTACGTACTATATTAGGGAGCACAAGGGTAGTGCGCTGTGCGGGTGTGAGCGTTGACGTTCTTTTGAGATTCTATTTTTGTGGATTGCTGTTCTATCGCCTGTGACAATGGCATATTTTTCACTAGGTGGAGATTGACGACATTTTGGCGGAGATGGAGAAGGACAAGGAGCCTCTGCCCCCGAACCACCCTCTGGCTCGAGGCCTGCGCCGCGGCATGGGCATGTGAGTGGGAGCAATCATACTACATTAGGGATACGTTTACTTACCATGCTTTTTCGTCTTCCTTGGCATGGGATTCTTCTTCCTTGTACTTTTATCGTCTTCTTTCTTCTTCACCACGCAGGTACATTGACGATGTGGGGCTTTCGGTGTACCGCCGGGTAGTGCAACGCCTGGCACAACAGGGGAAACTGGCGATTGTCTTTTCTGACCACTCCCTCGCTTACGGTAATATATTAGAACATAATTACCACTTCTTTCCTTGTTTTTTTTCTCTTTTTTTTTCCCTTCTTAGAGTTCATTTTCATGATATGTTGAACTGAAGAGTTCTTTGCCCAATGATATTCGTGATGTTATAAATTCTCTGTCAGCCTTTCATTCGTCCTTCTCATCCTTTTCCTTCGTCTCTCTCCCAACACAGGTGTCAACATGCCTTTCCGCACTTGTGCGTTCTGCGGCGACATGGGAGGCCTCTTGACGCCTCTGATGGCGCAGCAGATGAGCGGGCGCACCGGCCGCCGTGGCTTAGACACCCAGGGGAACATCGTGTACTTGGGCATGCAGTGGCCTTCGATCAAGAACTTGATTCTTGGCAAAATTCCCGACATCGAGGGTGCCATGCAGCACTACCCCACCATGGCCCTGCAACCGGTGCTCAGCGAGTTCGTGGACCAGCGCGTGGCCAGGTGAGAGCGCGAAGTTGAAGTGGGAAGTGAAGATTAGGATTCAGGGCTAGTGCTTGACTTTTATGAGCGTTAGGCTCATTCTCGCAAGCTCATCTTCTGCATCAGCTTCTTCTGTTTTTCTCCTGCATCGATGCATGCACCTTGGCGTGTTTGTTGAGTTCCTTTTCCATTGCCTTGTTTTTTCTTTTTCTTTGTTATCATTTATCAGGAGTACCGCTCGGCCTTCCTTCAAGCACTTCCAGACTCCAGATGGAAACAGCGACCAGGCCTCAGTTGACTACTTCGACATGTCGAGCCGCCTTCTGCAAGAATTGGGCCTCATCACCGAGGACAACGCCATTGCCACCGCCTTCACGGGTCTGACCACTTGCTTCGAGCTGCGCACTTACGGCGTGGCCGAGTCCCTAGCGGTGCTCGATTCCCTGCCCCTTTTCATGCAAGACTTCGTGAACCATAAGCCTCCGGACTACGGCGAAAAGGTAACTTTTTTACTAATATTCATACATGTGCTTGAGAGCGTCTATTTTCCGTCCTTCTGAAATCCCGTCTGATTTTTTAATGTGCATTTGTTAGCTGATTCCTGATATCCATTCACTTGACTCATTCTTGAGCCCTTGCTAATTTTTTCTATGTTTGTTGTTGTGCTTTTTATATTAGGTCAACGTGCAAGTGGAATTCTTCGCTCGCTTGTTGCACTTCATCGATCGCCAGCCTCCGTACAAGGGCGTCCCCGGTGCCAAGTTCAACCATGTAGCAGGCCTCCCCGAAGACACGATCCTCGGCGCCATGTCGTTCATCACCAAGTACCCCGAGCGGCAGGCGTCCTGGGATGAGTGGGAGGCTTTCTTCGTGCGGTCTCAGCAGCGGTTCGATAATCTCCCCGCTGATCTCAAGGCAGACCTGGAGAAAACCGGCGCGATGGACTCGTTGAAGTTGCCGATTGCTCCGGGAGAGCCGATTGATGGCACAGTGTTTATGTGCATCATGAATAACAAGCTGCCGCTGGATTTGCCTTCGACCATCAAACACGACCTCAAGAAGCGCCTGTTTAATGTCGGGAGCGTGGTGATGAAGATGCACAACTGCCTACTGCAGCCCGGCATTTATCAAGGCCTGGCGCTGCTCCTTCGCAAGTGTTTCGCCCGCCTGAGGTGAGTGCGTGTCTTTGAAGAAATCATCCTTCATTGTAGAATTACATGCGCCCTTCAAATCTTTTCACCATTTCCGCTGCGCCCTTTTTGCTTCGAATTCTCACCTTGCTTCTTGCGTCGTGCACTTACACCCCCTCTAGGTACGTGCTCACGGACGCCATTCGCAACGAGACCGCACTCAGCGACTCTTCCGGCAACACGGCCCTCGAAGCCGCCGCCGCAGAGGCAGAGGCCGCAGCTGTCACCAAGGCAGCTGCGGAAGCTGCGGAAGATGAAGCGGCTCTCAACGCGCTCCAACTCGACCCTGCCACTGGCGGTGCAGTGGAGGAAGTGACCGACGCTGCTGCGGCCCTGAGCGTATCGGAATAAGGGGGAGTATTATTCCGCAAAGGAGTGCGATCTGGCTGATCGGCGGTGGTGATGTTTGAGAAATATTTGAGAATAGTGCCAACGGCAGTGGAGTTCTTCCTTTTTCTGTCGTTGCCATCTCAAATTTGTAGAGATAAATTCAGAGTGGTTCGTAAAGTTTTTTAACGGATATTGAAGCACAGAACACTGGGCTCATTAAGATTGAGAATTTTACCTTTCGATTTGCCAATTGAAATCGTAGTGCGGTAAGCGGTTAGCTCCATGCGGTTGGGTGTTGCTGTGGATGTGGACTGTGACTGTGGACTTGATGGTTGAAGCTGCTGAGAAGCTTTAAGAAGAAAAGTTAAAAGTTTGGGTTTTGGAAGTTTTGGGTATATAAATTTATAAAACATTTAACTTAAAACGGGAATCGAATCGGGGTCTCGGTCTCGGAGCGCGGAGCTCTTTTGGTTATCTGTGTGTATTGCCGTGCTTAGAGTGTAAGGCTTGTATCTTATATCTAGCATCCTCAATTTTACTACGGCATCTTTCATCAATGCGATTTAGAATATTTTCATTTTTCATATTATATTCCCACTTCCCCACATGGTTCCAGCTTCCGATCGCAGCTCTGAATTATACTATTCAACAATTACGCATGCTTCAAGAACTACGAAAAGACTACAGCACTACAGCTATAGTCCTCATAGAAGGCCCAGCAATCGATACGTCAGATGTCGGTTATTCCACCTTAATTCGCTTCTTCTGAATGCCAGCGCCAGAGCCCTTTGACCGAAACTTCAGATAGCCAGCAACTAGCATTTGAATCCTGTGGAGAAAGAAAGGTACCACAAAAATCAATGGAATGATTTCAAGCCAAAATAATGCGAAAACAAGGCAATCAACGAAAAAATAAAAAGAGTTTGCCAAAAGCATTTATGATCTTACCACGCCAGAGATCCGAGGAACCCAAAGACACAATGCACCCACACCCACGCCAACACCGGCGTTGGTTTGCGTATCAATGCGACATCAATCAGGCTCAGCGGCATCACAACACCGCGCGTGAGTGTGTAAGCGAGGGTCACGGGCAAGGAGAGCCGTTCGAAGGTGCTCTGATGGCGCAAACGTTCGCTTTCTAGATGTTGACCGACATCAGAAGAAAAAGAAGAAGAAGAAGTACTGGAGGCTGCGTTGCTTTTCAAGTTTTCTTTCGCCCATGTCCAAACACTTTAAGACAGGTGCCGAGGAAAATGGCAAGGGAAGAAAACAACTATGAGCACACGCGTGAACAGCGAGCGAATTTTAATACACCCGCGCACACTACAGTGCATGCACACACAAAAGAGCAAAACAAAGAGCAAAACAAAATAGACGATACTTTCATTACCCGAGCAGGGGATTGGCAATTTCAGCGATGGCAATGCCTAAGACGGCCACTACATAGCCTCGGTCCACCCAAAAGAGGGGCGCAAAGCACGACATGATTGCCACGTGATGCTGAGGAGAAAGTCAAATAGAAAGCAAGTGAGCCAAACAAAAGCACGAAATGAAATGAGAAAAGCCGTGATGTAAGCACAGAGACATTGATGATCATCAAGTGTCAACTATTCAATTAAACAACCAAGTCTACGATAAGCCAAAGTTGAAATTACAACTTTTTTTTCTTTCTCAGATTACCAGCATGAAAGCTGCTCCAGGCTCAAGAAGAGCCATGTAAGCGAGGTCGTAGACACTGTAAGCGAGCGTAAACTCGAGCACGCCACCTGTCCACCAATGATATCGGTTCCGGGGAGTATCGTAGGACACACCAGATGGCAACAGCCACGCAGCACTACCCTCTGCACCACATGCCCTTTCTTCTCTTGTTGAAAGTGCTCTTTCATTGCTGCACGCTGCCATTGCATCCATTGATAACGCTCGGAGCACCATTATAGCCCACACTGAGGAGACGATGCCGTGCAGACCTGCCACAATGCGATTGGCCCATTTTGCTCGCCACGAAGCACGGGCCCAAATACCACCGCTATCTTTGTCGTCTTGGGACGTCGTGCTTGTGCTCTGATTATCATGGAGTGTTTTGGAGTCAAATGCCGCAGTTGTTTGCTGAGCCAACGGCCAGATAACTCCATGAAGTCCGTAGAGAACTGCGAATAATATGACGAAGCCTACAACTTCAGCTGCACACTGAATAGCGAACGAGTATGAAAGTACAAGAGCGTCAAATCATAATCCCGCAAAAATCGAACGTAAAGGCTACTGTATGGCAGTACCGAGGATTGACGGTACCTACCCAGCTAGCTAGCAAAGCAAGCATGACTCACCCGTTGTGCCATAGCGGCGTCAAAATCAGACGTATCATCCAATTCGCCTCCGCGCACATATACGAAATAGCTTAAACCACCGGCTAGTCCCCACACTATAACTAAGGAAACGCCGAGGACTTTGAGAAGAGCCATTATGGAATCGAGCAACTAAGTGAGTCGGCTCTTTCAAAAGGAATCCCAGAGGATATCCAAAATAAATACGAACGTAGATTGCGAAACGGAAGTGACACTTTCAATGCATTCTCAACTGGATAACCAGTAAGCTGGTAACAACACCCGTTCTAATCAAAATGATGCTAAGTTAAAGGATATCTTTCGCAACAGCCATTGTGAAGACAAACCGAAGATGAAGTCAAGCAAAAAGTAGATTCAAAAAATATAATACTGCATTTTTTAGAGCAACGAATTCCTTTGCTTCCCAGCAGCTTCTTCAAAGAAAAAATGAATCATCGATCAATGAGGTACTAATTAGTAGATAGACCGGGACCGAACGGAACTACTGAACACCTGACACATCTTCCGATTAGAGCTGGGCAAAATGCATGCAGCGTGGGCTGAGTTGCCCACTCGGTGGCAAGGTATGCGGGACGGAAGGCTCGATGAGTTCACGACGAGGCTAGCGGATAGCCCTGTGCCTTCTTATGGAACCGCTGGCTTGGACTCTGCCCCACCTCCACTTCTGCGCTCAGCGAACTCAGATCCTCAACTTACATCACCGGTATGGTACGCTGAAGTGACCTTGCAGCACGTGAAAGAAAGCAACCCTGAATTGCTCGAAGCTGTGAGCATTGGGTTCGTTCGTCTGCCAGCCGGTGGCTTCACGTTCGCTCTCGACGAGTTACGAGCCAAGCTCGCTGACACAGGCGCAGTGAGTGGCATCGGCGCCCTACCCGGGTTGGTACCAGAGTCTACGGCATATTTGTCAACTGGAGAGGTACTCTGCGAGGGGCAGCCAGTATCGCTCGCCAACGCGACGTCGTCGTCAGAATTGCTTTTAGATCCTACGCCTGCGCCTGAAGGCGATGAAGCAGACTTCGACACACCACTCAACCCATCTGGTACGGGCAGACAACACTTTATGCTAATGTTGCAAATTTTCTTACGTCTACTAGTGTGGCTATTTCCTAGTATCTCAGACCATCTGCTCTGCTTTGCCTGTTGAAGACTCGTATTCGTATGAATGAATGCGACTTGCTCACATCACACCACCTTCCCGCATTCACAGACGCCATATTGGAGGCCTCAGCTGTGGTTCCCTTCGGGCACTTGGACACAGTGGGCGTTGGCGTGGAATTGGCCAATGGCGGCAGCCTAGGCGGGAACCGGGTCTTCTTTGTGTGCAACGGCACGGTCGTGAGCATCTGTCATTTGGGCCCTTCCTCGGAAGCAGCAAGCGGCGAAGCAACTGAATCGAGGCTGTGGCCGGTGCTGGGGTCCTCGGCACAGTGGCTCACGGTAAGCTCCAACTTTGGCGACAAACCTTTTCAGTGGCCCGGCTGCGTGGGGTTTCGAGAAGCCGTCACGATAGTGAACTCATGCGAGCGCACAGTTGGCCGAGCAGAGGTTCTTGAGCCTGGTACATTAGTAGCTGAAGCGCCAGTGGAAGCCGCGAGCACCGCCGCGGTACGGTCACGTTTCAATCTCGGAGGCTGGCTTTTCTCGCGGGAGAGCAGTAGCACTAGTGCAGGGCCAGCGCCTGAGACGTTGCCACCTTTGCCGCCACCGTCTCCTGAGCGAGGACGAAGGTCCGTGAGCGCCGAGCATCGGTCACCTTTTTTCAACGCTGCAGCGGGGGTGGTGGATGCAGAAGACGAGCAACTTCAGCTCGCAGTGGCTTTGTCGGCCTCAGTTGAAGCGACTTCCTTGGCGGAGCAAGAAAACGAGCGAGCCTCGCTCCTGATCTCGCAATCGGGTAGTTCTATCGACCGTGGCCGTGACATATCTGCTCGGAGCATTGGGAGAAACAGCAGGAGCAGAAGTCGGAACAGAAGCCGCAGCAGCAGCCGCCGCTACATGAGCCACGACCGAACTGAAGAAGATCAAGACGATATCGCAGCTGTCACTGCAGGAGTCACCGACGGTCGCGCTTCTTCCCAGCCGCAGTCTGAGAGGGTTTCTTTCCGTGCTGCCACCGATGCTTCGACCGACGACTTTGATGACTTGGTTCAGGTGCGAGAGCGAGCAGCCGCAGCTGCAGTGCGCGCTCGCGATGTGGCGGCGCTCTTGACAGAGCTTACTTCAGCGGGCAGAGCACCAAAGGCAAGCCCTCATCGCATGAGTCGATCAGAATCCACCATGGGAAAAGGCCAAGGCGGCGGCAAGACAGATGCTCCAGTGGCATCGCCCGCTACGGAAGGAGAGGGAAGTAAGAGCAGTGAAGGAGCTAATGTAGCTCGGGCTCATCCAATGCTTTCCAATGAAGAGGAGACTCTGCCGCTCGCCCACGTAGCTTCTCTTAGTGCCAAGGACGCTGAACAATCTCTGGAAGAAGGCAAGGTTGACTCTTCCTCTGTCGAGGCGTTTGCAGATCTTAACGAGAAGCCATTGTCTCACAGCACATCGTTGAGGGATTCCCAGGGCTCAACCGATTCATCAGAAGCGTCATTTGGCGATGATAAGAGTGCAGCAGCGTCAGACCCACAGTCAGAAGCTGTCGATCAGGATGATTTGAGGCGACAGCGGCGACGTTTAGGCACTTCAGAAGCTGAGATTCTCGAAGAAGTGGTGATTCAAGGAAAGGGTGCGGAGAAGTCTCTGGCAACAGCACTTGCATCTCTCTTGCAATGGCATGCAATCATGGACGATGCAAATCCATCTTCCTCCGCCAATAATCAAGTAACTGACGCCGCTGTGCCGACCACTAATGCCTCAGTTTTAGATACCGCGCCCACTCGACTGGCGCCTTCGGCGCCGCGAGATGGTTGGGGTGCTATACACCCCCTGCACCCTGGCCACCGCCTCACGAAATCCGACTTCGTGAGCGACTGGATCTGCGATGCTCCCCAAGGCACTTGCGTGGGACCTGATCAATGCGGCGCTGGCCACGTGCGCTGGCGGTGCACTAATGATGCCTGCGACTTTGACCTTTGCCAACCCTGTTTCTCCGCCCCCGGCCTCACTGTGCAGCCACCACCGCCGCCACCATCCTCCATCACTAGTCTTCGCCGAGATGTAGTGAGTAGTGGTGCTGCTCGTGTAGACCAAGTTGGAAATGACCGCTTAGGAAGTCTGGTTGGTGACGACGGTGTTGGACCGTGGGCATCAGAGGATCAACTGTCACCTGCAGCAAGCCAAGACTCGGTGCTCAATGAGGCTGCATCTGCGCTTGCCCTCTTGAAAACATCCCTGCGGCGAGCACAGAAGAAACTGGTGCCTCAACCTGCACTCGGTCAGTCCAGCCGTGGCACTGAAGGCTCAAACCTAACCATTACTGCAGCCGCCGCTGAGGATAACAGTTCCATGATGAGTTCACGAAGTGACGGGGCTGTACTGATGGTGTTTCCAGAAACACCATGGTCTGCTTCTGCTTCTACTTCTACTTCTCCAATTTCTCGCGACAACCCATCACCGTTGCTGAGCCCTTCCAGTTTTGCTCATGCAGCATCAGCAGCTGCGACCGCCATGGGCCTTTCCGCGAATGTGATATCCGATACGATGCCGAAATCGTCTCTATCTTCTTTGCAATCGCCACCTCGGCCACGAGTGCTGCAAGCTGCTGGTGACGAAAGCTCTTCCGCCATAAGTGAATCTCAGGTTTTGAAGCCCGAGGAAGCACGACGACGGCATCTGAAGAAAGTGGTGGAAAGTGTGAAGCTCGGGACCTCTGTTGCATCACGTCTAGCAGCAGTGGAGGAGTTGTCAATTCTCGCAGGAGATGGTCCCAGCCCTGCATGTGCAGAAGCCGCTAACAGCAGCGGCGGCGATGGCCTTCGTACTGTCGCAAAAGTACTCGAATCACCGCTTTTCCGCCGTCGAAACAGCTTCAGCGCTGCTGGTGGAGGTGGATCAAGCTCTGACGATGACCTTAGAAGCGACCTCGAAGCGGCGGCGTCATTATGCTTAGCAAAGTTAGCGTGTGGGGCTGAAAACGCTCGTGTGCTCATTGCTCTGGCCCCCACTCTTTTTGGAGCGCTGCGGCGGCTCTTGCAACCAATGAAGTCGTCATCGCCACCTCAGAGCCCCAAAGTATTGCCGCGGCCAGTAACTTCCATGCGCTCATTTTCACCCAAAAAGGAAAGCTGTGAACCTACTTGCAGTAGCAGTGGCGGTGATGCTTACACTGGCCGCCGGACCAGCAGTAGCAGCGGTGCCGATTTCATGGCAGCTGCTACCTCAGCAGAGGAGGGGCGGCGTGCAGCAGCACTAGCATTAGCGCATTTCGCGAGTTTGCTTCAGCAGGAGCGCGCCTCCGAGGAGCCTGGGGATCACCCAGATCGCGGCCCCTTGTTTGCATCCCTCGTCCAATTAGCGGTGCTTGCAGCGAAATCAAAACAGCCACCGAAGCATCATGCACGCCATGCCTCTTCAAGTACCGATAGCACAGGCGATAGCGCAGGCGATGACAATAGCAACAATCATGAGAGTGCGCTCGAAGGTGCCACTGTGGTGAATGCAGCCTTTGTGGTGTCTACGGTGGTGAATTTAGCAGGGACCTGCCCTGTACTGAGCTCGCATGACGCAGTTCCTTGCCTTGTGAGGTGGCTTCGCAGCGACAATCGACAGGTGGTAGCTCTAGCTGCTGGCGCAGTTGCATCTCTTCTTGCGCCTGACACACCGGCCTGTGCTGAACCCATCAGCAAGCTGTCTAAAAGTGGGAGTAGTGGGGCAGCCCAGACAGTGTATTCTTCTGGGTATTTGGATGCACGCCTAGTAAATGAAGGGGTGGCTGCAGCGTTGGTGGCACTCATTCACTGCTCGGAAGAAGAGCCTCAGCAAGCGACCACGGACTCAGGTATACCAAGCTCTCCACCTGTGCCAATGAGGAGCCAAAGCAGCAGTGCTTCAGAGGAAGACGCAGCAACAAATGCAACAGGAGGGCGCTCATCGACGCGTGGGCTGGTGTGGCCTGAGGTGACTTTGCTTGCGGTGCGCGGCCTCGCTCACTTGTGTAGGAAGAGTGCGGCTACGCAGGAAGAGGTTCTGCGCGCACCTTCTTACAACAACGAAACTGACGGAGGGCTCGAGGCATTGGTACAGCTCTTACGCGCAGCCTCTCTCAAGGGCACAAGTCCTCATGTTCGGCTTGCGACAGATGCTTGCCTTGCTCTCGATGCACTGACAGAAGGAGCAGAAACACCTGTAGATAAGCCAAACTTGCCTACCTCACTGGCTGTCGATGGAGTCGCCTCGGCTGAGAGCACCTTGCTAGCGGAAGTAGCAATTGAAAGGTTGGAGGAAGCTGTGTTGCATGGCATGCTGCCTGCCTTGGCATATTTAGCAGAAAACTTCTCTAAATGGAATGCAGCGAATACAGGGAGCAGGGCTTCTCAGGGACGACTGAGGTCCGATTCTGATGGCACACCTAGAGATGGAGGAGGAAAGTTCAGGGCTATGCGATGGCGAAGCAATGAATCACATGAGGACTCTGCGCCTTCATGTCCGAGTGGACCTCCGAAAAGAAGTTCAAGCGATGAGCTCTGCACGCTAGCCCTCAACCTCTTGCTTCGAGTTGCTCGTGTGCGACGCTTGCGGCCTTATTTCTTTGCCAAGGACAGTGCTCTTACAAGCAGTAGCTATGAGCCAGCTTCAATTAGTGCTGCTCTCACCTATCCATTGGCTGTATTTGAGGCACTTCTTGTAACTGCCCACAACGCAGCAACGATGACAGCGACTACTCCATTTAACTCTGACACGAACAGCAGTGCTCTGATCATTGCAATGGCTCTCACTGCTACTGCCGCACTTCAGTTATTAACAGCTACTGCAAGTGTTTCTCAGGCCGAGGCAATGGTAGCAGCTGGCGCCGCGCCCGCCCTCCTAAACGTGAGTGCCCTCGCAGAAAAGGTCAAGTCCAAATCTCTTCTCTTACAAGCGCTGGCAGCGCTCTCTCGACTTGCACCTCAGCTGTTGCCTCAGCCCGCAGATAGCAGCGGAAGCAGTGGCAGTGGCGCAACTGCAAGTGCTGACTTCTTCAACGTCTCATTGAGTGCTATGGAGCACCAAAGGTCATCTTCGTCATTGTCAGAGGCTGCGCCACCCATTCCCGAGATTCTGTATTCTAGTAGTGGATGGGTGAACGATTCAAGGGAACATGATCGTTTGCGAGTACTGTATAAGCTCCTTCGAGTACTCAAAATGCCACATCCTAGAGCCAGCGACTATACAGCTAAAAAAGAAAGTGCCCCGTCATCAACCGCAGCCGACTCGGAGGACAACTCAAGAGGTGTCGGTGTCAACAAAGAAAAAGGGGGAGGTGGAGGCAGTGGTAAAGGTGATGAAGGCTTTGTTAAGGCAGTACCGTCAGCCATGCCACCAGCGGTGCCGCTGGCGGTGGCCGAGGCCGAGCACGTGTCCTTGCAGCGAGCAGCCGTGCGCGGATTAGCCTTTCTTGCCGTGCACCCCACCGTGCGCACGCTCGTAGTCGACCACTGCTTACCTGAACTGGTCGCGCTTGCGGTGGGGATTCAGCCGTTGGGAGGTGCTGCGGTGGCCGCAGTGAACGGAAGTGGTGGTGGTGGTGGTGGGAGCAGCAACTCTAGTGATGTTGAGAAGCAAGCGCCAGCATCGGGGCCGCTGTTAGTGCGCTCATCTTCCCTAGCGTATATGCCTCCAGCTACTCCAGCTGCAGCACAAATGCATCTCTTGGTAGGAGAACCAGAACTCCGAGCTGAGGCTCTGAGTTGCTTAGTGCGCTTAGGCTTTGAAGGCGGAGCTCGGGATCTTGAGCTGTGCTTCAACGATGCAAAAGTGGGTGCTATGAGATGAGTAGCTGTCAGATGCGCATCTTACGGCAAAGAGTTGGCTTTTATTTCATACGTTAAGTTTTATACGTCGCGTTTGTGTGCTCCCTGGAAACTTTTATTGATTTATTAAAATCCCCTTATTTCCTGTTTCTCGTCTTCTTTCCTTTCTTCCAACAGCTCCTCGCGGTGTGGTTTCATCACCGTCGCAGCTTGCAGCATCAGGCGGTTTCTCGGTGGTTACTGGCGGAAGCTGCAGCATTGAAGTGGGGCTTTGAAAGAGGTTCAACGCACAACACTGGCAGCGGTGCTGATGGGCAGAGAAACGTAAGCGGTGAACACGACAACGCACATGTGAAGACAGTAGCACGACTCTTTGCGTCTCCTGTGGACATCCCCTTTGCAAGTGCTCTCGCTGCTCATTGCGCTCAGAAGAAGTCGGCTTCACGTTCTCGTGGCGGACCTTATCGTAATGACTCGCCCCTCACACCCGGCATCAACAGTGACGGTACAGATAAGGGCAGTGCAGCTGAGAAAAGCTCACTGCAACAGCGCAACCAGGCGCAGGGAACAGGAGGAGGAGAGCCGAGCGTATTTTCG
>Ga0307982_1002318_pt1 | contig 15441 bp, 5 predicted proteins | sample OrgLakmetagen989_FD_201847 | JGI IMG/M metagenome (GOLD analysis project Ga0307982, IMG submission 201847) | Saline water microbial communities from Organic Lake, Antarctica - #989 | ecosystem: Environmental > Aquatic > Non-marine Saline and Alkaline > Saline | place: Antarctica: Organic Lake...
TCAAGTATGGGCTTTGGTGAATTTTCCAACACGACCATAGTCACAACAGAGCATGGTGATTCAGACACTGTGTCAAGCGGAGATGACTCCGACCGTGTGACATCACAAATTCTGGGGGCAGATCAGCCCAGCCCCGCTTCCTCCGCAGTTCTGCACATGCAGCATCTACCGAGCTCAAAGCTGCGGCGAGGAGGTGCCGCCTCTGCAAGTTCCCGATTTTTGCTTGGGAGGCAGGAAGTCTCGAGGAAGCACAGCGCAGCGCTGGGAATCGCCTCTGATAATATGTCCGACGTGGGGGCAAGCGCAGCCTCAGGCGCATCCACAAACGAGTCCAAGGTTTCAATTTCGCGTCAGGTCATCGTTCAAAGCCTTCTTTCTGACTACAAACAGACTAGACCCAGAGTTGCTGCGAACGAAGCGGGGCCTATCATATGCATTGGTCGGTGCATTCATGGTGGGTATTGGCATCATTGCCAGCATGTCCACTGTGTATGAAGGCTATCGCATTCGAGCAGGGAGCATAATCAACACATCTGACTGCGTTTCATCCCTTCGGCAAATCACAAATGTGCTGCTTAGTGCCCAGCTTGCAGCAGCTGACAGCACATTTCAGGTGTTCAACGAGGTAACATCAGCGGCGACCCTGCACATGCACACTTTGCTGCAAGCCAATATGCTGAAGTCTCAAGAAACATGTGCTGCTGTTAACGATGATGGTGCTTTGATGGACACGGCCGACGAGGCCAGGATGTTGGGCTCAAGAACATCCGTCGTACCATTGTGGCTGCCCCCATTTCAATCAAAGTCGTCAGTGACTGTCGAGTTTGTCAGGTCAATCTTGCATGAAAATATCGCGACAATACTGGAAAAGCCACCAACGACCAATGTTTCGCTCATATCCAACTCTACTTCCACTGCAGCCCACTCGTTCATTGCCAATGGGCCAGATTTCTTGTCATTGGCGTATGCGCGAGTGATGTGGAGAAGGCTTGTGCAAGGGAAACGTTTCACCGAGGCAGTTGATTCACTAATTTTGCTCGGTGTGTCGGGGGCCAGCCTGCTTCTCGGCTGTATGTTGGGCATTTTCCTGTGTATTCGGACCAGCAGGGTCGTTGAGAACAGGGATCAAGTGTTGAAGCATCTCAAGCACTGTCCACTTCCTTCCCTCAAGGCTGCCAGAAAATTCGCCCAGAGTGAGCTGCTGGCCTTCAAGGAGCTGCGGGTAGGACCCGAGGAAGATACGTCATTTGGGGGTTTTGATGCAGATTCTTACGCAGACGACATGACTGCGGAAAGCTCAAAAAAAATCGCGCAGCTCCAGGCTTCTGGTGAACTTTGCTGGGTTCAGCAGCAGCCGTTTGTTGGTATCCTCTCAGGATATTCGGCCCAGCATGGACTCTGGCAACTTCAAGTTCAAGGAAGTGTGTCTCTTTATGGTCCAAGTTTGGATCATGGTAATTTGGCTGTCAATTACTGCCTTCAATCTCACATCAACGCAGTCTGTAGTGCAAATGTATGCAGTGCACATGTTTGAGACGGCACGGCTCCAGGATGCCACCATGCGCCTGCCTCAGCAAGCAGGCTACACGCTTCGAGAGCAACTGCCATCCAACCAGGCAAATGATTCTGTATCGGCCACAGCACACAGCGAACGACATTATTTGGCCAACTTAATGCAGGGCCAGGTTTTTGACGAAGTCTTTGGCATGCAGGTTCCTTCGTTGCAGTCTGGAACACCCCAGTGCCGAATATTTCAGGAAGATGCATGCGCTGCGTCCCCAAGTTTCTTCGAAGGCGGCAAAGCCACACTTTGTGCAAACTTGGATAGTGGAATCATGACTCGCGGCCTATACATCGTGCTGCAGCGTCATTTTGACCGCGCGGTGAGCATAGTACATGACCTGAAGCTGGCTGCTGCGGCTCGAGTGCAGTGCCACAATTGCGCTGGCAGCCGCACCTTCAACACCTCCACATTGAGCGTGGCAAGTCGCGAGAATTTGCGCAGCATGTTGTTTTCGTTGCTTCAATTGCATGCTCAGGCGCTGCGGGGTTCACAGGCAGCAATCTTGGCAGGGGTACACGATGCTCTTGAATCTGCTTGGTCTGTCACGTTGGCCTTGAATGTGACATTCTTGGCTCTGAGCCTGGCGCTTCATAGCATTGTCCATATTCCTCATACAAAAAGGATGCAAGGCGTACTCGACGGTGCCCTCTCACTGCTGCTCGTTGTCCCAGCCGAGCTTGCCACCAAAAGTCGTGCCTTCCGCCAGGGACTTCAGTCTGCAGCCGCCAAAACAAAGCCAGCTAAGTAATAGACTCATGTGCTCCACGGAGCTATACAATTGAATATTCATGGATTTTTGGTTGCTAAATTCCTAGGAGTGCATATGTTGCTTCCCTTGATTTTCCGCCAGGTGATGTTCGCGCCGCAGCCTCGGTTTCATCTTGCCCCCCGTCGGTAGAAGAAGCACCGGGTGGGATAGTTAGAGCTGCTGGCCTCCAGGCATTGTACAGATGATTTCTCTGCTCGCGCTTTCGTGCGAGTTTCTTCGGCGTGAACGATGCCTTGAGGTTGGGCAGCACTGACTTCTTCAACACCCTTGGCACATAGTCCCAAACCTGCTTGGTGTAGAAGTCTCCAATGCAAGTGCCTAAAGAGGCAGATGTTTGTTGCTCCAAATTGTGCAGTCGAAGGGGGGGTAACTCAACCTGCAGATGCCGCAGCGGCTTTCGCAGGAAGCCATCTGCACTGACAATGGCCACAGCGCGCGACATGTGCACTAAAAGAACGTCAAAAGTTGCTTGCTCGACCTTCTCTGGGCTTAATGTTTTGTCAGTCTGTTTTGTTGAAGCTGGCCCAAGAAGCTGTTCTTCTGCAGAGCTTTCATCGCCACCGGCCTCCTGTGCACCTGACACTGCCTGAAGCACAGATGCAAGAAATCGAATCCGATCCGGTGTCAGGTTCAAAATGATGGCAGCATTTGCGTCGGGGAAAATGTGCACTGATACTTCATGTACCTCTGTTTGCTCGCTCTGAAAGCTGCCGTGTGTGTTGACACTGGCTTTGGCCATACTGGTAGCGTGCGGAGCGACCCCGTCCAAGAAGCAGCCACCCAACAGCACTGCATCTACACTAGGCTCAATGTCAGCCAGTGCGATGGTTTTCGAAAGCGAGTTGCTGGATGAGTCCACGAGCGTTGTGTGTAGCCAGCCAAGCGACACAGACAGTGAGTGGCTCCAGCCTGCGTCAACAGGCCGCTTGACGGATGCCTCAGACGGTATTGCTACCACTGACGTGTACCGGCTTGCCACTTCAGCTTCTGTCAAATGAACACTTAGTTTCCGGTTCCATGAATGGGAATCCCGTATGGTGACTGCGGCGCCTTCAACATACACGGCAAGGTTGCGCGTGAAAGCAAGCGGTGCAGGGTCACTGCGACCAGAGCTCTGTTGAGCAAGTGATTTCAAAACATGTGTTACTTCAGCCAGCTCATCCAGGCTGGCCTCTGCCTCAGCAGCCGAGACATCCACAGTGACCCTCGTGGAGGCTGCTAAGTCACCCTGGCCATGAAGCAGCTTGAAGTTGTCAATGAGAGACAGCTTTTTCAGGCCAACTCCGACGTACAAAACCGCATTGCTGAGCACCATCCTTTCAGTAGATCCACCAATTGATACATTCTCATGCTCAGATAGGCATGTTTCGGCTGCTGCTGCACCGAACGTGCCTTCGGTGACAGTTTCACGCTTTGATAGTGCCCACGGATATTCTGCAAAGTCGTGCTGAGCTTCAGCAGGTGCAACTCTGCCACTACCTGCCAATTCAGAGAGCGAAGCTGCAGAAAACCCAGTGCCTGGTGCAACAAAAAATGCTTGAATATCCTTTGCTGAGAAATGTATGGCGTGCTCCCTGCTGGCAGCCTTACTTCGAGCAAGTGGCAGTGGAACTGAGTGCGGACGGCCATGGCTGCCTGGGGAAGGCACTGTCTCAGGCACATACCCACCCACTGAATCAAAGGTTTGCTTTTCTGAAACGCTTGTTTTGGGTGTTTCGCCTGACACAGTGAGGGGCAGGCTATGGCCAGGAAATACATGCCTGCCAGCGGGTGAATGAGCCGAACCAGCAGCAGCCATAGCTGGTGAGCCAGATGCCTGGGAAGCAGTTGCCTGAGTGGAATCAAACTGGGAGCTTGCGTGGCTGGACGCAAGTAGGCTGCTGATTCTCAAGGCAGGCGTTTCTATGCGAATGCTGCCTGTTGCAGGCGACATGTAGCTGCCCCGTACAGCATCAGAACCTGAATCTTGAGCAGCATAAAGGATCATTTGTACTTGATCCAGTTCACAAGCCCAGCTAAATGCTGGAGTTACTGGCTGCAGTTCTGCGGCTGTGCTCTGGCCGTGGTGGAGTATTGCGTGCGACTCCTTGTTTTGGCCAGACTTATACAGTTCAATACATGACATGACCCACTGCTTGTAGCACGAATGGCCGAAATTTGAATAAACGGCCTTAGTGTTTGAGGTTTTCACAGTCAGATGCCGTTGTGGCGGTTGGCAGAGCAAGATCTCGAGGCCCTCGGCAAACGCGACTGGCAGAATGTCATGCAAAAGGCTGGGCCAGGGCTCGTTTGCTTGTTGGGGTTGCTGTGCCGGCGAATAATGCACTGCTCCGTGTGCCCGAAACATGTGTCGCAGGTCGTGCATGATTTGTGGGCTTGCCGCTTCTGGCAGCAGCGTTCCACGAAGCGCACTGCCAAGGGGCTGTGTCTTCGGCATTTGGACAGCGAACAGTGCAATTGAGTTCAAGGTTGCTGACAGTTTCGGCTGCAGAGCTGAAGAAAGCCCCAAGTTGGACGACATCCATCGCAGTTGTACACCGTCAGCGAGCATGCAGGGGTTGGTCTCAGCCGATTTCCCGCTGTTTAGCTGCACAGATACTCCAGGGATGCCCTGGCCACTGCTGCTGCAGCTCAAGCCAACAGAAGTGCATTGGACCTGAAATCCAGTAGATTCTGCGGTGTTGCCTCGCAACGCACCCCTTGCAGCCATTTCATGCTGCTGCAGTGCATACAATGTGCCCTCTGAGAAGGCACGAACCTGCTCGCTTGCTGAAGCAATGAACTCATTGCCGAGGAAAATGGCGCACGAGGCTTGCTGCATGCCTGTCCCTGGCAACTTGCCACAAATTTCTACATCTATGAAGGATTGAACTGGTCCAAGAATGGTTCTGTCAAGGAAGCTGTCGACGCTTTCGCTGCTTGACGGCAGCCACTCGTGGCGTGGGGCATCCACAGCCGGTCGCAGGTGCCATGCAAAACCAACCCTGTCAGCACGCAAAACTTGCGACCCAGAGCTATGGGCGCAAATGGATTCGGCAGAAGCTTTAATCACGAAAGCAGCGACTGCTTCGCTTTGAGTATTGCTGAGCTCAACATTCGAGAAGCTCACTTCGTTGCACTCAGTGCTGACTGAGACAGACCCTACCTGCGCAGCCAGCTTCAATCTCATACACCTGGACATTTTATTGAACCAGGCTCCGGTCTGGCTGTGGCTACGGGTCCAGGGTACCGTAGAAAACTGGGAGAAAACTGGGGCCAGCTGCTTCAAGCCAGCCAGCAGCGCAAAGTGCAACGGGGCCTTTACAGCTGCAAGGTTCAAGGACAAATCCATGGCCAAGCATGCTGGCGCTGCATTCGATACAGTAATTTGCGCTTGTGTCTCGCTTGCGGAGCTGGCTGTCAGAAGCCCCTGATCAATGCGCCAGAAAAGCTTTCGTCGAAAGCCCTCAAATTGCTTCATCGCTGGGGTGAACGCCACGAGTCCGACATGTGCAGCAAGCGCACCTATGTCGATAAGACAGCCACATGAAGTTGCTTTGTGGTGCACTGAAGCTGCCTTTTCCGGTTCGATTTGCACTGTCGCAGATTCGCTTTCAACGGAGATGTGAAAGCACAGCACGTCAGCCACAGGCGATGCTTCAAACAGCGCGAACTCTTCTGGGACCAGAATATTGCGCAACAGAGTGCTTGGCCCTTGCAGCGCCGAAGCAGATTCCTGGGAAGCGTCTCGAGTTGCCCGACACCCAGTGAGCGCGTTCGCTTGCGCCGCAGGACAATGTACGGCAACCGAGCCGTTCCGGAAGTGCAAGCTGACTCTAGGCAGGGGTGTCGCACATCGCACATTTGGCAGACTGCATATCTGCAGCGTTTGCCAGCGCACAGAAGTGGACAATTCAAGCCAAGGCGGCAGAGCAGTCCGCTCCTCGGTTGTAGCTGGCGGCGAAACACCAGGTGTGGAGCGACTTCCCCGGAATAAGACTTTTCGGAGACCTTTTACATCATAGAGCCACTGTCCGAATGCACCACCGTCCTGAGCCGACAGCAAGCTTGACTCCAGCCGCAATTCATCGGCTCTTGCGTCAACGGCAACCAACACTCCAGGAGACCCAGCTTCATCCATATCTGGGCGCTGCAGCTGTCTAGATTTCGTGATAGTAAGTTTTGCTTGAGATAGTGTAAGTGTGCTTGAGGGTGGCGGGACGAGGCCATCCGCGCTGGTGCCGTGCGCTGCCTGTGGGTTGGTTATGCAAACAGTGATATCCTCCTCGGTGGACATTGCAACAGAGGTTTCAGCCGCACTGTGCTGCAAGCTGACATCCATGCTAGTGCTCGTTACACTCAAGCTGCCTCTGAGCGAGGGAGTGATCACAGTGTGCGTGTTGACTCGCCCACTCACTGCCTGCAAGCGTGTGGCCCCTTGACCCCCGCTGAGTCCAGCCTTTAGCTGCGACAGCAAAGTGAGGGAAGCAGACAGAACTGCATGCCGAACTGGACGCCCAGCTTCTGTGCGGGTATCTGGCTGGCCCCTGGGCGCAGTTCCGAGCAGGTGGACAGCTGCAGTGCACTGCATCCCCGGGCCAAACGTGCATTGAGCCTGCTCGGCATCGTCAAGCAACAGTTTGATCAAGCAGGCGGCACTGGAACCTCCATGGTCAACATGTTGCACAACCATTTTTGTCCTTGCATGTACAGGCCCCAGGGCAGTCTGGATGCTCAGCGAAGCAGATCCGAATTTGCAGGCTAGGCCGGTTTGGTTTGTCTCCAAGCTCAGTCCGGGCCGTGCAAGGGATAGATGAAGGTTCGAGATTGAAGAAACAACTCGATGACCTTTTTGGTTGTGATTTACCCTGAGTTCAGCAATCCCGAGCTGTGTGGCGTGGAGCTGTTGCAATCTGGCACAAGCTGGTCCCAGAAGTATACTCCGCAGGAGCTCAAGTGGTGCCTGGCGTGTGCTCCTCTCTGGAAGCTCTGGCACCGTTTTATCGCCAGCTGAAGGCTTAGATATAGACTTATGATCAATATGAAGGTCTGCCGTTGCAACATGGAGGCAAAACCCTTCACGGCTGGAGCCACCAATCCATGCTGGTAACGCCAATTTCACACCCTGTAGGCGAGCTTTGAGCGCAGCTTGCCTGGTGTGAATGTTGAGTCCTGCCGTCCAAGACCAACCTACAGACACATGATACTTTTCTGCAATTAAACTGAGGACAGCAACACACGCCAGAACTGCCACAACAGCGCAAGACACGAGCACACTGGACAGGTCCATACCAAGCTCGTGCTGCAGACGCGAATGGTCGAGGAGTGCTAACAAAGCTGAGCACTGCCCCTCCTGCAAGCTCACGAAACAGATATCTGGTATTGGCTTGTCTTGATTGCTTATTCAGTGCATGTTATGTATTTTCTAGCGGCACCAACTCGACCGAGCTCGAGGCACGCAATACCTTGACCCCGCTCAGAAGAGTGGGGGCATGCAAGAAAAAAGCAACTTGTGAGAGGTTTACCGATCATGAAGCAGCTGCAAAAAGCAACTGCTGTGTAGTTCGGTCGTTCACCTGTGTCCGTGCTGCTGCTCTGCTGTCGCAATGCACAGTCAGATCCCCCATACCATTGTACCACAAGCGCCCACCACCGTGTGGCGGACGAAACGAAGGCCCCTGCCCCCGATTAGTCATAGCAACCAGCTAGATGTTCAGCATGTGGCAACAGCTTCAGCATCAGAATACATTAAACACATCAGGTGAGAACCTTGCTGTTGCTTTAATCGTCTGTACTGACATTCACTATGGCTTCTGTGCTCATGTCGCAGCCCTCCGGCTTGCCTGCACCTGCAGCAACTGCCAAGCGCGGAAACAAGATCCTGGCAGACCAGTATGAAGTGTCTGTCAAGCTGGGTGCTGGACTTCAAGGCCAGGTATATTTGGGAAAAGACCTGCAAAGTGGGAACCTTGTTGCGCTGAAGTGTATGGATCGAGCTGCGATTGAGGCAAACCCAAAGGTCATGCAGAATGTTGAGCGCGAGCTGCAAGCCATGACCAAAGTATCTGAGCACTCTGGTGTTGTTCAAGCATTGGATATCAAGTGGAAGGCAGAGTGGCCACGATCAAACGGTGGTGTGAAGGTACGAGGAAATGTATCTCGCCAGGACCAACGCGAGTCTGCTGTGATCTTAAGCGCATCTTCCTATATCATTTACAGCCCATCATTCTCCTTGTTTTGGAATTGGCATCTAAATGTGAATTGTTCGATTTTGCCATGCACACGTAAGAATATGCTTTGTTTTGGCGTGTCTAGCACAGAAACTGATCTTTTTCCGTTCAGTGGCCCATTTCCCGAGACTGTTGCCCAACATTACTTCAAACAGCTTTCATCGAGTGAGTCACATCTGGTTGCAGCTCTTTTTGGTGAAGGAGCATCATTTCTTTGCTTGCAGCCCTCCAGTATTGCCACAGCAAAGGTGTCTACCACCGTGACCTGAAGCCAGAGAACTTGTTGATCAACGACAACTACGACCTGAAAGTGGCCGATTTTGGCCTTGCAGCAGTAACTGAGGATGCGCATGGTATTGTGTCTGTACTGAAGACCAAGTGCGGCACAAAAGGGTACATGGCACCGGAGGTGCTTGAGCGAAACGCCGGCTACCACGGCGGGCCTGCCGATGTCTGGTCTTCTGCAGTCATCTTGTTTATCATGGTGGCAGGTTTCCCACCACTTGCTGTTGCCCAGCGTGGAGACTGGTGGTTTGACCGCATTCGCAACCGTCAGTGGAGCCACTTCTGGGCTGCTCACGAGCGCAGTGCCACTTTTACGCCCGCCTTCAAGGACCTCATGCAAAACATGTTCAATGCAAACCCTGCTGAGCGCGCCACAGTGGACGATATTTTGCAGCATGCCTGGCTGAATGGCGACCTGATCGAGACCAGCACAGTGCAGGCCGAGATGGCACGCCGCTGGGCAGTGGTGGAGTCCAAGAAATCAGCGGAGCGATCCAAAGCCGCCGAATCCTCCACTGGCGACCTGGACCTGCTGGGGGGCGGCATCACCCGTGGTGCTGGTGGGCCCACTGCAGCCCCCCTGCCCGCGCTTCCCATGGGGGGGCTGACCTCTGGTCACGCAAACAGCTTCTTTGCCCCAGGCACCGCAAGCGAGATCGCCGATGCCCTGACACAGGCGTTTTCTGGTTCAGGAGCTTCACATGTGCAATCCAACAAGGCCGATGGCGAAGTTTCTGTGCAGGGCGTCATGGAGGGTATGGGGGTTGTGGCCACGGTGTATGAGGACGGTGGGGCGCATTTGGTGAGCTTCGCCCCCGCAGGGGTGTCTGCAGACGGCTCCATCCTGAGCGACGACGAGGAAGGCGACTTCATGGGCACTGAGGCTGACTTCCGCACCGTGGTTGCGTCCGTTCAATCTGCCCTCACCGGATCTGCAGCCGCCTCCAGCTTCGGGTCCACGCCCGCCGCCCCCAGCGCTGCAGCCGCGGACGGCGGTGACTCCTTCAGCGAGCTCATGTAAGCATGTGGGTGCCAGCAGCAGCTGCTTGGGGTTGCGAATTTGTGTCATGGAGTGTGAGAGTGTGAAGCCCTTGAAATGGGCACCTTCAATCAATACTGTATTCATGCATATACTCACACTGGTGGTGCTTGGACGAGTTCATGAAGATGAAATAAAACCGCCTAAGATATCCCAGGCAGCTGAAGTCGGGCCAGGGGGCATTGGCACGCAACGGCAAAGGTCCCTGGCACAAGCAGATGTGCACGTGCTATATCGGCCAAATTATGCTTATTGCACGAGAAAACCCTCTGCAGCTTGGCTTGCACCATCTGGAAGACCCGGTCGCCGGAGGTGCAGCGGCCGAAGCTGGCGCCGCTACCTTGCAAGCAGACAACCCAATAGCCTGGTGGCGGCTTCATAGCCCCCAACTGCTGCCGACCGCAGCTTCCGAAAGGAACATTTCACCACTTTTGACGCTTTGAGTGCGGCGGCAACGCTCACTGCGGTAGTTCCACCGCCCTGGATACCCCCCTGTGTGGGGTCAATGGGCTGCGGACCTTGCTTGCAAGGAGACGCTAAAATGCATAAGAGTCACGTGCTATATTACATCGTTCAAGAGTCGCCCTCAAAGACGCGATACATATACACCTGAGGGGCTCAATCCCTTCAAGTCTCGGCCAGCTGCCGGAACTCAAACAACTGTACTTGGGCATTAAAATGGGCAGCTTCAATCAATACTGTATTCATGCATATGCTCTTATTGGCAATATTTGAGCTCACTAGCGAGGCGCAGATGGCACACGCTTGTCATTATTCCACACTGTACCTGGTCTTGGGAGTGTTTGGTGCGTGCGAGAAGACCCTTGGGGGGGGGGGGGAGGGGGGGGGATCCCACGCCGAGCACGCCAACGGCGCAAAGCAGGCGCATGTGGCACCAATCTGCCGTGGTGCTCGTCGCCTGGACGCAGCGACAGACGCCATCGCGTGGAGTGGGGGGTGAGGCGCCGTCGAGGGGGTGGAGGGGGGGGTAATCTGGCCGGCGCGTTGGCGCTGCCAGACAGCGTCAGCACCGGCGGTGGCGCGTGCGGCAGGTCGTATGCCCGCAGGGTCTCCGACTTTGCACGCATGCGCATGTCCGCTGCCTCCCGCTCTTGTCGTCTCGCCATGCGCTGACGAAGGGCCTCTTGAGCCACAAGCAGGCGCCACCAGCGCTCAATCATGATCACTGCGAACAACTCATGCAGGAACACCATGGAGTTCTCAGCAGTGGCGGTTTGCGGTAGCACAATGCCCCCCGTTGCCCGGGTGAGATGCGTGCGGGACTCTGACGGTGTCAACACTTGGACATCGAGACCAAGAATCACAGACGCAAGGGCTTTCAACGTCACCTCCAGCTGCAGCACCCACATAATGCGCGCCCCACCGCGGGAGCTGGCTTGCCGACGGATATCCACAATGCTGTAGGGGGATTGAGCCCCCCCTTGCACCACCAGAGCTGCCTCCCCCCGCCCAGCTTTGGCCACTTTCCCCCGCAGGGAAGCCGGCACGTACTCTGACTCTTCGAACTGCACATCCACGCCACGCCCCACATCTGGCAAGCAGCACATGGCACAGCCACAGCCCCAGTCATCCAGTGCATTGCCAATGCGATCAGCCCACGGCTCTGTGCTCATCTCGTGCTCGTCCAAGCAGCACAGAGTACTGCCCAGCCAGCGACAGACACGCCGGCTCCGTGCCATACAGGACTGCTCCTCCTTGACGGTAGCCTGGGCTATGGACTGTAACTCAAGTAGCTGCACTGTGCGGGGGTTGGCCTTGGCGGTGGCGTGAGGGGTGGGGCTTCCGGGGGAGCCCCCCCCCGCGGTGGCACCCACGGGGTTCTCGGCCAAACTGCCTCCCGCAAAGGGCGACTGTGCAATTTTTAGTGTGCTGTGTGAGTGCACGCTTGGGCTTCGGGGCGTCTTCGCTGCAGCCCTATCGGTGTTGGCCCCCGCCGCCCCCGCCGCTGCCGCCGCTACAGCGCGCTTTGCGTGGCCAGATTCCATTGTTTGTATGTTGCGCCCCCACAAAGTATCGGTGTCTGTGCGGTGCTGGCGCCTGAAGCCTGTCGGCGCCGGAAACGCAGGAATGCGCAGCCTTGCGAAGCGGCGAAGCAAACGGCCTGACGCCAGCTGCTCACCAAACCCGAAGGGCGCTGGGGCAAGCTCCATCAACCGAGTGAACAAATATGCCCGCAGCAGGTGCGTGGCCATGCGGTCAAAATTGTTCCACACCTCTGCCCAGTTTTGTAAGCCCTCTCTTTGTAAGCGGGAGCCCTCATCCTCCTCTGTGTCAGCGTATGCCTCAAGGGTAACCGCCACAAATGTGTTCAGCATCACAAAAGCAAGAACAAGCTGGATGGCAATGAAGAACAGCGAAGCCAGCGCTGAAGTGTGTTCCATGGCGACATACATGGGGCCCTCCCACGAATCCCCAGTAGTGACGATCCACACAGTCTGCAGCGCAGCAGGGAATGTGCGGAAGTTTTGGCGCCGGTGAATAGCAGACCCAGACACAGTCTCAGCCACTGGTATGCTCCCAAATAGCTGCATGCCCATGATGGTGAACACAAAAAAAGTACACACAAGCAGGGCCCCGATGTTCCACAAGGAGGGGAGGGAGGCGATGAGAGTACTAAAGGCGCGCCGGAGTGTTTCTGCCCGCCGTACCAGGCGCAGTAAACGAGCAGTGCGAAATAAACGAAATAGGCGCACGACTGAGCTCGAGCTGCCCGAGCCCAGGGCAAGGCCAGCGAATGAAATCACTACGAGGAGCAGGTCGAAGCGGTTCCACGAATCCCGCCAGTACACATCAAACCCGAGCCCAATGATCTTGACCAACGCCTCAGCTGTGAAAAGCGAAATGAAAAAAATATTGGACACAGTGAAGAGCGTATCCATCCACTCTGGCTGCCCATAAAAACCAGACATGAGGACAAGGCTGTTCGCAGCAATGGCAACTAAGATGGCGGTATCGAACCAAGGATGCTGCACAAGCTTGAAGAAGGGTTTGCGGCAAGCCTGCTTCGGAGGAGATGCTGACGCTGACAGTTCCACTGTAGTGATCAGCCGTTTTGCGTTCAGCCACTGCCGCTGGCGCTGCGTCAGAAATGCGGAGCCATCAAATATTGCCCGTAGCTGCGAGAAGCTGTCCAAAAGCACGGTGACAGTGAGATTCAGGGCGAAGAAGGAACAAATAATGCAGAAGAGGACAAAAAATACAGCGATGGCTGGCCTGGCACCTTCTTGTGGAGCCTCGTCAGGCCCCACAGTCGTCATGGCTGTTTTCATCAGACCAGCCCAACCGCTGAAGGTTGCGACTCGAAAAAGCGTCAGAATAGAAGCCCCCACGTTGTCATAATGCGCAATTTCTGCCCCAGGGAGTCGACTCCATTCTCGTTCCAGCTGGATTTCTGCTGTAACTTGCGTGCCATTGGACAGCAGGGTGCTGACAGTAGCATTGAAGGCTCCATTGCACTCTGTCATGGACAAGGCCGCTGGGTCGCTGCATTGGAACAGCGCCCCTCCCATCAAATTTACAGCCATGATGGCAAAAATTAGCCATGTCACGCCTGTCAAGGCAAACACATTGGCCACACTGGGGATGGCAGCCACCAGTGCGTTCACGACGACGCGGATGCTTTGCGATCGCACGGCGACCCGTAAGGGTCTCAACGCTCTCAATGCACGCACAACAGACAGATCTGGCGCAGCCAATGCTATGAGGCCAAAAATCACCACGATAAAATCCAACCTGTTCCAGGAGTTCTGCAGATACCCTGAGCGTGGAGTGAGGATGCCCATGGCAATCATTTTTGCTGCAGACTCCAGGGCAAAAAGCACAGCAAACACTATGTCCACGACACTGATGAGCCTTCCAAAAGTGGAGTCGCTTTCAACAGTGGCATCATCTAGAGCTAAAAATATACAAGACACCAAAATGGACGCAATCACTGCGAACTCAAATGCGTCCGATGTCACGACCGCAAACAGCTGCTTGCGATACTTGTTTGATGCAGGAATGCAGTTCAGCGATTTGCCCTCCCGTTTTGGGGCTGCTTGATTGTTTTGCTGGTCCAGCAATGCCTGTTTTCTAGTCTTGCGCTCTTCGCGCACATCAATAAGCCGATCCATCATGGCACGCACGATATCGTGTCCCGGGGACAGCACAAGCGCATAAACTGTGTCATCCAAACTGCCCACGCCCGATGCCTGTGCCGAGCGGGCATTGCGCTCCAGACGCCTCTGCACTTCTTTTTCCCTGCTCTGCAGTGCAAGTTGCTCCATTTCTGAGCGGTCTGCCTCCATGTCATCAAAGGATGCGAATCGACGCAGCAGAATGGCGACGAAAAGTGAGACAACAATGTACGCCCCGAATGCGTGACCGACAACAAAGTACACCACAGCAAACTCTGAACCAGTCGCATTCACTGAGTTTTCGAAGATAGAGTGCAGGTTGTCAGTTGTAATCAGCTGGAACACTGCCAAGAACGCACTGCCAAACGTCTCGAAAGTGAACTCGGGGCGTGGCTGTAAACTGTCAAATTTGCCCGCGAACAGCTGAACACCTAGAATGGCCCACACAGTGACGAACAAGAACATCAACAAGGACACATATCCAATATCAGGCAGCGACTCCAAGATTGTGTTCAGCAGTCGACGAAGACCAGCGAATTGCCGCAGCAACTTCAGCAACCGGCCAATACGCAGCAGGCGGACGGAACGCAAAGCACCGAGGCCCCCCGTAGCAGTGGACGAAATGCCAAAGTCTACCCACGAGATCAGCACCAAGCTTGCGTCGAATAGGTTGAAGGAATCCCCCGCGTAGCCTTTCGGCCCAAGTGCGATCAGTTTGACCGCCATTTCTGCAGTGAAAATCACCGAAAGCGCAAAATTCCCCCATTCAAGAGCATTGCCATATGCAGCAGGTTGGCCGTGATACTCCATCGCCAGCAGCAGTGTGTTGGCAATGATCAATGCAGCAATCCCCAGGTACCACTGCGGACTGCGTACAAGGGAATTCAGTCGCTGTACCCACCGCGGCTTACCTACCAGCCACTCGTGAGCCTGCCTCAGCTCAGAGTCCACATGAGCCAGTATGACAGCAGCCATTGCTGCTGCTGCTTGTTCTGTGGGCCGACGTTTCCCGTCTTCACCCTCGCTGTCGCTTGTTTCGTTGTCTGCCCACACGTGCGCCAACTTTGCCATTGAGCTGCGCGTGCTATTTGAACGCATGTACTTGTGCGAAGCAGGCGCATCTGCATCTAGAATACTGCGCACTGTGCTGCCACGGCTATGGGCAGTATTTCCTGACTTGGGCTGCGCTGGAATTTGCGCCGCCGAAATACGCTTGAAAGCTGCGACTGCTTGCTCTGCTGTCATGCCTCTGCTCATGGCTTGGCCAGATGCACGGCGGGACTTCTTCTGTGGGGCAGCATCAGCTGCATCTTGTTCTCGCTGCTCCTCTGCTTGCAGCTCTGCGAGCTTGCTCAGTTGATGGCGGGCCAATGCCACTGATCGGCGCTGCGACCTGCTCACACGAGGCAGTGCCAGAATATCCTCATCGTCCACTCCAG
>Ga0307982_1002322_pt1 | contig 15432 bp, 16 predicted proteins | sample OrgLakmetagen989_FD_201847 | JGI IMG/M metagenome (GOLD analysis project Ga0307982, IMG submission 201847) | Saline water microbial communities from Organic Lake, Antarctica - #989 | ecosystem: Environmental > Aquatic > Non-marine Saline and Alkaline > Saline | place: Antarctica: Organic Lake...
TCAAGGCAACCAATACCAGAAGGAAAGACTAATTAGGCACACAAGCCAGAGTGGCCATGGAATTTTTCGTTCGGGCCCCGAGGGGCCGGAATTAGAAGGCTAACAGGCAGACAAAAAATTCAAGGCAACCAATACCAGAAGGAAAGACTAATTAGGCACACAAGCCAGAGTGGCCATGGAAGTGGTGATAGCGGTCCAAAGTGGCTAGCTCATCCACGCTCTGAGAATCATGCAGAGGAGAAGAGTTCCCACCTACAGAGGGGGCTTAGAAACCATCACTACTCTTCCATAGTCTTGTACTAATATACTGATTAAAAATATATTCACTCCAAAAATATTTCCGGTGTTGTCGTCCTCTCGCGGTGAACTCCGCGTGTCGTGTGTATATGTGTGCTGCTGGCTGTTCGTTTCATTATAACTTCGGTGGGTGGCATTTCCTTCCGAGAGTGAGATTGTAGGATCGGCTAGGGGCTCGCGCTGGCTTCCGGTTGAAAGAATCGAAGATCATCCGCAGAACTTCAAACCATGGCTGCTACCATTGATGGTGTGTTAGCCTCTGCGGGCTTGTCTGCCTTCTCGGAGGCGCTGATGGGAGCGGGCGCAAATAATGTGAATGCATTGGCTGCACTGCCCGAAGCAACGCTCCTGTCGCCAGAAATTGGGATGCGCAAGCTCCATGTGAACAAGCTACTCAAGGCATTACAGGCGGCTGGAGTCGAGGGGACAACTGGTCAGCCACCGATGCCACCTCCACCTGCGGCGTCTGTGATGCCACTGGTGCCACCTACCCCCAATGTCTGCGGCCCCGAGGCTCAGGTGCATTGTCAATGCGTTGGCCCTTAACCGCTTCGATTTGATTTATCAAACTTGATTGCTTAAGCCCCCTACCCCTCATCTAGGGCGTGGGGTGTTGATTGGTATCAATTTGTGTGGATGCTCTTGAAATATTTCTGCAGTACTTAACGCTCTTTGACTAAAAGTGCATTCACCGTGGTTAGAATTACCAATAGCCTCATTGATGATGATCGCATTGAGTTTCTCATTCAACGCGCGATTTTTGGTGCTGTATAGGCGTTCCTAGAGTCAGCAGGGCTCGCTGCGTACGCGCCGAAAATTGCTGCTCTCTTCGTGCGTTCTGCTGGCGGTGGCTCAGGCCCTGTTAGCCTCAACCAGCTCAATAGTCTCAGGGACGAAGACCTTTTGGCGGAAGATTTGGTGGGCATGAAGAAGGTGCAACTCGTCAAGGTGCGGACTATGGCTGTTGCATTATTGCACTGGTTAACCTTGCATCTGTTTGTGGGATTTTTGGTCGATGTCTGATACCATATTTCTGTTGTTCATTCTTGTTGTGTCTTGATATGCAGATGCGCCGAGCTCTTCTAGAGTTGAACTATACGGCTCCATTGTCGCCCCAACATTCTGTGGCTTTGGTCGAGACATCTGCGTCTGCGCCGCTGCCACCACCATCTCAACTGCCTGCAGTGCTGCCGCCGCCCCCTGCTATCATTGCTGCGTCAGTGGCAGGCGCACCACCACCTAATAAGCCTCCCATGACAGTGGCAACGGTATCGGCAGCACCCTTAGCACGGACGCCGGTCGAGTCAGCTGTGATATCGCCGCGAGTCATGCCGCCAGCATCGCCGATCCTTCCCGAGAAGCAGGTGTCGGCAGCTCTTAAAGGCGCTGACGCCCTCGCCTATCAGGTTGGTTGTTCATGAGCTAGAATGGAAGTGAAAGAGGGGAAGTCGGTATCATCATTCCCTGAACTGAACTCGTGGAAACAAGTGTGTGCTCGAGACATCATAAAATTGAATCTTAACATCTCTCATGTCCTTTTTGTTTCGTTGGGCCTTCCACCCATTAACGCAGGTGGCTGAGCGTGAAGCTTCGATGCGAGAAGCAGCTGCGACGCAAGCCTCGGATGACGCAGGGGCATCCCAAGCGCAAGCGTCACGCGACCATGCCATCGCCCACGCCAACGCCCACGCAGCAGCAATGAGCAGCGCAGCTCCTGCACCACCACCCCCTGCATCTGCTGCAGGAGGTGGTGGAGCTAATCAGAATGCCTTCAAAGCGCGCGCACTCGCAGCGGCCGAGGCGGAGCGCAAAATGCGAGAAGCTGCACGCGCGGTGCCCCCCCCTCCTTCGCCATGGTCGTCGACGATCAGCGCCGTGACGGCAGGCGCCGCGGCGACATCCATGCATTCAGTTGACAAGAAGGGAGAGGAGTGGCGATCTGTGGTGGCATACGCGGGCTTGAGTGCTTTCGAAGGTGGATTGGTGCAGGCAGGTGTCTCGTCGAAAGGAACCTTGCAGGTGCGTGCACTTAGAAATGCCTTCGTATGCGGGGCCAGATGATTGAAAGACGAAATTCACGAAAGAGCTGCAATGTTTTCTCACACTGTTCGTTCACTCGTATTATTCATTCACTAAGCCATTGATTTTCTGTTCTGCGTGAACTCGGCCTTGTCCTTTGCGTGGAGCAGCGCCTGGTGGAGGAAGCTCAGTCGTACGGAGACGCCTCCACCCTCATAGCGCGCGTTGGCCTTCGCAAGATGCAAGTCAAGCAACTCGCCAGCTCACTCGCCAATGCCAATAGCAACACCAGCGCTCTTGCTGCCTCTGCTTCAGCCTACCCTCCGCCCACCATGATGCCTGCGATGGCGCCGGTCTCGATAGCGCCTGCCTCAGTAGCTGTGGGCACAGCAACGATAACCCCGAGCTTTGGCGCTGCTGCTCGAGTGGTGGCGGCCACTGCAACGACGACAAGCGATGCTTCAACTTCGTTTCAGGAGCCTCGTGCACAAGCTCACGCCCCGCAACAGCAAGGATTCAGTCCTCAGCGGCCAAGCATGAGCAGTGGAGGGAACGGCAAGTTCGAAGCACGAGGAGGAAGCGAGCCCTCACCCGAAGAGCTGGTTGCGATGGGCATCGATCCCGGAGTGGCAGCGAAAGAAGCCCGCGGCCTATGGTCGGAAGTGCGCATGGGCGCCCCGTTGAGTGAGGTGGAGGCAGCAGTGGCGGAGGCGGTGGCGGAGGGCGAGCATTCCGCGGCCATGGGGCAAGAAATCATGCGCCGAGTGGTGCAGCTAGAGCAAGAAGCGTCCAAACAGCGCGAGTCTCGAGGAGCAGCGCCCAGAAGTCCTCTGCTTCGCGCCTCCTCGTCCCATGAGATCTCAGCAGCCGACGTTCGCAAGCTAGCACCGAGTGCACCTCCTCCTACCATTGCTGCTATGGCTACCACCGTGGCATCAACGCAGTCTTCGCCCGCTGCCCAGGTGTTGCCGGTGCGCAAAGAAGACGTCATTTTAAGCACCGTGGGTGCGCTGGGGTGGAGTCGCTCGAATTTGGTGGTGTCGTCAGTGGACCCGTACGGGCAAGCGTCCAGTGCTGGGGTGAGAGCGGGGTGGGAGGTCACGGCGGTGGACGGCGTGAGCTGCTTCGACGGCTTTGACGTGGATCGCTTGATTCAACTGGCGGGAAACAGGGGGCAGGTGGGGCCTTGACTCTCTTCTCTCTTTTCAAAATACTATGATTGATGCGTACCTCTCAAACTTGTTTCTGTGTTGGATTGTATCCGTGCGAACTATAACAATCTGTCGCCGTGCTGTTGCTGCTGCACACACTTTCTTGTTTTTAGGCCACGGTGCGAGTGTCCTTCCTCACTAAGCCGCCCCCACCGCCTGCTACCAACGCCGCCTTTGTCGCGGCTTCACGCGCTTCCATCCACCGTGGAGCAGCAGGAGCAGCGAGCCAGCAGCAACAGGCTCCATCGTCCTTGACCACCACGCCGGTGAATGTGTCAGCGTTCGGTGGCAAAGCTCGCAGTAATGGTGGTGCAGGGTCGGCTAGTGGAAGCGACAGTGCGGAGACCAAGAGCGAGGTGGGCAATTCTGAATATGGCGGTGGCCGGTCGTGCGCGGCGTGCACTTACGTCAACCTTGGCACCTCCCCCGATTGCGCCATGTGTGGTACCGAACTTCCGCCGACAGCAGCGGGAGCGTCAGCGTCAGCAGCGTCAGGACCCCGAGGACGCAACGATGGTTCGTCAAGCTTAAGCACGCCTTCTCCAGGAGCGCATGGCAACGGGTCAAGGCCCACGGTGCGCGCGGCCTTAACCAACGACTCGAGTTTGGCGATTCGCAACCGTCGCACCAACGCCATGGCAGGCAGAGGCCACAAAATCACCGAGGTAGGGAGCTTGGATAATCACGAAGCACCATGCCACCTCTTGTCTCTTTCCTCGTACTCAATGTTTAGGAGGTCTTCTAACTCTCCTCTTCCTTTTTTTATTACTCCTTCACCTCAATCTTCTCATGTGTACTTTAGGTGGAGGTGTACTGCCCCGGCGAGTCCTTGGGCGAAGTCTGCCTCCTCGTGCAACTCCCCGGCCTCGCCGAACCCGCGCGCATTGACGTGAGTGCTGTTGCCACTGCATTACTTGAACTCTTGAACTGAATCGGCTACTCTTTCTTCATGCACAAGCACACCCTTTCGTTGCTATCCTGAAACCAAGTCCAATTATATTTTTGATTGCTCCTTAAACTTCTGCATTTATGTTCATGCCTCTAATCTCTCCCTGGCACCTTCCTTTTTGTGCGCAGGTGGAACTACCACCTGGCATTGAGGCCGGCCAAGAGCTGATCGTGACTTTGCCTGCACATGTAGCGGACGCACTCGAGCGCAGCGTGCAAGGCTCTGTGCCCTTCGGGAGCCTGACTGCTGGAAGCAGCACCACCAACAACGCTACTCCTGTGAGCGAGCGGGTGCGGAGCTTGAGGAAGGCCGCGGCGAAGGCCACGGGGATGCGCGGCGTGTTCAGCGGGAAAGGCAAGAATGACCAACACGACAGCGATGAGGGGTCGCTCCGGTCGCCGAATTCCGGCTTGTCTCAGGACACCGTTGAAGGCACTTTTGCGTCTCCTCGCAGCGGCAGCCAGTATTCCGCACCCCACGTTAACGGCGGTGGTGGTGGCATGCCTTCAAGCAGCAACCGTCGCGGCTCGGCCCCTGGTGCCATGATGAACTTGTCCAATGAGATGGCCAACGAACAAGGAAACGGCGGTGGAGGCGGAGGCGGCAGCCAATCGATGAGTGGAGCGGAGCGCCAAGTCGCTGCCTTCTTTGCCACGGCGGGTTTGCCCACCATGTTTGTGCCGAGGTTGATCGAGAAGTTCGGCTTGCAGTCGAGCAGCGATGCCGTGGGAGCGCTGAGCCGACTGGCGGACGACGAGGCGCTTGCCAGCGTGGGCATGAGCAAAATGCAAATCTTGCGCTTCAACAAGGTCTATTTATAAGGGAAACGTGAGAGAGTTTGCGAGTGTTGATAGCGTTTGTGTGTGAGATGGTGCTCTCAATTGAATTTCATTCAGTGAGTGCTGTGCCGACGATCATAACCGCATGTATCACTCGATTCCTCTTGCTCAAGCTATTTCTTCTGTGTACTGTGCGCGCATGTGTATTAGGCTGCACCCGGCGCTGCTGGAGCATCATCAGCCAGTTATGGTGGCGGTGGAGGCGCTTCTTCTGGGTCCTGTCCGCCTCAACCGTCACCGCAGCTGCAGCAGCAGAGAGCCAGTACAGGTGGCGAGGAGCGCTCATTTGGGCCGAGGATGAACGGAAGTGGCGGAGGTGGCGGCGTGAAAGTGAGTGGCATCTTTGCTCGAATGATGCAACCGCCTCCTCAAGCACCTCCGAGTCAAGGAACGAACGGGCAGCGAGTGCAGCGGGAGACCCGAGCAGGAGGTGGCAACAATGGAGCTGGATCAGCAGGAAGAACACCGAACGTCACCAACCATGCTGTAAGTAGTCTCTCCTTGTGGTAGGGCTTGCATTGCCTTATCAGGTATACTATGTAGCCTTTGTGCCACTGTTTATTTACTCTTGATAAAGCAGACAACCTTTTGCTCACATGTTCACTCCTACGTCACTTCAAACCTTCGATGTTATGATCAGTTGGAGGGCCTCAGCGAAGAAGAGCAGCTCGAAATCGCGCTCCGGGCATCCATGGCGCCTTCTGGTGGCTCTTCGTCCGCTCAGAACGATGCAGCCGAGGTGGCAGCTGCGGTCGCGCGAGAAGAAGAGCAACTTCAACGGCAACAGCAGCAACAGAGGAATGCGCGCAGTCCGATGCAAGGAGGACCTACCAATGGGCGTGCTATGAGCCCTTACCAATACATTTACGAAACGAAGGTAGGCTCTTTCTCCGCGTATAGAAGTAGAGATGAAATCACAGTGAAATAAATAACAGAAGCAAATGAAATCCTCGTGTCGTACAACACGCATCGCTTACTTTTCCATCTGGTGTTTGTATGCAGCCTTCAATCATCTTCACCTTAAAATTCATTCTCTCTGTATTCTTCTTCGACTGAATTAGCCCGAGGAAATTGCGAAAGCGACTTTGCAGCGCCTCGTTGCCCTCGCGCCCATGCTCGACAAGCCCACCGCCATCTCTCTGCTCCGCGCCATGGCCGCGATCAGTGAAGAAGTGGACCCGCGCAACGAGGTGAATCATATTAACAGTTGAAGCGCTGCTCTGAGGACATGCGCTTTTCTCGTCGTTGCGATTGTGTTTCAGTGTGTGCGCACGCATGTTTGTGATTGCTCTGCATCTCATTGGTGCCTTTTGTCCTCGCCAATGAAAACAACCGCAGGACTTCACGGTGTCGAACCGCATCTTCAACGTGTCGTACTACTTCATTTGGAGCTCGGTGCAGGCGGAATGCCAAGGCAACGGCTCCGAGGGCCCGAATATGGTACGCGAGCTGCACACCCGCATCAAGCCCCTGGTGTTCACTACCCAATCCTTTGAAGAAGCAAGGCCGGGCATTGATGCACAAGTGAAGGCGTGGCGCCAAAACCGAAGGCCCACCATCGGCCTCTGATTGCACGTACAATACGAAGCGAATAGCAAGGCATTTGCTTTTTTTGCTGCTTCCTGTGTCCGCATGTGATCTGTGATGTGCCATACTTCTAAATTTGTCTAGTTCGACCTTTCTCATGTCCAGTGCGTACAGCAACACAGCAATCAGAAACCCGATATTATCTTCTGAGTTCTGACATTTTCCGGTGACTCGTGACTTGGCCTTCTTTAGATCCAATATAAGCTCAGCCTTAACAGTGCTCGGGTTATAAACCTGGTCTTGGTCACTGCTGGGTACATGCTCGAACAGTGTATAAACCTACAAACCCAAACCCATACGACACCCCAGTCGAACTAATTTCGATTTACGCTTGGTTTACAGGGTGGGGTTAGGGTTAGGGTTGGTGTTATTTTTTGTCTAAATTGGACTACATGTGGCTTAAAATAAGTGCTTATTTGAATTTAAGCTCCACTGGGGTGTGCTCTCCCCAAACCCGAAACCCGTGCTTCGTGCTTGGTGCTTGGTGCTTGTGCTCGAACATCACGTCATCACCACACAGATCTGTGTGCTACAGGGGAGAACTATGTACTACTACTCTACTACTGAGAAGATGTCGCAGGTCGACGCCGTCGCCGGCGTTGCGTGCATTCTGGTGGAATAACAAATAACTTTTGAGGCAGCTGCCTGGGGGCGAATGATCAGTTGACGCATATTAGAAGAGCGAGGAGATAGATGGAAGGCGTCGAAGTTCAGGTTCTAGAGGGACGCTCATTAGTATTTCCTGCGAGCAAAGGGTCTATTTCGCAGGATGGGCCTCTCTTCACTAAGGTCACACTAGTAACTGCACGGGGAACACCTTTCCCCAAGCAAAGCTATCGAACGCCTGCTGTGCCTCGAGCACCGGTCATAAAATGGGCATCAAGAGGACCAAGTGGAGAGTCAGACTTGAAGGCGCTCGGTGAATCGTTGGCAAAGACAACAGCTTTGCTTGAGGCTAGCATTGATGTGTCAGTGTTTGCTGAACGCCCGATTGAAATTCAAGACTCGCGCCCAGGATCTAAGAAAGACAGTAAGAATTCAACGAAAGATGCACCAGCGGAGGCAGCAAGGACTAAAACATCCCTGGTTGGCCGTGCATTGCCAATTTCGCTTGCCTCAGTTGCGGCGCAACCTGGGATGGCGCAAGAGTGCTGGCTCGGGTTGATGTCCAAGTCAGGCAAGCCCTTGGGCGGCGAAATACGTGTTTCATTTAAGGTTCTGGGCAGCCGGAAAGACGTGCGAGCGGCTCTGTCTTTACCGCTGATTGTGAACGGTGAAGAAGTTGAGGCGGAAGAAGTTCAAGAACCCATCTCGAACACTGCAGTGGAGACGACAGCAGGAGCGTTGGCGACTTCGAACGAGTTCAACAACACAAAAGATTCCAACGACGATGCCATCAGTGATAGCGCTGATCGCTCGAGGCGCGCTCGGCTCGCGAAAGAGAAAGCAGCTCGTCTGAGAGATGAATTGCGCCAGGCGAGCCAAGAGGGGCCTCACGCTAGTGCTCACAAAGAAGTTGACGACGCTGAGACAGCAGATGCGTCGAGTGTCAAAGAGGCAGCTTTGCGAGCCAAGATTGGCAGCGAAAGCCAACGCGCTGCTATATATGACACCCTAGCTGCAGCTGCTGCACAATCAATCGCCGCAGCACCTGCAGAGGCGCCAGTGTTGCCTCAGTCGCCACCATCGCCGCCGCAAATGTCTGAGGCGGAAGTAGCAGCGGCAAACGCGCTTGCTCTCTATAAAAAGTCGATTCGGGGCAGCACGGTGCCTAGAGGTAGCAACCGAGGATCTTTATCGAAGACTACAGCAGTAAGTTCAGTTGCGAATACGAACGCGTCCAATTCCGTTGACAACGTAGACAGTATCATGTCTTCGCAGTCTTTGCCGTCAGAGATGTTGCTCCGTCTGTCTCAACTCGCCCTCAATGGTCCAGCTAAGAAAAGCGCAGCAGCTGCCGCAGCAACGTCGAACGTACCAAATTTTGGAAGAAAACGAGCTGGGGGCCCTGCAGTGAAAGCGAAGCTATCTTCTGCGGTGCCTCGAGTACCTTTGCGCGATGGCTCCGCTCAGCATGTATCCTTACAGCATTCGCGCACCCATGGCATTTTACCGTTAGGGGCGAATGTCTCAGCTTCGACTCAGCTAGAAGCACACGCAAGCAGTGACCGAGAAGCTGCCACCACACTACTCAGCACTAGTGCTAATCCCAATACTGGAGGTGAGCAGGTTAGTAAGCGTTTCAGGAAGGATCCAAGGGCAGCAACAGCCCTCACCCCTTTAGCGCGTGCGGTCTTACCGAAACTGTCTATTATGGTACGCAAACGGCTTCTTTCCAAACGCTTTGATCATTGGCGCCGCGGCTGGCAAATCGGATGGGAACCACCATTGTCGTTTAGCAGTGCGCTAAGAAGGAGGAGCGACGCAGCGGCCACGGTTTGGTTGAACTTTGGACGAGGCGACATGATGACGTGGCGTGTTGCTCGTGACGCTACTGCCACCAGACTGCAACAGGCCTTGCTTCTGGGATGGCGCATCAAACGAGCAAGAGCATGGCGTGTGGTGGCGCACGCAGCGCTTCAACAAGAGCGCGAAGCTTCGGCCAGTGCGTACGCCAATGCGGAGTCCTTGGCTGCGAATCTGGAAGCAACGGCTGCTGCACAACGAGCCCTGGAGGAGGAAGCCGTGTCTACGATTGTGCGCTGCTGGCGTGCCTGGTCCAAAGGTCCGCGTGTGCTCCGGCTCGCTTTAAGAGGCCACCTGGCACTGGCCGCTCGTAATTTTGCCAGGCCACCTCTAAACCAGACCCCTCCGTCTGCGGAATACCTGACAAGGGCTCTCACGTCTCGGGCTCAACCGCTGCTCTCACCTTATGATCTCAGACTGTTGCACATGTACCCACCACCAGTAGTGGAGACTAATCTAAAGCACTCATCGCCACCGCAAAGTAGTGAAGGACAAAGAAGTAACGGAGAACTAGAAGAGTTGCAGACGCCTTCGTTGCCTCAGAGAAATCAAACTAAAAAAACTGCTGCTTCAAGCTTCGTGGAACTTTTGAAAACGGAAACTAAGCCTGGAAGTTTAACAGCAGCTGCATCATCACCATCAGGAGAATCTGCTGCATCCATCACTAAAGCTGCGCCTGCGTTCGAAGATGCTGCTGTTGTCTTCGCTGAGAAGTTGGCATTCGCAGAAGCAATGGATAACGTCGCTCGAACGTGCGCCACTCTCTATACACACGTCCTAGCAAAACAACCCAAGCGCCGCCGCCGAAATCCCCATAATGACAGGACTTCTGGCTCACCGACTAGAACAGCGCACGAGAGTAGGGCGGGTTCAAGTTCATCCAAACGTGTTGGTAGCAGTGGTCGAGGAGGCCAGCCTTCCTCTGCAGCTGGTGCAACGTTCGCGACCAGTAGTTTGAGCGGTTATCATGCCCATAGTTCATGGTGGGTGCTTGTTGGTTTGCCTAGCTTAGAGTACGCGGCCAAGCTCGCAGCCATGCCAGTGAAAAACACGAGCATTCGCCCTCTCATGGGGGCGCCACCGGTGGCCTGGCTCACCTCCCTGAAGCTGTGCCAAGCTCTCCTCCAATTGGAGCGCGCCACTGCCGCTGTGGAGTTGAGAGAGTGGCCCAAGCGACGCGAGGAGCTGTGGCTGATGCGCCATGAAGAAGAGAGGCAGCGCGTGATGGAAAGCTTTGACCACGGTGCCCTTCACAAGGCGCAAGAACTGAAGATGGCGGAAGAGGTGCAGCGGCAGAAAGAGGCAGCGAAGGAAGCTGCAAGGCACAAGGCGTACTTCAGAGAGGTGTGTCGTGCATAAAGCATTGATTCTTTCTGGCTTCTCTTGTATTTCATATTTGCCTTTTTTTCGATTGTATTGTTTTGGTATCATACAGTGAAAACACGCATACTTTTAGAAACATGTGCACGCGTATGCACTATTATAGCGTGCAGCATGCCACTTCAGCGAATCCGTCGTTCGGTGCTCGATAAATTCTCTTATCGCTAACCCAATTTGTTTCTTATCTATAACAGCGTGCCAAAAGGGAGGCGGCAGAAGAAGCCAAAAAGCAAAAGCAAGACCAGCGCGAAGTAGAGTTGCAGAGGGTGCACCGCATGAAGCAAGCGCGTTTGAAAGCCGAAGCTGACGCACGAGACGAAGCCATGGGGCAAGGCCCTGCAGCTGTCGCGGCCAACATCAAGGCCCACGAAGACGCAGTGCAAGAAGCCCAAAGACTCGCGAAAATTGAGGCCAAGAAGGCAGCTATAGATGAAGCCCAGAGAATCGAGCAAGAAAGTGTGCGTTTGCCGAGCATCAAGTCCAAGAAGAACACATGGTGGGCGGTGCGTGAAACCGAAGTGCGCGAGGCCAAAGAAAGAGCGGAAATGATTGAGGCGCAACGGCTCGCGAAAATTGCAGCCAAGAAAGCACGCGCTAAGGAACTCATGAAGCAATTTTAAGGCATTTTCAGATTTATTTGGCTGCCTTCGTACGCCTTTGGAGCTCGGTGGGGCAATTATAGTAATTCCTGTTTATCCGTGTTCTGTGTTCTTTCTTCTCACTTCCTTTTGTTCTTCATTCCCCTTGATCTCCGCACTTTTTTTTATATAGAAGTGGTTTACCCGAACTGCACTCCCCACGAAAGTATCAGCAAGAGAACCATGGCAGCAAGGGACTAGAATAGCCGGTATTTATATATTTTAGTGAAGCGATCTCGTATAGGGCTAATGGTGGATATGTATAATGCATAAGAAGTAAGAAGCGCTGGGTACTGGGTACGGGACGGAGGGGAAACATGAAACATCCGACCCTCTAATATTTTCTCAAAAATGGATTGGTGATGAATGAATGACAACAAGATAAAAAAGAAGCACCAAATTACGTAGCTAAAGCTAAAGCTACTACACAGGAAGAGCGTTGATTCGATATCACCACCTGCTCTCACGGCTTGTTGCAATAAGGGCAGGGTTAGATAAGCATAAGTGCGACGCTACCCTTGGAAGATTTCGCTCAACGCTGGCCTTCGCAAGTTGCCGCCTTGTAAATTACTCATCGGATAGACCGGGAATATGTTCAAGCTCAGTTCCCTCACTGACAAGCTGCAAGAGGGCGTTGGAAATGCTTTTTCTTTAGACCACGTGAGTTTTGTTAGCCATTTCGTAACTAATCCCCCATGGTCACTTCACTAGCGGAGTATACGCTCTACTTTCGACTCCTTCACATCGAATTCGCTTTTCCTCTCGTACCCTGGCTGTAGTTACAAGAAGGTGATGAATGGCTTGAAGAGGGAGAAGAGGGCGACATCGACGCACAACGACAGCCAACTAATGACGTGCAAGATGAACACTCCTCGACCCCCGCGACAGCGTCGACTGCATTCCAAGACCAGCAACCACCCAAACCTACTGAGACACCGACGGTTGCTGCGTCCACCCCTACGGTCCCTGCAACAGCCACTTCCGCACCTAAGGCAGCACCGGAGCCTTCGCCACCTGAAGCCTCGTCAAGTGCACCAGCTCCACATGCGGCACATATTGGTGCAACAGCTAGCAAAGCTCGACCAAGCAAAGCGAAAGCGGCGTCGACTGCGATGAGCAACTTCTTCTCGCTCGACGCCATGCAGGTGCGACACTAGTCACGACGACCTTGCAATGCTTTACCCCCCCAATGGCCTTTACGAGTGGGCTAGACTTTACCTGGATAGTAAGCGGCGTGTGCGGCTACTGCTACAGGATTGCGTCATATTAAATAGGTTGCCTAAATTGCATTGCCCTTGATATAACAGGAAGAAGACCCATGGATGAAAAACGGCCCAACTGCAAATGAACGTTTTGACGCCACACGAGTGAACAGCACTCCGGGAGATGACGGCGAGTTCAACGATGAGACGCCCGTGGCGCCAATGGTGCCGTATGGAAGTGGTTTTGACGAAGATGCCAGCAACGAAAGCGACAACGACGAACTCGACGACCTCCTCCTCAGGTATGGGTGGGTGTTGTTTGCGTGAAGTTGGGAGTTTTTCTTTTAGTTTTAGGTTTGGAGGTACATAACCTCGGATGACGAACCTGCTGTGTATTTCACTGGCTGATTTACTGATTGTTTATTTTTATGGTCTTTGGTGTATATGCATCATCGTCGGGGCTCAATAGCTCTCGCCGAGGCCGCATATATACGCCAGGATCCCTCCCTCCCCCTCGCTCTTCTCCTTCTCCAACGCCTGACGCTGCTGCCGCCGCTGCTGCCCTAGTGGCTACTCCGCAGCTCAATGCCGCGAGTTTTGAGGCTCAGTCACGGATGCAAGAGAAGGCCAATGCCGCAGCCGTGGCAGCAGCTGTGGAAGCAAACGGAATCTTACCGCCGCTATCAGAAACCACCACGCAGAGTAGTTCTGGCGCCACCAACAGCGCTACTACTACTGCAGCTAATACTAACACTCGTAAGAACAAGGACAGTGGTCTCCTGTACAGCCGGCCTCAGACCCTGGTACTCCGAGAAGAAGACGAAGAAGAATGGCTGTCCCCGACGAAGCCTGCTCCTCCCCCCTCGCTGTTCGAACCAGAAGACCACGAACGATCCTCCTCGACGACGACGACTGTAGCAGAAGCGCACCGAGTGGTGGATTTGTATCACGTCGACAGCCGAGTAAGTGGGGTTTCTCCTTTTTGTACTAACTGATGAGACATAATAATCTGATTTGGGGTTTTGTCTTGACTGATGTGACACCATAATACGGTTCGGGTTTCTCCTACCCTTATCTTAAATGAATCCCTTCGGACATACTTGGTTTCTGCACAAAGTCTTCGTTCCCCCTTCCATTTTCTGTGCTTAAACACGCATCTCTTCCATTCCCTCTATTATTGTAGCCATTTGAGACCCCGATGAGCGCGCCAACCAACAACAATCAGTACTTGCGGGGCTTACATGTGCCGCCTACTCCGCCTCATTCCCGTTTGGGCGATGACGTTGCTGAAGCGCTCACGGACCAACAAGACGGTAGCCTTCTGCCTTCCTCCTTGATTCCTCTGCCAATCATACCCGATCACTGCACATGTATTTTCTTTCCCTCGTGAATGCATTTCATTACTTACTATTTGTGGAGCCCTTCATTCATCACCCAAAATACTCACCACCGCAACCCCTTTTCTCCTTTCATCGCACAGACGGGGGCCGTCATTCGTGGTTGCGACGCGCGATGCCTCGCAGCGACCTCACCTACGGATCCTCTTCATCCTTTATGGAAGCCGCGCAACCCGTGCTGCCCCTGATGGGGGGATACATGGGGGGTAATGGGTATGCAGCGGGTGGCGGTGGGTCTGTGCCGGCCCTCGGGGGCGAAGGAGGGATGTCGCCGGTGGAGTATGGGGCTTGGATGGCACAACACTTCGCGGGGCAGGTATGATGGAAGAAAGGAATGATGGGATTATAGAATATTGAAGGAATGGTGGCTAGGATACACCAAAACATGAAAACATTCGAGCGGTACCTTCATAGAATTCATGTTAAAAGTTTTCAAGTTTGATCATATTTTTCCTAGGCCACTTCCTTTTTTTTAAAAAAAGAGCCCCTTTGATGGCTATTATCATGCCGTTTTCCATGCAGATGGCCGCCGGAGCTGAGCGCTTTGCGAGTAGCAATTTGGGGGCGTCAGGCACAGCGCCTAGGCACGGTGCGCAGGCGGAGAAGAAAGTGGAAGACCACTTCAGTTTGCTCCTGCAAAGAGAGGTAAAAATACATGTCTGCAATGGTAATTCTTTCCTAATTCATGTAAGAAAAAAGATGACATTCCACACTTTCTGCCTTCACAGCTTCTTGCATATTTCCGGCTTTAGTATCGCTCAAATATCAGTAAATAACGAAGTGTACAAAGGCCCTTTTTGCTTCATCATTCATCTTCCTTCTATTGTTGATTGCTTCTTGTAATGTCTATTAGGGTCAACAGCGCACTGCTCTAGGGACCCCTTGGCGGCTGACCACTGTGAACAAGTTTCAAATTGCGGTGGTGGTGGCGGGGTGCTGCCTGGCTTACTTCTATTACACCCTCCGGGGCTACTTCGTGCTCACTTGATTTCGCGGGGCGAAGCAATAGAGGCAAGGGCTGGGAGGTATTTTTGGAGGCACCTTAAATTTCTTGAGGATTAGTCTGGTCCATTTATTTCCAACAAGCGAATTCTCTGTAGGTTCTTGCTCCGCTGGTATTGAGTGCGCCGCAAGCAGCTCCTTTCTTCTTTGTCGATTAACCTCTAACATGGGGAGACACCTAAGTTTTTATTGATTATTGAAGTCCTTATCCGCAAACTCACATGAGCACGCCCTTTCTTCTCCAATCCGCATCTTCTAGGGTCTAATGCAGCTTTATCTTCTAAGTCTAAGTTGTTGTAACCAACAGCAGAACACATCACTACAGTCAGTTCCGGGTGATAAGAGGTTGTCACGTTAAGGGAACGAGGGTAAAAATTTGGTGTTTTTCACTAAGAGAACAGGGGTTTTGGGTTTAATCCGCAGTAACACACCGCCGCCAGTGAAC
>Ga0307982_1002323_pt1 | contig 15428 bp, 14 predicted proteins | sample OrgLakmetagen989_FD_201847 | JGI IMG/M metagenome (GOLD analysis project Ga0307982, IMG submission 201847) | Saline water microbial communities from Organic Lake, Antarctica - #989 | ecosystem: Environmental > Aquatic > Non-marine Saline and Alkaline > Saline | place: Antarctica: Organic Lake...
GCTCCAGCTCAGCGTCTCAGAACAGAACATCTGCACACCCAGATAAAAAACACGGGTACAGACCGACCGACAGACCGACAGACCGACATACAAATTTCGTTGCAAGGGACTTTCCTGTGCCCCCCCGAGGGGGGACTGGATTTAGTTACTAACAGGCAGGGTGCCATCTAATCGGCGTCAGCAGCGTCCACCGGTGCCATCTAATCGACAGACAGGGGACTTTTCTTTTTTTCTGAGCCCCCCGAGGGGGGACTGGATTTAGTAACTAACAGACAGGGTGCCAGCTTTTGAGATGCCAGTAGAAACATCAACTATTCGTTGATCTATCAAAATGCCCGAACCAAAACGATAGTATTTCCAGCAATGTTCTCACACTGTTGCTTGTTGCTTTCTTGCCCCACTCCTCATCATTCGTAAACCTACGTTCCTTCGATTTAACAATGATGAGGAGTGATCCTGCCCTGCTTCGTGCAACAACAACTACTCATCGGTTTCAGGATCTGATCAGCAACCAAGTGATTTCTGCAAAGCAAACGGAACACATAACTTCTTCCGATTGACTTCTACAAGAAATCTGATTGGCCCATCACGCTTGGACGGCATGCTCTGCATGTGCTGAGCCAATCAGATTTTTTGCAGCTGCCAACCATCAAAAGTTGTGAGTTCCGAAAAAAAAAACCGAGCCAGGCTTCCAGTCCGGCCCGGGGGACACTAGTCTGGTCTAGTTAGTACTCTCCCAATAACAAAGAAAAACAAGCTCACAGTAGTTACAGAGGCGCCAAAAAAAGTTGGGACTCTGCAAATGCCGATTAGATGGCACCCTTTCTGTCAGTTACAAATCCAGTCCCCCCTCGGGGAGGATCAGAAAAAAAATCAGAAAAAAAATCAGTTGCTGATCAGATCCTCAAACAGATGTACGTACTTGACTGGTCACTCTTTTGCTGCTGCTTTGTTTTTGGCACCTCTTGGCATTTGAAATGTTTGAAGTTCGAAGTTAAAGTCAAAGAAAGTAAGCATGCAATGCACGCTGCTCATTTTCTTGGCAATCCTGGTTGCGTTAACAATTGCACAAGTCACAGAGTCTAGCGAGTACTATGCTGCAGTATCAGCACCGCAACTTGACGCAGAGCTTGATTATTCAGCCACTGTAACCGGGAACAGCGGCAATGATGAAGCCAACAATGAAGGCTCTAAGCTTGACGAAACAGGTTCTAGTGCCGCTGATACAAGTGTAGATGATAATCAAGTTGTGACTCTGAATGTAATTGAGGCAAGCGAAGAACTAGATTCGATCGCGAGTGACAACTCGAAAGTAAGCGCAGGTGAAATCAATAATGAAGGTGGCGAACATGCACGTGCGGGCAATGAGCGAGTCGCACGCTCACGCGAAAGCAGCGAAAGTAGTAGCGCAAATGTAGCCAAAGGTATTGAGCCTTTAAGTGCAATCGATGCTAGTGGTGCGGCAGTGGAGAAGTCATCAGAGGGTGCATCGACTAGCAACCGAATCTTAACCTCAAGCCGTGGCTCAGGCGGCTCTCTTGTGCCAAACAAAACATCAGGTAATCTACAGCCACCATCACATCGAGTGAGTCTCGGAGCTCGTGCCCAGCTAACACCGCAAGTGCCGTCCAAGAAAACACCACTTGCTATTTTGAAGACTGCAGGACAGAAAGCTTTGGGTGGTGGAGCATCGGGAGCTGCTGCTGGTATTATTCAAGTAAGTGCATTCTGAAATTGCCCAAGAGAAATTTTAAATCATATAGCCTTTATGTCCGTTTAAGAGTGAGGGAGTCGTTGAGTTACTTTCTGCGTTTCTTTTGATTCTATGCCATAATCCTTACGGTCACCGTTCCGAGCATTATTTTTAACACAACGGCTGCCCTTGTATTCTCGTAGGTGCTGTCAATGATGTGGCTGCGAACAATCATGAACTACCAGTACCGGTATGGTTTGACAGCTCGGCAAGCAGCACGGGCTCTCTGGCTGCAGGTACATAGAAACTCCTGCATATTCAAATACACATACACACATACACCCTGAAGTTCATCCGATGCCATAGGCTGAACACTGGGTAGCCTCGCCCTCCTCTGTTATTCATTCTGATCGTGTGACATTGAAAAGGAAAATTATTGATCAGTTGTATCCCTCACGATGTATCTCGGAACAGGGTGGCTTGTCTCGATTCTATCGCGGCGTTTTCTTCGCGCTCCTGCAAGGCCCTCTCGCGCGGTTTGGCGCGACAGCTGCGAACGAAGCGATGCTTTCAGTGGTGGCTGAAGCGCAGCTGGCCACGTCGCCACTTTGGATGGCAGCGGCGAGTGCCGCGGCGAGTGTCGCCGCTGGCACCTGGCGGTGGTTCATCATGCCTCTCGACACGTGCAAAACCATTCTTCAGGTAATTTTGAATGGAACCTATTTTTATGCATTCTAGCATCTCCTTTGTCTGGAATGTATTGAGCTTTGACGCATACCGTTAATGGTGAATTCTGCGATGCATATATCTTACATCTTATCATCAGGTGGATGGTGCATTAGGGTTTCGCCGCGTCATGGAAATCGTCGGAAAAGGACACATTGGGCGACTGTACCAGGGTGCTTTAGCCTCCGCGGCTGCCACTGCACTGGGTCACTTCCCTTGGTTTGCCACCTTCAATTGGCTTAATGCCATGCTGACAGTGCCAGCATCCACCCTAGGTAAACTTTTGCGGAATGCTGGAATTGGGCTGTCTGCGTCACTGGCGGCCGATCTCCTCACCAACTGGATTCGCGTCGTAAAAACCACGAAGCAAACCGCCGTTGGCCCCCCGCTGAGTTATCGTGAGACAGTGGCCCTTATCCTGGCAGAAGCCCGTCAAGGCGCTAGCAGTGGCGACAGTGGCGGTGACGGCCATAAGGGCAACAAGGGAGGTGGAGGGGGTTTTGGCGCGCTCGCTTTCCGTGGCTTGGGCACTCGCGTGGTTGCTAACGGCTTGCAGTCCATGATTTTTACGGTTTGCTGGCGGTACTTCAGGGACCGTGAGGCCACCAGACGAGCACTCGAAGCTGAAACTGTAGAAGCCTCAAGGGCTTTGCGTGAATCTCTTCCAGATGAGGAGCAGGAATCGCCAGAAGAGGAGAGTGAGAAGAAAGCCGTTTGAAGGGCAATGAGCTAGGCAATTTTGCTACTACTCACCTATTAAGTTAGTCTGATATTGCAATGCACGTAAAGTACTTATTGTAGTATATGGCAATGAATTTAGGAGGTAAGAAGGTAAAAGGATATTCAACTGGGTATATATGCATATATAATTGGTAGGCCTAATGGCCCTTCTTCAATAAATTCGATATATTTCTTTTTCTGTTAAAAAGAGTTACCAATTGGTAGACTGGCAGACTGGCACCCCGTACCAGCACTGGCTTATTTGTGTAAAGTAGTGTTTAGCATCATGCCATAGCCATAACCACTGGTTTGCTTTGTTCTTTTAACAGCAAACGAACATCTCTTAATCCCTATTTTATACTTGGTAATTCGAGGTAGAAGGGAGGATACGGCAGGGATGTGGGTTTAGAGGCAACAGGGAAAGAGCACGAGGACGAAACGCGAGTACTATTTATCAGAACAATTGCTTGATGAAAGATACTGAAGAAATCGACGAGTCTTGTAAAAACACAACAAATTTTAGCCCTATGCGCTTCACTTTAACCACTCGGCAACTCTTAAACGCCTGCTTTCCTTTAAAGATGCGGTCTTTGGCCATTGAACTTTTAAATTTTATTCCTATGTGCTTCACTTAATCACTCGGCAACTCTTAACTGCCCGCTTTCTTTTTAAGATGCGGTCTTTTGCCATTTGACTCTTTCATCAGAAAAACGACTCCTCATTGCATTCCTTATATTTTTCGCACATGCAGATGTCACGATATCTTACCAGTACGACTTGGATATGATTGCTTTACTGCTCTCATAAATATAATGATTAAAATCCGTTGTATTGAATGTCGACAAAGATTGCCACGGATACGTAAGTTGAGTATAATTGACAAAGATCATGGGCATACAAATATTAAGCAATTGAATTACATCATAAATTGAAAATCAAAGAGGTCACTTCGAGATCTATAGTATCCTCAGGATAATTCTTCCAACAATTCTTGCATCCAGCCCTCTGTTGGAGCACACTCTAGTGTAACTCAAAACTGGATATTTTTGACTGCCAAGTTTTGACCGTTTGACAGCTTGACGTGATCAGAACATCAGCAGCTGGTCACATATTGTTATTCCGGCGGCAATTATCAATATAAAAGGGCTTTCTGAAAATGATTCAATTAGCATGGTATCTATTTTTTGTAATTATGCTCTTTACCGATTAGGACTCCATCCCATAGGAGTGTTAACTCAGCAACTGCTGCAAATTTGGATGGCTTTGTGAGATAATTTGAGCATGCACTTGTGGGAGTATAATCTGCGCCCCACATTATCATGAACCTTTCATAAAAAAAAATCGAACTGGGGTCCTCATGCTTGCAACAATCAGTGCTGATTGTTTTTTTTCTTGCTAAGAGATAATTTTAAAAACGCATTGAGCGCTAACTTTCCAGTGAAATATGTTCCTACACAAATCATTAAGAAGTAGGTCACACGAGGGTCCCGGTTGTCCTTAATATAAGTCGTTCTATAACTTTGCCCAATAAAAATGTTAATATGGGTGTCATGTATTTATAACAAGCGCCTCGCATCAGGGATAAGGCCGGGTTATATGCTAGGTAGGCCATTAAGAAGCAAGTATCTATTATAAATTTGGGTTATGAGTGATGAGTTTCTTTACGAGGGATGTCACGAGTTGCTTTAAAAAGTTCCTAAACATTGGGCTATCAAACATCCAGCTGCACCGGCACTACAAGAGCTCTTGATACTGCAATAACTTTCAAAGTTTCAAGTCGGAAACTTGGTAGCACAAAATACTTTCCCTCGTGAAAAGCAGCGCGAACATAATTGCCCAGGGTGTTCTACGAAATGGCTACTGTACGAAAATTAACGGAGGTCTTCGGATATGTGAGTTTTCCCCTCTTGCCTCTTGTAAAATCCATGCATCAGCTATCGAATTCCTTAGCGCCATTATTCGGTGTCTACCCAGCTGAATTCTCCGCGGCATATTGTTTGTGTGATGGCCTTAGCAGGTCTTAGGTTCGCAATCATGTATGAGTATTGAAACACAAGTACGTACCCAGGGCTGTGCATTAAGAATTTTTCTTCGTGTGGCAATCAGTAAGATAAGGCTTCTGTCGAAGAAGAAGCACAGCGAATTCTCGGCCAATATTTCCTCCTCTGAATTTGATGAATTCAGATGGAAGCGGAGCGAAAATATGGCGTCATTTGATCACTTGTGTTCTGCGCTGCGACAGTGCCTTTTGGCCTTACTGGATGATTCACCGCATAAATGCTGAAAAAAAATGTTCTTTGCGTTGGACTAGTTTAAGGCTTCAATGACCTTGGCGATGTCTGGATGATCGCCAGGCACGCCGTCGCTGTGTGCGAACTTCACGACACCACAGTCCACGGCAAAGGTGCCGCCAAGTCGAAGGACGCCCTGCATATCGTAAATAATCCAATGAGCAGAGGTTAAGAGTCCGTTAAGCACGTTCATGAGAGAAATCACTCGACTTTTTAATACTATCACACCCTTCACCTTTGATTCAAGAATATTACGGAGTGATCATGGCCTCTGTTCACCTGAGGAACTTCGCCAAACTTCATGTCTGGCGGAATAGGAGAAACCTTGCCCACGGTAGTTAAGTAAGACCACCACTGCTGGCCACTTAAGGTTGGAGCTTGCATCCGGGAAGCTGCTGCTTTGGCGGCTGCCTCAGCTTCAGGAGTGGCACCAGGGCCCAAGCTCTCAAAGCCCATGGCGTTGTAAGCCTCAAAGTCGTAACCGTCCACGAAGGCCTGGTCCCGAGGAATGGACGGGTTCTTGTCCAGAAAGGCATTGAGTTTGTCGGCGTCGCCGATCGACACAAACAAGAGGCCAGATGCCCCGGCCGCCGCCAACGAAGGTGCTTGCGCGCACCAATCATTGGCGTACGACCAACAGTAAGGTCAGCCGAGGTGCCGCAAGAAAATCACGACAGATTTGCCAGCCTACAAGATACGTAATCATGAAGTGAGTGCTCGATCATGGCAGAGTTCGAGTATTTTCATAAAAGAATATGGGCTTAATCATTTAATCACTCAATAACTATACTACCTAGCTCGAGAAGTGAATTTTATAATCGACCTAAACTCTTGACAAATTTATAATTTGACTCGTGAATTTATGACGCGTAGTTTAGCTTAAATTACTCATGTACGTACCCCCATAGCTCCGCCGAGTGTCGTGCGTTGGCCATCTGCACTAGTGAGCTCTAAGCTTCGCAGCGTAGATGCTGTTGCACTGGCAGATTCGGCATCAGCCACGTCGCACACCGCCTGCATAGGCATGTGCGGAACACGGCGGCCAATTGAAGTCGAGAGTGACGAAGGCGTCCACGCGCCGACTTCAGCAATAAAACAGCCCATTGCGAGAGCTGCCACCATGGCTGATGCTTTAAACATCATCTTGAACTCACCTAAGCGCTTCTATTCAGGAAGCTCTTACAGTCCTGTCTGATGCACGAAGAAGTGCTCTTGTTCCTAATACTGGCTTTACCACGTCATCAGAACAATAATCATCTTTGATGTCTCTGATCGATCTCTGATCAAGGCTGCTCTGATGTTCGTGATGTTCTTGTCGTCGTCCCTCCATTTATTTATTTTTCGTTCGGGCCCCGAGGGGCCGGAATTAGAAGGCGAACAGGCAGACAGAAAATTCAAGGCAACCAATACCAGAAGGCAAGACTTTTTCTTTTTTTTTCCGCGCCTCCCCCGGGGGGGGGACTGGTATTAGTCAGTGTTGTACTCAAAGGCTTAGTACAAAGGCTTTGAGCCTTTCAAAAGGTGCTTCACACCTTTGATTTTATACTAAGGTCCCTCTAATATGGACGAAGAAAATACACACGCTCGAAGTAAGTGCAAACAAGCAAACAAGTGTGTTGTGCGAGGGCGGAGCTACACACGGTGCTTACATGTTCCCATGGACACCCACCAGCGTGAATCAAACACGCGGACTCACACGCAACACGCAACACGTCTCAGTTATCATACTTAACGTCCTAGCAATGGCGAGGCGTAGTGAAGTCTTCAAATGGTTGAGCGAGTGCGATTGAATCATCATTACAGCTGTATCAACAACGTTGTTTTCGACGAAGCTCGGCTTTGCTTTGTGTTCACCAACTCGAAGGCTAGACATCTCCGAGGCTTAAAGCTTTCTGAAGCATGCTTGAATCTTGTAGAAGTACATTTGAGTGAAGCTCGCTCGCGCTACACGAGGAGCCCTTTCGCGCGATCAAGCATGGAGTCAACCACCATGTTCGACACCCTTTTTTTCCACCTTAGAATTACCTTAGTATGCAGATATTATATTAGTCTAAGGTTCGTTGGACCTTTGAACCTTTTGACCTTTGAGTACAACATTGGTATTAGTGACTATACAGGGAAGGGTGCCATAACTTTTTTTTTGAAGTGCCTAATATATCAAGGGTACTACAGTAATTACAGATAGTATGTATATACCCTAATATTCTGCAACGGAACTGTTCATTTTGGGAGGTTGTAAAGCAGCGTCAAGCTACTGATAGATACAAGCTATACGACTTCTTAGCCGGAGAGCAAGGGGCACTACCCTTGCAGAGAGTGTCACATATGAGGTTGCGTGGCGTTCTTTTTACAATTGCTTATGCAGTGGGCGTAGTTTGTTCCTTTCCAGTCACTAGCGAAGACTACGAAGTTCGTATTGCTGCAGCGCAAAAGCTCGCGGAGGCGCATCCAGTCGCGTGGGCCGAGGCCCAGGCCGCCGTAGCCGCCGCACATACTACCGGCGGAAATTCACAGCCTGTCAATGACCGACGACTTGATCTTAGCGACGAAGAGGCAGAACAATGGGCTGCGTCGTTGCGTTGGTACGCAGAGCAAGCTGACCATGAGGGCCGCCGTCTCAACGTCCTTCGAGGAGGTCGATCAGGAAATATACCCGAGGCCGAAGCGAATACGGACGCGCAGCCACAGCGGCAGCTCGCCAAGAAAGCCAACCAAAATTTATTGGATCGTGTGGCACGCGATGGGAGCCTCGTGAAGGCAGGGACGCCGCTAACTGCGTCTGAATTGCATGTGAGTTGATTGCTCGATTGCGACGAAGCGAAATAGTGGGTTAGTTTATGTTAAAAGTTTGCTTGCTACATACTTGAAATTCTTGAACTGTCTGGAATATGATAGTTATCTTCACTCAATCAGAGCCAGCAACCAGGCCACAATTACTGGATGGGCGTTGTTGAAAGCGTTTCAAAATATATGTTAAATACCTTTGCCAAAGTTGAATCGACCCCCAACTGTTTGTGATCATAATAAGGACATCCTTACGCGATCATTCTCTTACCTCTTGACTGAATCGATTTTGCTATCTTCTTGAATTGTGAAGGTCTTAATTACTTCAAAGGATCTCGACATCAATGCGCCGAATGAATTCGGCTCCCCACCGCTTTTCGTGGCAGCAACCGAGGGTCAGCTGAATACGGTGAGTTAACAAAGATTGCATAAAATGAATGAGCTGCTTAAGATTCGACGAGACACAACATTATCATGTTTTGTTTTGTTTTTAGTGAAATCTTCCTTTGACTAACTGTGTTGTTCAGGTGGCGCTCTTGCTTGCTTGCGGCGCAAACATCGACGCTGTCACCGACAACAACCGCCGCGAAACCGCTTTGTTTGCAGCTGCACGAGCCAGTCAGGTCGACGTTATCAATCTCCTCTGCAAGCATGGTTCGTTGCTCGCCAGCATATCTGTAAACTTACGCCAACCTCCTACTAATCATCTTTCCGGCTTTCAAATTCGCTTCATTTCATACATCTACGAGCCAGCAATAATGCCATGCTTTGAATGTTTTGATTTCAGGCGCAAACGCTCAAATAGCAAACCGAGATGGTTGGTCACCTCTACATCTAGCTGCTGCTAAGGGTGAGCTTCTGTCGTTGCACGCGATAATGGAGGCATGCAGTACGACAGTGGATTTGAATCAACAGGCCCTAGATGGCGCAACAGCTGTCTTTTTGGCCACTCAGGTTGACAATCAAATACATGGATTTACTCATGTTTGTATGTTTGCGGTAGATATAATCTCATGGGGAAATTTCCTTTTTCAATTTCTCTGCTACTCCTCTCTCTATCTTTATACTTCACGGCACGGCAACTCAGCGCAGCTCCCTTGTGTTTGCTTGCTTGTATCCTTCCTTGTACTGCAGGAAAATCGCCTCAAGGTTGTCTCCGCGCTCGTGGACGCAGCTTTGCCGGGCATAGGGAGAGGGCAGCATTTCAAGCTGCGCCGCGCTGATTTGAACATGGCAACGACTGCAGACCACAAGACGCCGCTCATCGCTGCAGCGGAGCGAAGCCACGCCGAGGTGATAATCAGCCGACCTGGGATGCAAGAAGAAGGGAGAGTTTGAGAGAGATGAAGAAGGATGTTGCAACACTCTCAGAAATCACCCATGCGCTTCATTATTCGCTTTTTTGTTGTCTAGACTACGATTTGACCTAATTATTTCATTTTTTTCACCCCTTGCAACACTTTTCTTCGAAGGTTGTGTCTGTCTTGATCAACGCGGGGAGAGACCGTTGCGATCTCAACTTGTTCACCACGCCAGAGAAGGAAACAGCTCTCTACACTGCAGCCAAGGTATGATTAGTGATGATAGTGGAAGTGGAAGCGTGTTTGTTTTCAGAATAGGCATAACGTCTATAGTTGCGCCCAGTGTTATGCTTTCAAAAATATAGAAATCACTGTTTTCTTACTGTTTTTCGATGAAATCCTGCATTGCTTCTTCACTCAAAGCTTCATCCTCAACTCTATTTGTCTTCCACCACTGCAGAGAGGCTACTTGGCGACCGTCACAATGCTCACCACAACCCCCGGCGTCAATCTCGACATCCCCAACGCCTCAAACGAGGCACCTCTGCAGGCTGCGGCCCGCGCGGGAGTAGCTGCCACAGTGAAGGCGCCTTATCCTCGAGCGCCGGAGCCACCATGGCCTGGCGACTACCCAGCCATCTGCCAGGTTTGCTCGCGCGCACGAGTGCAAGTAGTCCCCTACTTTGACAATTAATTTCGAAGGCTATTTTCCATGCCTTGTGTGGAGACCTACGGACACATAGAAAGAGATTCTCGAGAAATGTGCAAAACAAAATGTGTAACAGAGGTGAGCATATCCAATGTTTGTGACTTCTTCTTTCTTTTTCCGTAAATCTTGTTCCAGGCGCTGGTCGACAATGGCGCGAAAGAGTTCAAAGCTTCGCAAAAAACGCATGAATTGAGCGCTTTGCTTGCCCAACTGGGCGTGCACTCGAACGGCAGCGGCCCTTATTATCCGAAGGCCGCGAACTCAAAATAATTGTTGATTGGTGATTGAAGACATTGGTCATTGGGATCCTTTCCATATATCTGGTTCTATGGCGTTAGGAATAGTAAGGAATTAGCGAGGTTGACGCGTAACCAAAAGCCGCCGTGGAGATTATGGGACTCTCAAGTTTTCCGTATAAAAGCCTTCGCTGTAAGATGACAAGTGCAGATGGATTTGTTTTTATTTCGATTCGAGGTGGCGAAATAATCTTTTGATTGCTCCAGTCAGGGGGTACTCCTTCGTCGTGTGTAATAAAGTGAGCTCCATGTGATCTAGAATCCACTTAAATTAGTATTTATAAAAGGCGGATCGGCGCATCCATTCCGTTTTGTTTTCTTGCAGCTTACGGTTTCCCTCTCTATTCATGGAAAAAGTATCGTATATAAGTAAAAATAACATTCACTCCTTCAGCAACAAGCGCCGTCTGGATTGTCCGTGCGATCCGCAACCACGAAAAGCTCATCATTCTCAGCAATTTTGATGTCATTTACAGCGTCTGATTTATAACATTCACAGTGGCAGTATTTGATAAGCAAGAATCCGAGCCCTCCACCGACGCAAATAGCAACAAAGATACCAACTTGGTAAGTCATCGCAAGAAGCATTGCGACATAGTGAAGCGTGAGACGACTTGCGGTTGCAAGAATTCCAACCACATTCCAGCACAGAGATTTTTCAAGCATTGCCCTTTTTTCGATGTGTTTGCACGTGTGAATTCCCCAGGTAGCAATAATTCCAAACAGAGTTGTGAAAAGAATAGCCTGCGAAAAGCACGTAGAGGAATGTTGAGGCTTTCTCATAATGTCAGGCAGAGAAGTCACAGTAGATATGAAAAGATGTCGTATTCACGTGAGATACTTATATGTACGATGCATACCAAAATAAAATCAGCGTCCGAGACAATGTGAAAGCTTTCGAAGAGAAGATGAAAACCTTTTCCTGTGTAGAAGGTCATTGACATCTGCATCGAATCCATGTTGTCCATTGGGGTATGTTCCTCATTATTGTTTGATGCCATTTTCATTCCGTCGTCACCGTGCACCATTGTGGAATAATCACCATACTCTCGGGCTGAGGGGTTCGTGTCGTCATCGTTCATCAGCATTGTGTGCAGCTATTTGTTGACCTGCTCGTATGCTGGTTTCAGAGTGGTAAATATCTGACGTATAAGCGTGCTAGTCACATTCTGTCGAGATTCCGAGTAGTAAACGTAGGCAAGAGGTATAATTACATGTTTGTACGTGGCAAATTGGCCTCGTTCGGGTAGTCAAAATGGCTCAAAACGCTAAAACGAAGAAATGCGACTTGGAATGTGCGAACTCTGGCATTACTATTGGAGTTGATGGTGTGACACTCAAATCTTGTGGGCGACGCGGTCTAGTTCTTTACTGCTCTTCACGCTGTCAGCGCCATCATTGGAGTGCTGCTTGCGGCGGCCATAAAGCTTACTGTGTCCCTAAATCGAGTCAAGAAAGAATACCTGATGAGATGAGGGGTGCATGTGATGAAAGGAGTTCATATCAGGTCGAAAAGAAAGAATCTCACTGCCCAATTTGTCTTGAGCAACTTCCTGTAAGATCGGAAGAAGCAACTGTGGCCAGGCTCCCATGTGGCCACGTTCTTCGAGCTTCTTGTGTAGAAGGGTTGCGGCTGCTTGGTGCAAATCAAGCATGTCCTGTGTGCAGGGCTGACCTCCCACCTGAATCTAAGACTCTTTACGAGGAGGCTGCACGACGTTATTTTGTCTTACTAAAATATCGATCAGCAGCTGATGCAAATGAAATGAATGAGGTCTTACGTTTAGCTAAGACGGCTGCAGACCTCGGTGATGGGCACTGTTGCGGTCAAGCGAAGATGCTCTTAGGATTAATATTTTTGGAAGGGATGGGAATAAAAAGAAACGATGTAGAAGCATATGAGTGGTACCGCAGGGCAGCGGAACAAGGTATCCCTGAAGCCCAATTTAGAGTCGCTGGAATTCACTTTGAAGGTAGATGTAGACAAGATCGAAACGTCGATGAGGCTGCTACATGGTTTCAAAGAGCTGCCATGCAAGGTCACGAAGCTGGACAACTCAATACTGCTGTAATATTCTACGAAAAACTCGACTTTGGGGGGGCGGTGAAATGGTTCCATAAGGCAGCTGCTCAGGGCAACATTGAGGCAAATTTTAGATTAGGTGATATCTATTCTCAAGGTAGAGGCTCTGTGCAAATAGACAAGGCTTCAGCCAAATCATTCTATGAGTATGCAGCGAAGAAAGACCACGTTGGCGCCCAGAGAAGCCTGGCGATTTTTTATCATACAGGTCAAGGGACGCCACAAAATTATGCTGAGGCTGCGCGATGGTATCAGAAAGCAGCACGACATGATGCAGTTGCTGCTCGAGAGCTCGGATTGCTTTTTGCCGCAGGCAACGGTGTCCCAAAATCGGATTGCGAAGCAGTGCGTTTCTGGCGCATTGCTGCAATGAAGGGAGATGTCAAGCCCCAGCACTTTCTTGGTATGGCGCTTTGGAATGGTAAAGGCGTGAAGTGTAGAAATTTGAAAGAAGCTGAAAAGTGGTTACGGGCAGCAGCTAAAAAAGGTGTTGTAGAATCCGTTGAGACACTTTCAAAATTTGGCCTCACAAAAGATGAAATTGAGTAACAATAAGTAGTAAAAGGAGCTGTAAGTAATGCTTAGAATTGTGGACGATAATAATTACGCGTTCATCGATTTGATGAACGTTTGCGCTATCTTCGTCGGCATTGTTCACCACACTGCGTGTAAAGTATTTCAACTGATGAAATATATGTGCACACAGCACTATCATAGTGTCAATACATACATATAAAAGAAAAGACTTTCTCAGCAAAAGTAGCACCTTAGAAAATAGTGTCAAATTATACTAAGTCTTTTGTATTTTATCGTAAAATGCATCACGCTTAGAAAATAAAATCGAGTAACCTTCAATCTTGAAATGAAAGTTTAGACAACCGACTATATCACTTATCACATTTTCGTACTTACATTAAAAAAAATCGTAAATTGTTTGTTCGCGTCTCATTCGTAATTTTCGAATACCACTAGTTTTATGTCAATCTAACGCCTCTGCTAGCTTAACAAAAGGTGCACCACTATGAGGCGACCGACTAGATCATCGACGCGCATTAGCAATGCGACGACACGAGCCTCAATTATTTCGGAAATTGGTACGAATAATATAAATGCATAAAGCATACGTCGCTTTTCACGCAAACTGCTCTCTATTCCTTGCAGAAGATGTCGTAGGCGCAAGCGCTAAGCCAGACCCAATACTGTTACAATGCCCAACCAACGCGGAGGCGAAGCGACAAGCTGTACACTTCACCGACAAAGCCCGAATAACATGCTCTTTTGGATTTGAAGATCTTATGATCGTCGTTACAATGTAATCACTTTGTATGGTAATCTTTAATATCATTGAGAAAAGGACTTGACATGGCATTCGACTTCGCCATTCTCAGGTTTGTTCTCTTTGGCAACGATATTCGGATTCTCGCACTACCTAAAGGATTCGACCCACTGGTGAGGATATCTCTTGGTGTTCTTAAAAACATTTTGCATTCTCACAATACTATCTTTTCAACGTGAATAGTTCATGGTTCTCGTCTCCATTTCATTGGTTTTATTCGCGTTTGAGCTGGTTGTTTACTCTTGGTCAAAGACAACTATAATTTATGGTAATACATCAAGACTGAGTCGCTGGCTAAGCTTTTTGACGGGAGGATTATCTCCAGAATTTAAAGTAGTTGGTTACCTTTTCGGCTTCTACTTTTGGTTAGATCTTTTGTCCGTTATTAGTTTATTTCCGGACATTGCGTGGATTGCTGAGCCAGCAGGATTGGACTTTCTGACATCGAGTAGCGGATCGAATTTTGGATCAATCGCTAAACTTGGACGTGTGACACGAATGGTGAGACTTGTAAGACTTGTAAAGTTGTATAAAGCTGGAGCAAATCGTCTTGAAGCAAAGAACAGAGAACTTGAGCTAATCGAACTCGTCATGAAAGGAGTGATGTCTCCGCAAGAATTTCAAATTGAACAACTCAAAGGAAGCGACTTGAGTGAAAAGAAGTCCAAAATTGGGGCCGAGTTAAGCGACACAACGACGCGACGCGTGATTGCAATCGTGCTGTTGATGCTCTGCGTCATTCCATTACTCGGCGTATCTTCAAACGACACGGCTCCAATTCATCTCATGCAGACATTACAAAAATTCAATTCTGATCATGACACTTGGAATCTAATATCAGCGGTAGTAGATATTCGAACGTACTTTGAGGTTGATGTACCAAATATATTGTCAAACGACAACATACAGCCATATTTACTGTATATAGAAGTCTATCCAAGTTACCCTGAGTTCAGCTCAATAGGCTGCGCTAACACAACAGCAACCTGGCAGAATGTGCATGAGCTCATAGCTGCTGATGATGTCAAAGCCCAACAAGCAATGGTGTGCTATCGCAAAGAAGAATACATAGGTGGAGGTACTTACGGCACGTCTCGTGCAAATCGTAACATCAATGATGTTGAAAAGTCAAAAAGTGCTCTCTTGCGGCCATCCGAAATTCTGGGAGAAGAAGGCGAGCTAGGTAGCGGAGAAGGTATCAATTATTCGCCTTCATGTTGCTTGAGCAGTTCGCATGAGACTGGACATTGCAATGAACTTGGCCCATGTTACGTGCGTTACAAATTTAATCTGAAAGTACGAGCGATGGATGATGCGATCCTCAGTATCATCACAACAATGTTCGTTGCTCTGATGCTTATGATTGGCGCGCACACATTCACTATGGATGCGAAGCACCTTGTACTGAACCCGATTCAAGATATGCTAGAACTAGTGCAGCGAGTTTCAGAAGACCCGAGTCGACCATTAGAGCAGGCAGCGGGCGGAA
>Ga0307982_1002328_pt1 | contig 15409 bp, 15 predicted proteins | sample OrgLakmetagen989_FD_201847 | JGI IMG/M metagenome (GOLD analysis project Ga0307982, IMG submission 201847) | Saline water microbial communities from Organic Lake, Antarctica - #989 | ecosystem: Environmental > Aquatic > Non-marine Saline and Alkaline > Saline | place: Antarctica: Organic Lake...
GAACTTGGAAAAAGGGCTCGCGACCAAGGCGACCAAGATAGTACTCCGAAGGACACTGATGTATCACTTGAGGAGGCCAGAAGGTCAGCTGTCAAGCCTCCAAGCAAAGAAAAGTCTTTCGCTGATGACACTTCTGCAGGAGCGTTGCCATCTCCCGGTAAAGGAGACCACAACGTCGATGCCAACGACTCTTACGTGCCTCTGAATTTTTCGAGTGAATCCTCGGGCGATGGAGACCCAGTTGTCGATTTAGTAAACTCTTCTGTGCCCCTGGGTACAGCAGAAACATCTTCTGGTGAGCGTGATCGAGTTGTGGATTATGGTGTCTCATCCATACCTTCCACCTTAGCGAGCAAGCCTCCTGGTGAAGGAGAGGTAGTTAAAGACTTGGACGACTCCTCCGCGCCCCTGGATTTATCATATAATTCTCCTGCTGAGCGAGATCTAGTTGTCGATTGCAATTCTTCCGCGCCTCCTGATTCAGCAGCGATGCAGACTCCAGGCAACGAAGATCAACTTTTCAATGAAAATGACGCTCCTGCATCTCTTAAATTAGCTGACGAGGCTCCACACGAAGAAAAGTTGCACCTTGATGACGAAAACACTTCTGCTCTTCCAACTTCAGCAGATAAGTCCCGCGGTGAAGAATGTGTAATTGGTAATGATCGACATAATTTTGTGCCTCTTGATACAACTGATAAGACATCAGGTGATGAAGATATTCATGTTGACGATGACGGCAACATTTGTGATCTCCTGGATTCACCAGACAAATCACCAGACCAGAAAGTCCAATATGTTGATGCTGGAGATACTTCAGCTCCTCTGGATACAGCAAATACGACTCCAGGCGAAAGTGATCTAGTGCAAGATACTATAGTTGTCTGTGATGGCGACTTGTCTGCGCCTCTGAACACAGGAGCAGTTGGTCTAGGTGTTGATCATGAGAGCGTTACTCTTACTGAAATAGCTGGTACCCGTTCAAAAGAGACACGGCACTCAAACCGTTTAGCTTTTATAAATTCTGGTGCAGCTTCGAACACTGCTGTATCGACAACGGCTTCTTTATCGCAAGCTTCAGATCGCCATCGTGCCGGTGTTTTGCCTGGTTTATCAAATCCAAATCAAGGTCCTCGGCACCGTCTGCTCATCGGTGCCACTGTACCTAACATGAGACCGCCTTCTTTTGAAGATTCTACAATCGCACCTGCGTGTAGAACAGAAACAGCAAACTCTTTAGCATCAACAGATGTGTCGTCGTCTGCGTCACCAGATGCACGCAGTTCCTTAGAGTATGCCCAGAACAATACCGGTGCCTTAGCAGGTGTATCGTCAGACTCGTTGCAACCTTTAAGTGATGTTCGTGGTGATGATGACAATCCAACAAAGCGACCAAAGTGGCAAGTGGTGGCTTCGTCTCATGCACCGTCGCATGCGCGGGCTAGGGAACTTTGGCGATGCATGCAACGCAACGAATCGAGCTTGCCGGAGAACCATGCACTTGCACCGCCGGTGGATCATCTTACGGAGACACAATCTCCTCACTCAACGAGCGAAGAGGAAAGATGCCAAACGACAAAACAAGTAGTGTTGCCTGGCACAGTGTATCAACCGCAGCCGCTGGTGTCATCGGCGGTGAATCATAATGCGAGTGGCACATGTAAAGCGTGGCGTCTGACCCCCGTCACGGTTCGCACCTACTTTTGAACTCTGACCATCTTGCGATCGAGTTATTTTTTTCAAAAAAAATCCGCACTGCCGTTCAATGAAATAGTTTTACTCCTATGCATTCGTAAATTATCAGATTATAGTCGTCGGCGTCTGCATCTTTAACTTATCTGCTTTGAATTACCATACAGGTTTGGCCAAGTTCTCAGTATTCGAATAAAGATCCGGTGTTTCAACTTGCGCCTGGTGCCACTTTTGACTATGACGCCAAACGCAGCGAGGTTTGTTGCTTAGTCTTCTTTGTTTTTATAAAGATGTGTGCTCGTCTTGGCCAACTTGTGCTTAGATTGCGCCTTCTCTTTTTCTCGTATCCTCTGTTTTGATTACATGTAAATCCTTCAGGAAATTCTGGTAGCGGGGCGGCGGCGACCAGTCACTTTCTATCGCTTGAGCGTTGGTGCTAGTGGCATCGGTGCGCCTTGGGCGACCTCCACCACCAATGAAGCATGGGTGCATGATTTGCCTCCTGTTGGAGAGAGTTGGTCATCATCGTCGTCGTCGTCGTCGTCGTCGTCGTCTTCATCTTCTTCATCACCCACAAAAGACCCATTGTCCGCTTATTTGGCTGACAAGCCCGCGCTCTTCACCTTATCCGAGGTATTACCAAGCTAGTTAGGATGAGGTTGAAAACATGGCTGAGTGGAGGTTCTGTCATATGCTATCCTCAACCAACTGGAAATGCATGAATTTTCGTCAAATTGATTTCACGTAGATGATTTTTCTGCGTTCGTCACCTACTCTTTTTAATCCCTGTTGCAATTATATTTCATTATACTTCTGAAGGACGTCAAGGTAGCCGAAATCGACGATGCCGAATGGGAAGAATTAGCAGAAGCCGCAGGATTGAGCCTTAGTTTTACGGGTGATGAGTGCCAGGACGCGTGGGAGCAACTTTGGCACGACGACACTGTACCGGGTTATGAGGTGCGCGGGTTCAAAAGACATTCAAAATTCTTCTTCTTCTCAAACATACGTTTCAATGCTTGGCTTAATTGATTGACACAACTGATGTTGCTTGCTTGTCTAAGTCCTGCAAAACAATTATCAAATTATTCGGTATTTTTTCATTTCTATCAGGTGTACACGACGCAAGAGCTGAAGCACTCCATGAAATGGGGCCAGGTTTGCTTGAGTTCCAAATTATAATTTAGTCTCTGTTTTGAGAAGGACACTGCCCTTACGTTCGCTTCTGAAATCAAGTGCTCTCGCTTATTGCCCCCCCCCCCCCCCTCCCCCCCTCCCCCCCTCACTTCGGCTCTAATGTAGGCGGCTCGAAACCGCTCACGTCTTCACGGCGAAAACTTATGCGATGAAGACGAACAAGAAAAGGAAGAGAAGTCTGCTGCGTCTTCGAAACCTTACAAATGCCCTGTACCAGGATGCTTGAAACGATACATGATCAAACGGTCAGCTAACTCAATCATATCTCACGTGATCAAATTATGAAAATCTATTCTTTTTGTCTTTCATAACCGCGACTGAATTTATAATTCTAAGTTGCAAATATGTACCATCCTATGTCTCGATATCGATTTTTCTTTTCTGTAGCTACTAAGTATGCGCCTGGTGTCTTTTGAATTTTGATCATTTAGTTCCTCCTGTCGTCTCATCTTTTGCTTGCGAGCAGTGTGTGCGCGATACATCCGGACCAAAAATGTGTCAAAGATTTGCAATCGTCCGCTGGTGCCACTAATCGGACTGTCTCGAAGGAATTTTCGCCAGAACAGGTTCGTTTCTCTCTGTTTCTCATCTTCTCATATATTCACTTCTTTTGATGGTCTCTTCTTTTTGTTTGCTGAATTTTCTTTTTATGGTTTGATGGGTTGCTGGATGCGAAGGCTCTGTCTCCAATGGATTTTTGTGACGTATGCGGCAGCAGCGCCGATGAAGACAAGCTCCTCATTTGCGAAAATTGCGTGACGGGATGGTCGTCTTCTGATGAAGATGATGAAGAAGAAATCAATTATGGTAGACCGGGAAATCAGCACACGAAGTTGCAATGCTTTGGGTCAGCGCATACTTTCTGTGTGGGGCTTCGCAGAATACCCAAAGGGGATTGGTATTGCTCCGAATGCACTTCTGCCCAGGCATTTCAGGTCCAGAGTCAAACTAAATGAGAGTTGCGGCTTTCAATCTATCACCCAGTATAGTTGCAGCTTACTAATAGTGCTAATATGAACTATCATTCGAAAGTGAACAATAAGTACTTACGTTGCTCTTTTTTTAAAACGACGTCTGATATCTCTATCATTTTGTCTTTTTGTCTAATTGCGAAACAGGGGGAGATGGCGAGGAATAAACGTCGGGCCAAAGCTCGTGATGCTATCAAATTACAACTTACGAACTTTGACACGAGGCTTGAAAGAGGAGCAAGGGACGAAGAAAGAGCTCCAACTTGCAGTGATGCAGACCTCAAGAACTTCTATGTTGATCCACAGGACCAAGCTCTCGTCGGGGAAACGTGGCGAGACTGGGAAGACAACGGCGCAAAATTTGTGTTGAAATCAATTGAATGGTCGCGCGTTGACAGTGAGGATGGCAAACGAATTCCAGTGCTTATTGGATTGTACGAGGAGGTGGGGAACAGTGCCAATGACCACTGGTCCGACATGGAGGAAATTCGCGAGTGGATCAAAGATTTTGTAAATGAGAACGATACCGATGACGACGACGCATGCACAAGTGAAGACAGCGATATTGAGTCAGACTCAGCGAAAGTTGGCAATGATGAAGAAATTTGTAGGCAACACGAGATAACACACGTTAGGAAGGCGTCCATCAGTAAAGATCGAGCTAATAAGCCTGCCAATCGAGTAGAAAGAATGGAGAACACGCAGCGTAGGCCTTTGTCGGCTTCGCAGGTAAAGTATAAGATCGTTTTGACAATCGCATTAGCCTAATGCTGATGTTGTGTTCGAAAGACAAATCGTATATGTTTCCGTTACCACACCAACAGCTGAAGAGATGTTCCTGTCATCGATTTATGAATATTGGTTGCTTTTCTTGCGTTCTACATGTCGGTACAGATCATGAATAGTGTGGTCATTTGCGACGACCATGGAAAGGTATGCTCAAAAAATATTTGACATCATTGTAGCGTACGACTTCTCCATCTGAATCTTGTGCTGCGTACGTGTGTGCTTATCAGGTCATGATGGAGTTTGAGAGTCAAAGGAAATGTGCAGCCTACTTGGAGGTTCATAAATCCACGGTGAGGCGACCAATAGTGTACGCCGCGTTCGCTATTTCAAGCTCCTTACTTCTTTGTCTTTCGTATGTACACCCGGTCACATTACGCACACCACCTACGTTAACAGGTGAGTTTTTGTATCACGGGTAAAACCAAGCACGTGAAGGGATATCGACTCTTTTCACGCCGCCCCGGCAATGTATATCCACCAGTTGCTCGTGCACGTAGTTCTGCCAAAAATGCATCGGCTGCTGCGAGTGCAATCCAAGATCACTCGAACACGAATGACGTCAGCCACAAACGCGGCCTCTCGCCGCCAACATTCTGGGATAGGAATTCTTTGTCATCCAATCGCATTAGAAAAAACGCCGTTGTGCTTCTAGACAACACCGGCAAGGTGCTACAGAACTATGCATCCCAAGCGGAGGCTGGCGCTGCGCTTGGCCTGTCTGCTCCTCAAGTCTCTAACGCAGTTCGTGGCGGTCATATACCCAAGGTGAGTTGTCGTTGGATCATGTTTTCCCGAAAATTTAAAAGTGCCATTGTTTTTAATGCTTCTTCTGTGCGCATTTTTCGCCAACTCTTCCGCCTTTACCAGTTGGGGACTAACCGGCTCCGTGCGCAATTGCAACCTGGAAGTGTGTATCCTACCGCTGGCGCTGAACGAGCAGGGAGAATTCCGCACATCATGAAGGTGTTATCTTCTTCTTTTTTTTTTTGCGTAGTGGCTGCCTTTGTGAGTAATGTGCATGCCAAGAGGACATGCCAAGTAATTCACCCACAGATGTATCACTGGTAAAATTGATTAGTAATCAAACGCTCTGCTTTGTCAATATTCAAAGGTCAATAGAGAAGCATCGCGCATTCGTCGCGCTGAAGGGCCCGTTGCTGTTGACTCGCAGCTTCAAAGTAATGACTCGTGTGACGATACTAGAGACAATGCAGAACCCATCGAGAATGGTGACGGAGACTTGACAGAACTCGAGTGTGAAGAATCTGATGGAGAAGGCGACAAATCCGATGGGACATTAATCGACGATGACAACGACGAAGATGGGTTGGATTTGGATACAATGGCACCTTCTGCTACTACTGTCGCTGGTACACCAGCCATCGAAACAGCAGCAACTGGAACCATAGCGGCAAGAACCTTCGCACCGGCAATACCAGTGACGGCAACAAGGCCATTGATGGCTGCGCCAGTGAATGAACCTTTGAAAGAAGGCACCGGAGTGCATGTCCGCAGCCACGGATTTGGCACGGTGAGAGTCTTATACATTTACCTAATCACCTGAAGGACACTTAATACTTTTTGTGACAGCATGAATCCATTCATCATTCACAGGCATCCATTTTTTTTGTGTTAACAAATGTCTGTCTCTGCTTCTTCCTCGCACACATCCTCTGATGTCCTCTCTCAGCTACTCTTTCTTTCTCTCTCTCTCTCTCTCTCATATATAATCGTTGCCCTAAATCAACAACCAATGTGAAATCATAAACAAGATTACGCAAGTGGCGCATCCGACCAAAGGGTGGGTCTACGTGCGCTTTGCGTCAAATAATTTCAACTCCATGGCACCGGTGGCGGTGCCAGCGAACGAGGTGCTGCTTCGAATGACATCACATAATCGTCTTCTACTGAGTCTTTTATAATCACCCCCCCTTTTTTTCTCCTTTTCCTAATATCTTTACTCTTTTTCTTTCTCGTCTCTTCTTTTTTCCTCTTACACATGTGCACATTGAAATGCCACTGCTTCTGGTACCGTTTCTTTCCGGCCTACTACATAAGGTGCAACAACTGACAGCGCGTGTTCCACCACCAGCGGTTTGGGCGCCCCAACTACAAAGAGGATACAGGACTGGTTTCAGCTCATCTCCTCGTTCTCGTGACTTTCCTCCGCTAGATGTTCGTTACCCTGCTCGTGCCCCTTACCCTAGTGCTCCATCAGCAGCTTTTCCTGCAGCTACTCCTGCAGCTATGTCTGCTGCTGCTGCTGCTGCTGCTGCTAATGCCAATTCAGCTCCTAGTACTCTTGCAGTGGCAGCGCCAGAGGCGGCAGCTACAATTACAGCTGTTCCTACAACAACAGCGACAAGAAGTGCGAGCTGTAGTGTGCTAACTTGGATGGCAACGATGCGGGCTGGCACAACCGGACATGCTTCATGCGGTGGGAGCGAGGGAATGTTGCAGCGTAATTTGCCGAAGGCAGCGCCAGCTTTTTCTCAGGTGAGTTGTTAGCAATCATTTATCTATACTATCCACTTTACTAGCCCTCAATTTAAGTGTTGAGATATGACTAGTCTCCCAGTGATCCTCTACTACACACCATTTCTTGAAGAAGTCATGTTTATTTCTTTTCGCTCAATATTCGTTTTTTTCATAAAGGACATTGTCGATTGCACCGACGACGAACTTTACACATCCGAATACGACGATGCAAATCAAGTGATTGCTGATGCGACCACCAATACGCCGCCGTTTCGCCAAATACCACGCGTCAACCTTCCTCCCAGCAACCACATGGATCATTACGGCAGCGCCAGTAGTTCTGGCAGCAGCAGCAGCAGCAGGAGCTACAGTCACAGCAATAGCAGTAGCCAGGCATATATGCAAATGACTGCTGTGTCAACTTCTTATATACCGCCATTTCATCAAATCCCACGTGTCAACTTTCCTCCCAGCAAGAACGTCATAAATCATCATGGCAGTGTCAGCTATGGCAGCAGTACTGCTTATACTTCTGGCAGCAGCAACGGCAACTGGAGTTACAATCACAGCGTTAGTGATAGCCATGCATTCACGCAAGTAGAGCATTTGTTCGAGGCTCCAAGCAATGTCAGAACTCAGGTGATTCGCCAGTTGATTCTTTTATTCGTGATGTGTCCAGAAATTAGACTCTGACACTTCAGCAACCTGGTCGAATTCCTCATTAGTTTCTTCCTCGCTTGCATTTATTAAACTGATACAACAGGTCGACTCAGAAGTTAAGCACTTCAGATCGATGCATGGCAAGTATCCGCCGTACAGGACGACGACAATGGATGCTGCTGCTCCAGGCTATGCTTATAATGGGCAGATGTTTCCGCACAACAGAGCTCCACTGCTATCAGGAGAGTCGCCACATGCTCAATCGCAGGTGAAGTTTAGAATGAAGTCATCTTTCGAGAGCGAGCAATTTATCAATGGAGGATGTTGCATGCATCTTAAGTTGGCGTTTTTTTTTGCAAGAGATTGCTTCTTTTCTTCTCTCGCTCATTCATTCACGACTGACTCTTCATTTGATTTTTCGTGTTTCCGTGTCAATTACTGGGGTAGGTGGCTCGGGGCGTCAATGATGGCCTCATCAATCGCGCGCCCTTTCGCTCCAATTATAGGACATATGCAGCTCGATCAATGGATGTAATTGGTACTACCAATTTGCTTCCATTCGGTCACTCTTCGCATGGTTATTACCTTACAAGTCATTTTTTCCCTCATGAACGTGGCATGCATAATGGTAGGAGCGGCAGGAGCAGCAGCGGTTACAGCGTTCTTACGAACGGCTGTGGAAATGGCAGCAGTAGCAGTACTAGTGGTAATGATAACAACTGTGAAAGTGGCACAATTGGTGACTCAAGTAGCAGTACGACTCAAAGTAACAGCACAGGAGAAAGCGCAATTCGTAGTAATAGCGCTAACGAGGCATTTTTACGAGGAACTCATTCGTTCGGGGCAACGGCTGCCCACAGAACGCAGGTGAATTGTCTTTGTATTTGGTTTTGTTCTCTCAGTTTGCGGTGTTTCTGATTATGTTGAAAATGGACGCCCCCTTCTTACCAGGATCAATTAAGTGCAACGAGAAATGCCACGCTGATGCAGAATCAGATTGCACCCTCTCGGACAGCGACATTGAATGCAGGGCATGCGAGCCAGGGAAGAAGTAATCGGATGTTGCAACGTGAGGAGCAATTCCAGCGGGTAAAATCCAATGCGGTGCTTTCGTGCACTTTGTTTCTTAAGTTACATCCGCAGTCTATATCATATATTCTTACATGTAATCAATGAGAATTCGTTTATTTTTTTTAATTTGATTGCAGTTGAGGACATGGATGCGGGGCGTCGTTGTTTGCGATGATACTGGAAAGGTATTCGCATGAAAATACATTAAATCTTCAATTGGTTTTACTTCACAATTCGATTCATTTAGATTTAATGAATTATCTCGGTTTTGCAATAGATAAAATCGTGTGTTTTACTGCACAATTCGATTCATTTAGTTTTTATAATGAATCGTCTGAGTTTTGCAATGGATAAAATCGTGTGTTTTACTGCACAATTCGATTCATTTAGTTTTTATAATGAATCGTCTGAGTTTTGCAATGGATAAAATCGTGGGTGCTTGCACGTATTTTCAGGTCTTGCGTGACTTCAGTAGTCGGCAGGAATGTGCGGCTCATTTAGGAATCAGTGCCGGAACGGTAAGATAACAAATCTCTACTTTAATCAATCTAAACTTTTTGGTCCGTATTGATTTTGATCACATTGTACACACTTTGCGCAGGTTGGTGTTTATATCCATGACCATCGCAAAAGCCAAAAAGCAAAGGGGTACCGAATCTTTCAGCGCCGGCCCGATAATGTTTACCCGCCAGCTGCTTTTGCTGATTATTTTAGTCCTGCAAGCACATTGAACATAGCAAGCAGGCAGACTGAATATACAAACGCGATGCAGAGAGCAAAAAGTACTATTGTTCTCTTGAACGAGGCTAGTGAGGTGCTCAGGACATTTGGTTCACCAACTGAGGCTGCCGTTGCGCTGGCCCTTCCTCTTCAGCAAGTCTGCAAGGCCATTCGTGGCAGTCACATCTCTTGCGTAAGACTATTATCTTCTTAAATAAATGGCTGAATACTAAAGGATTGGTTCTGGATTTATTTGTTGCCAAAATTTGCATCGCTTTTGTGTTGTCTTTCTTCATGCATGTCTCCTGTCAACTCCATTTTCATCAACAATACAGTTACTGCCCTACCGGCTTCACGTAGAATTGCCGCCCGGTAGTGCATATCTCACAGCTGCCGAACAACGTGCTTGGTTGAATGCACGCTCTTCCGTTGAGGTGACAGTTATTCTTAATACACCACTAATGTATGAAGTGCGCACTCAATTATTTGTGCACAACGTATTGATTGATTGCTTCCATTGGGTGGTAACGATTTTACGATGCTTGCTTGCGCAGGCTTCTGCCGAAAGAAGGCACGCTTATCACGCTGAAACCTATGCTGCTGAAGACCCCCAGCTTTCAATTGGTAACTCACATGTTGGAGCTGAAAGTCACACGGAAAACATCGAGGATGTAAAGGAGGACAAGGTTGGCATCGAGCCTGACAAAGGGGATTGTGATGGAGAAAGCGTCAATTCAGACGCAACATTACTTGACGTCGACAAAGATGATGACGACGATGACAATAGATACAGCTCGGATATTGATAGCGCCCCTACTCGAAGCGCAGCACTAGCGGGTCATTCAACAGACGGTGTTTACCAAGATGGTAGAGAGATGATGCCGCAGCTTTGTTCCTTACAAACAGCTCCACAGGTATGGCGCAGTACAATAAATAGAATGAGTAGCTTCACGAGTTTTTTTTCTTTCATTATGCACAGAGAATTTACACACAAATCTTTGGTGATTTAAGCAAGTTGTTAACATTTTCAGCGATAGCCATGATCAATTGTCTGCACTCGTTTACTTAATTTCTCGTTAACGTGATAGCGGTCGAACTTATCGAGCCGTGGCGTCGTTGTTTGCGATGATGATGGAAAGGTATGCGTATGAAAACTAAGAAATGTTCTCGCTATGTTTTGTTTGTTAATTTAATTAAAGTGTTTCTCTCATCGATGCACTTGATAAGTTTGTCTACATTTGCACGAGTTCTCAGGCCTTGCACAAATTTAGCAGCTGGAAAGAATGCGAAGCTCATTTAGGCGTTTGCAGTTCATCGGTAAGGCAACTAAAGCTCAAAGTATATTAAGTTAATTGTCTGTATCGATCTGTAATTGTATTAAGTTAATTGTATGTATCGATCTGTAATTGTTTATGGTTGTGTTTTATGTGTTTGCGCAGGTGGGTGGCTGTATCAGCGGTAGAATAATGCGCGTGAAGGGTTACCAGATCTTTCCGAGTCGTTTGGACAATGTTTACCCGCCAGCTGATGATACCAATAAAGCCAAAAAGACATGGGTCCTTTTGAATGAGGCTGGCGAGGTGCTGAAGGCTTTTAAGGCACAATCTGATGCTGGTATTGCGCTCGGACTCTCCAGCTCACAAGTATCTAATGCAATTAATGGCATTTACGTACCCAAGGTGGGGCATATACATTACCGTGAAGATATTTTATTGAGAGAAACGTTTTCGCATATGTATCGATTTGACGTGTACTTCATACCTACGATTCTTCATACATTGCACTCCTATCATTTTTTTCTAAAATTACCTATGACAAAGTTGGGCAGCAATCGACTTCGTTCACAATTGCCGACTGGTAGTGTTTACCCTACCGCTGCCGACGAGCGTGCTGGGATGACTCGACGCACCGTGAAGGTATTCTTTTGATTCTGTTCCCGAGGGATTGTACCTCAATTCGACACTGATGTGTAGAGTGCGCGACTGAACTGTCTATGCGCCGCAGCAGTGCATTTTCATCCTTTTGATCGGTGTTGCTCTCGTTTCATTTCTGTATTTCAAGGACAATGTCGAAGCAGCACAACATTACCCTTACGGAGCTCGCGCTACCATTGACTCACATCTTGAAGTTGGACACAATGCGGAAAACACCAATCATCCATCCATAGGTGGAGATGAAATTGATGGAGATGTTGGAACTGCTGAAGTAGTCTTGGGTATGAATAAGGGCGTTGATTCTTATGTTACCAAAAAGGATCACGCTGGCGACAACACTGGGTTGAATATGAAATGCAGCCCTGCTCGGACGGCGACAGTGAGGGTTTCTTCCATAGAGCACGCTTCTCAACTGGATCCACAATCTATGATTTGTCCGGAAGCTGGCTCGAGTATCCAAGAAGGAGCCAACACCAACACCTTTCAAGCACAGGGGACTGTTAAAGCGAACAAACGGTTTTGGATCTAGACCGAAAAAAGACACTTGTCAGCATGCGTTACCTTCCCAGCTTAAAGAATAAAACTAAAGGAAGACCATGCGTAATTCTTGCATAATTTTTTTAATTAGTGGGATTTATGGCGAGAGTCACTTATTTAAAATCTAATATTACTTACGGATAGGGTAGATCAAAGCAATCAATTCGAATGAAGTAGTTCATTGACAAAAGGCCCAGATTAAAGCGCAGTTAAGTCGAACGAACCCCAAAGACCCATGCTTTCGTGGATGCACGAACCGTGGCTAGAAAGCATTCAAGAGATGGCGCATGGCAGATATCTCGAGCAGCATCTGAAGCATTTTGGCCTCGTGGACGACGGCGGCAAAGCGATCACCTTTTTGGAGTGGGCAACCCTGGCGCAGGACCGCGCTGCAGGCTGGCTGAAGCTCGTCACGAAAGTGCCTTTTGATATTGGCAAACCGCAGCTTAGGCCACTTCGGTGTGACACGAGAGTTACGCCTGATGTGAAGCGGAGTTTTTTTGATCGGCACACCCAACAGACAGAGCAATGGCGCACTCCCTTCAATGCAGAAACAGACGCAAGAGGAACTTAAGTCTGGGTTAAATTTCATGAACAGTGTCCAAGTTAGAGGGGTTCCTGCCCTCTAAACATTTCCTATTTACGATTTTAACTAGCGCGCAATGCACGTGTGTGCACTTCTGTTCACAGCATTGGCTTCTGTGTCATTTGGTATTTTATCAATCCAATAAAGTTAATGACACTTAGTTTATGCCAAGCATTTTATGAGTGAACCTGAAATGAAGCGATTAAGTCTCAGCTAGATTCTAGATGTAACCACAAGTAGTAAAAGATAGGCAACATAATATTGTTTAAACTCAAGAAGTGCTTAATTACTCTAATACAAACATTTTGCTGACTTCTCTTACGGTGCGCTGAAATTATCTGCTCGACTTCTGTTATTGTTAAAGCGAAGCAACATAATATCTGTGCATTTGAGATGCTGTTCTGATTTTGCGATAATGATTTGCCAGGAATACATGCGTATACTAGTATTGCACAAATCTGGAGCATTACTGCAGGCATAGCAACAAGTGAAGTAAGTCCAAATCAATCAAATAGTCGCCATTTTGATACCCAATATGCTGCCTTTGGTTCTGCCTGGAGCAGTTGTTGCTCTTGCTGCTCTGCGGTATGGGATCGGAGCTATTGCTTATAAAGAAGAAAACAAGCTGGAACATCCTATTGAAAACTTCAAAATTATCGATCACCTGAATGGTGGTGTTGAAGTTAGGAGATATCCGCCGCACACTGTTGCTGTGTCAACCATTAAGGAGCCCTACTCTATGGAACTAGGTCGAGCACTTGGAATTCGTGAAGTTACTCAATATATACAAGGGAAGAACATTATAAAACCATTCTGGGGAAACCCTACTGGAAAGAATTTGACCATGCACTTTACGACTCCTATAGAAACAACAGTGCATGACTTTGACAAACGCCATGGTACGACTCCAAGTAAAGTTTCTGTGGCACTTATAATGGGTTCTGACTATCGAAAAGCGCACTACCCGACGCCTATTGGTAACGTTAAAATCCAGCATGTCCCGGCACGTTATCTTGCAGTTCAGCACTTTCATGGGCAAATAGCCAGCCGAAAAGTTGTGCAACGCAGACGAAATGCAATCATGAATTCAATTCGGCAATCCCCTTACAGCCACAAGTTTGTTCCACAAAAGGAAACTGTATTACTGGGATACCACGATCCTATTCTTGTCCCTGGAGTCATCCGAAAGAACGAAATTGGCGTCGTCTTGGAACAGGATCAAACTGAATTGATACGCATTTTGACAACAACCCCCCATAGTATATAAATGGCATAAAGTAGATATGGTCACTGTATGAGCTAATGAAACTCAATCCATTCCTGAATGTCGGAAAAATGTCATCGAATTGATCTTGTGCATTGCTTAGGTTTCTTTCAAGCTCTTAGAATAGAACAATCTGGAGGGAAACTCCATTTTGTATTCAAATAGCAAAAGAAGCCCTTGTGGAGTAAGAACTCGACACAGTAATATTTCAGCAAGTAGTCGAGCCGGTGCTGCACTTGGAATAAACTATCATCAAACACTAAATCAGGCAAGTATGGGTATTTGGGGGAAAAGGATGTAAAAAAAATTGAGGGAGATGGACCGGGATAAGCAGAGCAGCAAGCACGCGTTTGGTGCTTGGAGCGATCCAACCAACAAGTTTTGTGGATGGTTGGATGGCCTCACATCGATTGGTTATGCTGGTCCAGCTCCCGGATGATTCCTCCTTAGCGGGGAATGGGAATAGTAACTGTTCTTCTCGTTTCTCGTCTTCGTCTTCTCTTCTTGTCTTGGCTCTGCGCCTAACTGCGGAATCCGGCGCATCACTTGCTCAGCTGTCTTACGCGGCCCACGCCGCTACTCCAGCTGTGCGGCCAAGGTTGTCGTTCCGCACCTTACTGCTTGCTGGCATAGTACACTTTGGCGCACTCAGCAACACAATTTGAAACGGCATCAGTTTACAAATGTAAGGTGCCCAGCAGACGAATACGCTTTTTTGTCAATGGAAAAAGAGGAGACGTTCTTAATGTTGCATGTTGAATATGTTATATAAATAGGCCTATGATTTATCCACCTCGTTAATCGCGGTATTAGTATAGTATACAATTCTATAGTTAAAGGGCCGAGTGGCTGCTGCTGGGTGCTGAACGAGGCAGGTGACATGCATGTGATGTCCATCTGCAGGACAAGTTCAACGCGGTACCTCGGACATCGAAAGTCCATTACATGCAAAAGGACACCCAGCCCAGTCTCACTTGTTCTGAAGGTTACAATTTTCTGTTGCTATATGCCACAGTGGTGTTTCTTTGTATTTTGGGGGAGTATTAACTGGATTAGACTACTTTAGAGACTAGACTAGCTAGACTAGACCTCGGACATCGGATTCCGGAATTTCCGAGTTCCTGCACTCACTATACCGCTTCCCATAAGGTCTAACTATCACTCTGTGATGAGTGGAGTGAAAACTAAAAACGCGAAACATCAGAGCAGAGCATCAGAAATCAGAGCAGCAAACCACAAACCACAAAGCACAGTCTAGAACCACCGGTAATTTAACAATCGGCACTATTTATCGATCGGTAGGTATCCTCAGGTACAGGGGGGAGTTTTGCGTACGTTTTTAGGCTAAACAAAGGCCAAATGCGGCACTCATAACTAATACTAGGCGAACTCGAACTCGAACTAATACAAACCCAAATGGCACAGAAGCCAATGCTGCGGGCAGAAGTGGGAATGCGCGTGCGTTGCGCAAACAAAGCAAGTGCGGAATGATTCAGGAGGGAGAGGGGCA
>Ga0307982_1002329_pt1 | contig 15403 bp, 5 predicted proteins | sample OrgLakmetagen989_FD_201847 | JGI IMG/M metagenome (GOLD analysis project Ga0307982, IMG submission 201847) | Saline water microbial communities from Organic Lake, Antarctica - #989 | ecosystem: Environmental > Aquatic > Non-marine Saline and Alkaline > Saline | place: Antarctica: Organic Lake...
CAGCCACCTTTGCCGATGCCACGCTGCCGTCCTTGGCGATGGCGGCTTGCAGGGCCCAAGCAGAGCCCTTGGGGTGAAACTCGCTGGCGATGGCAGGGGTGCCCAGTGCAGCGCACACAGCGCGCACTTGGTCGGCGGAGACGCGGCCAGAGGTGGTCTGCATGCCCTGCAGACTCTGCGCGATCTTGCTTTGGGCTGCCTGCACTGCCTCAGGCTTAGGGTCAGCCAGACCAATTTGCAGGGTGAAGCCGTCTCCATGGGTGTGCTTTAAGTGCTGGATGCTGCCCATTGCGCGCAGCTTCCCGCCCACCATGATGCCCACATTCTGGCACAGGGCCTCACATTCCTCCATGGAGTGGGTGGTGAGGATGATGCTGCTCTCCTTGCGCTTAGTGGCGATGTCAGCGATGACGTCCCACATGAAGCGGCGGGCCACAGGGTCCATCCCGGTGCTGGGCTCGTCAAGGATGATCACGGGGGGGTTCCCGATGAGGGCGATGGCCACGGACAGCTTGCGCTTGTTGCCGCCTGACAGTGTTCCGGCCTTCTTGTTCTCGTACTGTGTCAGGGTCATCTGCGTCATCTTCTCAATCACGATGCCGTTCACCTTGTCTTCACGCACGCCCTTGATGCGGGCGTACAGCTCCAGGTGCTCCCGCACAGTGAGCAGCTCCAGCAGGGCGTCGAACTGGGGGCAGTAGCCCAGCAGGCGGCGCACGTCGGGCTGCTCCTTCACGATGTCAAAGCCAGCGATCTTGGCAGTGCCTGAGCTGGGCACAACATCCCCAGACAGCATCTTCAGGGTGGAGGTCTTCCCTGCGCCGTTGATGCCCAAGAAGCCAAACACCTGCCCCACAGGCACGCCGAAGGACATGTCACGCACGGCGATCTTGCCGCCGGGATACACCTTGCGGAGGTGGGACAGCAGGATGACGTCATTCTCGTCGTGTCCCTCCCGCGCCGCCTGTGCGTCGCAGCGCTGGTTCTCCTCGATGACGTCGGGGTCGGTGGCGCGGTCCTTCTCAGAGCGGGGCACAAAGGGGGCCAGGCAGCCGCTGAACACGGCACCCAGGGGCTGCAGTGCGTCGGAGATGGCCTTGCTCACGGAGGGGTAGGACTGCGCCACGTCGATGAGAACAGCCAGGATGAAGTACGCCAGGCCCACAATCGCCATATACAGCAGGTTCTCGCCCACTGCGTTCAGCTCAAGGGCGGTGTAGGGGTTCTTGGATGCCTCGGCCAGCTCTGCGCTGCTGGCGCCGTCGCACACTGCCTCGGTTACCTTGAGGCTGGTGAGGCTGGACAGCTTGATGAGGGAGTTGCCCAGGGCAAAGCCGGGGGAGAACATGAAGATGCGGCGGATGATGCGCTCCTCCTTGCATGTGGAGCTGAACAGGGACAGCAGGAAGGAGCTCAGCACGAAGAGGAAGTCGATGAAGCCCAGCAGGATGAGCACAGTGAGGGCGCGGGAGTGAGACTTGAAGGCGAAGCTCAGCATGTATGCGTATGCACTGGCCATGAAGCCGTAGAACAGGAAGGCCAGCAGGAAGGCGGCCAGGCGGTCGTCCTCTGTGTCCATGAAGTTGTTGATGTCGTATGCCACGGCCACAAGCACGCTGCCGAAGCCAGGCACCAGGTATGTCAGGTAGTCAAACACCCACGTGCTCAGCCAGTACGCTGGGATGGAGACGCCTGAAATGAGCTGCTGGTGCTTGGCATTGATCTCACGCTCCTTCACGACAAAGGTGGCGTACGAGGCCGGCACGAATGCCAAGCCGATCACAGTGATGATGGCGGCCACTAGACCGGTCACGCTTTCGATGGACTGCCGCTGGCGCTTAGTGAAGGGCAGCACGTCGAAGGTGAAGCTGAGAGCGGAAGCTGCGCCGTCCTTGGCCTTGAGGGTGTTGGAGCTCAAAATGTTCAAAAACGTCGCAGAGGAGTAAGTGGCAGATCTAGAGGAATTGGACATGACACCCCACGGGGCCGGTGCCAGAGCTGTAGTTCAGTTGACTCAGATAGGTGGGATCGCCGAAGACGTATGCTCCGTACATGGATGCCTTGAAGTTGTCCTTCACCGCCAGCAGGCTGGTGCTCATGTTGATCATGCTGGGGTTTAGGGCTTCTGCGGAATTGCCAGAGCCGCCAACCTCCGTCTGCAGACGGGCAAAGAAGCTAAACTGGTCGCTCACGACAGAAGATTGAGCCAGCCATGCACCGTGCTGTGGTTAAAACGCGGTGGCGAATAGGGCAGTTACGTCAGCGTTGGCAGCAGTATCGGCGAGGCGCAGGTCGGTGGGCCCGCCAGCGCGCTGCTCGAAGTACGGAATCTGTTGTGTCAGCACATCATCTGCGGTGTCCTTGTTGTACTGGTCCAGGGTCATGTCCAATTCAGGGAATTCAAAGCTGGCGCCGTTTCGTGCAATGGTCATGCCGACAACAACAGTGATAATGAGCACCATCATCTGCAGGCAAATGGCCTTGTAGTCGCGGTAGAAGTACGCCACACGCTTGCGGAAGAGGGCACCAAAGTGGCGCAGAAAGGCACCTTGTTGGATAGACCGAGCCTTGGCGCGCACAGCCTCGAGGCTGGGCTTGCTGGAGACTTGCACCTGGCCAGGGGCAAGCGGGGTGTTTTCGCGTGCACCTGCAGCAGCCCCCGCGGCGGTCTTGTCGTTCAGCAGGTTGCGGGTGGATTTGGCTTCCCCGGGGTGAGTGTGCCCGTCTGCCGCCACCTGCAGGAACACCTCCTCCATGGTAGTGACGCTGACGCCGTACGTCTCGATGCCCAGCTCGCCCAGCTTGGCGTCCAGGGAGTCAAACATTCTGGGGAACTTGGAGGATGCAGCCAGCGGCAAGCGGTATGACAGCTCAGCTCCCACGTTGGAGTACATCTCAGCAGCAGGCACGTGCTTCAAGATGGCAGCCTTGATTGCAGGCACATTGGCCCCGCCATCTGCCTTGATCAGCGTCAGGTTGTATCCTACACCGTACTTGCCCTTCAGGAAAATGGGGCTTCCAGCGCAGCGCAGCTGTCCTTCGGCCATGATTGCGATGCGGTCGCCCAGCAGGTCGGCCTCGTCCATGAAGTGCGTGGTGAGCACCATGATGCGCCCCTCGCGGGCGTTCTGCAGGATCTGCCACGTGGAGCGGCGGGAATAGGGGTCCATGCCGGAGGTGGGCTCGTCCAGAAACACAATCTTGGAGCCGCCGATGAGGGCAATGGCCACAGACAGCTTGCGTTTTTGCCCCCCAGACAGTGTGGAGGAGTAGCTGTCCACCTTCTCTGTCAGGCCCACTTCAGCGATGATGTCGTTGATGGATTTCTCCACATCTGCCTTGGGGATGCGCTTGATGCCCGCAAAGATGTACAGGTGCTCTTTCACAGTGAGGTCTCCCCACAGCACGTCATGCTGGGGACACACACCCATGTCGGCGCGGATGGAATCCAGGTCGTGGCGCACAGACTTGCCGTACATGTTCACGTCTCCTTCAGTGGGTGCGATCAAGCCGCTGAGCATGGAGATGGTGGTGGTCTTCCCCGCCCCGTTGTGCCCCAGCAAGCACGTGATCTGCCCCTCGTACATGGTCATGTTCAGGCCGTCCACTGCCACCTTGTCGCCGTCAGGGGTGGAGAAGACCTTCTTCAAGCCGCGGATCTTCACACACTTGCCCTGGGCAGCCTTGCCCTTGAGTGTGCTGTCAGCGGGCTCCACATTCACATTGTTGTTCACTTGGGAATCGTCCTGCTCCATCTCGTTGGCGGCGGTGAGGCCCTCCGAGTCGCCCACCCGCTGGCGGGTGAAGCAGCAGCTGCACGCGTCCTTCCAGTAGTCAGCAGTGAAGGGGAAGTAGAAGGGCCTGGGGACACCGAACTCTGATGGCCACACCTCATCCAGGTACCACGCCAGCAGGGAATACAGAAAGATGTCCAGCACCAGCATGCCCAGCATTTGCCCGAAGGAGACGTTGTTGATGGGGGTGTCCAGGGTGGTGGACACCACGCCCACCTCTGCATTCTCTAGGGTGAGGATGTTGTTGAATGCCTGCACAAATGCAGTGGGGGAGGCAAGGGCGGCCGCCAGGCGAGTGGACTGCGTGGAGTCATCGCTCAAGCCGGTGGAGGGGAAATACAGGCCAAACCAGATGGCTGCGCCCAGCACAGACGCGAGGCGGGCCTTGGAGAAGAACACAGACAGCAGGAAGGAAAAGGCGATGACGCTTAGCCCGAACAGGAAGAACAACAGGAAGATGTTCCCGAAGTCCGACCTGGACCAGACGTTGATGGAGCCCACCAGCGTCATGCCCAAGCTCACCACAATCTCAATCAGCACGTAGAATAGCGCCCAAGAGGCAAACAGGGATGACTTGCCCAGGCCCATCATGCGCATGCCTTCGCGGATCTTGGACTCCTTCTCGTCCACCACGCCTCGGGTGAGGAACAGCACTTGCAGGGCGAAGAAAATGACAAAGAAAATGGCAAAAGTGGAGCCAGCGTTGGAGTAAAAGGGGTTGTTGGTGTAGGAGAAGACAGGGAAGGCAGACATCTCAATATCCACGGGAGTGAAGCGCTCAGCGTCGAACAGCTGCATCAGCTCCATGTCCAATTGCTGGCCAGCCACACCCATATCGCTGACGTTGGCAGCGACGCTGCGCAGGCTTGAGTACGTGTTGAAGGCGCCAAAGAATCTAGGATATGCAGTTGAGCCTTGTGTAATGGAGGACAGAGCAGCATCCCATAAGCTTCCGATGGCAGGGTTACCCATTGCGTTGGTGCCATTCACGGCAGCACCAAAACGCTGGGATGCCGGAATGGAGTCCTTCATGACATAGCGTGCCATGAGTTGTTGATAGGACATCGGGCCAGGGAGGCCTGCAGGTGACATGCCGGCCACATCGTCAACATCGTCATTTTCCGCAATGACCGAGCCGCCTTCCACAAGCTCGGTCTGGAAGGTTTGGATCCCCACATCAAAAGGAAACACGGGGAATCGTGTATCAGGGATAAAAGTGCGGTTGAATGCCAGCTTATAACCCCATGTTGGGCCTGGGCTGGTCAGCACAATCGCTCCGTACACCAGGGGCACATCAGGGTCGGTGCTGTACTGAGAGTCCTCAATGTACGAAGTCAATTGGCCCTCACTCGCGAACCGCTGGAACGCAGAACTCAAAGATGGGAGTTGTCCTAAACTGGGAACATTTCCAGGTGCAGGCAGAGGGATGGCGCTTGTCGCTGCCATGCTCAGTTGGCCAAGGAACGGGGCAGACACTGCTGGATATGAAGCTGCGAAAAAAACGGTCAGGTGTGACGTCTTCTGCCGAGCAGTGTGACAAACTTACCATTCACCCAGTTCTCAAAATCGTCCAAGGCAGAAGCACCAGCACCACCATCAACCAGAGCAATCTTCAAATTCTCATTGTTCATTCTCCAAGCAGTCAACTGTGCAATTTATGTGCGTGACAAAACGTTTGTAGTCGGCGCAGGTCTGGATCGGTTGCAAGCAATCTTACCTGTAATGGAAGAACAGTATCACGGACGGCATTGTCACCCAGAATAGCAGTTTGAGTTGGCTCTTCGTCAGTCTGCGCATTAAAACAGCGTGCGTCACCGCACACAACAGCAAAAGGGGCACTGTGCCGGCAAGCTGGGCTTGTCGGGTAAACAGCGGGAGGGCAACACAGTGTTGACAAGCACCAGACACGAAGACAAACTCATGGGGGGGGCTTAAATGAACACTGGAAACTCACTGGAATAATGCTAAAGAGGCCAACCATGCCAACAACAAATCTGCGAGAAAAGCTGGTGTCGGACAATGTCCAGGAAATAGACCGGGAAAAAATAGCCGACAATTGCTGTTCAAACCTGGCTGCTCAAAGTTGCAGTACGCACATGATTGGGAGAAAGATTTCACAACAAACACTCCATGGGGCGCGCTTCTTGCTAAGCCATTGCCGCCACAGCAGCAGCTTGATGTTGCGAGCACCAGCCATTGAATCGAAGCAATGCGCAATTATCTGCTCGCACAGAAACTCAGAGCAGCTGCAAAGCTATCAGCACAAACATATGCGCAACATCAACAAGGATTACAGTTTTGGGTCCTGGTTGATTCGCCATTTGTTTGCTGCCGACGTGGAAAGTCAAGCCCCCCTTCAACGTACTGTACCGTTCCACCACAGAGAGCTTGCTTTCACTGCCAGGTAATTCTACACTCTTTTCCGGCTATCCAGTGCAGCATGCACAAAACATTGAGAGAGGCGGTATAAATGCCTGCAATATAACGATTCAATTTGTTGTAGCGGTGTGTGGTCTCGCGTAGCAGGTCGCTTCTTGCTGTGTTATTCGATTGACGTGTTTGCAAGTAAGCTGCAGTGGCCAAGCAACATGGCAACTCTGCGGGAAAGAATAGCTGTGCAGCGGCAGCAGTATATCTCACGCAAAGCAGCCGCTGCTGATATTGGGCACTCAGGTGGCAGCTCACACAGCAAGCCAAGGTCTCCTGGCGCTCAACGGCACCGGCAGCAGCACTCTGCACTGCTGCGGTCTGGTCCACGCAGTGCCTTGCGCAGGTACCGCAGCGATTCAACATCGAGCGAAGATGATGCTTCCTTTGCTGGGGGTGTGCAGTCGCCTCCACCCCCAGCGCATTCGCCATCACGGCCTGCCGGCAGGGCGCTTTGGGCCAGCCACAACACTGCTGGCAGCGAAAGTGTCAAGTACGGAGTCACAAGCAACCAGCCGGCATTTGGCAGGTCAAACGGTTTCAAATCGATCTCTGCCCCCCCTTCTGCTATGGCTTCTCCAGCGAGTGCCGTCACTGCCAGCACTGAAGCCAGCAGGGCGGCAGGGGTGCATGTGCGTGCTGCGCTTCGCGTCCAGCACTCTGCCGAAAAAGCAAGAACTGAAGCAGCCGAACTTGAATTGGAAGCAGCTTATAAAACCATAGCCTCACTTCGGGCTGATTTGCAGCAGCGCCCAGAGGCATCTCACGAACCTGAGCCTGCCTTGCCAGTGCAGCTGCAAAATCCGCTTGAGTCGACCCTGGCTTTGCAGAAGGAGCGCAGCCTCAACATGCAGCTCCAAGCAAGTATACAAGAAGCAGAAGATAAAGTTATCGAGCTCATGACTGAAAATCACCGATTGGACATGGCCCTGAGTGCATCGCAGTCCGCAGCTGCAGCTGCCCGCAGTGCTGCAAACAGTGCAGTTGCATCTGACGAGCGTGTGAAAAGGGAGACCGCCCGGCTGCGTCGAGCATACGCCAGCAAGATGGAAGACATGGTTATTGAGCGAGATGATGCTCTTCAGCGAGTGAACTTCTTGGAGCTGGACCTGTTGTCTGCCAAGCGAGCTGTGGAGGGCACCTCGAGTCACAAAGCTGACGCTGAGATGCATGCAGCGGCACTGCACAAGCAGCTGACCAACGCCAATGACACCATTGTATCCCTAGAGCAGCGCCTGGTTGAGGCGGATCAGCTGGTGCAGGAGGCTCGTGCCGACGCTGGCAACGCACGCAGCTCCGCAGCAGTTGCGTCAACGCAGGCCGCCCGCTTCAAACAGCAGCTGGCTCAAGCCAGGGAGGCTCTTGCCGAAGCACAAGCAGCATCCACTGTGGATGTCCAAGCACTGGATGAGCAGGTCAGGGCCATGCTTGCTGAAAAACAGAAGCGCACAGCAAGCTCCCCACCCCAAGCAAGGCACCCCCCCCTGGAATCAAAGCAGCGAGCAGGGCCGCCAACAGCCAGTACCGCAGAACGAAGACCAGAGCAGGATATTGCAGTCCAGCTTGCCTTTAGTGCCTGCATTGCAGCGTTGTCAGGCGTTGCGGCCGTCTCAGTGAATGCCCTCTCCCAGCGCCAGCAGGCAGCAGAGCAGGCCAGTGCACAGGCAAGTGCTGCAGCAAGGGCAGCCCACCAGCAGGTGAACGAATGGCGGACTCGTTCAAACGCGACACTCACCCAGGTCAGCTCTTTGAAGGAGCGTATTACGGAGCTGAAGGGCGAGGAGGCAGCAGCGCAAGCTGCGGCCCGCAGTGCGCAGGCTCAATTGCAGGCAGCTGCCCAACAGGCAACATCCGCAAACCACACTGCTGAAGCTGCTGTGCAAGAAGCCGCCGGGCTGAGGTCGCAGCTTGCAGCCGCCCGTGCGTCCACAACCGCTGGAGCCGCTGAGCAGGGCCGCATGACTGAACTGCAGGACCAAGTGCAAGCAGCCAATATGCGCAACGAGCAGCTTGCAGTGAAACTAGACAGTGCCCATTCCACGCTGAAGTCCGCCCAGCAGGAGGCCGCCACTGTGCGTGCCGAGCTGGCCAAGGCGACCGCTGCCTCGGCCTCGGCGCTGGCAGCTGCGGAGTCAGCCAGGGCTGAGGCTACAGCAGCGCGCAAGGAACTTGCCGCTGCTACCACAGATGCAAACCATGCTCAAGCCACTGAGGAGGCAGCAGTGGAGGCGTTGCGTACCCAGTTGGCCCAGATGCAGGCGGCGGTGACTGCCAGCGAGCAAGCCACACAGCACGCGCAGGCGCACGCACAGGCACTACAGCAGGAGGTAGATGATAGCAAGGGCGAGCTGGCGGCTGCCAAAGCGCTGGCCGCTTCCACTGCGCGGCAAGCCGCTGCTGCTGCCACCAAGGAGCAAGAGGCCAGCTCCGCCCAGCTGCTGGCCGCCCGGCAGCAGGCCGCAGGCAGCAAGCAGGCCGCACAACTTGCAAACGAGAGGGCGCAGCTTGCTGAGGACACACTGACGCAGGCACAGGAACAGCTGCGCGGGCTGCAAGCCGAGGCCGCCAGCCTTAAGCAGCAGCTGTCACAAGCTCTGCAGCCAGCGTCGCCTGCAGAACCAGCACAGGGTCAGACGAGGAACGCAAGCAAACCGGCGGCAAGCAGCCTCCCTCTGCCTGCGGCTGCAAAAGCACGGGCTGCTGCAGCCGCTCGGCCCGGAAAGCCGTCCCCTGGTGCCCCCCGTCCAGCCCGGGGTGTGGGCGCTGGAAAGCCGTCCCCTGTTACATATGAGGCGCCTTGCCTAGCCCACGGATCAGCCCCTGCGGCAGCAGCGGCTGAGGCACAGTGCCCTGCGCAGTCTGCGCTGGAGGAGGCGTCTGGACCCATGCCCGACTTTGACGATTTCGGGTTTGACAGCATGAGCAGCCCCCCTGCCTCCAAGGTGCGACCCCCCCCTAAACTTCACGCTGCTTCCGCAACGGTCGGTGCACGCGCGGGTCCGAAAGTGCCTGCGCCAGCGCGAGGGATGCCGCCGCCATCTGCAGTCGCCCCACCACGCCCCGCCCCTCCCAGCATGCCGCATCGGCCAGCAGTGGGACCAGGCCGAAAATAAACATGTAATGCCGAATGCTGCTTGTTTCTGTGCTGTTGTAGATTGGTGACTTTCTTTTTGTGCTGCTCAGATGCGCAGTGTATGAAGGGGGGCTATGGTGGCTGCCTCGCTGGTGCGCAATGCGCCTCGCCACACCTGCTTCACTTTCCAAAACTTGTGCAACTTAAGAAGTGACTTGCTTGAGCCAATACGTTTCCCTCATGAGATTCACTGCATTTTTTAACTGAGCTGGTGTTTTCCACTCAGCAGCTGCTTTGATTTCTTGCGGGCGGAATTCTACTGTTGTCAGTTTGGAATGTTTGCTCTCGTAGAGCTGGCTGCTTGCCTGCGATGAAATATTTGCTGTTATGGTGAGTTCTTATTCATGAGTACATTTCATTCCTCTTCGAGGGCTTAGTAGTGACGATTCGATGACGAGACCGATTGGCCTGCTGGAGCGTCTTGCTCCAGACGGGTTCAGCGGAGCAATTCGCTGCATGATGTATATATATGAGGCATTTGTCTGAACTTTAACCATCTGTGTTTCTGCTGCTGAACCGCACTCGTGCCAGAGACTCATTTCTCTTGTCCGCAGACGGCATGAAACACTTGGTTTGGCGAGAACACAAAACTGACATCGTGAGTGAGCAGGCACATGCCATGTTTCTGAGCCGTGATGTTAACAATATTTGCTACTCTCGATTTAACCGTGACGACACATTTCACCTTTCACCAAGATCTCTGAGCTCACTTCTATTGCTCAAGTTTTAGGTGCGGTATTTGAATAATTTCTCAAGCTGTGGTTTTGCAGACTCTACTCAGGCTCAATTGACTCCGAATGTTTTTATTCTGATCAATATCATTGTAAGTTACTCTAAGCTTGTGCTTTTGAGCGATGATGAAAACGGTGGATAGCACGCGTCGCCGCGTGTACTCGAGGCTACGGCCGTTGAAGAGCATTTTATGCCCACCAAGCTGCCTTCCTCCCGAGCTCAGTACCTCTTTGTATGTGTGTTTGTTTTGGTTACCTGTGATGCTTTCGGTTGAATATGCATAGTTCACTCCGACAATTTGAATGCGGAGAAATCGACCCTCATCTGAGGTATAATTTGACCCAAGACGTGTTTGTGTGCAAACCCGATGTTGGCTTTCGGCACCAGTGACGAAATGATTTTTGGGAATCTCTATGAATCTGATGATTTGAAACAAAATCACAAGCATCACGCTTGAACTGAGGTGTTACTTTGCAGAGTTCTTGTTTCAAGTCTATCGTGTGGAGGACACCGGTGAATTATGTCAAGGGTAAGTCGGTTCTGAGACTCGCAAGGATCTGATGCGCTGTGATGATTCGCCTTTTGGCGACAACGACTAGAGTTTCTGACACTTCTTCTAAAACATGGAGACATATCCCTTGGCTGTCTGAGTGCATTCTTTTTCTTTGTTTTAGTCCTATTTGAATCATCAGCTCAAAGTCTTTATTTGCAGGTGCGCATGTTTTGTCTCTGGTTTTCCTGCGAGAGTGCAAATGACGAGAACACCGAAATATTGTCTTAGCTTCGGCGTTGCTGATTTTTCCAAAGAGCTTTTTAAATCCGATGCATGTCTGTCTCGAGGGGACTCTCTGGGTAGTTGTAGAGGAGTGATGATTACGTTGCCGCCCCAGTCTGCATACTGATGATACGCAACATACGTCTGACCTGGTTTACAACTCTTGTCGTGTGTGTATGTGAGATAGATGTAGGACATGCGTGTAGAAATTCAAATCCTTCATTTCAACCACATCCGAAGCACGCTAGCACTCTTGTCTGCCAGCTGGGGCAAGGGGGGGTCCTTTGCGTTCATGACCGAGTCGAATTCGTCCCCTGGGCTGCCCCCTTGCGGCTGCAGGGACAGCAGCGCCCTGCTTGGCACGTACCGCTGCTGCGCGGAGCCACAGGGCAGCGGGAACGGGCAACTGCCCCGAAACGCATTCAAGTGCAAGCTGCGTTGCAGGTCCTGCGGGAACAGGATGGCCACTGACTTGGCTGCGTGCTGCCTGGCCAGCTGGACCCACGCATCCCGCACTTGGCAAGTGGCGTTGGTGGCGTCCACGATCACGGATTGCCCGCCCAACAGCGCTGCTTCAGCAGCAGCCAAGCACTTGTCCTTGCTGCGCAGGGTGTCCTGGTTCACCACCACTGGCCCCTGCATATTTGCAGGCAAGGAGCCCGCCACAGCTGAGGCCCAAGTGCTCTTGCCGCTGCCCGGTGCCCCCACACTCACAAACACACACGGGGAAGCAGCCTGCAGAGCAACCAGAGTGTCCACGTGGGTTTGCCACGCATGCTTGCGCTGCTGGAGTGATGCTTCCGAAAACACGCGTCGGGGGAATGCGCCCTGGGCACTCCGCAGGGATGCAGCCAGAAAAGCGTTGCTGCAGGTGCCCCCCCCTGCACCCGCAAACAAAGCATCGGGGGTGAGGAAGGCAATGCCAGCGTTGCAGGCCATGAGTAAGTCTGACGTGCCGTGGTCTTGCCTTCGCTTGGGTTTGGACTTCTGCAGGGGCGTTTTGAGAGGGATGTGCGAGGCATGCTTGGTTTTTTCCTCCAGTGACCGCCCCGCCGCGTCGCCCACGTATGCACACAGACGCAGCATGTGTGGCGATGCTGCTGTTGCTGCTGTATGTGTGGTCGCAGACAGCCCAGCGGCGGTCGCTGCGAGCAGCTGCTGTGCCAGCAGCCACATCCCCGGCCGCGGCTTGCGGAAAAAATCGTGATTGCCCGTGGCTGCCACTGTGCAAGTGGGAACGCCCTCCTTGAGAAGCGCATGCGCTATGCCTCCCAGCTTGTCTCGGATTAAGGGCGCTCGGCGGGCCGCGTCTGCCCCCGACGCCCCGGACTGGTTTGTCAGAAGGGCGATGCTGACGCCAGCATCGTGAATACGCTTCAGCACTGCTGGGACATCGGCGTGCCACCACGCCCAATCATCAGCACTCTCGGCAAACACTTTGCAGGTCTTGGCGGTGCGGATGAGCGTGTCGTCCACGTCAATGGCAAGCAGGGGGGCCCTTGCAGCTGCTGAGGGGGGGTCACAAAGGCCCACCTGAACCCCCCAGCCCTTGGTGATGAACACAGATGCTTCGCCCCAGCGGCTGTAGTCATGTAGCAAGGGCACTGCTTTGTGGTGCAGCGGTGCTGTGTCGCTTTGTGCGGCTGCCTGCCCCACCAAAGCCGTGCGTGCCTGAAACATGCTCGCGATGCCTTTCTGCTTCGTGCAGGCGGAGGCTGCAGGCTTGCCCTCCCCAGCAATAGACGCAAACCCAGGCTGCACCTTGCCATCCTGGATGCAATACCAGGTGTCTCTTGATAGCGGCTGCGGCCTCTGTGCTGGCGACAACAGGGCCATATGTTGGGGCCCCAGGGTGTCCTCAGGGGGGGGGTGGAAGGAAGTGGAGGCACCACCGGCACACACAATCATGTCCGCCAGACTGTGTAGGGGATGAGGTAAACTTTTCCTCCACTGCGTGTCTTGCCCTGTGCCGCCGAGGCTGGGACCGGGGGTGGGGCTGGGGCAGTCGTGCTGCTCCCCCCCTCCACTTCCTGCAGCGGCGGCGGGAGCAGTGGGGGGCGTCCCGTCTACACGCGCTGTTTTGGTGGCATCACTTTCTTCTGCATGGTGCTCCCTGGATCGCTTCCTGCTGGGCGCGTCAGGGCTGCCGGAGGGGGCGGGGGCGGCGGCTTGGTATGGCAGCCAATCCAAGGCAGCGCCCTTGACCAAACTATCCAGCACCCAGGAAGCATGAATGATAGGGGTAGAGTGGGGCACAAATGATTGCGCCTTAGCAACCATGTTCTGAGGTGCACCATCTTCGACCACGCACATGGTCTCCTTCTGTCCTGCTGCTTGTGCAGCAGCTTCCATGACCGTGGCTCCACTTGGCAAGAGTCTACGCTTCAAATCAGCGTGCCTCTGCGAACTCTCTGGCTGAGCAGATCCGCAATCAATTACTTGTATGAGTTCTACTCACTTTAGGTGGGAAAAGCTTTCGTAGCAGCAGGATATTGACGCCGCTGAGAGCCATGCCAGATTTCAAAAAATGATGAAACACGCACGCACGCACGTAGATTTATCGGGAAGTCTATGGCCCGAAGCGGATAAATATAACACAGAATGCTAATCAAAAGCAGGCGCTGACACTCCTTGCGCGCTTGTTCCACAGGGTTAACTATCTGGATGCGACTGCGTGCTACTGAACATGTGGACGAAATGTTGTGTGCTAATCTGGTTTAGCCTGGGGGCCCCAAGAATTGAAGCTCAGCAGAATCCGGGAACACCGGTTGCAGCCCAGTCAAACATATATCATGCTGCCACCTGTGGTGCGTTTCAGATCTGTGTGAGCTGCATTCTTTATGCCACAAATAGAGCGCTGAAGCAGCAGTATTCGCAGTGGTCGTGCAAGCAGTGCTGCAGTCTCTACAATGGACTCAAGTAGCAAACAAGACGTCATTCAAACGCTTAGAAATGTAAATTGCACACAGGATTCAGTCATCAGTGAGTGTGAGGCGGCATGGGCTATGTCATCTGGCGCTCATGGCTGATTTCGCAGGTGCCTCCAAATACATGCAATTCCAGAAGGACCGAATGCATGATATTGTCGTGCTGTGGGAGTCTGTACTGAATGATGACACCAGTATGTTCCCCACTGCCCCACTCTGCCGTGCTTTGCTTATGAGTTTCGTGCAGCTGCATTTGATCAAAAGCAAGCGCTTCTCTATGTGGCGAATCAAAGCCTTTCAGACAGTGCCCAGGGTGAAGACGGCATGGAAGATGTCCTCACTCAAGCTTTTGAACCCGTGCTCCTGCGCATTGTGGAGGAGAATATTATGGCATCTTCGCGCCTTGTGCCACTGTTGCAGAAATTGGTGGGCATTTGGGAGCAGCGGGGCTGCCTGTCCCAGCCTACGCTGCGCAGAATGCAAGACACCCTGCAAGTGCTTGAAAGCGCCCCCGAAGCCGACAGCGCCCTTCCCATGTCATCTGCACAGGGCGCTGCTCCGGCTGCCCCGCAGGATGCCGACAGTGCCCAGCAGTGGCAGCCGCCCACCGCCGGCGAGTCTCCCCTGTCACAGCTGCCAGACACGCTGTGGCAGCCCAGTGCGCCCTCCTCCACTGGCGCATCTGGGGATGCACATGCTGCCTCTACCCTTCTGGGGCTCCTCAGCCCCCCTGCCCAAGCGGAGGCGCAGTGTCTTGCTTCGGTCCTGGCGGCCCAAGGCGCAGAGGCCAGTGCCCATGTCACCTCCAGCAGCTGCAGCGCAGAAATGCAAGCAGCACTGGCACAAACCCGACGATACTTGCTGCAAAAGGGCTTGCAGCACTCTGATGGGGGTGCAGGGGGGGGTGCCGCTGGTGTGGACATCCCCTATGACGTGGACACGGTTGAGGCCGCCCTTCTGAACGCACAAGCGAAGCTCAAGCAGCACGAGCAGGCGGCGGAGAGCCTTGCGGAGCTGCTGGAAATAGCCATAGGGGAGCTCTCACAGGATGCCTCCTGTGTCCCTGCATCTGCGCTGCCTGCGGCCCTGCGGGTGGCGCAGAGCTGGGAGGAGCTCAAGGGGGAGCTGTCTGTGGTGAAGGGGGGGGCTGCGCTGCAGAGGCTCATGGCCAGTGACGCTGCATGCGTGCTTGAGCCGAAGGCGTCGCCAGATGGCGCTGCTGTGCCGCTATATGCAGTGACCCGCCTGCTCGCAGCAAGCGTGCGTGCCAAGTGGCATGGCGTGGTGGAGCCTGCTTTCCAAGAAGCTGAGCAAGCTGCTGCAGAGGCAGCCAAGGCCGAGCAGAAACGGGCAGAGCAAGCCGTCGCTGCAGCTGCTGCACGGGGTGAGGTGCCTGCCCGTCTCAAGGCGCTGGGAGTGGTGGCTATGGGCCCGGGGGTATCGCTGTCCCGGGTGGTGGCACTGGTGCCTCTGGCTCGGACCCCCCCTCTGCCCGAAGCCACATACAGCAGTAACCCACTCGGCTTGCCAGCGCCACCACCAATGATCCATGCTGCACCGCAGATGATGGGGGGGGGCGGCTATGGTGGGGGTGCACCGCCGATGATGGGGGGGG
>Ga0307982_1002330_pt1 | contig 15403 bp, 7 predicted proteins | sample OrgLakmetagen989_FD_201847 | JGI IMG/M metagenome (GOLD analysis project Ga0307982, IMG submission 201847) | Saline water microbial communities from Organic Lake, Antarctica - #989 | ecosystem: Environmental > Aquatic > Non-marine Saline and Alkaline > Saline | place: Antarctica: Organic Lake...
CCCCCCGCACTGGGGCGCAAGCCTCCCCCCCCGGACACGGCAACCTCAGTCACAGTAGCAGCATCAATGCCCTTGCTGCCCAACGGCGCCGCCTCCAGCACCGCGGCCACAGGCTCCGCAGCCCCCTTCCGCATCTCACACAGGAACGCTTCTGTGGACAGCCGCACGCCATCAGGCATGGCTGCCATTTCCTGCTGCACCGCCAACGCCTTTTGCGTGAAGCGTTTCATCCACGCCGTGGCCTTAGCTGCGGCAGCCCCCCCTGCACCCCCCTGTGCCACGTGGCAAGCCCGCACCAGTTTCTCGGCTGCCAGTGCCCCACGGAAGTCACTGACACTGCAGTGCGCCATGGCAACAGCGTGGTGGCAGGCCGCAGCTTGTGCCGGCTCCGTGCAGCGCTGCTGGGCGACCTTGAAGCACTTGATGGCCATGAGTGGGTGGCGCACATCATGGTATAGCATGCCCATGCGGACATAAGTGGAGACACAAGCCGGGTGTAGGGAGCCTGCGACACATTCCAGCAAGCTGGCAGCCATTCGGTACTGCGCCACAGCGGAGCGCACCAGGCCTGCCCCCGCCAACAGCGCTGCCAGTGTGTCGTGTGCCTTGATGACACTGCAGTGGTCTGGGCCACGCAGGCGACGCAGGAGAAGCAAGGCCCGGTGCTGCTGGGTGACGGCGCCCAGACGGTCCCCGCTTTGCCACAGCACCAAGCTCAACAAGGAACAGCAGTCTGCAATGTCGGGGTGGGCCGCCCCCGCAACCTGGTACAGCAGCCCCATGGCACTATTCACCGCTTCAAAGGCTTCGGAACACATTCGACGCCGCAGGAGCTTACGCCCTGCATCCAGCAGCTCGTGTGCCGAAGCGAGGGTGATGGTGGGAACACAGTGCTTCACAACCGGAACAATTGCCTCGATGGATTGCACTTGAATCGGGCGGCTGGTGTTCCAGTCTGTCGGGAGGCAGTTGAATTGAATCCCCATTTTCTGGGCAATGCGCCGCAACAAGCCGTGGCGGTGCAGGCGACGGAACACCGGCACAGCCCCAGTCGGAACAGGCACCCCCCCCACCTGTGTTGGTGGAGGCGTGCTCACGCCTTCAATTTCCGCACTGCTACGCATTTCTGGTGTGCTGCTCCACCTGTAGCCTCCCGTCTCCCACAGCCTCAACTTGTACCCAAAGTGCACAGTGGACCGCTCCATAATCGCGTACCATATGTGGTTGAACCGCCGAGTATCCGCCACCAGCACCCCCGCCACGTGTGCAGGCACTAGCCTGTCCTGCTTCTCGCGTTCCGTCTTGCCCATTTTGGACTGCATGCGGCTGTGATGGGATGCGATGGAGCTGCGCCAAGCCTTGGGAAGAACAGGCGAGTGCGCGTCCCCGGTGCTGTGCTTGGCGCCGCCGCCGCTGTCCGCTGCATCACGAGGGGCTGGCTTCCCCAGTAGCACATTCAAGAACTTGGCCACAGCATAGGCACCCCCTCCTGCTACCAGCTGCTTCTGCAGCAGCTGGTGCTTCAAAGCTTTACACGCTGCACGCGCCACGATCTCAGACTCAATCAACGGCAGGAGTGACGCCGGAACACGCACGCCGAAGTCAGGTGCAACCTCCTTTTCCAAGATGATGGCTGCCACAGCGCCCAGGTAACGCATATTCAGCCCCATGCTGTGCATGAGCTTGGTGAGGCCCTCCCCATCGATGATGGAGTCAGCTTGACGAAGGAGCGCTTCGGCTGCAGCCGGAACAACATGCGACTTCAAGTAGGCAGAGGCAGCTCGGACTGTCTTCATGTCTGCCTCGCGCTGCTCCGAGTTGTCACCCGACCGGGACTCGAAGCGTGTTCCGATGTTGACGTTGAACTTAGGGGCAGGCCTGCCCTGACTCACCTCATGTGCAACAAACGCCTCAATCAGCTCCGGGCGCAGCATGGCCATGTAGCCGGTTCCGTTGTCGGGCACTACATTGGGCAGCATTTGTGCCCCAGGGGTGGGAGACTTCAGGCGCTCCGAGTACAGGGCGGCACCTGCAGCTGAACCTGAGTGGTACCATAGGCTGCGCGCATCGTAATACGCCATGTCCACCGGAGTGAGCCGTACCAAGTCCAGGATATACTTCCGCCCGTCACTTCCGTTGATGCCCTTGCACTCCACTGGGCCCACTAGCCGCACAGGGGCGGTGCTGGCCCGACCCCCATTGCCCACTGTGACGATTTCCACCCCCTCCTCGTCCTTAGAGGGGTGCAGGGGGGTGATGGTGGCACTCACGTGGGCTTTGTAACCCAGTGGGCGCACCACCCGCTCCGCCAGGTGCAGCTGCTCCCCCAGCACAAGCATCTCATCGTGCATCTCTGCATCATGAGCCACCATGATGCCGTTGTTCACGCTGCCGTACAGTAAAGTGGACACTTGTTCTCCTTGAAGTATGCCGGGAATAATGCTTTGAGCAACGTAGCGCCTACCTTGGTGTTCCACGATGGCGGTGGCCAGTGTGCGCAGCGATCCAAGGTCGCGCGATTGCAAATACCGCAGCATGCGCAGGTCATGATTGGAGGCCGACACACTGGAGGCGTCAGGGGGGGTGTCCACATCCAAGAACAGTCCCCCCCCTTCTGGGACAGGGGGTGGAGGGGGGGGCACCCCATCCTGTGTGAGTAAGCCCGCGGCATGGTAGTGCTGCATGCGCTGCTCTGCTTCGAAGCGCTCCATGCAATCGGTGCGCTTGTCTTCAACAGACAGGGCATAGGAGAAGAAGATGGAGTTGAAGACGAACACTTGCTGTCCGGGGTTATCACCTGGGTTGAGCGGCAGGATGTGCCCTGCAGAAATAGCCATCACACCCTGCACAGCAGCCTCTACAAAATCTAGAGACACCTTCAAGGACGCTCTTGCCCTGAATGTTTCCTCTTCTGGGCTCTTACACTGGAACTCCCGGCAAGACTGCAGCTCGTCGTTCCAATCACGCAGTGCCCCGCGCTCATCCATGCCGAAGGTTGCAGACAGGTCGTCCTCGGCACGCTGTGGGTTGAACATGTGACCCTTGGATGTTCCGTGTTCCAGGTCGCCCGCACTGGCCTGCACCACCCACCGTGCAGGTCCAAACGCCAAGCCGGAACCAATGGAAAGCACAGACCCAGAAAAGCCAGGGCGGGACTCAGGGCCGTAACTCGGAACACCAGCTTTGTCACATTTTCCTGCACTGTTGTTCGCACTTGGAACAAGCAGGCCCAGCTCGAACATGGCATCCCACGGGGACGCTGACGACTCTGTGATGCGCTTTGCGGCGTTCTTCGCTTCCTGCAGCAACGCGGCATACCCTTTTGCAAACGCAGGAGAGACGGACTTCAGGATGACTACAATGGAGTGCGCGTTGTTGCCGTGGCTGGCGGGGGCAGGCTGGAAAGGGAACTCCACCCCCTGTGTTCCGTTCACAAACCATCCCGTCGAGGACGCCGTGAGACACACGTACTGCCCCTCAAGCGTTTCAACGTCCACGTACAGGAGGTCCCCCATGAGTGTTCTGTGTTCCGGGGGAGGGTTGAAGCCAGAGTATGTGATGGACTTCAAGCAGCTGGGGGGGGGTGAAGGGGGTGCCGGGGGGGGTGTCTTGGAGGTGGAGCCCTCTCTGGACATCAGCACGGGTGGCACAGCTTGTGTGAACACGTTGGGGTCTGGGCGCAGGGGCACCTCCTGTGCTGGGAGCCAAGATGTTGTGTCCGCTAGCTGCATTTGCTGCCGGAGCAGGTTGTGCAGCAAGCTGGATCCAGTCACAGTGGACGATGAAGACGCGAGAGAAGACGCGTCACTGGCACTTGGAACAGTCGTAGGTGTTGTAGTGGAGGGGTTGCTACCTGCTGCGGTAGCTGTACCTTCGTGGGGGGCGGCGGGGCCTGAGCTTGGCGTGTTGACTGCGGAATTTGGCTGCTCCTGTGCTTCAGATGTGCTGGATGAAGAAGCTGCTGCCAGCAAAGTAGACGAAGTTGCAGCCAACGATGATGATGGCAATGTATCAGGTTGGTACAGCAGAGGTGTAGCAGTTAGAGTGTTTGTTTGGTCCGCCAAAGACACGGGCAAACCATTTGATAAAATATCTCGCACAGTCCTCAAGTGGGTCCTGGCAGTGTGCCGGTTCCACTGATTCGAGATAAGCTCCAGAGTACCCCCCTCTTTGAGTTCGTAAATTGAGAGTGGTGTGTGCTCTCCCAGCTCAACGAAATCGCCTTGATCGGTGAGCATCATTAGCTGGAAGTTGGAGCAGTCGGCAGCCTCTGGGAAGTCCACGATTTGCATTTTGAGCAAAGCGCTTGTCATGCCCGGTTGGTGGATGCTTTCCACAGACCGCTTAATGGTTTCACCAGTAAGTAACACGAAATTCAATGAGGTGGAGCCGGGCAAACTGGCCTGACTGTCAGGCGCTGCCTGCGAAGCACACGTCATGGAACCAACGTTTAAAAAATGCCGTGGAGTGCCTATAAGCAGCAGAGGCGCACATGAACTGCCAAAGAAAACAATGTTCATAGTTGATTCATGTCAACTCGTACCTGCTCTTCAGTTGAGGAAGCCATGGTGGTGTACGCTGAGCCTTCCTCCGGACGCAATACGAAATGCTCAAAATCCGCAGTACCTGTCCTGCAGCATGCGAGTACTTGTCACGTCTATCTGCTTGTGGAGACAATTCCAGCTTAACACACAGCATTTATTTCAATCGCAGAAAACTTGAATGACCGACTGCCCAAATGATGAATTGCCTTCAGCTAGCTGCCGTGGGGTGGGGGGCTGGAGGGGGGGACTGCCCACTCACGCGTCGCCTTGCACGACGCAGCAGCTCACGGAGAGGGCGTATGTGAGGGCTTGCTGATTGGTACTGCTTTCCAGCGGTACGCACTGCCCGGTTCTCAGCTCTGACTGCCTCTATGCTGTGCAGCGTGGAAAGTCCCGGGGGGCCCCCTTCTGTGCCTGGGGGGGGGGGGGGGGGCACACGGGGGCCCTCAGTGCGACAGCATCTCTGCCTCCCACACTGTCACAGTGCCATCGGCCAGCCCACCGGACACCTGCAGTACGGCATGACGGCCGCCGGTGCCGGCATCTGATCGCAGTGCAGCTGTCAGACAGGCCACCGCACCAAGCGCCCCAGAGGAACGTGGAACACACAAACTGGCGTCAGACTCAGGATCCATGGCTGATTGTTCTTGTTGCTGTTTCAGCTTCAGCAGTATGGACCCATCGCCCGAGCTTGTGCCTGCAGTGGCAAGTGCACTGCACATGCGCATGACTGGAGGTGCCGCAGTAGAGAGCCCCCCTGCACCCTCCTCCGCATTGTCGACAGCAGTCGCACAGGGCAGTAGCGTTGCTAGTGCAACATCATCCAGCAGAAGCTGCGGCAACCATAGCTGTTCCGGGTCTACTTCCCCTGCGGCCTCAGCAGCCTCCCGTGCCGAAATCAGCGCTGCCCCGTGAGTCACCGCAGATGGGACGTGCATGAGACGCACAGCGCCATCGTCGCACCCAATGGCCAAAATGTGCTCCGCACCGTGCACTGCAGCCAGGCAGCTCACGGGCGAGCCAACTTGCACCAGGCAGTGCAGCTCCGCGCTGGGGTCGAACAGTGCAACAGCACCGTCGCGTGTTCCGGCTGCAACAAACCATTGCGCGACATTGCCCCCAACGTGATCACTGGCTGCATGCACAAATGCCACGTCTGTGATGCCTTGCCCGCGCTGAGGCAGGGGGGGCACACCGTGCAGCACCCCCCCCCCCTCCTCTCCCGCCCAGTCAAACCCAGCTTGACCGGGCTCTCCCCAGCGGGAAGACAGCACGTCCTGAGCCACCATGGGCTGGCCTGTGAGGGCATTGAACCATACAACAGTTCCATTGCTCTCACCCCACACCCCCACAGGTTGCACTTGCACTTGCCCTTGTGCGGCGGACTCGTGTTCCGCCATCGGAACAGTGGCTCCACGTACCGCAGCAGCTGTGATGCTCAGAAGTGGCGCAAAGTCACACGTGAAGCCCTCAGGTGCCATTCTGACACATGTACTGTGCATGGGAGCAGGGGCCCCTTCAGGCTGCGACACCCCCGTGCTCATGGCTTGCAGGGGCCGGAACGTATTTCCAAGGGCATCGCTGACAGCTTTGGGCTTGGGACCCCCGCTTGCTTCAATGTCTCGAGACCGAACAAGCTGCCCGAACAGCGCTGAACTGTTCCCAGGCATGCACACGGGGGTGGCGGTGTCACCAGTCCCCCCCACAACACCCCCTGAGCGCAAGCTCCACACACAAACCTCCCCAGCCTCGGAACAGCTCACAAGAACACAAGCGTGTTCTTGTACTTTCATTACTGATACACCTGCCACAGGTACGGGGTGGGCTTGTAGGGAGTGCACAAGGGTGGCCTTTGGAACAGCACTGTCTGCTTCAACACGAACACATATGGTATGCAAACGACCACTGTTGTCACCCAAGAACACCATGCCGTGTTCCATGTCGCTGCATGCAGCTGTGATGGTGTGTTTCTCAGGCAGCACTCCCGCATGCACCACACCGTCCCCTCCCGCCAAGGCAACTGTGGAGTCTGCCAGAACAAGCATGATGCTGTTCTGCGTCAAATGGGAAGACACGAACACCGCTGCGCCAGCACATGGCACATTGTGCTTCGCAGAGGTGTTGGGGCGCACGGTGACCCCGCAGCCCTGTGCAGAGGGGGTGCCCTGTATGCTGGGGGGGGGGGCTTGAGTAGCCTCACAAACGTGTGCTGACATCATCAGAGAAGCTGTTGCACCCAGCTGGTTGACTGACAGGCCCTGTGCACAGCGCCACTGTGCAGCGCCCAGCTGCTGCATGGAGTGTTCCAGGTCCGTCCCCCAGCTGGCCCTGTGTTCCGGCTTGTCGCCCACAGCGACTGCCTGTGGTGATGTGGGAGCAACACCCTCCTCGGCGGCAGCGGCAGTAGTGACAGAGGATGCACTGCTGTGCGGCCCAGACACAGGGGGGGCAACAGGCGGTGACGGCACCTCTGGGGGCGCCACTGCGTCCACATCCACCAGTACATCGCAAACACTCGCGTTCTTTGTATGGCCTGCTGTTGCCTTGTCGCCTGCAGAGCCAGAGCGTGGCGTGTGACCGCTGTGGTTGCTGCTGTGGGGCAGGCCACCACGCACGTCGGGCTGGCTAGCCGCTCCTGCCCCCGCTGCTGCCGGCGCCCGAATGCCCAGTGCACTCACAAATGACGCTGCCATGGCGCTGCCTGACCAGGAGCTGGCAGGAGCGGCGGCACCCCCCCCCTGAGTGCCTTTTCCAGGGGGGGGCATTCGCTGCAACATCTGCGCCCCACGACGGGGGGGGTGTGGCAGTGTGAACAGCTGCCGGGGGGTCTGTCCAAATTCCGCAATTTGCAGCTGCAAGGCGTGTCGTCGTGTGGCATCCTTCACGCGCTCCAAGTCAACAAAGCCCTCGTATGTCATGGGGTGGAACACGTTTGAAGCCTGTTCCGCTTCAACCCCTTGCTGCTTCACACCGAAAATCAAGTCCACCCACTGGTGCAGGTGTGCACTGACGTGGTCACTCTCCAGTGCTGCTCGCATGCCCAGCACAAATGCTGCAGGGTCACCCCCAGCCCAAGGCGGGAGCGTCACGTGTTCCACAGGTTCCCCGTTCATGCGCCTGCCCAGGGGGGCACCATTACTGTTCCGCAGCCACGCTGCAGGGTGCACTGCGAAAAATGGCCCGTGTGGGGTTGCAATTGCACCTGCACTTGCAGTTCCTGCCTTCTCCGTGGGCTGCACCCAAGAGACACTGGTGATTGCTGAGGGCAGGGCAGTGGCCAGAGCTCCTGTTCCGCGCCAAGCGCCACTTCCGCTCAGGAACGATGTGTCGTAGAACTCGTGAGTGAGCTCCTTCAAGTCGGCGCCGTTCCCAGTGACCCCCCCCCACGCCCCCCCCACGGAGTGAAACTGCCGATCGGGGGAGTCAAACTTCCCCGCCTGCAACTTCAACTGGTGCTGAGGCGCAGCCCGAACGAGGAAGAACAGTACGTACGCGGGGGTAGAGTAGTGTGTTCCATACATGAAGGGGGGGTCCATGCCCTCCTCTTGGGGCATTTCCCGGAAACGCTCCAGAAAGCCCTCAAGGCGCTGGGGATTCAAAGCCCCCACTGGCTTGGACAGGTCTCGGAACACACGCGGGTCGGACAAGTCCAAGTGTTCCTTGTTGTACTGCGAGAGCACCCAAGGGAACACAGGGTACTGAGTCAAATCCAGGGGGGACCTGTCGGCGGCTGAATTCAGAACACATAGGTATTCGTAGTTGGACAGTGCCCCTGTCCTCCACGCCGCGAAGGCCCCCTGCACCTCCTTAAGCACCTCCTGGTCCACCCTACCATGGCTGCGTGCAGGTGGCAGAGTCACGCTGCCGTCTCCGAGACTCGGCAGAGGGGGGGCTGCCGCCGAGGGCAGGGGGGCCACATCTGAGCAGTCAGAGTCAGTGGGAGAGTCGCTGTCCAAAGCAGCCCTGTGTCGAGCAGATCGCCCGACCCCCCCCCTGACCCCCCCCCGACTGCCCTGCTGCTTGGGCGACGGCCTCTTCGCTTTGCCGCTGGCGCTGGCGCTGGACTTGTTCTGTGCTCGAACATAATCCATTGCTGCATGCAGCAGGGCGTATGCCTCATCCCGTTGAGAGGGGGACTGAAAAGACAGAAGCACGTGGTTCGCAGCAGACGCCCCTGAGGAGAGGGAAGAGGGGGGTGCTGCTGCAGCCCCTCCCCCCCCCAACCCCGTGACTGTGGCACCTGCAGCAGCGGTCCCCACTGCAGCAGCAGCTGCAGCAATAGCTGCGTCGCTGGTCACGCCACATCCCCGTGCGTGGCTGATGAGGCCGCCAGTGGCAAGCACCTCGGCATGTCGCGCAGCGACCTCTGTAGCGGGAGCATCGCTGTTGCCAGCTGGTGAACTTGCAGACACGTGGTGAATTTTTGTCTGTCTGGGCCCAGGGGACGGTGAGTCACTGTCGGAGGAGGAGTCACTGAGTGCAGCCGCGGTGGCGCCACCACGCCGCCTGCGGCTGCTGCGGGGCGTGTGGCGCAGGGTGGGCCCACTGTCATCCGCATCTGCGCGCACCTCCAGCCCTATTTCCCGCATAAGACGCCTTCGGCGCAGGGCGCTGGTGATGGTGTGCAGGGGCCAGCGAAGCACCCCCCCCGTGGAGGAGGCTCCCAGCTTGTGGGAGAAGTTGTTCAGGGCAGCTGGTTGGAAGTACAGCGCAGCGTTGGTCAGCATGAGACGCCCAGGGCAGGTTAAAAGGGGCTCCACACGAAGCACCAGCCAGGGGGCGGAGGGGGGTATGAGGGGGGTCTCAGCCACATCCCCCAGCAGCGCCCGGTCGAAGGCCCCCCCGTGGCGTTCCCGGACGAGGGGGGCTAGAAGCTCCCGCTCACGTGCGGAGCCGCTGTGTGCTGCTTCCTGGGCGGTGGAGTGCAGCTGGGCCAGCAGAGGACACACGGCATCAACGGCAGAGTGCGGAAATTGGAGCACCACCAGGGCAGGCAATGCGTCGCCGCCGTCAGCTGTTGGCGAGCTGAGGTCTTCCGATACAGTGGGCGCTGGGCGAGCGGGGATGCGGAACAATTGTGGCGACTTCCACGCAATCCGCTGCGCATCGGAGTCCAAATCGACCACCGCTCGGGGTGGGCTGGGCATGTGAGCAAATCGAAACTTCATCAAATCAGAGCCATCAGCAGGATCGAAATACATGCATCGTGTACATATATACAGACGGCCGGTGGATTTTGCGTGTCTGCAAGCACACAGCGGGTTGTGCTGAGGTGCGGAATTCGCGGTGGGCCTTGGCGCTGACAGGACTTACCCCACTTCAATCTCCTCGACAACATCCTCATCATCATCCAGATCTGCAGTATTTCTGAAGATAAATAAAGAGCACTTCAGATCCTGCAGCAGCCATTCCCCTTCTTCCAGCATCAGCAAATTGAAACTGTCTCTCTCAGCAGTCATGACGATTCGATACTGGCCGCGATGAATTCTTTGAGCGAGGAGAGTGTGCGGCTCACCATACAAACAAATTGCAGAGGTGGCTGCCTGTCTGTGTGGGTGGGTACATTCATCGCCAATTGATTTGAACAGGTGGCCCTGCTCGCTGCTCACATTTGCCAAGTCGATTTCAAACAAACATCAGGTCGAAACAGGGGGTCAGAAACACAACCAGACAAACAGTGTCAGCTACCAGACTGGTGCGTCCCAGCTTGTACTGCATGAACTGCGCCCCTTTGCTGCTTGCTGCCTCGCACTTCTGCGGTCTACACATTGGGGCTATCGTAGCACGCCTGAGCAATTGCGTCGCCTTGTAGTGCCATGCGCAAGCTCTTCAAGGGCAGCAAACTTGGCAACGAGACAGCACGTATCTGACAAGTGAGGGTGGCTGGCTGGCTCCGTGGGGCTTTTTACTGAAACACGTCCTTGTGCTGTCCATGGATAGCCTGCACCAACTTCTCGTATTGGCTCAATTTGAAATCTGCTCCCAGGTCCACCATTCTGATGGCGTCGACGGATGATGATGCATTGGCTGTGCCCAAGATTTCAACCACAGTGCCAGCTGCTGGAGATAATTCACCGGGTACCTGTGCAACTACCATATTGCCTCCGTCCTGCGAGGGCAGGTGTGGCGCTGCACGAAGAGGGGCGAAACTCCTGTGAAACTCACGCTTGTCTCCAAAGTGACACTACCACCGCTGTTGCTGATGACTTTGCCGACAAGAGTGACAGGCTTTCCAACAAACTGCCCAAGGAAACCCTGGTTGACACGGGGGGCGGCAGGGAAATCAGCCTGCAAGTGAGCAATGTACACACAGATTTGAATTGCTCGGCCAGAGCACACCTACCATCGTGCAGTCTACGAGGGAATGTGCAAACAGAAGCGATACTGATTGAGGTGAATGGTCAGTATACTTTTAAATTTACATGAACACCAATTTAGAATCACCCTGCTTTTGCGTCAGCTGCGTTGCGTCTGGGGTGTCAAAAATCCAAACATGGGCGCCTTCTGTCGACCAACGTAAAGAGCTTGCTTCTTGACAGATTAGCTAATGCTGCTGAGTGAACACGAGACCAGACTGAGATGGGAGCCACTAGCTTGAAAAACATACCGGTGGTGATGGGCTTTGCTTTGAGCTCCAAGCAATTATTGAACTGGGTCCAGCGGTCCGTTGCTTCCCTCCCCTAACCTGAGTCTCTCGTTATAAATATAATGCTGAGAAAACTTGCACTTGAAAGACGAGCAAGTATGAACTTGAATGAATACAACGTGGGCAGTAGTGTCAGGAAACTCCTCGCATGCGAATGCAAGCCTGCCAAGCCAAGGCCTCACCCGCCCAGGTTGTGTCCAGCTCACCGCAGCGGGGCGTTCCACTCCACTGCATGCAGCTTGCAATTGCGTGGGTAATTCAGTTGCAGTTGGTGGCGTGCCCGAGGGGACGAGACTGCTCTTGCGATAGAGAGGCGGGGGGGGGCTGGCCCCTCCTAGGGAGGGGGCTCACCCGTCCCCGCTGCAGAAGCTGGCTGTACAATACTGATAAGCTCGAGTTTGCCTCATTACACGGTGTACTTGTGCTCTGTGTGTGACCGGGCAAGACGGGGTCTGTGTCTGGCGGTTGGCATAGCTCTAAGTCGAGACTAGGGGGGGGCACTCCGTTCGACCCTCCCTGCCTCTGTGCCTGATGACGTAAGAAGCACATTTGACAACCCATTGGAAATCGCGCTCATCGCCTGAAAATCAGCTTGTGTTGGTCTCAAGCAGCGCAGGTGTATAAACCGCCAACGCAGCGAAGAGAAGCTTCACTCACTCCCGCAGTCATGCCTGGCACGGACTTCGTTGTACTCAAGTTTGGCGGCACATCAGTTGCGAGCACCTTTGGATGGGACACGATTCAAGAGCGTGTTGAGAGCTTACTCTCTCGACACCGTGTGTGGATTGTGGTCTCTGCACTATCTCAGGTACGACAACGCCTTTGCGGAATTTGCGGGCCGTGAGCGCAGACCATTCCATGCAACTGCAAAACTCCCCCATAATCTCGCAGGTGACAAACAACTTGGAGAGGGCATTGAGTAACATTGCTTCTGGCAATGACGCTGATGGCTGGGAGTCATACCATTTCATTCGTGCAAAACACGAAGCACTTGCTGAGGAAATGGGCCTCTCCGCTTCTGAGTTTGCTCCAATTGACGATTTGCTGACATCGCTGCAGTCACTGTTGCAGGGCGTAGCGCTCACCCGAGAAACCTCTCCTCGCCTGCAGGCTCGAGTTGTTGGCTACGGTGAACTCATGTCTTCTCACCTGGGGGCTGCCCGGCTTCGAAAAGCAGGCATCGAGGCGCACAGAATCTTGGCGCAGGAGGTGCTCATCACTGTGGATGACCCAAAGCTCAGCGACGCAGATCGGTACCTGGAGGCTGATGTGCAGCCTGTTGTCGACCCCGTGCGTGTTTCCCGCTTTGTGCCTGCGGACACGCGAGTGGTGATCACGCAGGGCTTCCTTGCCTCCACTCCCGCCGGCGAGCTGGCGCTGCTGGGCCGTGGCGGAAGTGACACATCCGCCACGTTGTTTGGTGCCCTCCTGCATGCCCACCGCATTGAAATCTGGACAGACGTGCACGGTATGTTCACCGCTGATCCGCGCCTGGTGCCTGATGCGCGTCTTCTGCGTCACCTGTCTTACCGCGAAGCCCAGGAACTGGCGGCAATGGGCGCAAAGGTGCTGCACCCTCGGTGTCTCATCCCAGCACGTGTGGCAGGTGTTCCGGTTGAAGTTCGGAACACCCTGGATCCCCAGATCTACGGCGCCGAGGGCGGCGTTGACATGGAGCGCCTGCTGCAGCGAACTCGGATTGGGGTGAAAGCTTATGATGTGGCAGCACCGTTCGCCGCTGGCTCAGACGGGTATGCGAGCGACGACTCATCGCACATGCCCTCCAAGGTTTTCCAGCCGCCCCGGAACAAGGCCCACACTGTTCCCAGTGCAAGTGCCGTGGAGGATGGCGCTGCTGGCAGTGTCGCTTCCAGTGTCAGTGGTGCGGAGCTGCACATCCCTACAGCCGCCCGCATCCTGGCTGTGGCCCGGCGACAGAACGTCACCATGCTGACCATGACAGCGTTTGGAATGTGGGGGGAGTCAGGCTTCCTAGCCAGCGTCTTTGCTCCATTTTCCGCAGCAGGCATCTCCGTGGATTTGATCGCCACATCCCAATACGCGGTTTCTGTGACGCTGGACTACATCCCTGGGGGGCCAGATGGAACACCTTTCCAGCGTGTTCTGTTTGACCTGCGCAAGGTGTGTTCCGTAACTGTGCACCACGGGTGCGCAGTGGTGTCCATTGTGGGAAGGGGGCTGCGCACAGTGCTGCCGGAGCTGGGGGGGGCCATGGCGGCCTTGCATGGTATCCCCGTGCACATGCTGTCTGAGAGCACTGAGGACTTGAACCTGTCCTTTGTGGTGGATGGTGAGCATGGGGACACCCTTCTCAAAAGCCTGCATCGGCACCTGCTGTCTCAGCCAAACACAGCTGCCGAGCAAGAAGGGACCTCGGAGCGAGTCCAGTTTGGCATGAAGTGGTCCAAGCTCATTGCCCGTGCGGCCTCCCCTGAAGCCGCCCCCATAAAATCACCGGAACCCCCTGCTGCCGCAAGCGGGGGCGCCCCAGCGGAAATGCCGGAACTGTCAGCACTGCCGCCCCCCGTGCCGCAGCTGGAGGATGACGGCACTGTCCCCCGGCAGTGGTGGACATACGGCCCCCGGCGACACACACTGCTGCAATTGCTGCAGTTTGACGGCGATAACGCCTACGTGTACAACATCTCAGAAGTGCAGCAGCGGGCGGAGTCACTGCGCGATACGGTGGGCGCAGTGGACACGTGGCTGTATGCCGCAAAGGCCAACGACCACCCCGCCATCTTGAAAGCCATGGCGGCGGCAGGGTTTGGGTATGAGTGTGTCTCAGTGAACGAGATCAGGCACTGCATCGAACACGGAACACCCGACACCCGCCTGGTGTTCACGCCAAACTTCTGCCCCATTTCTGAGTACTCCGAGGCATTTGAGCTGGGCGCTGAAGTCATTATTGACGGGCCAGAGGTGCTGGAACAAGCGCCAGATGTGTTCCGAGGTCGCAGTGTGGGTCTGCGTATTGATCCAAATGCAGGCGACGGGCATCACGAGAAGGTCGTCACCAGCGGTCCAGGGCAAAAGTTTGGTTGCGACGAGAGCAAGCTGCTCCTCACAGCGAGGCGGGCTGCGGAAATTGAGTGCAATATCGTTGGCCTGCATGCCCACAGCGGGAGCGGCATCCGCAACCCTGAGAATTGGGTGCGCGTTGCGGACGCCCACTTCCAGGCTGCCATGCAGGTGGACGAGGAGGGCAACGTGGCATTTCCGCACCTGCAGTGGGTGAATCTGGGAGGTGGGCTGGGTGTGGAGCATGGGCATGATCACGCAACCCTTGCAGAATTAGTGGATGCGGGGGATGAGGCCACCGGTCCTGTTGTGCAGTCAAGCATTGCTGTGCAGGCTGCCTCACTCGCGGCTGCACTGGAGCTGGTCGCACAGCGAGCAGCTGCGCACTGCCCACCCCTCAAACTGCGCCTGGAGCCAGGACGGTACTGCACTTCCCCTGCTGGCGTGCTGTTGGCTAAGGTGACTCAGGTCCGCACCAAGGGTGGGCGCATGTATGTGGGTGTGTCCACTGGTATGAACTCCCTTATTCGCCCAGCGCTGTACGGATCCTACCACTCAATCGTGAACTTGAGCCGAGCAGACATGGCACCGGAAGTGCGCGTCACAGTCGTGGGACCCATTTGCGAAAGCGGCGACGTGCTGGGAACTGATGTCACACTGCCGGGGGGCACCGCGCCTGGGGACGTACTACTCATCACCAACGCCGGCGCATACGGGCGAGTGATGGCCAGCCGGTATAACCTCCGGGAGCCGGCACGTGAAGTGCTGCTGGAGTAAAGCTGTGGTGTTCAAACGGGTGGATCTGCTAGTGACGGTGCCGCACTTTATCAGGGGCCTCCGGTGTGTTGGTCAGCCCCCCGCCCCCAGCCATGCTCAGTATGCCACCTGATCGGCATCATGTAGGTAAATAGTCCTGTCCTGTGGCACGGAGGCCAGTGGCGCGCAGCACAGCTCAGAAGGGGGATGCCAGTTGAGAAATGGGGGGGCTAGTGCCCGCTGATCATCAACAGTGAACACTTTTTCATAACGCAATGCAGAGTTTTCCAAGACAGTGCATTGAAGAAGCGGCTTAAACGACTCTTCACGTGCTCGCTCAGGAGCCTTGGCTGCCCCCCTATGAGTGGGGTCAGGGGATTGCGTGCTTCAAACACTGACTGTTTGGGTTGATGTC
>Ga0307982_1002331_pt1 | contig 15399 bp, 10 predicted proteins | sample OrgLakmetagen989_FD_201847 | JGI IMG/M metagenome (GOLD analysis project Ga0307982, IMG submission 201847) | Saline water microbial communities from Organic Lake, Antarctica - #989 | ecosystem: Environmental > Aquatic > Non-marine Saline and Alkaline > Saline | place: Antarctica: Organic Lake...
ACGGTGAGAAAACTAAAAAAGGTTCCGTATTCGATGGCTGCACCGAAGTGTACCAAGGAATATTTTATCATGCTAATCCTGTGTGTTTGGCTCACTGGAATCTTTGATGTGTGAACAACAGGTTGCTGTAGTGTCAATATTCGCGACTGCAGTGCCCTTTGCCGGGCTCATTGAGCATTTTGGACCGAAACTGCTTATGCTTGACAGCAGCAGTGATGCTAATAATGTCAATGGTGGTGCTGGTGTGCTTGAAATCGGAAGCACAAGCGACGTAGATGCTGCCAGTTGTCACGATGGCGACGAAGGTGTTTCAGAGGACGTGCCACCCCTTCACAGTCCAATAGTTGAAGGCAAGCAGGAAGAAGATCTCCTAGGCATTGAGACCTTTATGCCTGTTCTCAATCCGCCGCAAATTTCGATGACAAGAGGCAGCGGGGTGATGCTCAAATGAAGACGTTTGTTTGGTTTAAATGCAAATAAAAATAAAAAGCCGCAGTTGACTTCTGTTTGAATTAATACCAATTTGCGATCATAATGATGATAATGATAGAAATAGGTGGCTTGTCTCTGGCAGTAAATATGAATTGAAAAGGCGGGGAAAGGCAAGGAGCAGACGAACTCGTAATGCCCTCCTCGCCGCACACCGATACCTGATCCGCAACCAGCACGATCTAACCCTAGCCCTGAGCCCTGGCCATAAAATTATTGTGTCCAGCGTCCTGAAATACGTATTCGAGTCTAACATGTTGCGTATTTTTTGGAAGCCGACTACTTTACTACTTCTCGACTCTCGACTCCGTGCACCACCGTGCACGGTGCACGATTGCACGACTTGCTTTGACCCGTCTTGCATAGAGGCATCGAGGTTGCAACATGGTGGCCTCATCGCGAGGAACGCAGCAATTCATGCTGATGCTCCTTGCTCTGGTCGCGTTTTCCATTGGCATGGTAAGTGAGTCCTCGCATGCTTCTTCTGTAATCGACTTGTCTACCAAAACGATTTGTAGTAGCATACTTGCACTTCCTCGGTTATGACGCGTCTCGTTGTTTTTGCTCTCTCAGTGGCGGGGCTTTTCAGAGCCAGCTTTGGCATCTTCTTCAGAAGCTCAACATAGCGGGTCAACTCCCTTGGTTAGCGGGACGCTCAGCCTGTCTCAGATGGAGCAATCACTAGAGGTGAGAATGCATACACGCATACACTGAGCTCTGTTTGTCGAGACCGCTCGAGCTCACCAATAGTCCCAATTTATATGCATCCACAGCGCCAACAAAAGATGATAGAAGAGCTGTTGAAGAATCAGCGAGAGCAGCAAAGTGGATCGCAACCATCGTCACCATTAGTAGCTCCGACGTCCCATGAATCAGACAACACAAATAACCTCCGAAGTGAGCAGCCTTCTGCTGCGCACAACACGAACACAGGAGTAGCTTCAGGGCAGGCCACAAAGCGGCAACGCGAGAGAGAACCCTTAGCTTCACCAGCGGCAAAACCACTAGCCTCGGCAGTGACCGTGCCCCTAGCAGCCAATAAGCCCGTAGGCCACAGCCACAACGCGAAAGGATGGGAGCCCGCCGTGGTTGCGCACACGCTGGAAAACACCATCAAAGCAGCGTCAGCGGTGCGAGCGAAGCTCAAGGAGCGCTACGGCAACGGGCTAGCCACGCAGCTCTTCACGCTGGATTCGTCTGTGAGTTACGGCACCGGTGGTCGGCGCAAAGAAGCGGAAAAAGCGGGGGTGTCGCCTCAGGACTGGCCCAAGCCCACCCCTACCTTTTTGGACTCCAGCAGCCGGGCCTTGCTGGCGAAGCGGTTCTTGGCCAAGCTTGCCGCCCCCAAGGGGGATTCTGCTTCGAAGCGTTTTGTGATTGCGTTCGGGGGCCACTCCTCAGCCGCTGCGCACGGCAATTTCTTCAACCAATCGTATGCGTTCGCGTTTGAACGGCTCCTGCAGCCGGTGTTCAAGGCGGCAGGTTTAGAGTTAGTGGTGCGGAACCATGCCATGGGAGGCACCGGCTGCGTGCCCTCCGCGTACTGCGTGGCCAATGTCTATGGCAACGATTTGGATGCGCTTTCGTGGGACTTCGGGATGACGGACGGGCGCAACATTGACCACGCCGAGCTGTATTTCCGCCAAGCGGTGCTGCAGACCCGCCAAGAGGGGGAGCAGCTGAGCAGCAGCGGGAGCGGGCCACAGCGCGGTTTAGCCCCGGTGATGATGCTCGCGCACAACACGGACGGCCCCCGCGAAGACCTGTTGAAGTACTACGTGGCTGCGGGGTTTGAAGTGGCCGGCATTCGCATGAACCAGGTACAGGGGGGAAAGAAGTGTGGTGTGAGGAGGGGACGGTTGCGGTGGGCACTCGTGCATTATGTTGAATCAAGCTAGAAGGGTGATACATGCAGAGAAGTGGAGGGCCATATACAGGGTAGATGATTGAAGTCCAGTGTCCTTGATTTCACATAGTTAAACTGATTTCTGAGAAGTTCTCTTGTTTCTCACGTCGTTTCCCTCTCTTTCCTCGCCCTCCCCTTAATTTTGTTTTCGATTATTCACACGCGTGGACAGGCCGTGGATTTAGTGCCCAAGACCAAAGGACCCGAACACGCCGCTTCCTTGCCGGACGCGCTGCGGTACTTGGAGTGCGATTCTTCAGTGGCGTGGGAAGACTGCAAAGCGCAGCGCTACGACTGCGTCCAGATGTGCGGCGAGGACAAGGGAAAAGCCTGCCACGGCCAAGTGTCGTGGCACCCCGGGTGGCGCTACCATCAGCTGAAGGGTGACTTGTTGGCGGTGCCACTGTTGGAAGCTCTGTCGGACGCTGCCCGCAAATACCAGGCATTTACCATGGAAATGGGGCCTGTGCTGGACGAGGAAGCCTTCGACCGAGGAGAACCCCCCCCGCTGCCGCCGCCGATGCTCTGTGGGACAGCGGGCTCCTCGATTGACCCGCGCTTTTGCGACTTGGGCTTCACGTGTGCCACCTCCTTCGAGCCGCGCACCGGCATGTCGCCGTTTGACTTGCGTGTCACCACCTACAAGGGATCACCCACGTTGCCCACGGGCCCCAAATACCAGAGTGGGGCGGCGCCCCGCCCCCCAACCGACTCGAATTCGCAGGCGCTTTCGCTCATGGCGACCCAGGCCGCGAAAGCCGACGGCGCGCTGTGGCACATCACGCTGGCCCCGGGCGAAGGCGACAACACCGAGTCGTGCACGGGGCACTTGGACCAGAAGTTCAACACCCTTGCGCGGGAAGGGAGTGGCTGGCTGGCCCTGGAACTGCCACCGCTCAAGGCAGGGGTGGTGATCGTGTGCGAGGGCCCTTTTAGCGTGCGGTATGCGAAGCAAGTGGGCTACCTCAACACGTCGACCAGCGGTGGGAACGCTGCCATGGAAGTGGACGGGCAGCCAGCCCATTACAGTCGAAAACTCTCGAAAAGTCTGTGCAGCGTGGTGAGCGACAGCCTCTCGCCGGGGAAACACACTGTAGCATTGAAATCGCTTCAGCGGAGCCTCACTGGCTTTTCGCACATCATTTATGCCTGATTGGGTTTGAGTGGATCCAAAATTGCTTGCTTTGGTTATGCAATAGCCATGTCTTTTGGAACGCAGGTGCCAGGTGATGTGGTGCTCTGCTTTGCGCTATTCGCCATATGGCCCTTTTTGAAATAAGGCACCATGTGCGTGATCAATATGGCTGCATGGCGTTTACATCTGAGTGCACAAGTCACTAGCTTTTGCTCATGCAATAATTATTTGCTGATACAGAGTTAGGAGATAACGAGATAACATAACTCATAACTTCATAACTGGCAAAACTGCTGCGCATATTTTGTTATCTTTTATATTAGGAAAAAATATATCCTCTTTTTTGTGAACGTTCGCTCTTGATTGGCTAACGTTGGTACAGCTCGTCTCAGGCCTCTTGACAGAAGCGCTCAAGCAGGGGCAGCGCGTGTGCGAAGTGGCGTCACGCTAATAAACGCCGGCAGTGGCCACGATGAAATCCGTGCTGTCTTTATGCTTCCTGGCTGGATGCGCTTCTCTGGGTGAGTCAGCGCTACCTTCTTTCGCTTGGTTGCTTGGATCAGAAACGGCATGTTTGTGCGCATGTTGCGAATACGGCACGTCAATAAAATATTACCACTCTGCCATAGCGTTCAAGTTTTGTCTAAATGCACAGACTGGTAAAAATTTGCGTGCACGAAGCTCATACCAGCTATCTGGGCATCGTACGCAATTTCGTCTTGCGCATGCGCTGTACTGTCTCGTACACCTCACTGCCTCCATCCTTTTGCTTGCTCTGGTTCGAACAGCGGCAGCTGCAGACGTTATTGACTACAGTATTTTATCTACAAGACCATTCTTCAATAATCTAGGCGGAGGCACCGAATTACCATCACTTGGCGATGAGACTGCTACCTTTACTGCCGACATTGTCGTCACCCCGGACAATGTTCGTAGCGCGTATGAATTTCGCTTGCAACCCCTTTCCTCCCTCTTCCGGCCCCTTTCCACCAATCATTTCCATCTGAGACCTCTCTCTTTGAAACGTTCTAGTGTCATAAGTGGCAACTCACAGTGCTTGACATCAATCACAGCTCCTTTCTTTCTCTGTCTCTGGGTGCCTGCACAGGTCCTCGTCATCGATGGGCACACCTTCATTATTGAGTCTTCGAGTGGGAATTCCTACTCCATGACTCGGGCTGGCTCTGCAGCCGCTGCACTCTTCAAAGTCATGAGCAGTGGAGTGTTAACGTTAGATTCCGTGAGTTTTAGCGCATCCTCGCTCAGTAGCGGCGGCGTAGTCTACGTTGCGCCCAGCGCGACGTTGACAGTCACGAGCAGCTTGTTCAAGCTCTGCAACGCAACTGGCTTCGGCGGCGCCGTTATGAACGCCGGTGACACCACCTTGATTCAGACGAACTTTGATCAGAACGTTGCGAACACATCGGGGCACGTGCACAACACGGGGACGCTGACGGTTGCGGGCGGTGAATTCTCCCGTGGCTACGCCTCGACTACGGGTGGGGCCATCGCCAACTTCGGAATTTTAGAGATTGCCAACGCGAGCTTTTCAAGCAACACTGCCACGACCGAAGGCGGCGACATATACCAGTCGTCTGTCACGGCCACTTTTTCAGTAACTGGTGTCACCACGACGGACTCCAAGGCCCAATCGGGCAGTGGCGGCTCGATTGCCGTGTTGGGTGGATCAGCGACCGTGGCAACCACCATTTTGACGGGTTGCAGTTCCTTTGATCGCGGCGGTGCCATTGCTGTGGAGTCCAGCGGTGTCTTAACCCTCACTGACGTTTCCATCACAGACTTCAATTTCACCGGTGGGATTGGCGAGTCGTCGCAAGGTGGCGCCATTTACGTCGCTGCTTACCAGGCTTCCGGCACTGCGGTCTACGCCACTCGGTTGACCATTCAGGGCAGCCCGTCCATGAGCGACACCAATGTGGGGCAAGGTGGTGGCATCTTCATGGGCACGGGCACCACCGTAGATTTAAGTGACTTCACGTGTGACTCCATCAAAGCAGCCAATGGCCCGTGTATTTTTGCGTCGGGCAGTTGCACTTTGACCGTCGCCGAGGGCCGCGTCGTGAACAATTACGGCTGGGAAGATCTTGGGGCAGGGGCTGCCGTATACTTGACGGGTGGACCCAGCGCGACTTTATCTGGCATGACTTTTCGGAGCAACACCTTGAACTTAGATCAAACGAGCGGGCACAAGGGAGCGGCCATGTACGTGCTCGGCTCAACGGTGACCATGACGGACTCGGTGTGCTCTGATCACACGGTGCAGGGCGACGGCGGCTGCTTCTACGTGGAGTCGGCGTCAACCTTGACCTTGAACAACGTGAGCTTCTACAACAACTTCGCGCGCTTCCGTGGTGGCGCCATTTACGCGTTCTCTTCGACTGTAACCATCAACGGTGGCACGGCTACCAACAACAAGTGTTTGAAGGTGGGGAGTTCAGGCGCCGGTGCTGGCGGAGTGCTGTATGCCACTACCATGTATGCGCTCACGCTGTCGGATGTTACGTGGTCCTACAACGAGGCAGTAACCGGTGGAGCCATTAATTTGCTGAGTGTGAAAGAAGGTGACTTTTCAGTGGTCACGGGTGTGGATACACGGGATGACTACTACGGTGCAAGAATTTTCAACTCAGTCTTCGAGGGCAACGTCGCTAAAACAGGAGGCGCCATCAGCACGAAGCAAACTTTTCTCTGGGCCAAATTAACGCGTTTCACAGACAATGTGGCCACTACTGGTCTTGCGTCAGCGTTAGACATGGCGTTTGACGCCATCTTTCAGCTTTGCACCATTGAGAACATGAACGAAACGGCCCACAACGGCACGATGGTGGAGGTCTACCGTGGCGTGTTTGACAACTCCACAGTAAGAGCAAACAAAGGCATTGCGATTGACGTCAATTTGGACAGTGGGAACGAGGACGTAAGCAGCCGAGTCAAGTCGACTACTTATCCCATCTTGAGCCGCAACAGCGACTTGAGTGAAGCACGGATCAACATCGGTTTCGCCAATGGGTACTGGGATTGGATGAAGTGCCTCGACAGCACAGGGGCGCGCGAAAAGTGGTTCATTGATTACGACATTCCCGACCTTCTCAATTATGGCATTTCCTTCAAGCCTGCTTGCCCAACCACTGCCACTTGTGTAGACGACTACGAACGGCGCACTTTAACGTGCCTTTGCCCTGCAGGCTCCTTTCATAAGGACATCATCAACAAAGACATGGCGTGTACCGAAGATGGGGCCTCGTATTCTCCGACGCCAATGCCGCAGGTTAAAATTCAGTCCACGGGCTACAAATTTGTGGAATCTGGTCCCAACCGAACTTTTATTCTCGCAGATTACAACCCTGTTCTCCTGACTTTCAGTAACCTCTTCGTCGCAATGTCTTCTGACGAGGTGGATGTCTATACGTCCACTTTGGGTTTTGGAGCTGCCCTGTTGGCATGCGGAGTCATCGCTATGTTTTTGAGCTTGCTGCTTGACTTTTGGCTTTACGATGGTGTACCCCCTGATACCAGGGAGGGGTGGCTGCTGTGGTGGATGCAGTATTACCCGAGCTACTTCCACATCGTCATGGGAGTGGACCGAAAAGCCAAGAGGCAGTGGATAGAGTCGTTTGACCCTGACGCCGAAAGCAAGGCGAAAAAGAAGAAGAAAAAACAAAAGAAAAAAGAAGGCGAGAAGAACGGGAAGCGCGAAAGAACGAAGCAGGAAATGAAAGAGATTACGGCGGCTACGCGCGGCTCGAGAAACTCACGAAATTCGCGGAACTCGCGCGAAGACGCAGAGACCAAAGACAATTACGACACAGCGTCGCCCATCTTACCGGGACCGGAGGGGCGTCTGGCGACCAGAAGGGCTGCCAAACAGCACGACACTCGCACAAAAACCCTATGAGTGATGACGGAAGCGATTTAAAGAAGGAGCCGATACTCCGTTTCTTTTCTTCCGCTTGCTATGTCCTCTTGCTTAACCTCTAACCTATTGAAGGCCAATCCCATGTCCTAGGATTTTCGCGTTTCCGCTCTTCGGCATATGATTCGTGACTAACCGGCGGCCGCTTAAGGCTCTTATTAAAGGGGGGGGGGGGGGGCATTCTTAAAAGCGGCAATTTTAAGCTCCTTCGGCTCTTGCGCAGGCAGAATATGCCACAAAAAAACCAATACGTAGTATGCGCGAACCCCATGCGCCATGAATGGAGTGGTCGATTTAGAAATCCACGAAAATTGACCTTTTGGATATAGAACTTCCTGAATAGCTCCCTGGATTAAGTTTGCGCTGCTTTGCTTTTCATCTCTACCTGCTGGCCTTCAAATTCCGGCCCTTCGGGGCTGTTTCAAAACTTGAATTTCGGAGGTCCTTTCACAGGGCAGATGCAGCTCTGCTGAACTAGAAATTTCAAGCAATTTTGCTAATTCTAGGACCTAAATAAAATAGAGTTTCGCGGTTTTTCGCAGCGGGATTCTCCCTCGATGCAGTCAAAATTTCGGGGCCCGAACTCGGTTAGGGGGAATTCCGTTACAACCTGCGTCTACTACGGCAAAAAAAACGATTTTTCAGAAGTGACCCCCTTTTATCTGCCAGTTCGTCTTGAATACAGATATATAGAGAGCACAATTCGGCATCTGGCAGCTGGCAGTGGCACTGCGAACTCGGAGTCAAACTAAAAGCGAATACAAACCCAAATGACACAGAAGCCCATTAATTATGCGGGAGGTAGTGGGAATGCGCGTGCGTTGTGCAAACAAAGCAAGTGCGCAATAACTCAGGAGGGGTAGGGACATTGGCTAAATCCCTCGTGAAATTTGCAAAAAGCGAGGTATTTGTGGGTGTTACGCACACCGCAGAACAATAAAGAGGGAGGCGCGCGAGCAAAGGAGCATGTGACACGCGGATCACGGGTTCCATTTGGCAGAGGTCAAAGTGTGCCTTTCAGCGCGCGCAAGACGGGACAGGAACCACTTCCTCGTCCGCGGAATGGCAATGAATAGAAAAGCCCCCCCTCAAAATACAAACAACGTCGCTACTCGTGGTCGCCTTCCAGCGTTTTTCGAAACCCACGTAAGGCCCTTCACCTTGAGAGCAAGTTTCCTGCGTATACTGTTCATGTACTATATCCCGAGAGTGAAAGGCTCCGCGATGGTGATCGGCAGGGCAGTGCTGACAATTCCTGTTGCTGTCGCCAAAATAAATCGCACTGCGAACTAGCAATTATACGCCCTTACTCTTACTCTTACTCTCACTCTTACTCTTATTCAAGGCGCATTCAATCTCAAGGCCAATGGGATTTATTTCAAGCGGCCCTTAGCTACCCCGCTGATTGTATTTCATTAGATTTGATAGTACTCCCGAACCCCAAACAATTGGCAATTACAAATAAACGTCGATATTAACAAATAGCAAAAAGCTGCGTGTTGATGCATCCCCCAGAAAGTGCACAACCATAATCGGGCTGAGTGCTACTGTGCTGCTCCTGCCTACTGCTTAACACCAGCTAGTAATAAAGTAATAAAATTAGCAATAAGTTGATCCACTCTTACTCTTAGCTCTTAGCCTGCTGGGTTTCAATAACCCAACACCCAACTAACTGAGCTAAATGCACACTTGGCTCAGTTGGTTTGGGTGTACGGTTTTCAACCTGCTGATCAGGATTCGATTCCCGTCGTCCGTCGTCTTCAGATCAACCCAGTACAGGGGCGCACGAAGCCAAGTGCACTCACAGCGCCTTGGCTGCAGTGCGGCTGTATAATTCAGCTGCGCGAGGCCTATAATTGGCCGGGCGATCGGACTAAAAAGCAGGACCGGGATGATCGTTTTGTTGGGTTTCAATAACCCAACACCCAACCAACTGAGCTAAGAGCTACAGGGTTGACATTCCCGTTTCCGCGGAATTCCCGCGCGGTGGCTAAAAATTTCACTTCACGTGGTATTTCCGCTTTTCCGTTCCGCGGGTTTCCGCGGGATTTCCGTGCCGTGTAGTCATATAAAGGCACTGCTAAATCCCCGTCGAGGAAATCACGTCTGATTTGCATAAATTCCTCTTTCCGCAGAATTTCCTGCGGGAAACCGCACCTAGAAGAGCTAAGTGCGCACGTGCGCACTTAGCTCAGTTGTCAGTTGGTTGGGTGTTGGTTCACGCTTAGCTTAGCTCAGTTGATTGGGTGTTGGGTTATTGAAACCCAACAAAGCCCCGAAAGGCAAATAGACAGAAACAACACATCATCTAACTCTTTATTGAAGTAGAAGTCGCAGCGAAGGGCAGTGGGGATGGTGCGAACGAGCTCCTCGGAGTTCGGAGCTCGGAGCTCGCGGAATCAGACACCCAGAAACAATAAAACAGACAACGGAAAGGCCGAATATTAGCCCAGAGACTTAGGCCAATGCGGCGGCTAGGGACTCCTTCACCTTGATGAGTGCTTCTTTCTGAACGGCTTGCGCAGCCGCTTCGACGGCCTTGATTGCAGCGGGCATTTCCTTGGCCGACTCGCCCTTCACGGTGTTGCCCATGTCGCACTCGGTCACCGTCACTTGAGTGGAAGTAGCAGCGCAGCCGGTGGACTCAACTGGACCCGAGTACATGGGTGTACCACTGCAGGTAGAGTCGGTGTAGTATGCCAGGTTGACCGACGATGAGTCACACGAGTACGAGGCGTAATAGCCGCCGGAGTAGTCGATGCAGGTGCCGCAAGGATACGACAACACCGTAGTGAGGTCACCCCCCGCAGGAGGGCACGCGCTGATGCCGTTGTACGCGTAAACGTTTCCCGCAGGCGTGGGCGCAGTAAATTCACCGGAAACACACACCATGTTGTAGCTAGAGGTGCCAGCAGCCGTGCAACCGAAAGTACCCGGGTAATCGGAGGTTGAGATGGGCGAGCCACTGCAGTCCGCGGTCGAGTAGGTCAAGAGCAAAGCACTTGTGGTGTTTGCGCACGATAGCTGGTAGCTGGGGAAATAAAAGAAAGCAGGAAGAGCGAAGCACGTGAAAAATACGAACAACCAAAAGATACGCCTCGTGCAGGAGCACTTGAATTCACTTAAAGGAAAAGAAAAAAAAGGGGGGGGGCTCTTTAAGAAGAAAATGAGTCATCACTTGCCTTCAAGTGCATAAGAAAAAAAATGGCGAAAAGGTACGTAATGCGAACTCTAGCTAACGGGCTCTTTCTCACCTGCCTCCGTAATGCTCAACAAGTACACAACCTCGTGGCCCCATTGGATTCACAGCCGATCAAGCTCGAAGCAACTATAGCCGCGTTGCCTTCACAAGAAGAACTTGTGATGCTCGTGGAGCTCTTGAGGTAATCAGCTGACGCAAACGGCGCAAGAAAAGCGAGGGCCAGGGCGACGTTCTTCATGTTTGATTGGGGGTCAGAGATCTGTTTTGGTCATGATGGTGATGTTACGGTGGAAGGGGACAAGGAACAAGGAACAAGCAGAATATGTAGAGCGCAGCAAGATGAACGCCTTGTTTTGATCTGAAGTTTTATTTGAAAACAAAAATTATCGAGAGCTTCAGCTAGAGTCTGTACAGCACGCAGCCTTGGGGTGAGTCAATAGCCGCACGAGAGAGGATAGCTTGCCGACCTAGACTTGACTTCTTGCCTCAGCGATCGATTTGGAGCTTTACGGAGTTAGTTCTGGAGTTCTGGAGTTCTGGAGTTCTTGAGTCGTGGATTTGATGAGGACGACAAGAGCATCTGTTTTAGCGTTTTAGGGTCCAGTGTTCGACCAAATTTTTCTGGCTTTTTTCCAGATGGGCACAACTTTTGATGATTGAAGGCTATGCAAATTCTGATTGGTTCAGAGCGGCTACTAAGTTATGAGCAAGGAAGGAGCTTTTGAGAGCCGTTGCAATCGGTGTCCATACGTGTGCAGATTTTTCCCCGTCATCGTCACTGGCACAAACAAACAAATTCGCAAACCTTTAGGCGAATCCGCTTCAACACTTTGCAACTGCCTGCTGTACGTTGTGAGTTGCTCAAAGTGAACCATGGCTCGACTTATCGTGAGTCTGGCTATTCTTGCTGCACCAGCTGCAGCGTTTTCGCCTCAGGGCCTCTACTCCAAGCCTCGGGCTCTTACTAGCTCGCCTCGCTTGCCAGCACGCGTCGCGCCGCTCACTTCCACAGCTGCTGCACTAGAGCGACCGCCACTCGCGCCAGAGGACGAGTGGATTGGAAAATTGGACTTGGAGGGTTTTCGCAAGGATGTCCGGTGCGTCTTAGGCTGCTGCCGCGAGTGAAGATGAATGTCTTATGAACTGGTTTCAACCGTGGACTATTCCTTGATTTGTGACGTACGAACGTCAATCAGTCTTTGCTCAGCTCGAATCATCTTCCTTTCTCCTCATTTGAACTGATTCAGGGCTTTGGGAAAGCGATTGGAATCAGAGCAGGGTGAAGCGGATGTGAAACACATTAAGAAAATTTGTCTCATGGCGAACACTTGCGCCTTCGTTGGCCTCGCGGTTAGTCAAAAGACGTGGCAGCCTTTTCAGCTTATAACTTCCTTAGTCTAGTCGTGAAGCCTTTAGATGACCCCACCTAATTATAGCTTAAAGATTATTGGGTAATCTCGGCCCACACACACATCTGCGTCGCACATAATTTTAACCACCTACGCAAACTTTTAACCAGCACGTCATCACTTGCTCATCTTGGCTGTTTATTTTGAAAATCCCTTGTTCAATGAAGTTCGTGTGCAACCTTCATGCTCATTGCCTTTTGCTTTTCTGGGTCATCTATTCTCCACAATATCGTTAGAGCATGTGGCTAGTACCGAACCCTATCACGGTGATGGCGCTGTCCCTGTGGACTTTCAGCCGTTGGACCACCATTGCCCACCACACCTGCCACGGCGGCTACAACAACGCCGACAAGGACCGCTTTTTCAACAGCAAAGGCTTTGCGCTGGGCAGCTTGCAGAAGCGAGTGGGCCAATGGTTCGACTGGATGCTACCCGAAGCGTGGAACGTGGAGCACAACAACTTGCACCACTACCGCCTGGGCGAGCTCGATGACCCTGACCTCGTGGAGAGGAACCTCGCGGTAATTGACTCATACGATTATTTCCTCAATTTTTGAGAGTACCAAGCTTTTCCTGTGCCTCATCAAGCTAATCCTGCTGGTATGCAATCAAAATTTACTGCCAAAACTCACCATTTTTTCACTTCTCCTCGTCGTGCTCTTCTGTGCAAAACAAAATCTCATCACAACCAGTTCGTGCGCGAGTTGAAAGTGCCCACTTTCGCTAAGTACGGCGCCGTGGCCTTCCTCATGTGCACCTGGAAGTGGTTTTACTACGCGCCCAACACGTACAAGGAGCTGGTGATTGCCGAAATGCGGCGCCGGGGCGAAGTGGTGACGGAGGCCATGGGCAGCAAGGAGGCCTTCACCCTCAAGTACTTCTTGGAGCCGCCCTCCATGCGGAAAGCCAAGAAATGGTATTCCTTCCGCCACTTCTTCGCGAAAGTCATTGGCCCGTACCTCGTGGGGCACTTTTTCTTGCTGCCGCTGCCGGTGCTGGCGGCGGGTTACCTGGTGGGTGGGCAGGGCGCGGCGGGCCTAGCCATGGGCGCGCTGTGGTACAAGCACGCGGTGCTCAACTTGCTGTTGGCCGACGTGGTGACCAACATCCACGCGTTCATCACCATTGCCACCAACCACGCGGGCGAGGACTTGTACCAGTTCAGCTCGTCGTGCGCCCCCAACAGCGGCACTTTCTTCTTGCGCCAGGTGGGAGGGGTGTGAGAGTTTTAGCCTCCTTCTTCTGATTGATTTCGCCTGCGATGACGTCGTTGAACTCATGCATTCAAAACTGTTTCCATGCCTTCTTTTTTTAATTGCGGGGGGCTATTCTTTGTTCACGGAACCATGTCGTAAACCCATTTTGCATGCCTTGTTTCAGGTCATTTCCTCGGCCAACTTCCGCACTGGGGGCGACAACAACGACTTCATGCACGGCTGGCTCAACTACCAGGTCGAGCACCACATGTGGCCGCAACTGTCCGCGCTCAGCTACCAGAAAGCGCAACCCGAAGTGGCTGCCATTTGCGCGAAATACGGCGTGCCTTACGTGCAGGTATAACGTATATGCCTCTTTGTCACGTAACGTTTTTTAATCATGTTTTGGGGACCGGAAGGTTTATGTGCGTGTTGTTGTTATGCGCCGAGAGATTCTTGTCGTCGTGCTAGCATCCTTTTTTTTAACTCCCGCCTGCTTCTGAAATGCAGCTACTACTTTCTCGTTCCGCTGTCCTTTTATGGCTTACGCTCGTGTTGCGCTTTTCTCTTCTGTCTTTTTGTTTTAGGAATCCGTGTGGATTCGCCTGCGCAAGACCGTGGACATCATGGTAGGCAAAGCGTCCATGCGCAACTTCCCTGCGGAGTACGAAAACCAGAAGGACTTAATGGTCTGGAACGACCAAAAGGAAGCTGCAAATGCTGCGCAATGCATTGACAACACCCCTCCCAAGCAAGAGGCCGTGGCCTGAGTGGAGGTAAAAAGCCACATGCCCCGCGACGATATCATCCGGAGCAGGCATTCGTATTCACTTGGACTCGACATGCAACTAACGGGCTCCCTTTAAGCCCGATGTAATATCCTAATCCGAATAGCCGCCTACTCCAACTCAGTCCAACTGAAGCGAAATATTAACCATGGGTGGGTGGCCTATATTACAGCATATATTTTATTTTATATGTAAAATTATAAGCATCAAGCATCAGGGTTACGACTGGTACGTACCCATCATCCGGCTATCGGCTATCCGCGGAAAAGGGTGCGATTTACGTACAGTACGTACACGCGCAATTTACGCGCTTCGAGCTCTTTTTTTACTTCACGCGTAATTTACACGTAACTTACGCGTAATTTACGTGTGCCATACGCGCGGTAAAAATCGTTTAAAATACGGGCTCTTGGTATTCTTTGGTGGTGTTGTGCCCTTGCGAACTCCCTTCCCTACTGCTAGCTTCACTAGCGCACTGCCATTCTACCTGTGTGCGATTTGCCCATATTTTGCCGCATCCTTCGTGATGGGCATGGTCTCTGCCCAGAGGGAAGTGCTACGCTTTGTCGGCATGAGGGCCGTTCAAAGGAGTCCACCACGAAGAGTGGTTGTGCTGATGAGTCACACCCAAAAGATTCAGGGGGATTCTACGGTGACGTCACTACAGTATGCGCGGGATTTTGTGACGTAATTTACGTCTGATTAGTAAAAATTACTTCCCCGCGTAATTTACGGCGCAAATCGTAACCTAGTCCGCGGATTTCACGCGCGATGGCTAAAAAATTACTTCAAGCGGTACTTCTGCGGTATTTCGCATTTCCGCGGGTTTTCCGCGTTTTTTTCGTGCCGTAGTCATATAGGCACTGCCAAATCCCCGTCGCGGAAATCACGTCTGATTGGTAAAAAATTCCCTTTTTCCATTCCGCGTGAATTCCGCGGAATTTCCCGCGGGAATCCTAACGTAGACAATAGACAAGCATACGACAAAAAACTGGGTAATATTTTATCACCGAGGTGGCTTCTGGAGGATGTATTGTGCTACATCAAAGGTGTGTTTCTTTGTAATTGTGGAGTATCGATTAGTAGTAGTGATGTTTCTAACCCAAAAATTGGAAGGTCAAGGGTTATTTTGGGTTATTTTAGTTTTTTTTGGGGCTATATTCGGTTATATTCGATTTTCAGAAACGCCAAATGGAGTCAAATTTTCTGCAGCAAGCGCCAATATATGGTAGAAGCTGTGGGAAAGGCGGAGAAATGAGGGGTTTAATTCAAATCGAGCAATTAGGCAGGGTTATTTTGGGGGTAAATAACCCAATTATTTGGTTTTTTTTCATTTGGGT
>Ga0307982_1002332_pt1 | contig 15397 bp, 12 predicted proteins | sample OrgLakmetagen989_FD_201847 | JGI IMG/M metagenome (GOLD analysis project Ga0307982, IMG submission 201847) | Saline water microbial communities from Organic Lake, Antarctica - #989 | ecosystem: Environmental > Aquatic > Non-marine Saline and Alkaline > Saline | place: Antarctica: Organic Lake...
GCGGCACTTGGCACCGTTGTCAGAATTGATAGCCCCTTGCAGCTTGGACAAAATACGATATCCTTTTGCGATCTGTGCTCGCGTGAGTTTTCCCAGGGGGGCTCGCTTCACGTCAATGTGTAATGCCTCAAGCGTGGCTGACAATGCAGACACGTCTGTGAGCTGCTGCACAAACCCCAGCACCGCTTCGGGGAGCTTTGTGGGGGGGATGGGTGCATCAGATTTCCCCCGGCGGGCCTTCTTGTTGGGGCTGCTGGCTGCGTCGGGCTCGCTATCACTGCCCCCCTCCTCGTCAGTGCTTGCAGCTTCATGGTCCACTTCTACAATGACATACTTTCCCCGCACAGGGGTGTTCGGCGAGCCCCATTCGCGACCAATCTTGCTCTCAAAAATTCCGCTGAATTTGTCCCAAGCTGCGTCGAATTTCGAGAAATCGTACGTACGGAAGGCTCCCTTGTACCCCGCACGTCCGTTGTGCGACCACACCACCCACGGTTTATCCGCACCGTCCCCAGCGTCGTGTTTCAACAGGGCCAGCTCGTAGTACTTGTTGCTGTTGCGTGATGCATCTGTCAGGTTTCTGTGCAGGGAGCGCCGCGTGAGGGCCAGGCCTGGTGCACAGTGGGGTGGGAGTCAACTTACGACATGACATAGCAGCTGCGACCATTTTCATCAGTGTGCACTGAGAAATTAGATCGAGAATCAAATATTTTTGGCACCATTCGTTTGGCTAGGCTGGAAGCCATTGCTGAGGCTGCTCTCTTGGTTCCGCGAGTTCTCTTGCCTGCTACGTCGGCCACTGCCTCTGTGACCAGCTGCTTCACCAAAGCCTTATGCTTCTTGACATCAATGTCGCTGTTTTCTGCCAAATACTTCCGCATATCGCCATACTTTACGGCTGAAAGGTCGTCAATGTCTGCTAAATACTGCGGGTAAAAGAGGAAAAAATGATTCAAAAATGTTTGGCAAGGACATGCACTGTGAATTCACCTTGAAAATCAGCGACTGCAGCGTAGTAGCCATGTGAGTTTCATCAGCAGCAGCCATCTTTGTTGTATCTGGAGCTCGCCCTGGTTCTGATTTGGCACAAATTGGCAGGCCAGTCGCGGCAAGCTGCGCTCGTTAGTTGTTTCAGCGCCCGCCGTTGTCTGAGAGCTTCACGTGTACAAGATGCAACAGCGACCCTCTCGTGCAAGTTGAGAAGCATAATTAATTCTCTAACCGATATTTGTGCAACATCTGGAAAAGTTCCGCTTGTTTCTCGGCCCCCCCTTGCATCCCTTGCGCGATGGGCGGCCCGGGGCCAACTACGTTTTGAACACCATGAAGAGCACAATGATCGCAGCCACAACACCGAGGGACTTGATAATGAGGCCTCGGTCCTCAGACACCATGGAGTAGTACTTGTACAGCTCCGCTTGTGCCGCCACCACCGTGGACTGCGCTGTGCCCACGTCATCAGCGATGGTGTCCAGGGTCTCTTCCTGGGCAGCCACCAGCCCAGCCATGCGCCCCATCATCTCACCCAGCTCTACGATGGTGCTCTCCACTGCCTGCGCATCGGACAGTCGCGCCTTGGCTTGGCGCTGTGCCGCAATTCGCTGGGCTGAGTAGCGGTCCTGGGGGAAGGAGGCGGGGGCTGCGCCGTACCCAGCTCGAGCAGCCGCTGCAGGGTCAGTACTAGGGTGGATACCTGTGGATGCTGTGCCTCGCCGGCGCAAGTACGCACCCCGCTGTGCAGCAGCGCCCACTTGAAAGGCCGTGGGCAAGGAGGGGGAGCCCCCCCCCGAAAAAGATGAGGGGGGGCCTCCAGGGGGAGCTGAGGGGGGGCCGCCCTGGGTGACAGGGTGCAAGCTTGATGGTGCTCTGGAAGCCGAAGGGCCTGCGAAACGGTTTGCTGTCGCGCCCGGTGGCCCGCCTGATCTGGTTGGGAGGCTTGGGTTTGCAAACAGAGGGGAGTCCATGGCAGCTGCGGACACCCACTGACTAGATGTCACCTGCTGACGGCGGGAGGACTGCGATACAAGGGCTTCCGAACGAGCTTTGAGTGCATCTCGTAGGCTTGTTGCATTGTCAACAGCTTGCGATTTCATGACTTCCAGTACGGCAGCCCAATGGGCCCTTGCGTTACGCTGCGAAACTCCGTCACGTGGCCGAGGCAAATGACGGGACAGTGCAGGGCATAGAACGCACCTGAAAGTGGTACTTTCCCAATGCAGCTGCAAATGCTTGAAGCTGTGCCTCCATTGTTTTGATGTTGGCTCTAATGGTTGGGGACAGCTCCCCGATCTGCGCTGCAGGGTCGTTAAAAAGTCCCTTCATTTGAGCCAGTCTCATCAGCTCTGTGACGAGGGAAGACGTAGCTCGAAGCTGTTGGCACATTTGGCCTGCTGCTTTCGACAGAGGTGCAGCTTGTGGTCTGTGCACGTAGAGTTGTCCTGCGGAGACGCCTGGCCATAATGGGCTATGCTGTGCTCACCTTGGCAGGCTCACGGGGCCAGTAGTGGCACCGTTGGATTTCATTGCGTCATTACATAGTGATATAAATTGCTGTGTCCTTTCCATACTTGTTCAGAGGTGCGCTGTCTGCAGTGAACAGCCAAGGCTCGCAGGAAATATTTTCTGCACGCACTGAACCAAAAGCAGCATGCGACCGCGTAGCCTCACCGTGCAAATCAACAATGCAGCCGGCTCAAATCCCTACGCGCATCTTCGAAGAAATTGGCTTTATCAGAGTACGCGTGTCTTTTCCGACGACCGGTATTCGGTGCCAACGTTAAGCCCCCCTTCACATGTGCCCCAGCCCTCAGCCCGTATCCGTTCGGGCGGGCCTGAGTTGAGAAATGATGGCAGTCAATGTATTGCTTTTCATAGTTCATGTGCTTGCCCAGCCCACAGGCGCTGTGACGCCTGGGGGAAAACAGCAGCAGCAGCCAGAAGCAGCCACAGCGACACCCCCCCCGAGGAAGCAGCATTCTGCACCTCACATTGCACACTAGGGTTGAACAAAGCAGGACACGTCCCACCAGTCTCAAATCCCGCGTTCTGCACCTCAGCGCAAGTCCCGTTTAGGCTTTGCGTGGCGCCCTGGGTGGTGAGCCTGTTCTGCACGTGGCACGCAAACCGGAACGGATCGTCGGAATTGTCAAACATGTTCTCAATCACCAGCGTGTACGTGTTGGTGCCATTCACGCGCGCCATGAAAGCAGTGCCGCCTGCACACCCGGAGTTGTACGCGAATTGAGCCACTCCGTCTGGCCCAGCGAAGCTGCGGAAAGCTGTCTCTGAGATCTGATAGGACTGAACGCTCTGCAGACATCCGAAGGAGTTCCCAAAGGGCGGGAACTCGCCGCGCGTGGTGGCCCCGTCCTCGCTTTCCGCGACAGTCATGACCAGGTTGTCGGAGCTGGCAGGCACAGCCTCGTATGCAGGGGTGATGGAGCACTTGCCCTGGAAATCCTGGCGTACGCTGCGCTGAATGACGCCCTCAGCTACCAGTGCAGCAGCCACGACCCCATGCAGCCGCCCCAGGCCCACATTCGTGAAGGTGTAGGTGTCGGACGCCGGCACCTGGCCAAAGGCGGAAGCCACAGACAGCAGGGCAGCATCATCCAGCAGGTAGCACGCTGTGCGGCAAGTGGTCGCTGCAGTGCCAGAGGGACAGGCATAGCTACGGTCACACTTGCGGGAGGCGTCTGCAATGCCACTGCTCATGGCATCCAGTGCAAGGGATTGGAAGAAGGAGTACTTGAAGTCCGTGGCAACCACGCCAGCCAAGCTTTCATGGCTGCATGTGCCGTCATAGCACAACCCCGAGGCGCACTGGGAGGATGTGCTGCAGTTACAGGCAGCGCCGTACGGGGCAGAGGTGCAGCTGCCCGCCGCAGGTGCGGCCGGCTTTCCAAAGAACACAGGCATGGACAGCGTGCTCACTCGCCCCGCACCGCCTGCATCCAGGTACGGCGTGGACACGGACACAAGCGAGGGCCGGTACTGCGCCCGGTTAAACCACGGACGGCGGGAGGGGTCGAACTCGTGCCCCCACCGAGAACCAGGCATCACCCGAAACACGCCGTTGGTGCTGCCGAAGTATGTCCACACAGTGTTGGAGGTGATTTGTGCAGATCTGTTCAGCCATACACTGTCGAAGTTGTGTGTAAGCTCCACCTCAGCCCGCACCTGTGGGCGCACCGACCAGGCGTTTGTGGAGTCGGACGTGTTGCAGGCCTGCACTGGTTGGCGGCCTGCCCCCCACGTGTTGAAGTATGTGTGTAGCTGTTCCACTCCATCAGCGAACACGTTCTCCACAAAGGCTGCAGGGTTACAGTATGCTAGGGGGGACAGCTTGTACGTAGTATGGCTGGGCGTCACATAGATCCCCGGGTAGAAAGAGTTGCTGTCATCTGCAGGGACACGCTGCGCAGCTACTGCTGTGCTCAACCCAGGAATGGCCGGGTCAGGCTCCAAGTACTTCTCGATGCGGTGGTACCAGTTGATTCCGTGGGGGCCAGTTATGGTGCTGCTGTTGTAGGGACTTTCCACCTCCGTGCGGATGCTGTCACCCGGAACAGCGAAAACCAGTGCAAAGGACATGCTTGCCCCTGGGATGGGCGCATAGTGGTACGCAAAGTCGCCCGTGAGAGTGGTCACACCCTCCACGGCGTCTCCCAGGCGAACCGTCTTGGTCTGTCCGCTGACAACGGCAGAGCCGGCTTGCAGGTTTCGCATGGCAGCGCGCACGGTCAAAAACGCAGGCAGCGCCCCCTCCAGCAGCTCGATGTCTGGGAACACAGGGCTGTCGCTGAGGTCGGCAGTGGGCTTCAGCAGGGGGTGGCTGATGGCTTCCCCGTCTTTATTTGTGATAAAGCCGTACACATTTCCCCAGCGAGCGTTGGCCACTATGGCCTCAACTGCTGTGAGGGCGACATCAATGCCCACCACGCCCAGCAAATCCCCCGCCCCGCTGTCGTACACAGGCTTGGATATGGTGATGACGAGACCCAGGCCTGACGAATCCACATACGGAGCCGACACGACTGCAGCTTGAGCTGCCGTGCGCTGAGACAGGAATGAAAAATAAGGCGAGAAGGCCAGGCCCATATCAAATGAGTTAGGTGCGACCACATGTACCCCACGACCCACACCACAGGCCAGGTTGGACGCGAATTGAGTTAGCCGCTTTCGCCCCACCGTTACCCCGACAATGCGCAAGTTGGAGGCAGCACGCAGGGCCTGGGTACCGGCGTTGTACCCATTGCCAAAGCTGGCTTCACACAGCGGACCTGGCTCATACTTGGTGCTGGAACTTGATCTGGAGCTGGAGCTGGAGCTGGAGCTGGATGAGCTGGATGATGTTCGCACGTTGCGCCCAGGGCCACAACGGACATTCTCACCATCGCCAGTCTCACCATCGGTGATGTACACCACGATGCGCTGGCAAGCTTGCCTTCCCTGTGCATTCATGATTTGGGCAGCCATGTTGATGCCTGCTGCAAAGTCTGTTGCGCCGCTGGGTGAAATTGTGCCCAGCCGCGCCTTAAAGTCGTTCACAATGCTGGCAGTAGCAGGGAGCATTCTGTCGGTAACACAGCCGACAGAGCGTGTCTCGCCAAACACATTTGGTGACGAAGAGAACGTTTTGTAGCTCCAGTGCGACTTGGCGGAGCACACAATGTTCACGTGGTCATCCGCCGTCAACGTGTCAAGCACCAGATTGGCCGCTGTCACAGCGGTGCCCCAGGCGCCCGAGCCGGCCATGGAGGCAGAGCAATCCATGACAATGACGACGTCTTTGGGGCCAGAAATAGCCCCCACGTACCAGGGGCGGAGACGGGGGTCAAAGTCGCGAGGCAGGCCTTGGTGGTTTGTGCTCCACTCCTGCCCAGGGCTCATGCGGAACATGCCAGTAGACGTTCCAATGTACTGCCAGCGCACATCAGGGTCGGCACCCCTGTTGGCATTCCAGTCGCTGTTGAGCTGCTGCGACCACGTAATGTCTTGTCGCAACGGACTACCGTCACGAGGCACAGTATCTGGCACCTTCACCCAGCCTTGGGACATATCCACCTTAGTTCTGAATGCTGAGCTGTAGCGCAGCAAATTGGTGTACTCTTCTGTAGGCACATCAGAGTCCGGCCATTGCGACACGGGCGTGGAGGATTGGCCCTGCGCATGGGCAGTCTGCGCCGCCTGGGCCAAGTCATCCACCAAAGCCAGCTTGGAAGAGAAAAACGTTTGCAGCCTGGCCGAGACAGACGCAGTGAATGCAGCGCGGTCCACTGATACACCAGTGGTGTTCGCACCATCATACAGTGCCTGGATTCGCTTCTGCTGCAAGATGTTGTTCGCGGTTTCCTGCAGACTGGAGCTGAGGCTGCCTGCGCCAGCCAGAACCTCCGCGGTGGAAATAGCCACAGATACGGACACCAAGCTGGCAAAACACGCCAAGGCAAAAACAAATGTGGACTTCAGCGGCTTGCGAGAGGGCTGAGTGCGGACTACTGGGGCGCAAACGTCGAAGGACAATCCACCAAACATGCCTGCAGCAGCTGCCACGGCAACAGCAAGCACGCTGGCGCCGCTGGACGCGGCAGCGCCCTTCACAATCAAGCCGTGGTCACTGGCCTGCATGAAGCACTGCGAGAAGTCATTGCTGTCGCTCACGTCGAAATGCATGGCTCGGCAAAAATCAGCTCCAGTGTCAAAGCGCTCAGCGACTGGCTGGCCCTTGAATTGGGCGCCGGCGCACAGCGAGTGCATAGTGTCGCACCACGACTCACACATGGTGACGCGGAAGTTCACGCGGTCGTAGAAGTACTGCTGGTAGGGTGCACAGGGCCAGCAGGCGTGGTAGTCTAGCGCTGCCAGGCACTGGGGCGAGGCACCCGGCAACGGCTCCGAGCTTCCAGCAAAGATTGCAGCTTCGTTGTTGCTGCAGCAAGCTAGCGAAGAATACCACGGGCAGTGCTCAGTGGGAGGCTGCGCCCGTGGGGCTCGGTTTTGCATGTATGGGCAGTACTCCACTGCTGGGTAGTCCTTGGAGCTGCTGCTGGCTGAGGCTTGGGTGAAGCACAGTCCAAGGAAAAGTGTCAGCATGGCCCATCCACCTTTGTTGCAGTTGCGCCTGGAACGGCCAGAGGGGTCGCGTGCAAAGGGCGTGCTAGTCAATGCAGGTATATCCATAGCTCCTTGCAGTGCTGTGGTGATGCACATTGCCAAAGCCACGAGCCCAGCAAGCGCGTGGGTGTGCATGGAGTCGGCTGCCGCCGGTGCCGCATCCGAATCAAAAAAGTCAATGCCATCACGCGGTTGATAGCACTGGGCATTGAGGTCAAATGGGTCTGCATTTGCTTGGACCTGGAAGCCGTTTGCTTCGCAAAAGGCATTGCCATTGGCGTACTTGTCTCGCAGACGCAAAGTTGTTGTACTGGCCGGCACAGGGACAGCCATGTCTCGGCAGGCGTCAAAGACGTCGTCGCAGAACCAGTCGCAGGCCGTGGCTTGGCGATTGCTGACCTGGATGTAGTTTCTGGACTGTGGGCTGCATGCCCAGCAGGTTAGGTAGTTCAATTTCTCTTGGCAAGCGGGTGAGATGTCCATTCTGCGAATCAGTTGCTCATGGTGTGGATCCTCGTTCACACACTCATCAAATCCTGAGGCACTCACGCGTTTGGGAAGTCAGAGCCAAAAGCCTCAATTATTTCACTTTCAGAGCAGCACATACTTTGCTCAAACCAAGTGCAGTTTGGAGCAGACCTGTGGTCAAGAAAGGAAGTGATTCATGCGCACTGCAGCAGCTCGACATCTGATCGTGCTGCACGTACCATTGCGGGGTGGGTCTTCGAGTCAAAGTATTTGACGAAAAGTAAGGACATTCTGTTGCTCTTGCCATTGCCACCAAAGCAGCACATGCGACGATACCGCAAGTTTTCGACATCTTGCTTGCGATTGAATGGACGACCAGAGAGCAGCTCGCCCCTCAAAACAGGTGCAAACTGGAGGCAGCTTCGGATCACGCCACTGCACAGTAGCTTGAATCAGCAGTACAAATTGAGTGTTCCAAGAGACTGGGAATCCCTGGCCTAGCTAAGGCTCGTTGAAGGCACACGGGGTGAATTTACGGGGGTGGCGTGAGCGACCTGTGGGCTGCTCACTCGGGGGCAATCTTGAGGTCCCTTTTTTCCTTGGCACGTGGCATGATCATGCATAGTAACGGGTATTACAGTTATATATACTGAGTTGCCTCCTGTAAATCCAAGTTGCCTTCCTGACACCTGCTTCTGGTAGACTGCTCTTGCCCAACGCAGTAGTAGCGTACCATCGCAGCAACAGCAGATACTCCCAGCTGACAGCAGTTTACAGAAAGGGGAACAGTGCTGTCTAGTCTAGTATTTGATTGGACTGTTTGTTCTGCTCACGCATCTTGATTCCGATACCAGCACAATATGGCGGCAAAGCATCGTGAGGCTTTCGAATTCCGCACTTGGGCACTGCTACACACTGCTCCCTGCAGAAATTGATTTGATCTTGTGCCGAAAACAGCCTGGAATCGGTAAGAGCGTTGTTTGTACGAAAGACTCCTACACGATAGACCATTCTTTGCCGTGCAGCTACCGGACGACTGTGTGCGAAGTGTACGAAATTGCGTCACCCACCGCTTGCTTGCTTGCCTTCACCCTTGTGATCCCAGGTGATGGCCGTTGCCCAATTTGCGATTCATTTGTGCGCCCCCATGCTCAAGTTCGTGTGTGCGATGAGTGCAACTACGGCAGCTTTGCCAACCGATGCTGCGTGTGCGGCTTGGCTGGCGTTGCGGACGCCTACTACTGCAAAGAGTGTGTTCAACAGGAGAAAGATGTAAGTTCAAACACGCCTAAGTAACCACATGTTTGGCCTTCTTCATTTGTGCAATGTACAGCGGGACGGGTGCCCCTACGTCATCAACATTGGCCAGGCTCGCTCAGACTGGTATTATGACAAGAAGAAGTACGGCTTCCAGGCCAGGTGACAAACCCAAAAGCGGCCCCCTTGGTGCCAAGGCAGGCACGATTGTCAGGGCGACCCAATCCTAGCTGCCGGTTGGGCTCCAGCCCAGCTGCATTGCCCTGCTCCTCGGGGCGCATTTGTGCGCACTGCAAGCAGCAGCAGCTCAACAGCGGCAGCGGCAGCGGCAACGGCAGCGGCAGCCTGTCCACACATACACACACAATGTATTCACTTGCTGGCAGCAGCGGCAGCAGCAGTCGCCTCCGATGGTGCGGCATCCGCGTCCTCATCCTCCTCCTCGCCGGTGGCCTTCTGGTACTTTCCCTTAGCTCCCAGGGCAGCCTTCATGGTCTCGATCTTCTGCGCATCGCGCTTCACCTCCTCCACACGCTCCTCGAAGAATGACCGCAGTGTGCGCACATCAGCAAACACGTCAATGTCCAGCTTCACGCCGCTGCGGCGGAGAGCGTCATCCAGGCGCTTCAAGCTGTCCTCGGCCATGCGTAGCTTCTTCTCCAGCTTCTTGCGCTTGGCCTGCTCCTTCTTCAGTTTGTCCTGCAGCTTGCTGTTGGCTTCTGCCTGGCTGGACAGCTCTGCCGCCTCGGTGCGCATGCCCTCCAGTTCCTTCTCCATCTCCCCCTGTGCTTCGCTCATTGTGCTAACACGGGCTTCCATCTCCTTGGTGGCGGCCTCCATGCGGACTTTCTCTGCCTGCAGCTCAGCTGCGCGGCGCTGCAGCTCTGCTCGTTGCTCTGCAGAGACAGAGGCGGCGGCGTCAGCCTCCAGTGCAGCCTTGGCGGCCTCCTCCGCCTTGGCAGCAATGGCGGCTTTCTCAGCCTGGGCCTTCTCTGCAGCGGCGCGCTGGGTGGCCAGCTCGGCCTCAAGCTGCTTGCGGGCTTTCTCAGCCTGCTCCTGCTCCTTGCGCAGACGGTCGGCTGCTTGTGCCTCCTTTTCCAAGCGGGCCTTCTCGGCCTGCTCCTCCTCCAGACGCTTGGCCTGCTCGTCTAAACGGGCGAGGACACGCTCGCGCTCAGCCTCAGTTTCTGCGCCTTCTTTCTTCAGCTTCTGGATCATGCTGTCGCCCAGGCGGGCATTCTCCATTGTGACACGCCCGCAGTCCTGCAGGGCCTCAAACCACGCGCTTTGCTCGTCCTCGGATTCAGCGCATAAGATCAAGTAGTTTCCAGCCAAAAAATCAGAATGCATCACTTTCAAGCCATGCTGCCCGGACTCCTTGGGGCCACGCTCAATGAGCTCGACAGTGCACCTGCAGACAAAGTCGTGTGAAGCGAATTCCGCATGAAAAGCATCACCCGCAACGTACCCGCCAAGGGGGATGACGCCACGAGGCTTATTATCGAAGTGAGTATCAGTGGGAGACTTCTTGGGGTCGTAGTAAAGCAGGAATCCGTCCTTGGCCATAAACATTCGCCTCTGCCATTTCTCTCCGGTCGGTCTGCGACAAAGCACTCGTGACACAATGCATGAAACATGGGGTGCTGTTCTACGCGACAGCATAATGTAACGGCATTGAGCACGGAAGGGTGAGCTTTGGGTAAAAACTGCACTGCTCAGATTCGGTTGCATATTCTGCTCAAGCTTGGCTCCGTGAGCTGCACTACAAGAAGCAACCGGGCAGCCATCGACAGAAGTGTTACTTACTTTGCCATAGGTAGCTTCCACATGTAGCCAGCACGCTGGAACTTCGCTGCAATTCCCTCTTCTGCTGCCATGTTACTAGTTGGGTTCTGTTGACGGTGTCGAGCAACTATGCGCACGAAGGTGAAGAAAAAACTGCTTTGCAGCAGCTGACAATTCGACAATTGCAAGCGTAGGTTCGTACTTAACACACAAGCAGCTCAGTTGCTTGATTTTATCATTTGATGTTTTACGCGCTGCTGCTTGTGCTTGTTGACTGCTGGCATGAGTGACGATTGAGAAGCCTGGCGAGGGCCAGGGGTGGGCACACGGGGCTCGTGCAGGTGCACCATGCATCTCTACCCTCAGCTGCCGCATGTGAAGACTTCCACCTTATATAGATTACACATACTTCTCGTCGCTTTGCCTACAATGCGGCCAGGCTTGTTGCTGTACAAAGCTGTGGCGTGCACAGTCAAGGCTTCGCGATAGTTTGAACGTTGACTGGACGGCTCATTCAGGCCCATGCGGCGACCTGACCCATGGGGCGACCTGGTCCAGTATCATCATCATCTAGTGGATGTTCCACAAGCCTTACTTCCTTCACTGGTTTGCTGAGGAAGCTCAGGCGCTGTGCCGTGTCACCTACCCCTAGTGGTAGTAGCTGGCACACACACAGCTAGCGCGGCGCCACTCTGCACCCGCAGTACCACCCCCCGCCTCACGAATCCAGTTGTTTCGCTTTTCCCTGGCGAATGAGCTGCTCCGCATCCACCCGCCGCATTCGCACCACGTCATGCTTCCGCAGGCGCAGGGCCCCCCCCGCTGCAGTGATGATCTCACCCACGTCATCCAGCACGCGCACACTGATGTCCAGGTGCTTGGGGGGGGCAGTATCTGCGGTCAAATCAAGCCCCACTTTCCGCATGTATGTATTCAAGGCATCGTTGTACCCCTGTGAAAGCCACAGCACATAGACATGGAGAAAGTGCTGATTGGGAGACGCCTGCACTGCGGCAGAGCGCACAGCGCAGCACACACCTTGAAGTAGTCAATCTCGCTTGTACTGAGTTTGCTCTTCCACTTGTCCAGCAGCACGCTCCCGTACTCCCACCTGAATTGCTCAATGCGGCGAGCCCGAGATCCTCTGCAAACTCAAACGCTGCCTCAGCAACGCAATGTTGCAAACCACCAAGAAAATACGCACAAGTATGCAAGCACGAGTCGTTTGTTCCTTAGAGCAGAAGTGTGCTGGGCCACCATTCCTGCAACAAGGGCAGAGTCGACTCCCTGTGCTCCCTCGCGCTTCATCTGCTGCTGAAGCCTGCAAAGGAGCAGGTGCGAGCAAGAAGTGCCGCACCAGAGTATGCAACGCACTGAACATAGTCCTCGACATGTGTGTTCAGTGTTTTGATTTCCTCTACGACCCGACGAACGCCCTCCTCCTGCAGAGCTCGTTGTGCTTGTCGGCGACTTTGCTTCGCATGCACGCTCGCGGTAAGCTCTCACATTGTAAGGCGGGACCTGCGAGCTCCTGTGTACATCTTTGACTAAATCTCGCCCAATTTGGCAGTATGTCACTTGCGACTTAGCCATTGCTTGGCAAAGGTCCTGCACACTTGTGCAGGCCAAGAAAATTTGAATGTGGGCGGTGGCTTGGAGCTTGTTGTATTTGCACAGAGGACAGTCACTACCGCGAGTTTTGAAGTAGAAACATCTTCTTCTAATAGCCACACGAGCCAGCGGCACTTTCTTGTCAATGACACGACTGTCTCCATGCATGTAGGGGTGCTTCTGCTGCCGTTATATGGTTCGTATCCCAACCTGAATTTACAACTGCAATCCAGCAACACCGCAAACTAACCGACACTGAGAGCTAAAATGGTTTACTTGCCACCCTTGCCGCGGTATGCGCGGATGCCACGGCCACCAGCGCGTCCCATCATGCTGCGCATGCCGCCGCCGCCCATTGCCTGGGACAGCGGGCGGCCGCCGCCCATGCCGCCCATACCGCCGGGGCCACCAGGCCCACCCTGGGCCTGCTGCGACTGAGGGTTGCGAATGGTCTCATCCACAGACAGGATGAGGCACGCTGCCTCGCAGGCTGAGGACAGGGAGTTGATCTTGGAGGTGACAGGCTCCCACACGCCCTTGGCGTATGTGTCGCAGATGCTCTGGTTCTCAATGTCCACGCCGTACCACAGGCCGTCCTCCTTGGCGTGGCGCTGGCGCAGCAGGTTCACGATCTCAGTGGCGTCGAAGCCGGCGTTGTCGGCCAGCTGACGGGGGGTGACCTCCAGCGCCTTGGCGAAGGCAGACACGATCAACTGCTGCTTGCCCGTGATCTTCAGGGCCTCCTCTCGCAAGAAGCGGGACAGCTCCATCTCGATGGCACCGCCGCCGGCCACCACGCGGGAAGACTTCACGCAGTTCTTTACGATCATGAGGGAGTCATGCAGGGAGCGCTCAGTCTCGTCAATGAACTCGCGGGCGCCGCCTCGCAGCACCATGGTGGCAGTGCGGGCAACGGGGCAGCCAGTGAACAGGTTGTAACGCTCTGCGCCCACCTGGCGCTCCTCGAACACAGCACAGGTGCCCAGCACACTGGAGTCCTTCTCCAGGCCGTGCACGGTGGTCTGCATCTTGGCGCCGGTGGCGGAAGCCACACGAGCCATGTCGGCGGCGCCCACGCGCCCAGCGCAAAACAGGCCACGGTCCGCGAAGTACTGTGTTGCCAGGTCGCCAATGGGCAGCTTGGATAGGATGATGTTAGCCCCGGAGGCTACGCATCCAGCCAGCTTCTCGTAGATGATCTCCCACTCAGCGTCAACAATGGACTGGTACTTGGTGGGGTCCTCAATGCGGATTTCGGCGTTGGCGCGCTCAGACTTCAACTCCAGCTCCAAGTTCAGCAGCAGGATCTTGGGTTGTGTGAGGGCCTTGGGCTGCTGCTCGAAGCCAGCGTACGAGAAAGTGCGCTTGAAAGCGACGCCCTGCACCAGGAAGGACTCCGTGACGGAGCCGCCGGGCACCTTCTTGATGCCCACCATGTTCAGGTTCAGGGACTCATCCAGGGACTCAATGGCGTCCACCACCATGGGGCCAAAGAAGTCCTGGTGCTGTGAAATGAGCTTGGAGTTCAGGCTGGTCTTAGCGCATTTCTCCAGGAGAGTGCGACGGGCCACCATGTCGCCGTCAACGCCAATGGCAAGCTCATTCAAGCGGGTGACAGCCTTGGTGGTTGCGTAGCGCAGGCCAGCAATGATCACCTGAGGGTGCACGCCGTCCTCCACAAACTGCTTGCTTGCCTTGAGCAGCTCGCCTGCAGTGATCACCACGGTGGTGGTGCCGTCTCCGATCTCGTCGTCCTGGCTGGCCGCAATGTCCACCAGAGTCTTTGCTGCTGGGTGCACAACCTCCAACAGGCGCATAATTGTAGCTCCATCATTGGAAATGGTAACCTGCATCAAAAATTGAAACATGTATGACTTGGTAGAAAGCATGCAGTGTCCGTTGTAAGCTTAGCTCCCTGCCAGTGTCCGTAAAAACGGCATCTGAATTTTAACAATGCAGCGCAAGCAGACCACTTAAGGCGGCAATACCGAATGGAAACTTGTGATTCAACGTCATTTGTTGCTCGATGCGGGCCCGATTGCAGGTGGCTGACAAACTAGCTCTCAAACGAAAGGCGCAGGTGCAGACACAACGTAGCATGACCGTTCACTCACAGTGTTACCGCTGTGAATGAGCTTGTCTTGTCCAAGTGGGCCCAAAGTGGTACGCACAACATCCACAATTGCTTGGCATGCACCAATGTTACTGAGGATCTGGCCGCGGCCCTGCAATCAGCACGATGGTCGTGAGCGAAACGCCATCAGGCGAAACGCCGGCAGAAAGGCAGCTTGCGCGAGAAACCCTACCTGAGAAGTATCAGTGCCATCCTTGAGGAGGATAATGCCTGGTCGCATGTTCATGTTGGGGTTCATCATCTTGAATGAAGGAAGGTTGTGTGTGTGAGGTCAACAACTACTCTGGCAAGCTGGCTACCGTTGGATAGCAGTGCTTGTTAGGTGGTACTTCACTATGCTGCGTCAGGGAAATAGACACAGGAAACGAGTTTGAAACACGTACAAAAAACCAGTCACACGCCCGCCCATTCTTTTGGGTGCAAGTGACCAAATGGTGCCAGTGGGGGTAGCACTCAGCCCGTTCGGCGCTTTTGCTGAAGCACTGAAGTGCAAACTTTTTACTCAAACAGGAATGGCACTTTGAATGCAACAAGCCCCTCGCTTCAGCCAGCTTCAGGTCAATGTGTGTGGGAGCCCATATGTTGTCGATCGACTACATGCACCACAATTCCGCAGCAGAGCGTGTGTGAAGCACAGCCGGCAGGCTTGCTCATTGACAGAGCTGCAAGCACTTAGTGTCGCAAATGAGTGAAGGTCGCGGGCATACAGCCATGCTGTTGCTTGACACAAACAAAACGTTTCAACTGAACGATTCTGATGTGGACTTCGTCATCTCAGTCCTTCGAGAGGCTGAAGAGATGTCTCTTGGCGAGCGCTTGCCTGGGCCGCCGACGCTTCGGCATGTCTTGTCTGCGTTTACGTGGCTGATCAGCCGATCTGCCCCTGAAAACACCAACCAGGACACAATTTATCAGTTTCTGTTGCAACTCAGCTCCAGAAAGGAGACAAGCTGGTGGCAGAAGCTTGATTTACAGCTTCAGGTAAGCCTCAAGAAGCTTCGTCACTGATTCCGCACTGCTTGATAG